>OCZS010000349.1_pt1 | contig 15071 bp, 13 predicted proteins | sample 1539071 | NCBI WGS metagenome assembly OCZS01 (sample SAMEA3113584, study PRJEB22503) | soil metagenome
GGAGCGCAGGGATGGATGGCTCGGCAGGGGGGAGATTCAGCACTAGAGCAATTTGCAAAGAGGGTTCGACCTTCTTGCAAATGCTGTCAGCGATCGCCTTTGTTTTGAGGGTCTCACTGGTGGACGCTAACTCTCCCCCGTCCCCGCCGGCGCCTCCCCCGCGAGGCTGACAGGAGGTACCCGCGAAGATAGTGCACTAGGGCGGGGTCTTTACTCTAGGGACTCAGACGTTCCTCATCGAGCGAACCCCAAGATTGAGGGTCTCGGCGGGCTTGTGGAAGGTGCGCGGCTTGGCTTTGCCCAGTAGAATGCCACCATTATGCCGGAAAGGGCGCGGGAGATCACGCTGCGGTTCTTGGCCGAGCCAACGGACGTTAACTTCGGCGGCAAAGTGCACGGAGGCGCGGTCATGAAGTGGATCGACCAAGCCGGATACGCCTGTGCGGTCGGGTGGAGCGGGCAATACTGCGTCACGGTTTATGTCGGTGGCATCCGTTTCCACAGGCCCGTACTGATCGGCAACATGGTCGAAGTGAGCGCAAAGCTAATCCACACGGGCAAAACGAGCCTGCACGTCGTGGTGGAGGTAAGCGCGGGCGACCCGAAGGAGGGTCTGTACACCAAGACCACGCAATGCATCATCGTCTTCGTGGCGGTAGATGATGGAGGGACGCCCGTCGAGGTGAAACGTTGGGAGCCGGAATCGGAGCAAGACATTGCCCTAGAGCAGTACGCTAAGAAGCTCATGGAATTGCGGAAGGACACCGAGAAGGAGATAGGTCCCCACGGCATCGTGCTATAAGGTTGTCGCGCCTACCCGCCTCCGCCCTCCTCCCCTTACTGAGCGGTCTAGACTTGAGCAGGGACGCTGACGCCCTGGGCCTCGAATCAATCCCCGAAGAGCTGGAAGATGCGGTCGTCCAGGCCCTCGACGATGGCGCCGGAGACGGGACTCAAACCGCGGCGCAAACCTCCTCCGTGAGAGGTGCACCAGAGGTGTGGGAAGCGGACAGAGAGCCTGTAGAAGGTGCAGTGGGGGAGGAGCCTGCCGTGGAGGCCTCCACGGAGAGAGCGGATGCCAGCGAAGATTCGACCGAGCCCCTTCTGGCGCCGCCCTCGCAGCATCAGATCCGGGACGAGCTCGAACACTTGATAGTCGCCGACCTGCTCGGTCCCGCCGGAGGACCCGAGGAAGAGGTCGTCGAGCGGAGGATCTCCGAGCGCTACGCGACCGGCATGCTAGCTCCCCGTCGCCAGCGCCTCCACCTCCCGAGGAGTTCGACGAGCTCGCCGTAGGAGGTGTCGGCACCTCAGAAGACGGGACCTCGGATGTCTCTGCCCCGCAGAGCCCCACCGCCTTTCCCTCCTCGCTCGGCATGACCTTCTCCGTCGCCGGCGACGCCGACAGCATACAGATAACCGCCCGCTGGGGCCGCTACCGGCGTGCCCCCAGCGTCTCGCTCAAGAGCAAGGACGATAACCTCTTGCTCGTCTGGAAACGAGAGCCCGTCGAGGCCGTCTCCGTCCCCGTACCGCTCTCTGATGGTGAGATCCCGGAGTGGAGCGTGACGGAAGAGCAACCCGAGGTCGTCGTGCGCGGGACCATCCGCCAGCACGAGGAGCAGTGGATAGTCTCGCTCTTCCTCGTCAACGGGCAGAGGGAGCCCAAGATCCGCAGGGACGAGGCCTGGATCTTCCAGCCCGAGCTGACAGTCACATCTCCGGACGGCTCCGCGATCTTCCGCCAGCGCCCCCTCCTGCGCGATTCAAGCAGCACGGACTTTGTCGCCTACGATGAAGAGAGCGCCATGGCCATGATCTACCGTCACCAGGTCGGCTTCGCCGCGGGCCACAACACCTCCGTCCACGCGGATACCGACCCCGAAGACCCTCGCCGCGCCGTCCGCATACGGACCACCGTCATCCCGCGCCACGACTTACCAAAGACCACACCACCCACCCAGGAGGACATCCCCGCCCTCGCGGACCTCGTCCTCGACATGAAGGAGCTCTCCGAGACCCCTACGTCGGAGCTCCCCATCAAACTCGCCGCCCTCCCTGAGGCTTACCGCTCCTGGATGAAAGTAGAGCGTCGCAAGCTCTCAGACCCGGGAGAGGACCTAGCCGACCATACGGACGCTGCCGAGAGAGCCCTCGAGAACTGCACTCGGACTCTAGAGCGCATCCAGGCAGGAATATCCCTCCTCTCCCGGTACGAAAAGGCCGCCGAGGCCTTCCGCTTCGCCAACCGCGCGATGTGGCTCCAGCGCACCCGCTCCATCTACGCCGAAGAGGCCCGCCGCGGCGGCAAGCCCGACATGTCCTCCATAGACGTGCCGCAGAATCGTAGCTGGTACCCATTCCAGCTCGCCTTTATCTTGCTCAACCTGCCGGGGCTCTCCGACCCTCGCCACCCGGAGCGCAGCGATACCAGCCAGGCCGTTGCCGACCTCCTCTGGTTCCCGACGGGCGGCGGTAAAACGGAGGTCTACCTCGGCCTCTCCGCCTACACCATGGGGCTAAGGCGTCTGCAGGGCACTGTCGCAGGACGCTCCGGCGAAAGTGGCATCGCCGTCCTCATGCGCTACACCCTCCGGCTCCTAACCCTCCAGCAGTTCCAGCGTGCCTCGGCCCTGATCTGCGCTTGCGAATCCATCCGGCGCGAGGCAATTGAAGTAGGCGACGCGCGATGGGGAGCGGAGCCGTTCCGCATCGGCCTCTGGGTGGGTCAGCGCGCCACCCCGAACACCACCAAGGATGCCGAGGAGGCTGTAAAGAAGGACCACAGCTCGTACGGAGGGTCCGGCGGTACCCCGGCCCAGCTCCTCAGTTGCCCCTGGTGCGGTGCGGAGATAGACCGGGGCAAGCACATAAAGGTCGAGGCCTATCCGCAAGGGGCCGGCCGGACGCTCACCTACTGCGGCGACCCTCTCGGGCGGTGCCTCTTCTCCGAAAAGAAGTCCCCTCGCGAGGGCATACCCGTCGTGGTAGTAGATGAGGAGATCTACCGCAGGCTCCCTGCGCTTCTCATCTCGACGGTGGACAAGTTCGCCCAGATGCCGTGGAATGGCGCCACTCAGATGCTCTTCGGCCAGGTCGACGGCCGCTGTGACCGCCACGGCTTCCGCTCGCCAGAGATAGAGGACTCGAACTCGCACTCCAGGAAAGGATCGGTTCCTGCCGCGAGGAGCACGAAACTGACGCCACTGCGTCCCCCGGACCTCATCATCCAGGACGAGCTACACCTCATAAGCGGTCCGCTCGGCACTCTCGTCGGCCTCTACGAGACAGCCGTGGACCGGCTCTGTGGCTGGGAAGTAGACGGCAAGCGAGTACGTCCCAAGGTAGTCGCATCGACTGCGACCATCCGGCGCGCCCCGGACCAGGTTCACTCGCTCTTCATGCGCGACATCGAGATCTTCCCTCCCCAGGGCACAGACGTACGAGACAACTTCTTCTCTCGCCAGCGAGAGCCGGGTGAGGAGTACCCAGGTAGGCGCTACCTCGGCATCTGCGCCCCTGGCAAGCGTCTCAAAGCCGCCCTGATCAGGGTCTACGTCGCCCACCTTGCCGCGGCCCAGAAGCTCTACGAAAAGTACGGCAAGGCTGCTGACCCCTGGATGACCCTCGTGGGCTACTTCAACTCCATGCGCGAGCTCGGCGGCATGCGGCGCCTCGTGGACGACGACGTGCGCCTGAGGCTCCAGAGCACCGAATCCCGGGGCCTCGCCAACCGCAAGACCCCCAGCGTCGAGGAGCTGACCTCTCGGCGCAGCTCAGCCGACATACCCCGCATCCTGGACCGTCTCGAGACCGCCTTCGATCCCGCGCAGGAGAAGCTGCGCAAAGTGGGCAAGAGCAAGTACCGTTCCGTCCCACTCGACGTCCTCCTTGCGACCAACATGATCTCCGTTGGCGTGGACGTCAGCCGCCTGGGCTCCATGGTCGTTGCCGGCCAGCCCAAGACCACCGCCGAATACATCCAGGCCACGAGTCGGGTCGGACGTAGCGCACCCGGCCTCGTCTGCACGGTCTTCAACTGGGCCAGGGCTCGCGACCTCTCTCACTACGAGCGCTTTGAGCACTACCACGCCACCTTCTACCAGTACGTCGAGGCTCTCTCCGTTACGCCCTTCGCCGCCCGTGCGCTCGACAGGGGCCTCACCGCCCTGCTCGTCGCCCTCGTGCGTCTCGCCGACGACGAGTACAACGAGAACTCCCGCGCGGAGGATCTCGACCGCAATCACGCCCTCGTCAAGGGCGCCATCGAGGCCATCGTGCGCCGGGCCGAGGAGGTCAACGGTAGCAAGGAGGCCGGCGCGGACGTCCGCCGCATGCTCGAGCGCCGCATCGACGAGTGGCGTGCCCGCGCGGACAATCTGGCCGGCGGAGCCAGGCTTGGCTATAAGAAGAAGAACGACGGCGTCACCAGGGGACTCCTTCACTTCCCCAGCCTGGGCGAGTGGGACAGCTTCACGTGCCTCAACTCCCTGCGCGACGTCGAACCCACAGTTAGCCTCATACTCTCCGACCACGGGCTCGACGATGAGACTCCCGCCAGAACCGATGGGGCGACAGTATGAGCCCGCGTACGGACACGAAGGTCGGCGAGATGCGCCCGAGCCAGCTCCTGTTCTCGTTCGGAGTCGGGGCCACGGTGGACCTGCCCAATATCTCCGCGATGGTCATGGGTCTCGACGACTGGGACACAGCCAACTCCGCCCCGATCCCCGAAGAGCGTCTGCTCGCCGCGGTGCGCGCCCAGATCGGCGGACAGGTAGAGCGCCTTCTCTCTCCTCCACTGCCTCCCAAGGCCGAGGGCTTCGCCAACCCCTTCGACTCCAGAGCCGGCATCGGAGTCCCCGTCGCGCCGTTCCCCCGCTGGATGCTCTGTCCGTACTGCAGGCTCCTCGCCCCGCTCAAGTCCGACCTGTCCACGTTGAAGCCCGATCCCTTCCGTCCCGACCGCACGGCGTACGTGCACGAGAATTGCCGCAAGCCCGGAAAACCGCCCGTAGCACTCCCCGCCCGATTTCTCCTCGCCTGCGAGCGCGGCCATCTCGACGACTTCCCGTGGGTCAGCTTCGTCCATCGCGGCGAGCCCGACTGCAGACTCCTGCTGAGACTGCGCGAGTACGGCGTTTCCGGTGAGGCGGCCGACGTAGAGGTCTTCTGCGACACCTGCGGTAGCCGACGCCGTATGTCCGCAGCCTTCGGCGTTCAAGGCCGAAGAGAGATGCCCACTTGCACCGCTCGTCTTCCGCATCTTAGGATCTACGAGGAGGATCCCTGCGAAGCAGAGGCGAGGCCGATCCTCCTCGGTGCGTCGAACCTCTGGTTCCCGGTAGCGCTCTCCACCTTGGCCGTTCCCACCAGGTCAGACCCTCTGGAACAACTCGTGGAGGACAATTGGACGAAAGCGAAGGAGGTCACCTCCCTTGAAGTGCTCAAAGCATTCAAAGCAATAGGCCAGCTCGGCGCTTTCGCTGGCTACGACGACGCGAAGGTCTGGGCCGCCATCCAGGCAAGACGCGAAGGCTCATCGCAACTGTCAGACGGAGAAGCCCTGGATCTGAAAGGTCCGGAGTGGGAAGTCTTCTCACGTCCGGAGTCCGCGGAGCTAACCGAGGATTTCCGGCTGCGACGCGTGGATCCTCCAGGGGCCTACGGCGGATTCATCACCGACGTGGTCCTCGTCGAGCGCCTGCGGGAGGTACGGGCGCTGGTGGGCTTCACCCGCATCGGCTCACCTGGCGACTTCAACGACGTCGCCGAGTTTCCCCTTGACCGCCAGGTGCCTGTATCCAGGCGTCCTCCGCGGTGGGTCCCCGCTTCCGAAGTAAGGGGGGAAGGAATCTTCATCCGCTTTGACGAGGCCAAGGTCTCCGCATGGTGCGATACTGCTCGCGAGCGAGAGCAAGAGTTCCTCGCGGCACATCGCCAGTGGCGCAGGATGAGGAACATAGACCCTCCGGACGCCGGATTTCCAGGCATCCGGTACGTGCTGCTCCACTCTTTCGCGCACGCCTTCATCCGCCAGCTTGCATTGAGCTCCGGCTACACCGCTGCGAGCATCAGGGAACGTATCTACTCGCGCGATCCTGGACTCCGAGGAGAACCGATGGCGGGCGTGCTGCTCTACACCGCAGCCCCTGACAGCGAAGGAACGCTTGGTGGCCTGGTAAGCCTCGGAGAAACAGCCGTGCTCGCCAGCCACCTCGACGCCGCACTGGAGCAGGTCCAGCTCTGCGCCTCCGATCCCCTGTGTGCGGAGCACGCCCCACAGGAGGCAGTTGTACACGGCGCCGCGTGTCATGCCTGCCTCTTCGCCTCCGAAACTTCCTGCGAGCGCGGCAACAAATACCTCGACCGCAGCGTCCTGGTCGACACCTTTGCTCGCGGAGCGCTTCCCTTATTCACCAGCTCACGAGGTTGAGCGGTGCGGCCTGAAGAAACCAGGCTCCTCGAGAGTATCGGCGCCGCGGCCAGGGAACTACCCAGAAGTGTCGTCGAACAGCTGTGCGACGTCCTCGTAAGCATGGCAGAGGATGCCTCGCCAGGCGAACGTGCCTCGCTCTCTACAATCGTCGCCTCTCCGGGCGCCCGCCTACGAATCTCCGGCCTGATTCAAGCCTGGGATTCGGCTTCAACCGTCGGCCCCACCAGCCTTGCGTGGGCCCTGCGCGCGGCCTCCGACGCTGACGAGCGCCGTCGCCACGAGCAGATCATCGAGATTGTCTGGACCGGACCATCCCTCGAAGGCACCGTGCTGAGGCGTACGGACCAAGTCCTTCTCGATCTCATCCGCACCGCCCGCAGCACCCTCCACATCGTCACTTTTGCTGCCTACAGGATCCCGGTTCTAAACGAGGCTATGCTCGAGGCAGCCAGGCGCGGAGTAGAGATCTCTCTGATCTTCGAGACGCCCGGATCTAGCGATGGGAAGATGGCCTTCGCGGGTCTCGACGCTTTGGGCGACGACCTGAAGGCGCTCTCGAAGGTGTACGTCTGGCCGCTCGACAGGCGCCCCAAGGATCGGGCGGGACGCTACGGGTCTCTGCATGCTAAGTTCGCCGTGGCCGACGAGGCAGCGCTCCTCGTTTCCAGCGCAAACCTCACCGAGTACGCATTCAACTTCAACATGGAGTTGGGATTGTTGGTTCGGGGCGGAGACCTGCCGGCCGACGTGAAGACACATCTGCGGCGCTTGGTGGAGGAGAGAGTGCTCCTCCCGATCTAGGGTTGTGCGCGCCTCGAGAATGATCATACCTTTCTGATGGTTAGTTGACTTGTATGACCTGGTGCGCCAAGCTGTCATCTCAACGATCTCTTCAAGGAGCTCCGACACGCTGCTACGACCAAGAGTCATACAACTTCGCGTCCTGCAAAAACCCAACCCAACTCACACGCGCTAACTCGCCCAGCTCTTACCGGTACTCGCCTCCACCTCCACCGGCACACGCGGACCCTCTGAGTCAGGATGGTTAAGTGCCCTCTGCATCCCCTCAACCATCGCCGCCTTCAGCCAGGTTTGTGCCTCTTCAGCCTTATCCTTGTCGACCTCAACAACTATCTCGTCATGCACCGCCAAGATCGGAACCGCGCCGGGACACTCGCCCCTGCGCTCCCAAAGCAGGACGAGGGAGAACTTAAGCCCGTCGGCACAGCAGCCCTGGATCGGGAAGTTCTTCGCCTGCCTCCTCACCTCGTTGCGCTCCCTGCGATTCACAGCGGAGGCCTCACCGAAGCGGCGTACCCTTCCAGTAGGGGTTCTGAGCACGCCTGTCCTTATGGCCCGTGCGGCATTACCTTCAAGATATTCCTTGACCTCCGGGTAGGCGACGAAGTACTGCTCTATGAGCTCCGCAGCCGCTTCCTGCTCGACCCCGAGCCGGGCGGCGAGACCGATAGGTGTCATGCCATAGACGATCCCGAAGCTTATTGCCTTGGCAGAGGAGCGCTGCTTATCGGTGACCTCCTCTTCGGGGATGCCGTACATCTTCGCTGCCGTCGTCTTGTGGAGGTCCTGACCCTTCTCGAATGCACCGATCATGGCTGGGTCCCCGGATAGCTGAGCGAGGATCCTGAGCTCCATCTGCGAGTAATCGGCCTTGATGAGCACCCGCCCCTCGGGGGCCCGGACGAAGCGGCGCATCTCGTCCTCCTTGTGCAGGTTCTGGAGGTTGGGCTCCGAGCAGGACATCCTGCCCGTCTCGGCACCCACCTGCCTCCAAGAGGCGTAAACCCTCCCCTCGCGGGCCTGAGAGAGCCACTGATGACAGGTGTCGAGCCGCTTCTTGGCGTTACGGTACGCGAGTAGGGCTCCGGCGAGGGGGTGGTCGCACTCGGAGAGCGTCTCCTTGGTCGTGTCAGGCAGCCAGTGCCCGAGGAGCTCGAAGGCCCTAACGATCTGCTGCCAGGAGTTCCAGTTCCACGAGCCACCTTCGGGGTGTTCGGGGGCGAGCTCGTCTAGCCTCTCCTGGGCCTCGGCGACCTCGGCCTTGGACCTCGTCTGGTATCCTTGCCAGCCCTCCTCGTCGACCGGTACGCCCGCCGCGGCCATCCAGATTATCGCCGGGGCGACCCTGCGCTCCAAGGCCAGTATCTGGTCGAGGGTGTCCTCTTGCACCTTGGCCTGAAGGGCGTCGGCGAGAGGGGGGAGGACCTGGGAGTCCTTGGCTGCGTACCCGAGCATTTCCAGCGTGATCTCGCCGCCCCAGCCGGCCTTCTGGAGCCCCTTGTCGAGCTCGATCCCCAGCTCGCGCTGGACTACATCCTTGAGGCCGTGGGGCGTGTACTTCTTCCGCTTCCTGTATCTCGGGCTCACGCCGCCTCCTTTATCTCAGAAACCTTGTTCTCAAACAGCCGCGACATCACCAACGTGTCGATAACCTCTCCGACCCGGCCGAGGTCAAGGCCCATCAGGACCAAGACGGTCAGGTCGAAGAGGGCGTTGTGGAAGATGAGGGTCTTACCGGTCAGTGCCGGCAGCAAGGGCGAGGGGTCCACCGCGAAGCAGTCCACGAGCCAGCTGCCCTCCTCGGTCGTGACAGAGATGATCCTGACCTTGAGGGTCGCGGGGTTGAGCCCGACGGTTTCCAGGTCCACGGCGACGGTGTCCACCTCCCGCAACTCTCGGATGAGCTCAATGAGTTCATCCGGTGTACTCACAAGCTGGTAGACGCCCAGGTCTCTGATGATGCCGGGCCCTTCTTGTGCGCGCGCACCCACGTCTTCACTGCGGGCTCTATCCTCTTCCCCAACCCGACGAACCCGACGATAGCCTGCGTTTTCCGCTTCGCTAAAGGGGTTTTTGTCGTCGGGTTCATGTGCGGCTACCTGACGGACGGCCTCAGAACCCGACGAGGCGTCGGGTTTGTCGTCGGGTTCTATAGGCTGGTTCCCCGAACCCGACAAGGGAGCAGCGCCCGAATCCCCTTTCCCAGGCGGATTGTCGCCTCCGTCGTCGGGTTCGTCGGGTTTTTCCCTATCGGAGAAGAGGGAGGAGAGACGTAGGTGCAGCACGCCGTGGTCCTTTACTCCCTCTATGGTGCGCCGAACGGTGAGAGTCTGCCTCTTCTTGTCGGTTGAGAGGAGAAACCCCTTCTCCTTGAGCCTCTTGCGCAGGGTCCTCTCACTCACGGCTAGCGCCTCGCCACCCTGAGCCTGGCTCTGGACGACACGGAAAGAGGCCGCTGGCTCGAGGTAGAGGTCCTCACCATCTACCCAACCGATGCGGTCGCCCTGGGGCCGCCAGTCTTCATATTCGCTATCCGTCTTCCTCCAGCCGAGTGCCCCAGCGTTCTCCTCTGGCCTCTCGCCGTCGGTGGAGCCGATATGCGCCCTGCCACTGGAGATAGACGAGCGGAGCAGCTCGATGAACCTCCCGGCAGGCTCGCTCACTGCCTGATGGGCTTCCTGGGAGGCCGCAGCCTCGCGTATGGCCTTCCAACCCCGCTCCCAGAGTTCCTGTGCTTCGTCGGCACTCACCGCCCCGCTCTCCTCGGCGTAGTTCAGGAAGTACCGCAGCCCCAGACCCAGATCGGCCGCGATGAAGGGGGTCCTCTTGTGCTGGCCTGCGCGGGAGGCTTCGTCCCTGAGCTCGCGCGCCTCATCGGGCATCCGCCTCTGGACCTCATCGTACCGGGCCGCGAACCACGACACGAAGCCGGACATCGCCTGGGCGTAGAGGCCCGCCTCGGCGTCCCGCTGACACTCGGTGAGCTTCTCCCAGTCTACGTCCCCCTCGCCGTGCTCGAGCACGAGCATCCTGGCCCTGAGGGACTGACCGCGCGGGGTGTCCTCGCCGGTGGAGAGGATCAGCGCCCTGGGCGGTTTGGTGGTCCTCATGGTGAGGTCCGCCGCCATCCTGGCGCGTCCAGCGGCGTTGCCTTTGGCGCGCAGGACGCGGTCGGCCTTCTTGTGCCAGCGCTGCACGTCGTTGGAGGTGCCGTTGGGGGCGAAGTCGTCCAGGACAACGAGGGCGTTCTTGAGAGTGAAGGCCTGGGCCTCGATGGCGTTCTCGGTGGATTCCCAAGAGAGGAGGTGCCGAGCGTCGAGGCCCGCACCGAAGTGCCGCTGGAAGAGGGAGGCGACCTCGGATTTGCCCTCCCCGGTGGGCCCGACCACGTGCAGGCTGTGATCTGTTTCGCCCATCGCGGTCCTGAAGGCGGCCGCGTGCTGGGGGATAGCCAATCCGTCGGGGGCCACCTCCCAGGTGCGGAGGCTCGCCCGGATCGCCACGTTAATATCCTCGCCCTCAGGTGGCGCAGGCAGGCGGTTAAGCGAGAGCGCCGCGTCCAGGCGCACTTCGATGCCCTCTGCTGCTCCATCGGGCCCGATGGCGCCGCCGCCGTGCAGGTAGTGCCAGATGCCGTCGACGCGGCGCCACCCCGTGTGAGTGAAGATCGTGCGCTCGGCGATGTCCTCCGAGAGCAGCTGTACTGCAGTCCGAGTATGATCTTTAAGGGAGAAGCCTGGGTAGAGGATTGCTGAGGCACCGAGGTGCTCCGTGGCCCATGTCATCCCGGCGAATTTAGGCGCCGGGACGTCGAAGCAGACCGCGCGCTCGCCGAGCCGTGCCTCGATCCCGAAGTACCGCCTCACCTCCGCGCCATCGTCCTCGGAGACGTCGGCAGTTATACGAGCCGTGAAGTTTGTAAGGGGGGTCGGGACTGAGCCGTTCTGGGTGGGCTTGTCCCAGATGAGTCCTCCCGGCGTGGCCCTGTAGGGAACGTTGGCGGTGAGGTCTTCGTCCTCGTCTTGGGGAGGCTCTCTCAGCTCTGTTGTGGCGAGCGACAGCAACTCGTCCACCTCATTACCGGCCGCAAGGAATTCGTCCACGCCCTGCTTCGCACCACCCTCTCCGGGTGGGAGGTAGATCGCCCTGACCACGGCCACGCTAACGACTCTCCAAGAAGGCCTTGAGCCTGACCATCGCCCTGTGCACCTGAGGTTTGAGCATCACATCGGAGTCAAAGACAATGTAGACCTCCCTGTCGTTCAGGGCTACGTAGTCCCACTCGGCGAGAGCGGTCAATCCACCGTCATCGTTGCGTCCGCGCCAGGCCCAGACCCCGAGCAGCGCAACGGCGCACAGGCTACGGCTCACAAGGGAATCGCCCTTCTTGATGCCCTCCGTAATAAAGAGGGGCACAGCGGGATTACCGAGCCTCTCCCGCGCGAAGGGGTGGACGTCGAGGACCATGCGGCTGCCCGAGGGCGTCTCGTACTTGACCGACTTGCCCTTCTTGTCGATGCGTGGCTGGTCGGGCCGGTACTGGTAGGTAGCGATATCTCCCGTGGGCGAATAGATAGGTATGAGAAGCCCCGGTTTGTTGCACTGACGCTCGGAGAACCCAAGCCTCTTCAGCTCGCTCCTGGTCTCGACCGTACGGTAGCCGCGGGCCTCGACCACGTCCTGGCTTATGCCAGACTCCTCAAGGAGCATCTTCTCGTGCTGTGCTGCTAGAGTCATACTCTTCTCCTCTGAAATTGGTGGGTGGAGGGGCGTCTCTCACCCCGAAGTCACCTTTATTCGGTTGCCGCAGAGCCTGCAATGGCCCGCCCCTCCATGAATCGCTTGAGGCTGGGCAAATAAATGCGCACGCTCCTACCGATCCGCGCAGCTTTAATCTCTCCGCTGGATTGCCTCCGCGCCGCGGATTGACAGTATTACCTGGCCCGTGGTGACCTCCTTACTCACAAGTACCTCGGCACCTTCGAAGTTGTCCAGCAAGCGCTCCACTGCCTCCAGCTCCTCCGCGTCGCGCACGTCGAAGTACAGGACGATTTCCCCGTCAACGACCTCTATATCCATGGTTTCGATAAGTTCTTCCATGCGAGTACCTCCGATACTGCTGTTAGGGATGCTGAACGTCGCCAGCACAGCGTTCCATATAGGTCAGCAAGCTGGTCCGATTTATCCTGACCGCCCGTCCAACACGGGCCGTCTTGATCTCGCCCGAATTGGCCAAACGCCACAGCGACGTCCTGCCGAGCCCGACGAGACGATGAGCCTGCTCGTAAGTCAGCCACTCCGCCCCGCTGATTTCCTGCTGCATAGCGCACCTTTCTAGTTGGTTCATGAGCTTGCTGGTAGTTTCGTACGGTCTGTGGTACTGTGCCACATCTATGGGACAAGCATGGCACAGACAAAGGGAACGGGGGGTCCTAGCCCAGGGAGCAGAAGCTACATTGTGGCGGGCCAGCAAATACGAGCTAGATAATAGAGATGACCCGGCATTCATAGAGGCGGCCCCAAACGCGACGTGGGAGCGGTTTGCGCCGTTCGACCAATACAAGCCGACCAACAGAGCGCGGGAGGTAAGAGCTGGACCTCACCTCATGTTCTTACGCCTGAAGCGCGTTCTGGACGAGAAGCCAGAGCTTTTCCACAAAGCCGTGAAATGGTTCGCTGAGGCACAGGGCCTTCTAGGCGCTTTCGAACAAGACTATCTCGAACAGCCCGTGTTGCCTCCGGGTAAGAACCTTGTAGCACCGGAAGCCTTGATTGATTATCGAGAAGGTAGATTGGAGCGATTCGACCCGGCTACCATCGGTAAAGGTATGCTCAGGCTTAAACTGGAGCAGCGGGGATGGTTATTCGATAGAGACTGGGAAAGCACGATAGCGTTGCCATCTGAGATAAGATTCAACGCCAAGTATCCTCACCTTAATAGAGAGTGGTGGCCCACCTTTGAACCACCACGCCCGGTTGTGCCTTGGGAGGAAATCCAAGAAGACTTTGGAGCACTGTTAATCCTGGATGACGCATCCTTTACAGGAGTCTCTATAGTTTGCACTCGTGAACCACTCGCGCGTTGGCAACATAGTGTTATTTTCTTCCCCTCGGGTGACACGCCAGTAGAGCTACTCGTCAGTACAGAGAGGTTTGTCTCCTTCAACTCATTCTTGGAGGAGGTATCGCCACGTGCTGTTATGGGGGAGGATGGAAATCTAGAGCGCGGCTGGTACTGTCGCAGCCTAATCCAGGCGATGTATGTAATGCTCTATTTGGATCTGACTGGTGGCAATACTATAAAGAAGTGCCAGAGTCGGGGGTGTCTGAACACCTTTCGTGTAGGCTCGCAGAGCACGAGCAAGTACTGCTCCAAGCAATGCGCGTACCGGGCCGCCACGCGGATGAGTCGTGGTCAAGAACCCTGATCCGGCGATGATTTGACAGTGACGCTGACAGTTACCCAGGCGAACGACGGCGAACCGCTGGGAACGTAGGCTTCAAGAACTTGGCTTGAACGAGCGGTTCCTGTAACACCCACGAACGACGACGACGACCTCAAACCGCACTGGCGGCGCGGAGGTCAGGGGTTCGATCCCCCTCGGCTCCACCCACTCTGCGCCAACGATATCGGCCATGCATGCCCTCCTGATCTAGGTCCCACCAGGTAAGTACGGTTACCCCCACAGCACTTCTCGATCACTGCCGCGGGCTACTACAGGGAGTTGCTGAAGAATTGACCTTCAGCAACTCGCGCTGTCAGCACTCAGCAATCAGCCCTCAGCTCTTTGTTTTGGCTGAAAGCTGATGGCTGACAGCTGATGGCTTGTCGTGCATAAGGGCCCTACCCTTATGCACGACGCTGTAGTATCTTGACCTGCCCGGAGGTACCTGACTCACAGAAAGGCGGCCCGCGTGAGTATTCCTATCGGCCTGCTACTGCTGTGCATATCCATGTTACTCGCGGCGGGTGGTCTGATCCTCGTGCAGCGGTTGGTGCCGAACGAGGTGCGCATGCAGCACAACGACGTGGCCGGCTTTATCTACGCGGTGCTCGGGGTAGTCTACGCCGTGCTCCTAGGGCTCATGGTGGTAGCGGTGTGGGAGCAATGGAACGCGGCCGCTGGCAGGGCGGACGAGGAAGCCAGCGAGCTGGCCGAGGTCTTCTGGATAGCCGATAGGATGCCAGAGTCAGATGGCCACCACATCCAGGAACTGGTCCGCGCTTACGCCAGGGTGGTGGTAGAAGAAGAGTGGCCCCTTATGCGACAGGGAAAGTCAAGCCAGAAGGCATGGGATCTGTTGGATGAGATCAGGTCCGGGGTGCAGGATTTCCAGCCGTCCACTCCAGCCCAGCAGGTTCTCTACGAACAGGGTCTCGAGCGTGTGCACGAGCTGGCGGATGCCAGGAGGGAACGGTTGCTAGACGCCGATCAGGGATTGCCGTCCATTCTCTGGGTCGTCCTGCTTATCGGGGGGGTTGTGGTCATAGGGTTCACCTACCTCTTTGGCCTCGACAGCACCGTGACTCACCTTCTCATGGTGGCTGCTCTGGCCCTGGTCATCGCCCTCGTCCTCTTCACGGTCGCGGAACTCGATTTTCCGTTCAGCGGCGGCATCAGGATCGGCCCCGTAGCCATGGAACAGGTCCTCGGCACGTTCGAAAACAGCAAGTCGCTCTAAAACTTCCTCCCCTGTGTCCCGATAACCCATTCGGTGAGATACGACGCCTTCGAGACGGCCACGCGTGGTCCCGGTGCGCGGCGGCGACCGCCTACCGGCGCGTTCGCGCGTTACAGGGCGCAGGTGATCGTATCGATGCTGGTCATGA
>OCZS010000350.1_pt1 | contig 15065 bp, 13 predicted proteins | sample 1539071 | NCBI WGS metagenome assembly OCZS01 (sample SAMEA3113584, study PRJEB22503) | soil metagenome
TGGGCGCGGACTTGCCTTTGACCATCGCGCCGCCGCGCGGCCGCAGTTCGAAGAGCTGCTTGACGAGGTGATAGGTATCGGCGCTGATCAGCACGGTACCTGGTTCCGCGGCGCTCTGCAGACGAGCGGCTACGTTCGTAGTGTCGCCCATCGCCGTGTATTCAGTCCTGATCTCATCCCCGACAGCGGCGAGCACCGCGAGCCCCGTGTTGATACCGACACGCACCTTGAAGTCGACCCCGTAGTTCCGCCTGACCTCCTCGGCGTATTCGCGTGCGGCAGCCTGGATATCCAGGCCCGCACGTACAGCGCGTTCCGCGTCGTCTTCGTGTGCGACCGGCGCGCCGAAAAAAGCGAGGATCGCATCGCCAAGCAATCTTGCAATAGTCCCATCGTATTTCTTGACCGATGCGTTGAGGAAGGCGAACGCGCCGTTCATGATCTCCGCGACCTGCTCGGGGTCGAGCCGCTCGCCGAGCCCGGTCGAGTCGACCACATCAGCGAAGAGCACCGTCACGTACTTGCGTTCGCCTTCCACCCTAACCTGGGCCTCGAGCTGGTTACCGCAGTTCAGGCAGAACCTTGCGCCCTCGGGATTGGCCATCTGGCAGCGGGGACAGTTCATCTCAACGCCTCACTTGGATTGATGTAGATACTATTGTCAAGATCATAACTATCCTCATATAGTAACTCAAGCGGTCTCGCTTCGGCGCTGCGCAGGCACCCTGCCAAGCTACTGGTGGACGAACTGTACGGCCATCGAGCCCCTCTCAACCGTGGAGGCACCACGCTTCACCTACCGGTGGCCAGCCACCACTGCAAGATAGTCTCTTCGGAGGATGCGTCGAGCACTGCTATGGCTGTACTCTACCAGGGCAGCCAGTGAGCCAGACGGCTTTAACGAGCACAAGAGCCGGAATCGAGGCCTAGACTTCCACGCTCTCGCGTACGCGCTGAGGCATATGCCTTATGCATGTGCCGCTTTGCGATCAGGAGTTAGAAGAGTGAAGGCTAACTCTCGAACACGCGCAGCAGATCTTCGAACATGGGAGGTGCGCTGGAGCGCTACGACGTCCCTGAGGTCGTTGCGTCGGGCGGGGGAACCTCCAACCCCACGCTGAGGGGCATGCTGTAGGAGGACGCCCCAGAGGTGCGGCTGCGCACGATCGAGGACTGGGGCATCCCGTCCGGCGCCAAGGAAGCATACGCCTTGGCCCTCATGGGATTTCTGAGCGTGCACGGATTGCCGTCAAACGTGCCCGCCTGCACGGGGCGCGCTCCGCAGTAGTGCTTGGCAGCATCACGCCCGCGCGCGAGCCCCTCGTGCTGCCCGACCCTGCCACCAGGGCGCCAGGTCATCTCAGGATCGAAGCCGTCGTCTGCAAAGAGGTTTGAAACCTCTTTGTAAGCATTTCAGCATGTCAGCAAGCGCCCTGTCGGGCGCCTGTCAGCATTTCAGCTCCTGGTGCACGCTACGTCAGAGACGTGGTAGGCGGGTGTGCCGCGGCGGCGCATGGTTGGGCGCCGTCATCACGGCATTTGAGACCATGCGCCAGCGTACATCATGACCGCCGTCGGGCTTGGACGACAGGGTCAGTCTTCGAGCCACTCGGTGACGAACCGGTCACTAGCGTGTATGTCTAACTGCCGCAGCCGTCCGGTCCCTGAGTTCAGGAACTTGTGCGGCACCCCGGCAGGCACCACCACGACCTGCCCGCCGCCCGCCTCGATCGTCTCCTCACCGGCCGTGAAGGTCGCGTGGCCCTCCTGCACCACAAAGACCTCTTCGTATGGATGCCTGTGCAGCTTCGGGCCGCCTCCCGGCGGCGCGGCCACCACGATAAACGAGATACCAGCCTCGTAGTGGTGTCCCTGGAACTCGCCTGTGTCCTCGCCGCGGGCCGGGTCGGCCAGGTTGATAACGCGCGTCGCGCCCTGCTCGTGGGTTCGCTCGCTCTTCCCTTCGGGTTTGTCGTTTACGTCGTCCACCTCTGGCTCCTCTGCCTCGCCCCACGCTCCCACCAGGCCTATCGCACCCACCGGCCGCGAAGTAGAGTCTCCCTTCTCCAGGCGCTCCAGATCCTCCACCCCCACAAGCGCGGCAAGCGGCCTCCCCCGCCTCTCTATCACAAAACGCTCCCCACCATAGCCAACGCGCGCCATTAGCTCCGAGAGGTGGGCCTTCGCCTCCGTCACCCTTACCTTCTCGGCCACAGCTACCTCCATTTCATCGAACAGGTCATCTTGACCATTCTAGCATCGATACGTCGTTTCGAGACTGTTCGGCATGCGAGGGGACAACCCTTGCGCAGGGCTTGTACAGGGACTCTGTAAATGTGTTGCGACAGTGCGTCATGGGTTGAGATGTACCAGCCCGGTTACATCCTGCGGTTCACCGGATCTCGCTTGGTCGATGAGCCACACGAAAACGCCGTTAAAGCGAAGCACCGTCAGTAAGGTCGCCGCCTACAGGCAGAAACGGTCTATGCCGTTTCCCCGGCATCGAGGGTCAGAAGGAGGATCTCACCTGAACGGGCGATGGTGACCTGTAGGGCGACGCTCGTAGCACTGTCCTCCACCTGCTCCAACTTCTGGGGCAGCTCGGCCACAGAAGAGAATTCGCGGGAGAGGCCGGGGAAACCGGGCGGGAGGATGGACGGTCGGATCGGGAAATATCTCTCGCCCCACACGCGGTGGGCATCGGCTGCGGGCAGGAGACGACCCCGGTTGGACTCGACCACGCTGCGGAGTTTGTTCTCGACCTTCCCGGTTCGTTCACGCGGGTAGGCTCCGAACATCAGGTGCATGGTACCTAGGTTTCTGGCGCGCGCCATGGCCGGGTACAGGACCGCCAGGTGCCAGAGCGGCACACTCGTATCGCACAGGTCAGTCACCGCGCCGGCCAGATGGGTCGCGTCCTCGAAAGCTGCAGCAAACGGTTTGTCGGCATCAGCCTGGCGGGTCCGGAGCCTGGCACCCACCACGATCCCTCCGGCGGTCCCGGTAGCGAGAAATTTCCCCACCTCCTCGCCCGGCACCTCGCGGCGCTCGCCGCCAGGCAGCACCACGCTGGCCGACAGGACGTTTTCCCGAAGGCGGCCGTACTCGAAGGAGCCCACCCCCAGCCCGTCTGTGGCCAGCCAGCCCCCGACGGTGGCGCGGGGGGCACTCGTGGGATAGACCGCGAGACCCATGTCCCTGAGATGCAGCTCCTCGTCCAGCTTGAGCCACGGCGTCCCGGGCTCGGCCTCTGCCCATCCCATGTCGCCATGGGGTAGCCGGACGCCGCGCATCAGGTCGAAGCGGACCAGCAGCTTCCCCTCCTCCGCGATGGGTTCGGGCGACGTGCCGCCACCCATCGCGGCCAGCGGCATGGAGTAGCGCGCTGCCTCCCTCGCCAGCAACTCCACCTCCTGGGCGTGCAGCGGCAGGACCGAAGCCAGGGCACCGGACTTCGCCTCGTTCTCCCCTGAGGGACGCCTGATGCGGTCCTTGAACGTTTTCTCCAGGGTCTTCAGCGCCTGTTCGTGGGAGGATTCAGTCATTGGTGCTCCGTTCTGTCACGAACCTTTCGGGGAAGGTTAACGGCAGATAGAACTCCTCTCCTGATGCATCTTGACGATCCTACAGGTTCAAATTGACCATCTTCGCAAGGGTACCCTGGTGCCGATCGCCGGGTCATTTGGTCAGTTCTTGTCAGATGGATGGCCCAATTTGCTCAGGATGGCCTTGGGAGCCGGGACTACAGTGGTTGCGTACGAACGGCCGCATGATACGCATGAATCTTTCAGACGAAGCCAGGAGGGATCGGGCGGAGCAGAGGTCGTTCGAGGAGCGGCGTCGTTCGGGCGGCGGCCAGGACCGAGTTTTCCCTGGGCTGGGAGGTACTGGACGTCGCCGACGGATTCAGCGGCCTGACGTCGGGCCCATTCCGTCCGCTGATTCTGCAAGAACGCCCGGACAGCGGCGTCGTATGCCGCCAGGTTCTTGGATAACCGCCTCACCATGAGGAAGCGCTCAATACCGAACCGGCGCCACGCCCTGGTCATCTCTATGCCGTAGCGCACGGAACGTCGGTCGGATCACACCCCCCGCACGACCAGCACAGGGCCGTGTGCCTGGCGAACCACCGCGTCCGAGACGCTACCCATGAGCGCCCGCCTCGCGCCGCCCAGGCCCTTGCTGCCCAGGGCAACAAGGCCAGCGTCGAGCTCCTCGGCCAGGTGGACTATCTCCTCGGCGGCCTGGCCCGCCCGGATGTGGGTTTGCGTGACGCTGCCACCGGACTGGCGGATGCTCCCGGCCCGCTCGTCCAGCATCTCCTGACGTTCCTTCTGGGCCTCGCGCCGCAGCCGTTCCGCCGCCTCCGGGAAGTGCGTCTCGTAGTAGGGGTGGACGTAAGCGGAACCGGGAAAGACGGAAACGACGTGCAGCTCCGAGCCCGTGCTCCCGGCGAGGTCGGCGGCGGTGGTAGTGGCCAGGTCGGCGTCCCTGGATCCGTCGGTGGCGAGTAGGATCTTGGTCGGGAAGGAGACCGGTTGGCCACGCACCACCAAGACCGGGCAGTGGGCGTGGCGGACCACGGAGTCCGAGACGCTGCCCAGAAGCGTACGTCTCATGCCGCCCAGGCCCCTGCTGCCCAGGAGGATCAAACCCGCCCCAGCTTTTTCGGCCAGATCCACGGCGACCTTGTCGGGCCGTTCGCCCATCCTGAGGTAGGCCTCCGCGACCGTGACGCCAAACCCCTCTAGCTTCCCTACCTGTTCGTCGAGGACGGTGCGGGTCTCCCGTTTCTGCGTGGCCAGCACCTCCTCGAAGACGGAAGGAGCGTCGGCGATCTCGTAGAAGGGATACTTCGGTCCCACGGTGAGGACGTGCAGTTCAGAGCCGGTACTCGACGCGAGGTTCGCGGCGCTCCGGGCAGCCAGGTCGGCCTCCTCGGAGCCGTCGGTAGCGAGTAGGATCTTGGTCGGAAAGATGCTCATGATCTGCTCCCGGGTCGTCTAGCTTGCGGAGCTTGGGGCTACGCCCGCCTCTCCAAATTCTGCTGGGCTTCCAACGTGTAGACCGCTTCAGGGACGGCCTGCAACCGGCCCTTCGGGATACGTCTGCCCGTATCGTCGCAGACGCCGTAGGTCCCCTCGTCTATCTTGCGCAGCGCCCGCTCGACGAGGGACAGGCGTCTCAGGATCCGGCGGTCCAGAGCGGTATCCACCTCCTCGGCGAGGATGTGGGCCCTGACGTCTTCGGGGTCCTGGGGCGCGTAGTGGTGACCTTCTCCCCAGCGTCTCTCGTCCTCCAGTATCCAGGCGTGCTCCCGCAACAGCCCGCGCCTCGCGCTTTCGAGCCTGGCCCGCTGGCGGGCGATGAACTCGTCGTCGAGCCCCCGTCCAACGTCTCGTCGAGGATGCGGTTCACCTCTCCCTGGGCGCGCAGGCCCTCGAACGCCTCCGACATGTTCGCCGCCTCTCTACCCCCTCCGGAATACCCTCGATCCTGTGCGTGCACCTCGCCACCTCCTCTCGGGTTTGTGCCCGCAAACCTACCACCCGCCGGGGTGCGCGCCCTGATCAGTTTAACCCATTTATCTGGCCAGAATTGCTCCCAAGCGCCGGCAAAACGGATCTCCCGCCAAAGGCTGGAACCGGCCCGCGGCTATTTCATCTCCTTCAGGTACCGGACCAGCATCCACTGGCTGATCGCCCAGAGGCCGTGGCTGCCGTAGAGCACCCCGGCGACCGAGGAGAAGGCCAGAAGCCCGGCCAGCAGAGCGGACAAGGCGTAGGCCAGGGTTGGCGCGTGCTTTACAGACATGGCATCACCTTCCGGTGCCCCCTCATCCCGGCCATTACGCCACCCCGTTCGTCGGGGCGGCCGCGCCGCGGATGAAGAACGCCATAGCAGCGCGCCGCCGACGATCACCGCCGGGGCTTGCAGCGCGAGATCGGAGATCCAAACGGGGCGCGCCGCGGGGTCTGCGGGCGCATCGTCAGCGAGAGCGCTGACGAGGGCTCCGGTGGTGTCCTGGGCCAGCGTCAGGAGGCCCAGGACCACGAGTAACGCGCCGATGGCTCGTGCCGGCACGGTGGCTGAGAGCCGCCGCCGGACTTCCTCTCCGTCGGTGCTCGACACGACGCCGCTAATGGTGAACGCGCTGAGCGTGACCAGGGGGACGTAGACGAGGAACAGCACGCTGAAGGGCGCATCGGTGAGGTAGAGCACATACCAGTAGAGCGCGTAGAAGAGCGTGCCCGGCAGGAAGAGCAGGCCAACGAGGGAACCGCGGTGGGCGAGCCACCGCGAGCCGAGCAGGAGGCCTGCACCGGAGGCGACGGCCATGAGGGCAGCAACGACTAACGAGGCACGATAGGAGAACGTAAGTCTCCGCCTCACCGGCAACGGGTTCATGGTGATTCTCTCTCGTGGCTTGCAGACACGCCAGCTCGTCGACGGTATCCGGAGGGGAGGATGTTCTGCCGCCGAGCGTCGTAAGCGTACCGATGCCTGACACGCGGACTTCTAGCCCCTCCGACCTCTCCCTCCCACGGCGCCCAGAAGGGGGGAGCCGGCTCCGAGCAAGAACCCGAAGTCGTACCAGTTCCCGCTCCTCGCCTCGTTGTAGAACGGAAACTGCTCCCAACCACCGAAGATGTGCACGATGAGGACGATCCAGGCCGTAAGGCCGTTCCAGAAACCCCACAACAGGTCTGCCCACCACACCATGAATCTCCTCGTTCGGGATCGACGCACCCCCTCTGCCACGCCCCGTCCTTCTTTTTCGGGTCACTGTAGACCCAGATCCACATTCTACCCTGACACAGATGGGGCACTTCCTTGGTCAAAGTGCGCCATTCGCTATGTGTCTTTGCGAAACGCGCACGCGAAAGCGTTGTTTCCCCCTCCGCGGCGGGCAACGTATCATGGTGGCCTGTGGCTGTTCGAGACTACGAGGCGACCTTCGTCGGCGGCGGCCTGTCGGCCATGCTGCTTCTGCGCGAGCTCGGGCCGGCATTGTCCGGACGGGTCGCGGTTCTGGACCCCTGCCCGCCGCCGGAAAAGCCGACCGTCCACTGGAGCTACTGGAGCCACGTTCCGACCCTCTACGACCGGTTCGCCGTCGGAACCTGGCAGAAGGCCAGGGTGGCACAGATGCCGGCTGAGCACGTTGCACCGTACGCCCTGCGCCTGGTGCGCTCGACCGACGTGTTCGCCCACATAGCCGAAGAACTGAGTACCGCGCCCATCGAGTGGGTACGTGCCTCGGCACGTTCGGTCGAGCGCCTGGAGGATGGAACGTATGAGGTCGTCACGGACGCTGGCGCGGTGCGTGCCGGCTGGGTATTCGACAGCGCGCCGGACGTCGAGCCCGCCTTTCCGTCGCCCGGCCGGTCTCGGGCGGTCCTGAGCGGCACCGGCGTCCGCGTTGTGGCCGACCATCCGGTATTCGACGCGGCGATTGCCACCCTGTTCGATCCGCTCGACGAGCGGTCCTTCGCCTACCTGCTTCCCCTGAGCTCTTCTGAAGCCCTTCTCGAGTCGGCAACCTTCGACTCGGCCATCCAGAAAGAAGATCAAACGCCGCTGCTGCGGTACCTGCAGGACCGGTATCCGGGGGCCGCCTTCGAGGTCACCCACGGGGAACACGGCCACATACCGCTCGGGTTCGCGCCCTCGCAAACCACCGGACCCGGGCACGTGCTGCTGGGCACCAAGCGCGGCCTCGTCAAGCCAAGCGCCGGCTACGGCGTGGTCCGCATAGCCGAGGAGAGCAAACGACTGGCCGGCCTCTGGAGGCAGGGCCGGCCGCTGCCGCCGAGCCAACGGTCCTCCCTGCGGTGGCGGCTCCTCGACGCGGGGTTCTTGCAGCTCGCCGCCCACGATCCCCAGCGGCCGCTCTATCTGCTGCGATACGTCATGCACGCCGTTCCCCTCGTCCAGTCGCTGCGCTTCATAGACGAGGAGCTCCCGAGGCGACAACTGGCGGCGGTTTTCTGGTCCGCGCTCCCGGCCGTGCTCGGCAAACCGTAGCACCCGCGGGTTGGAATTTTTCAGTGCGGCCTGGTGCGCATCGGGCTAGCGGGCAAGAAGTCCGAACTCCCTGGCCCTGGCCAGGGCCTCGAGCTGGGAGTGGGCGCTCAGCCCCTGCAGAAGCGCGCGGATGTGGTTGCGTACCGTCGCCTGCGAGAGGTAGAGCTCGGCCCCGATGTCCCTGGCACTCTTGCCTTCGGCGAGCAGCTGCAGCACCTCGAGCTGCCGGCCCGTGAGAGCGGGGACATCCCTGGAGACGGGACGGCTCTTCTCGTGGCCGATCTCCCCGGAGGACATCCGGATCAGACCTCGGGCCATCTCCAGGGCGTCGTGCGCTTCCTGCACGTCCCGCATGAGGTGGACCAGGTAAGGTCCCTGCTCGGAGTCCACGACCAGAGTGCTCAGGTTGACCCACCGCCTGCCGCTGGTGCGGGTCAGCACGCGAACGTCGTAGCCGGGCACGGTCTGGCCAGCCCGTGCCAGCCTCATCGCCGAGCGCACGCGGGCGTCGAAGCAGTCCCCGCTCCCTCCCTGGCCGGACACGACCTCGTAGCAGAGCCTGCCAACCACCTCCTCCGCCAGAAAGCCTGTCAGGGATTCCGTCCGGGCGTCCCAGGTGACGACGCGGAATTCGGGGTCCACCACGAAGACGGCGTCGTCCGTGCGGGTCCAGATCAGGCTTTCTACCGCCGGGGGAAATCCCGTCGACTCGTCCCGTGTCTCGTGCCTGGTGTTCAGCGTGAGCTCCATACCCGACCTTTCGTTTGCGGCCTCCTTTACGAAGGTATGATCTCCCGCCACAGCGCTGCCGTCATGGGCAATGCGGGCCATCTTTTTCCGGGCGAAACGCCCGTAAGGGCGTGGGCAAAATTGCCTACGCCTCGACCGTGATATTCTTCCGGTCACGAAGCTTCGTTAGAAAGTCGTGGCAGAGAATAACTTCGCCAGAGTGGATTACATCCTGCGTCGGGAGAGCATCCGGATGCGTCAACTACATTTGGAGCGGTGTCCGTGAGCAGCAAAGGCGAGCGCACCTCTCCGACGCTCCCGGAGAGCCAGGAGGACTACCGCGTCCTGCTCGACCTGACGCAGGACGCGATCATGGTGCGCGACGCCGAAAATAGGATCACTTTCTGGAACCGCGCCGCGGAGACCATGTACGGCTGGACTAAGGGAGAGGTGCTCGGCCGGAACCTCCACGGTCTGCTCAAGACCTGGTTTCCCGAACCGCTTGAGAAGATAACGGCCGACCTCCTGCGAGACGGCCACTGGGCCGGGGAACTCTGGCACACTCGGCGCGACGGCACGACCATAGTCGTTGCGAGCCGGTGGGTTCTGGAGCGCGGGGAGTCCCCGCGCACCCTCGAAACGAACACGGACATCTCCGAGCGCAGGCGTTCGGAGGAGGAGCTGCGGGGGTCCCTCAGGGAGCTGGCGGACTTGAAGTTCGCCCTGGACGAGTCGTCCATCGTCGCCTTCACCGACCAGCGGGGCAGGATCACCTACGTCAACGACAAGTTCTGCGAGATCTCGAAGTATTCACGAGAAGAGTTGATCGGCCAGGACCATCGCATCATCAACTCCTCCTACCATCCCAAAGAGTACATCAGGAACCTCTGGCGGACCATAGCCCGGGGACGCGTCTGGCGGGGCGAGCTCAGAAACCGGGCCAAGGATGGCTCCATCTACTGGGTGGACACGACCATCGTCCCCTTCCTGGACGACCGGGGCAAACCCTTCCAGTACGTCGCAATCCGCTACGAGATCACCGACCGGAAGAAAGCCGAGGAAGAGTTGCGCGAGAGCAACGTCCTGCTCCAGTCGGTGATCGAGGGTTCCAGCGACGCCATCTACCTGAAGGATGCCTGGGGCCGCTACCTATTGGCGAACACGAGCGCCAAGGAGATTATCGGCAGGCCCACCGAAGAGGTTATCGGCAGGTCCGACGCAGACCTGCTCGTGCCCGAGGTGGCCGGATCGCTCATGGAGACGGACCGCCAGGTCATGACTACCGGCGAGGTCCGCAAGCAGGAAGAAACCATGCTCGTCGATGGCGCTACACGAACCTTCCTCTCGACCAAAGCGCCTTACAGGGACCATGAAGGCCGGGTGACCGGTGTGATCGGCGTGACGTCGGACATCACCGAGCTCAAGAACGCCGAGAAGGCCCTGCGCGAGATCCGGGAGGCCGAGCGCAGCCGCATCTCCCGCGACCTGCACGACGTGGTCCTCCAGGACCTGACCTACGCCCTCCATAAGGTGCAGCTCTCCCGAACGAAGCAGGACGGAAGCGCCGGCCTGGACGAGGCCGTGGCAGCCCTGGGAAGATCGGTCCGCGGCCTCAGGAGCGCCGTCTACGACCTGAGCGTCGAAGCGGAAGACCATGGCCGGTTCCTGCGCTCCGTGGAGGCCCTCGTCGAGTTGAACAGGGGGATGTATCCCGAATGCGAGTTTGGGCTCGAGGTGCGCGAGGATTTTCCGGATGAGCTGCCGGAGGAACAGTCGAAGGACCTGCTGCGCATAGTGCAGGAGGCGTTAGCAAACACCCGGCGCCACTCGGGGGCCAGCCACGCCCGGGTCGCCGCCGGAACTTCGCCGGGAAAACTGTGGGTCGAGGTCTCCGACGACGGGCGGGGGTTCGATCCGGCGAGTATGTCCGCCGGAACGGGGACCAGGGGGATGCGGGAGAGGGCCCGCGTGCTGGGGGGAGAGTTGGAGATCTTCAGCAGACCCGACGGCGGCACGCGGGTACGGTTCGAGATGCCTGCCACCGGTGACGGATCCTCTCCGGGAGAAGCGCGGGCTGGCAGAGCGCGGATCCTGCTGGTGGATGACCATGCTTCCTTCCGGCAAGGCGTGGCGGCCGCGCTGGAGAGGGAGCCGGGCTTCAGCATCGTGGGGCAGGCAGGGTCGCTTGCAGAGGCGAGGGAGATGCTCCGCGAAACGGACGTGGGTATCTTTGATCTCGGGCTCCCGGACGGCTACGGAGGAGACCTGATCGCGGCCCTGCGCGTCGCCAACCCGCGCGCCCAGGCACTCGTCCTGAGCTCGAGTCAGGACCGGGCGGAGATCGCCCGGGCGGTAGAGAGCGGGGCCGCAGGCGTGCTCCACAAATCCGCCGGCATGGACGAGATAATCGACGCTGTCCGACGCCTCAAGGCGGGTGAGACGCTACTTCCTCTGGAAGATGTTGTCGAGCTTCTCCGCTTCGCCGGGGCTCGCAAGGAAGAGGAGTACGAGGCGCAGCAGGCCATCGCACGGCTCACCGATCGCGAACGGGAGGTGCTGGAGGCCCTTGCCGAGGGACTCGATGCCCAGCAGATCGCCGGGCGGCTTCACATCAGCGCCAAGACCGAGCGCAACCACGTTGCGAGCATCCTCGCCAAGCTGGGCGTCCACTCCCGCCTGCAGGCGCTGGTATTCGCGGCCCGCCACGGCGTGGTGGAGATCGGCCGACCTCAAGGTGACGAGTGACGCGGTCTTTGACAACGCGTCTCCTGTAGCGAAAAGAGCCCCTTGCACAGAAATCCTGGTGGGTAGATCCGTGCTAACTACCGGTTCGCCGCAGAACCACAAACGCGTAGACGAACGCGTTCCAGATGAGGACCGAATAACCCGCTATCAGCTCCATCCTTCTGGGCATCCCGCCCGGATAGACCAAAGGAGCGACGTAGTGCTGGATAAACCCACCCTCATAGCCGGCCTGTCCCGCGAGGCGGCGAAACCTGTTTTCTATCGGCGTGAGTGGACAGACGTGGCTGAAAAGGTTCACGAACGAGGACCACAGGACTGATGGAACTTGAAACCAGGCAACCCAGCGTTTCCAGAGCACAAGGAAGCCACCCAGGACCGAAAAGACGACAAAGGCGAAGTGAACGCCCAGGACAAGATTTGCCAGTATTCGCGCTTTCATCTATTTACCTCCTAACAGTTCGCTACGTAATCTCTTCCTGCTGCTGCCGCCTCCTGGCTTTCACCTCCCTTCGGTCGGTTCGTGGGTCGCGGCTAGGGGCCCTTCCCCGCGCCTTCTGGGAGAGACCGCAGCATCTGTAGCCAGGAAGTGCGGGAGAGCTACGTACCGGTCCCTCGCCTGCCTGGATTATGGTCCCTTCGAAAGGACGTGCCATGATCAGTTTTGATCTTCGTGGTAATCAAGGTTGACCAACCCTCCGGGCAACGGTGGCCCGACCTGGTAAGACGTTGCCAACAGTAGAAAGCCCCGGACAAGCTCCGGATCCTTTACCGATCCCTCACGCTTACCTATAAGACACCATGTTCTTCAGAGGTTGAGCTGAGGGGATCGAACCCCTGACCTGCGCCGCGCAAACGTGCAAGTCGGTGTTTCTAGATGTTTCAGAACCGCCTCATCCAGGCCTGATTATCGAATCTCAGGGTCGCCATTGTTCACCGATGTTTGTCCCGGTAACTGTCAAATCTCTGTCAAAGATATCCTAAACTCCATTGCTCCTTGTCGTTGGCTCATCTATGACCGCCAGCCAACGTGTAAGATTGCAACGAAATAGGCGCGACTCGTGGGATACATACTCACCAAACCCGAGAAGGCTTGGCGAGAGCCAGGGCAGCAGGGAAAGGAAGGGCGGACGGCGAAATTGATGAGGGCAGTGAGCCGCAAAGACTTCCTGAGGCTTGGGGGCGCTGGGCTCATCGGTGCGATGCTTCTGGGCGCTGCAGGCTGCAACAGCAGTCACGGTGTGGTTGTCAGGTTCTTTACCGGCACCAGGGAAACGGCTGCCCTTGAGAGAGCGGTAACAGAATTACACGTTGACAGGTTCGAGGAGCAACACCCGAACATCGAATTGCAGCGGGAGACGCTACAGCCGGATGCGGTTCGCAGGGAGATACAGAGCAGGCTGAGGTCCAAGGAGCCTCCAGACGTCTTCGCCTACGACACCGGTCCTGGCTTCGGCGGTGTGCTGGCCGACGCGGGACTACTGCGTCCCCTGGAGAACGCCTACACAAAGCACGGCTGGGATATCTACGACTGGGCGAAGCAGCAGGCCACCTACGACGGTACCGTCTACGGCGTTCCTGACCAGGTCGAGGAGATAATCGTCTTCTACAACAAGGACCTCATGCCCGAGGTGCCAAGGACAGTGGAGGAGCTACGAGAAATCTCTGGCGAGCTCAAGGGACGGGGAAAGATCCCGCTAGCCTTTGGAAACAGGGCACAGTACCCCGCAAGTCATTTGTTCAGCATGGCGGCCAGCAACGTGCTTGGCCGGGAGGGGTTGGATAGCATTCTCTATGGAGACGGCAGGTGGGACATCCCCCAGGTGGTGGAGGCCATCGAGCTGATGTTCAGGGATTTCGTGGAGAGCGGTTACTACCCGAAGAGCCCGAACACCCTCGCCTACGACGGTGCTAACGCGTTGTTCTATTCCGGTGAGGCCGCCATGAACCCCACCGGCACGTGGCTCGTGTCGGAGATCGTCCAGGCTGTCCAGGAGTTTGAAGTTGGATTCTTCCCTTTCCCGTCCATAGGGGGCTCCGGCATCTCGCCTCCGGCCGGGGTGGGGACAGGTTGGTTCGTAGCCAGAGACGCCAAGAACCCCAAAGAGGCTATCACGTTCATCGATTACTTGCTGCAGGACGACACCGCTCGCCTGACCATCGAAAATCTCAACACGATTCCCGCCCACCCCGTTGACACCGAAGGGCTCGACATTCCCGAGCTGTTCAAGCAGGTGCTAGATGACCTTTCCGAATATCCTCAGGCAGACGCTTTCGGCTATAACATAGACGTCCTGGCACCGCGGAACTTCAATGAGGTGATGTACACCGGTTTCCGAGAGGTCATAGACGGGATGAGGTCTCCCGCAGAGCAGGCATTAGCGTTGCAACGTGCTTGGGCTGAGGCGAAAGAGGCGGGAAAGACACCGGCGCAGGAGTAGGCCGAGCACTAAACCAACCATCCCAAGATGTTATCGAAAGGTCTGCCTGACCGACTTTGGTTCGAAGATTATCATTCGGAGGATGCGCTTCACCCTGCTCGTATGCTGTATTTGCTACTATACACGAGGAGGTGAGTTCCCCCTCACGTCCCCCAGGAAGAAGGACAATAGTGAACGGAGACGGTAAGGAGAATTTCCCCGCAGTGATAGTCAGGACCACATGATGGTGTCCCACACAACAGTGGATAGCATGAGGGGACGGCATCCTTCCACGAGCGCCAGGAGAGAAGGGAGATGGTGAGATGTTCGCGCGGGTAAGCACGTACGAAGGTCGCCCGGAGCAGTTGGATGAGATGCACCAGGAGGGCATGGAACACGTCCTACCGGCACTCGAGATGCAGGACGGTTTCAGTGGGGGTCTGGTCCTCGCCGATCGTCAGAGCGGCAAGGTGCTTGTGGTGACCCTGTGGGAGAGCGAGCAAGCGCTGGACGCTACCGAGGACGCCTCTCACTGGTTGCGAATCTTCGGCGCCCAATCCAGCGGCGGGACGATAAGTAGCGTGCAGAGGTACGAGGTCTTCTTCGCGGCAATTCAGGAGGTGCAGCTCTCCGAGCGGCCCGGCGAACCGAGAAGCACGGAAGCCAAGCGTCCTTCGGGAACCTCGGGGATTCGGTAGATGTCTACCCCTGCCAAGCTGCCGAAGTGCCCCTCCCACACCAACGCCCCATTCCTCACGGTTCTTCTAATCTCTCCAGGGTCACCAGGGTGATATCGTCCTCCTGTTCCCAGTCCTCACCGGTAAAATTGATGAGCTCGGAGAGGAGGAAATCGATCAGCGAAGATTCGCCCGAGCGGTGAGTCCCTACCAACCGCTGCAGCCTCGGGAAGCCGAACATCTCGTGGTGCGGGTCGTGCGCCTCAACCAACCCGTCGCTGTAAAAGAGGACGCTCTCGCCCCTCTTTAGGGTGATCTGCTTCTCCTCGTATTCCATCCCAGGCATCAGGCCCAAGGGCATCCCTCTCGCCCTGAGCTCCTCCACATCACTGCCATGATGCCGCAGGTAGGGTGGGTCGTGGCCGGCGTTGGCATAGACGAGACGCCCGCTCTCGGTATCGAGGATGGC
>OCZS010000352.1_pt1 | contig 15055 bp, 11 predicted proteins | sample 1539071 | NCBI WGS metagenome assembly OCZS01 (sample SAMEA3113584, study PRJEB22503) | soil metagenome
GAGTAGTGTATCTTTGGCATATCCCTATTATGCCATCAACAAACCGGAACGGTATAAGGCTTTGCGTCCCCGCCTCGCGGCGGGTTTGCCTTTATCCAGGAACCCTTGGATTCTAGAACTATGTCGCTAAACACACAAGCGCTGGCGCAGGATTCCCCGTGTCGGCGAGCTCATTGATCCATGTGCCTAGTAGTGGAATTCTGCGAAGTTCATTTGCACGATCGTGTATAGTTCATGCCCGTCGGGCCAGGATTCGCTATCCCTATTCGATCCGATGCATTCTAGTCAACACTACATCTTGTGTAGTGTTGGATAAAGATGCGGGATCTTCCAACCCAGCTTATCTCACGCAAAGCCGCTCGATCGCCCTATAATCCCTCCCATAGGGAGCAACGACAGATGAGCCAAGAGGAGCAGTTCACAGAGCACAGCGCTTGGAAGCGATTCCTCCACACGCCTCGGGTTGAGCCAGACTTTGAAGCATAAACGGCGAGGAGACTCATGTCCCTTGAGGTGATCGGGGCAGGTTTCGGCAGAACGGGTACGACGTCCCTGAAGGCAGCGCTTGAGGAGCTAGGCTTCGACCCTTGCTACGAAGATTTGTTCGGGCATCCCGAGCACGTGCAGTTGTGGGAGGCCGCCGCACGAGGGAAGTCCGTCGACTGGAATGACCTTTTTGGTGGCTATCGGGCCACCACGGACTGGCCCGCATGCTCATTCTACGAAGAGCTTATGCACAGCTACCCAGAGGCGAAGGTGATCCTAACCGTACGCGACCCCAACAGATGGTACGAGAGCATCTACAACACCGTCTATGTCAGAGGAAGGATAGCCTCCTCACCGATCTTCCGCGGCCTCAGGCTGCTGGGACTCCGACACTTTGACGCGAACACGTTCCTCTTATTAGTTCTCAGGGCCGGGGCATTGGTGGGGCTGTTCAGGCCGGGGATGGCCCGCGTCGCTGGGCTGAACGATCGCCTCATTTGGGAGGACACCTTCGGCGGGAACTTTGAGGATCGTCAGCATGCTATTGAGGTTTTCGAACGCCACAACGAGGAGGTCAAGCGTCGCGTCCCTGTGGAGAGACTGTTGGTCTATGAGATAAATGAAGGCTGGGGACCTCTATGCGACTTCCTCGGGGTTGAGGAGCCGGAGAAGCCGTTCCCGCACCTCAACGACACCCACACCTTCCGCAAGAGGATCCGCTGGCGCATCATTTTCGCTCTTGCCGCGCCGATCGCCGGAGTATCACTGGCCGGGCTGGCGCTGCTGCGTCTTCGCAATCGTAGTTCGTGAGCCGCACCGCAACAAGGTGCTCGGCCGCTGCTGCACGTCTGAAGAGCTAGAGTACCTGAATATAGAGGCGCCCCACATGCGCCGGCCACGTTCTTGACCTTCTCCGAAGAGGTTATTCCCCGCGTACGTCGTGGAAGAGGAATATTCTGAACTTCGCAGAAACCCGATTAGCGGAACTTCGTCTTATTAGGCTTCTCGGAAGTTCAGCTACCGAAGACCCTCGACCACAAGGGGCGCTGTACGGCTCCTGAGCCTCTCTTGTAGAGAACAGAGGTCTAGTACCCTCCCGCTCCTCCTCGACCGTCTGAGGCGATTTCCGCGCCTCTGGCCTTTTTCTCCGCCATTGACCGTTCTCCGTTTTTTCCTTCCGCCTTAATGCAACATCATAGGTGTGCACCACCCCCGGCCCTTTTTTGGTAATCGTCCGTACGAAACAGAACGCGTTCCTGATTCCCGAGTAGCGAAGCTGCCCTCTTTTTAGGGTTGAATATGCGAAACTATGGTTGTCGGCGCTCCTGGGTTCGGCGCTTTTTCGTAGCGTTAACGTTAACGCCGCGCCGTCCTCCGCGCCTCAGGGCCGGTCCGCTCATAGGGTTACGGGCCGTGCATGAGGTTAGGAGAGCCTCTTATCTGAAAAGGCCCCACGCGTCAACGCGAGTGCGGTTTGTACGTTCACCTCCGATGTGCCTCTGGCGGATCACGTCCGTTTGCACACCGTGTTTGCGGGACGAAGGAGGCTGGTAGTGGTTCGTGCGTCTGAGGCGCTGAATTGAGGTCCAGCCTTATCTCGGTGCTCGGTCTATGCTCCTTACGAACGTGCCGGCTACATGATGGTCGATGGGTGCTCTCGTCTTGAACATGGATGCGGCCGCTCGTTCTTTTTTAACGCTGTCCAACCCGGAGACGAACCTCCTAAGATGGCAGCAGGGCTCTTTCGGGAGCCGGCCGCTCCCCGCTAAGTGCTCTACCTCCGCATCGCGTTCTCTATTGGACTCCGCGCCGCGCACGAATGCCTTCCTTATGGCCTTCTTCTGCGGAGTATGTATGCCTCAGGCACTGCCACTGGTGAGTACTGGCTCGCTGATGGCCTCCTCTCCCAGCTCTCGTAAGGTGTGGTGTGCTCGCCGGATCAGCTTGCGCGCGATGGATAGAGGTGCCCGATTGGCCCCGATGCGTTCCTTAGTCCGTAGGTAGTACTCGTGATCTGGTGAGTTCTTCCTCCAGGCCCTCTTCGCCACCTCGAATGCTGCCCATCTTAATACCAGCGGACCCTGCCTGCTCTGAGCTTGCCCGCCGCCCGTTTGTCGTCGGAACTATGAACGGTGACGTCCATCCCGGCATAGCGCACCGCCTTCTTCGAACTCCAGAAGCGTCTGGTATCGCCGAGCTCCGAAAGCAGCGCCACGCTGGTCAGCTCCCCAACGCCGTAGTGGGCCATCATGAGCGCCTTACAGCCGGCCTGGGAGCGAGCGTAGGCCCGCAACTCCTTTTCTATGGGCGCAAGCTCCTCGTTTATGTGCTCGATCATCGCCAAAGATAGGTCCACTACCTTCCGGGCCGCAGTCGGAAGCTCCGTATCCTCCAGGTGGGCGCGACCCTCGATAGAGTCCAGATTGCTCTGCTGAGGATAGCCATTGTGGAAGAGTTGGGCGTGGATGCGCTTCTTGTGAGTCGTGCGCTCCTCGATGAGGCTATGGCGCAACCTCATCAAAGTCCGGATCTGCTGGATGTGATCGGGTGGTATCCAAGACTCCGGAAGCCTGTCGATCACCATAAGATCCCGCAGGTGCCCGGCGTCGAGGCGATCGGTCTTGGCTCGCTTCTTGCGCCCCTGCAAGGACTTGGTCTCCGCCGGCTCGGCTAGGTGAGGCTCGATTCCGGCACGCTTGATCTCCTCGACGACGTAGCGCCAGCCGGTGGTGGCCTCCACGGCGATGGCGATCTGCTTAGCGGAGAACCGTTCGGTGAACTCATCGAGCCACTCTCTGAGGCTCTGGCGGATGGTCGGGCGGATCTTGCCGCGATGTACTTCGCCGCTCTCCATCTCTATGTAGTCGAAGGTGATCTGCTTTCTATGTACGTCGAAACCGCCTAGAATGTCCACTTGGGGCCTCCTCAAGCTCCGTTATTTACCTGACACGGGTATAATCTCATCACCCGCGTCTGAGCTGGGGAGGCCTCACTTCATCGAGCCTCTCCCTGGAGCCTTTTCATGTCATCTTTTTTAGGTGTCAACTTTGTCAACTTTGCAGGCGCTTGAATATCAGGTTTTGTAAGGTTCGGCATGTCACTTTTTGTCACATATCCGGGGGATGTTGCATCCCCTACTGTTGCACCGGTGCAACCGGTGCAGCCCCAAAAAGAGACGTTCCAGCCTTTTCGCAGGTGGCCCCCGGTCTGGTCGGCTTACCCCGTATGTTGACAAATGTTGACCTCGCACGGCCCCTCTGAGAACGGACACAAGACTAAAAAAGGCGCCGTGACCTCTCCAGGTAATAGCCCATATGGAAAGATCAGCTTGCAATTTGGGGTATCGGCGGTTGACTCGGTTGACTCCTAAAAAGGGGGCGTGAAACCCCTCGCGCGTGTAGGAGACTGAAGAAACTATGGAAACTCCCGAATCCGAACACAGCGGCGAACCCAGGACTCGCTCTGCAATTGCTATGGTGCGACCGCCGGGCATCCTCTACGCTAGCGTGGGGCGATGAACCGCCGATGAAATCCCAGGTACCATCGACACCGAGTAGCTCCCTGTGCCCAGAGAACGCAGATGGCCAGCGAAGCCGAGTCCGAGTGGCTTCGCTGGCCTGATGACCACGACTAGGAAGCCGTGGTGTACCTCCAACAGAGTACCTCTATGTCTAGGCTACCCTGTCCATCGGTCCATACCTCCTACTAGAAGGTCGAGTTCCGACGAAAATTTTGTACCCGGCGAGGTGCAGGATAAACCTCTAAAAGTCCCCACGCTAACCTGTCCCTGCTGAGAGCCACGAGGATGGCTTCTAAGAGCCTGCGCTTGCCTCCGGAGAGGTGTATCTTGCGAAGCCCGGTCCGAGAAAACCTGTAGCTGAATAGGAGAGGAGATTCGGGCCGGACCGGGCTCTAAGGTTGTCGGTGCGCCAACCCATGTACCCCCCCTTGTGGGATGGCGCAACCTCGGATAGGGCAGAGTCCCACTCCGCTACGGGAGGGGCTCAGGAGGGCACAGAGCTCCCGCAGCAGCGTAGCGGGTGGCTAGCACCGTTAGACAAGCTCCCCTGGTGGCACTACGTGCTAGGACTCTTTTTGGTAAGTCTGGCAACGTTCGTTTCCTTTTTCGCGGTGCAAATGATGTCTACGTTTGGCCCGACTGTGCTTGGAGTGCCGATTGGAGCGATGGTCGCCAATGTCGTACTAGTGTGGTTTCCACCTGGCGCATTAGGCTTCTGGGTTGGCCTGCGGCGGAGGAACCCACGTTTCAAGTCAGAGGTAATCCCCTTGGGGCTTCTGGTCGGGTTGGCCGTTTCACTTGGACGGGTCGAGCAGCTCGTTGCAGTGGGGACGGCCTATTGGGGTGGTGGGTCAGATATGTATTATTGGTCAGCATTTATTGTCGCTCCTGCCCTGACTGGGTGGTTATTCTATGTATCCGGTGTCCTTGTTGGAAACGCTTGGCAACGTCGGCGCACTGGGCGTTTGTCCGGAACTACACCAGCCTCTACTATGCCCGGTGTTAACCTAGCATCTACGGGATCACGCACGCCCTTTACTCCTCGGCAGCAAGCGATTCTCGGCTTTGCCGGCACAGTCATTGCGGCCCTCATCAGCCTTATGGGAACGATAGCCAGCGCGATTCTGGCGAGTGGCGGCTAGTGCGCGAGCTGCGAGAATCGTCTCAGACGGTCGAGGAAGAGCAGGGTAGGGGTGAGAGCCCCACACCGATAGGGTAGAGTCTCAGGAGGGCACACAGAGGGCCTGGTGGCATAGGGTGCTGGGAGGTTAGCGTGGACGAAAGGAGCCTGCAGTTATTGAGGGTTATGAGGGAGCAGTTAGGAGAAACCACAGGTCGTACCGTGGACGCGGGGGCCGCGGCGAAGAGTCTTGGCATGTACCCCGGAACCCTCGACCGCAGCCTGCTCTATCTGGTCCGGGCCGGATACATAGAGGAGTACGCAGACCGCGCCATGAGCTCGCGTAACGGGATGTTCCTGATCACCCTCCAGGGTATAGCTGCGATAGACAACGCATAGCACCGGTCCTACTAGTGATGCCCCTATCGAGTGCAGCGCAGAGGCCAAGGAAGGCGTACAGAGGCCCTGGTAGCGTAGGTGGTTCGGCGGATAGGAGGTAGGCCTGTGGGAGAGAACCCCGATAGCGAGCGCGAGGAGGTCCCGGGCCGGCCGGCGGTCTCGCCGCAGAACACGCAGGAGCAGGCCACAGAGGGCAGGGAGCAACGGGCCGAAGAGGAGAGGGGAGACCCGGCCACGAGGCTACGCCTGTTCGTCCGGCGGTTTTTCGGCCGGTAGCATCCACAAAAGTGCATAAGCATCCCGCCTCAGATAATATCGACCGCCTCGAGCGCACATAGGTCCGGCCCGGGGGCATCGGGCCGGGGTAATACCTGATCTTATCCAGAATCCTGCATCTGGACTTCGCAGAAGCCTAATAAGGCGAAGTTGCGCTAATCGGTCAGCGTGTTGCAAAACTCCCTTCGTGTCTGCTTTCACCCCAGATTGGACGCCAAATACGCCGATTTTGGCGCTCTTCGAGCCTGATTTGTAGTCGCAATGAGCTCGGCGCTGACTTTTTCAACAGGCTGCGGGTTTCTCGGGAGTTCATATCCAGCGTACCCCCGGTCCAACACCCATGATTCCCTGGCTGAGATCGGCTTCCGTCGGGTATTTTTGGACCTCCCCTGAATTCCTCATAATATCCGTCGACAACACCCTCCCATATGGCGGCTCTCAGCCGATCGGACCGTCGGAATAGAATTGTTACCATGAACACTTAGAGTAAGGGGGCGGAGAGGTGGAGGGCAATAGATGGCTACTAAGAAACACACTGGCGATGTAGGTGAGCATTGGGTTTTATACTGACTCATTCGCGTGGGATATACCGCGGTCTTCTTCGGCCTGGCCCTGCTCGCCGCGTGCATCGCCGACCTGTTCGGCCTGAACGAGCCAAGGGGGAAACCTGCTGAGATGGGTACTGACACGCAGAGAGTTCTTGAAGGTAACCGGCGCCGGGGTGGCCGGTGGGGCTTTGCTCGGCTCCTCGGCCCTCTCTTCCGGGTGCACGCTCAGGCCAGACAGGGAAGTAGGTCCCAACGTCGTGCTCGTGATCGTAGACAGCGTAAGGAGGGATCACGTCGGCGCCTATGGTAATGGTTGGATCAGGACCCCCAACCTCGACGCCCTCGCCAAGGAGAGCCTGCGCTTCAGCAGACCCTACCCCGAATCTATACCCACGCTCTGCGCGAGGAGAGCAATCCACACCGGGACGAGAACCTGGCCCTTCGAGAACTGGCGCCCCGCCAAAGGCGACGACATAATCCTCTGGGGCTGGCAGCCGATCCCCAACGACCAGACCACCCTCGCGGAGAGTCTGCGCCGCAATGGCTACGGGACCTACTTCGTCACAGACAACCTGCAACAGTACAAGGCGTCAATGAATTTCCACCGCGGCTTCGACGCCTTCGACTTTATCCGGGGACAGACGACCGATCACTTCAAGCCCAAGTACGCCTCCCCTCCTCAGAAGGTGCAACGCGCGTTGACCAACGGCGGAGGCGAGCTGGAGGACAGTATGCGCCAGTACTTCGCCAACGTGAAGGAGAGAAATTCGGAGGCCGACTGGTTCTCCCCCATGGTCTTTACCAGGGCTTCGGAGTTCCTCGAGGTCTTGAGCGAGGGCGAACCTTTCTTCCTTACCGTGGACAGCTTCGACCCGCACGAGCCCTGGGACCCGCCCGAGAAGTACGTCAAGATGTATGATGAATCCTACGACGGCAAGGAGCCCTACTGGCCACGCTCCGGTCCGAACGATTACCTCGATGAGCGGGAGCTCGAGAGGATGAAGGCACGTTACTCCGCGGAGGTCACGATGATGGACCGCTGGTTGGGCCGCTTCCTCGACAAGATGGAAGAGCTGGGCCTCTTCGATAACACCCTGCTCATACTCCTCTCCGACCACGGCGTCGCCCACGGCGAGCACGGCTTCACGGGCAAGGTCCCTAGCGCCTTGTATCCGGAGCTTACGGATATCATCTTTCTGATGCGCCATCCCGAAGGCAAGGGAGCGGGACAGACCAGCGAATACTACGCCTCCACCCACGACGTGGCGCCCACCATACTTGGCTTCCTCGGTGTGGCGCCGCCGCGGACGATGGAGGGCCAGAATCTCCTGCTGCTGATGGACGGGGGGCAGCCGCACCCGCGATCTCATTTCACGCTGGGATACCACGACCACGCCTGGTGCCGGGACGAAGACTACGCAATGTTCTGCCGCCACGATGGTGCGATGGCGAGGCTCTACTATCTACGCACCGACCCGCATATGACCCGGGACATAGCCGGACAGCACCCGGATATCGCGCGGCGAATGTTCGAGGAGTACGTGATCAAGGACGCGGGCGGCCCCCTACCCATCTATTGATCTCCGCAGACCGCGTTCGTACCGTCGCGAAGCGCCGTGGCGGAATCCCGCTTCGCGGAGGCGGGACCGGTACATAGGCGTCGGACGTAGGAAAGAGCGGCGTCTCATGCACGGGTCGTCCGCAACTGGGACAAAAGCTGGGATCGTCGCTCAACTCGTGGCCGCAGTTGGTGCAACGCGTGTCCGCCACGGTCCCCTTCGGCATCCTCCTTAACATGATTCATGCTATCAGGAAGCTGGCACACCTTCTATTCACCGCAGCGCATATCCATCCAACACCACAACATGTAGTCCCGTCTCACACGGTGTGGCGAGCCTCAGAAGCCATCCTCGTACCTCTCGCGGACGATCTATGCACGATGGTGCATCCGAACATCCGAGAATTCCCCTTCCACGCACTCTGGTGAATAAGCCTAGGGTCAATGCGTCTGGCCCCCACTGGTGGCATCATGGATGTTGCCAACGCGTTGGAGGAAAAACAAGTTGGCAAGGAGGAACCTCTATGTCGGCAGAGGAGAACATGACCCTGGCCCGCCGCTTCATGGAGGCACGAGTAGTCAACAGGGACCTGGCCGCCGTAGACGAGATGTTGGCCCCCGACTTCATCAACCACAATAAACTGGTTCCCGGCCAAGAACCCGATCGCGAGGATTACCTGCGGGGGATCGCTGCTTTTCATGCCGCCCTCTCCCCGGGCCGCTTGATCATCGAGGACCAAGTAGCCGGGGGGGACAAGGTGGTGACCCGCTTCATCGTGCACTCAACCCACGATCGAGGGGAGATTATGGGCGTGGCTCCTAGCGGCAGGGAGTTGACCAACAGGGCTATCGTCATCCACCGCATAGTGGAGGGCAAGATCGCCGAAGAGTGGGGCATGGGAACGATCGGCGCAACATTGAGGAAACAACGCCTGGAGCAAGAGATACGCGAGCGAGAACGCGTCGAGCAGGAGCTTAGGGTGGCCCGTCGCATCCAGCAAGCCTCGCTCCCCGAGAAGGTGCCCGAGCTGGAGGGTTGGCAGATCTCTCCCTTCTACCGGCCAGCCAGAGAGGTAGGAGGAGACTTCTACGACTTCCACCTCCTCCCTGAGGGCAAGCTGGGGCTCGTGGTTGGGGACGCAACGGGCAAGGGCGTGCCTGCGGCCCTGGTGATGTCCACGACCTGCGGCATGCTTAGGGCCGTTGCTCGAGCCTTGGGCTCCTCCTCGCCCGGGGAGGTACTGGCCCAGGTCAACGAGACGTTGTTAGCTCGCATACCCTCTAACATGTTCGTAACCTGCTTCTACGCCGTTCTCGACCCAGAGAGCGGCACCTTGAGCTACGCCAACGCGGGCCACGACCTGCCCTACGTGCGCCGTCGTGGCGCCTGCGAGGAGTTAAGGGCTAGGGGGATGCCCCTCGGGCTCATGCCGCAGATGGGCTACGAGGAAATGCGGACCGTTCTGGAAGTTGGCGAGGCAGCGCTGTTCTACAGCGACGGGCTGGTAGAGGCTCACGACCCCAAGGGCGAGATGTTCGGCTTCCCCAGGCTCCAAGGACTCGTCGCCGAGCACGGCGAGGATGAGAGGCCGCTTGGGGATCTCCTCATGGAGGAACTTAACTTCTTCGTAGGGGAGCGCTGGGAGCAGGAGGACGACATCACCCTCCTTACCCTGCAGCGTTCCGCATCCCTAAGCTGAACTTCTTAGAACTCCGTTAGGGCGAAGTTCGTCCACAAGGTGCATAGCTCCGGTCCCATGTGCCTCGCTATTCGAAGGTATAGACATATGCGCTGAAGGTGTGCTGCTAGGCTGGGTCTATTTCAGAAACGTCGCCAGCGGCTCGACGTTGCCGCCTGAGCGCCTACGGGAGCGCCCCCGCGCGCGCGAGGGCCCCTTCTCGTTACTTCTAATCGGGGCGTGTGATCGTTCGAGAGCCACGCGCGGAAACGCACTTCGGAGCCGTTTATATTTTGTAGGGTACGTAACGATGAATCCAGAGGGGATTACTGGAAGAATCGGCGAAGGTTTTGAAGTCGAGGGGAAGTCTCGCTACGTGTCCTCTACGGCGACGAGCCGTACGCCAATGTCACGACTGTCAGCTTGCGAGGCGGGACGCCTACAGGGCGACTCTCTGTAGTGTCACCAAGGTGATGTCGTCCTCCTGCTCCCACCTCTCCCCGGTGAAGGAGTAGAGTTCCTCCATCAGGAAGTCCACCAGCGGCTCTCCCTCGGCGTGATCAGCAACGAGCGCCTGCAGGCGGGGGAAGCCAAACATCTCGCCTTCAGGGTTATGAGCTTCAACCAGCCCGTCACTGTAGAAGAGGGCTCTGTCGCCAGCTCCCAGAATGATCTCCTTCTCCTCATAGCCCATGCCGAGCATGAGTCCCAAGGGCATCCCCCTAGCCATCAGCTCCTCGGCTTCTCCACCACGCCGCACATAGGGCAGGTCATGGCCGGCGTTGGCATAAGCGAAGCTACCGGTCCTCGGGTCGAGGACACCGTAGAAACAGGTGACGAACATGTTGGCCGGGATGCGGGTGGCCAGCGCCTCATTGACTCGCTGTAGCACCTCCCCAGGCGAGTAGTCTGAGGCTTGAGTGACGGCCCTGAGCATGCCACAGGTGGTGGACATCACCAGCGCTGCAGGCACACCCTTGCCCGTTGCGTCCCCCACAACCAATCCCAGGCGACCGTCTTCCAGCTCGAGGAAGTCATAGAAATCTCCTCCTACCTCCCTAGCCGGTCGGTAGCTAGGGTAAATATCCCAACCCTCGAACGCGGGCACCGCCTCGGGGAGCGAAGCCTGCTGGATGCGCCGAGCAACGTGCAATTCTTGTTCGATGCGTTCGCGGGCATGTGCTTGTTGCTTGAGACGTTGCTCACGGGCCTGTATTTCTCGCCTCATGAGGATCGCCGTCGCAACCTGCGAGACGAGGTTTGCGAGGCCGACCACAAATTCGCTATCCGCCCTGATATGTGGGTGGTACGCCGGATTATCCGCTGTGTTTCCCGCGATCAGCACACCAATCGGCTGTCGTGGTTCACCGCCTAGCGGAAACGCGACATATTCGGCGATCCCCAGGGCTTGCCCAAGCGCAAGCAGGTCGTCTTGATCGCACCCTTCCGCACAGATTACCCGTTCTGAGTCAGCCAAAATTGGAGCAAGCAGGGGATCATCCACCGAAAGTCGTAGGCCTGTCAGCCGCGCTTGACTCGCCTCGTCGTAGTATCCATCGTGCGTTTTCACGTAGAAGAAGCTCGTCCCGGGGTCGTGCAAGAGCGCCACACACCGCTCGAAACCAAGCTGATACAGGACGAACTGGGCCGCGATCTGCAGGAGCTCACCCAGATCCAGAGTCGCTTTGAGCTCCTTGCCAACCTCGTACAGGTGGCGGTAAATGCGGATCTGATCGTCGAGCTGCCCTTGAAACTGATAGAGTTCGTGCTCGGTTCTTACGAGGCGTTTGATCTGGTCAGACAGGCGTCGGTTCTCAACTTGCAGGGTTGCCAACCGCTGCTCGACTTGCTCGTCGCGCTTACCCGACACCGCCGGTGACCATTCCATCGTCAACTAAGGGCAAGGACAACCGACGTCCAGAGATGCCGGTCGTTGTGCTCTTCTACCGGACCAATTTCCCCCATAGTGTAAAAACCCGCCCACGGCACGTCCGGATCCAAGGATTGCCGAAACTGCTCTAGGATCTTCAATTTCTCCTGCTCACGGAACATCAATTTGCCTCTTGTGGCACACTCAAACTGGAAGACGAGTTTGGGTTTCTCACCCCCAAGTTGCTCCTTGATCTGGGCGGCCATCCGATCGAAGCCGGTGATGATCTTCTCCTTGTCTCGACTTGAGAACCAGACACTTGTACCTTCCTGAACTTCCGTTTGTACGACAATGGAGCCGTCGGCCATCTTCACCCCAGGCGCGCCTCTAACCACGTACTCCTCTTCCTTCATGTAGCTAGGGGCTTTGAAAGTGAGCGCAAGTGATATGGCATAACGCATCCAGTCGCGATCGTTTGCGAGGGCACCCTCTGGCAGATACTCCTTGAGCACTTCCACGGCTGGTTCACCATCGATCTCGTAGATGACGTTCCCCTGGGAGCGTGTCACGATGCGCTCGCCACCGATTGGCATCATGCCGTGGCTTATAGCCCAACCAGGTAGCGCTTCACCGGAGAGCAGTGCGTAGGAGACTCCACCAGAGATAACTTCGTCGTCGCAATATTGATAGGTTGGCTCCTCCAGATTGAGGTTGTTGCCAGCTCCCCCGCCCCATAGTGGAAGGAACCGCTCGCTTGGAAGATTCCCCTCAAGCCCTGCAAAGAAGGGATAAAGGTTGTCTGTCATTCCATCTGGGAAGACGAACAGCCCAATGGTCTCAGCAGATAAGGTGGGCAGCAAGTCCTGGGCAACCTGCTTCCCAAGGGCGCGTGGGTCATCCTCAAGTCCCGTCGCTAATCCGTTGTGCCACCGCAGCTCGTCCGAAGAGATAGCCGTAACAACCACGGAAAAATTGGATTCATCGGCCTCGTCTCCGTTTATCGAACCCTCTGCCGAACAACCTGTGAGGGGTGCGCCCTCGGTAGTCTCGCGGACCGCACGCAACAGGGAGGGCTGATCGTATCCGATAGTGGCGAACATGAAGACGAAGTCTGGCCTGACGATGCCCGCCTTCTCCAGTGCCTGCTGGGCGGCCTCGCGACCAGCGAGGTTGGGATTGTGATGCCGACTCATACCGACGCCAGCTTTAGTTGTCATGAGCGTGCCTCCTGCTTGTCAGGAACATCATAGCTCAGGAAGGGTTGCGCGGCATCTCTCACTCGCGCTGCCAAGCCGCCTTGTCGTATCCGTCGCGACGCAGCGTCTGTACTCTGTCCGCGGGGAGGCACAGGCGGCTCAGCCTTTTTGCTCCGACATCGCGACGCCAGTTCATGCACAATACCGCTCGAACGAGCGAGGAGTGTGCAAACGTTCAATCGGAGAGAATGGACCGGGTATCCTTAAAGGATGCTTCGGCCCGCAAATGAGAACAGAGGGAGTTAGGTGAACCGCCAACGCGTTGCGAGGCTGATCGCTCGGCTGGCCCTCGGCATCGCCGTGGGGGCAGCCCTTGCGTATTTTGCCCTAAAGTACCTGTAGATAAGCACACATCCGAGGGCCCGAGTTCGCTTCTGGCTGGACGCCTGCCACCGTGGATTCCCGCTTGTACGGAAACGACGGATACTCATGGACCTTACATCGGCAACCGGACCTGGAAGCGAGTGTCGCCGGGCCTAGAGACGATGCGGATGTCCCCACCGTGTCGGCCGACGACGATCCGGTAGCTCACGTCCAAACCGAAACCTGCGCCCTTGCCGACATCCTTGGTGGTGAAGAACGGCTCGAAGATGCGATCTTGGATCTCCTCGGGGATGCCGGGTCCGTTGTCCGAGATCTCGACCAGCAATCGATCGCGTTCGTGGGTCGTGCGGAGCCTTATGCGGCCGGTCTTGTCCCCGTCGGCCACGGCATCTACGGCGTTGTATATCAGGTTCGTCCAAACCTGGTTGAGTTCGCTCCCGTGGGCGGTGATGCGGGGCAGACTCTCGTCATAGTCGCGCTCGACCTCGATGCCAGCTAGCCTGTATCTGAGAATCGCGAGAGTGTTGTCGAGTCCCTCGTTTACATCCACCTCCTGTGTTGGTGCTCGGTCCATATAGGAGTAGCCCTCCATAGTGGCGACCAGATTCGAGATGCGCATTGAACTCGCTTCGATCTCGTCCACGAGCCTCGCCGCCCCGAGTACCGCCTCCAGGTATCTCAGCGCGTCGGCGAGCATGACGGGCGGTACGGCCGATTCCACGAGTTTCAGGTCAGCGATGCCAAGCCCCGCGTCGACGAGGGTAGAGGAGAGATCCCACGCCTCCTCGACGCCCCGGCCCTCGAGCCAGCTGGCGACCTCGTCCTCCAAATCACTCCGCTCGAGCGAACTCAGTGCCGGGGCATAATCGCGCCCGAAGGCTTCTTGGACAATCCGTTCCAGGGCGTCGAGCTGCACCGGACCGATCTCCCCATTCGCCGCCGCCCGGGTCAGCCTCATGCCCAGGGAGCGCCGGTTCTCTAAGCTGTCGCGGAGACGTCCGGCGGCGCGGCGGCTTGCGGATGATGGGTTGTTCAGCTCATGAGCGAGGCCCGCGGCGAGGGTGCCCAAAGAGCTGAGCCTCTCGCGCTGCTGGGCCACCGAATAGAGAACCTGGATGCGCTGGGCCATCATCTCGAGTACGGTGTTGCTGAAAGAAGGATAGGTAGCAAGCATCCGCCGAAAGGTCTCGTTAGGCAACGCGAACACCCTGGAATCGGCCAGCGCCCTCCACGTGGCCAGGAAGGGCTTACCCAGGAGAAGCGGTACCTCCGCAAAGAACTCGCCGGAGCCGTAGGTGTTCATGACCACCTCGCCACCGTCCACCTTCTTGCTCCACCTGAATTCTCCTTCGAGGATCACAGACAGGTGATCGACGGGCTCACCTTCTCGCCCACCGACCTCGCCGGCGGGTATGAACTCCTCAGAACCCTCTTGGAGAACCTCCCGCAACTTCTCCTCGGTCAACCCCTCGAAGAGCGGCACCTGGCGCAGTTCTTCAAGTGTCGTCACGGTGAACTCTCATTGGCGGGAGTAATAGGGATGCGTACCTGAATGCGCGTGTCGCCCGGCTCGGAGCAGGCGCGAATGGCGCCGCAGGGCTTATCGACGATCCCGAGCGCCACACATTTCCATCTGCGTTCCGAAGGCGACTCTACCCGTTGTGCGCTGAACATCTCCATCACCTTCTATTTCTCATGTGTGGAGCTTCTTGTAAGTATGATGCCATCCACCGAAACCCGATGCCATCCCCGCTACGCACGCGTCATCCGAGTTGGCAGTGGTGATCTCCTAGGAGCGGAGCCACTCCTCCCGATGGACCTCATCGGTCGCCATCTACTCTCTATCCCCTCTGTACTCGACGTGGATGTAGACCCACCCGTCGGGGTACACTCTGGCGAGAGACTCGGCTCGTCCGAGCGCCTCGGTGCCTTCGGTGAGTACGGTGGTCCCGCCGTACTCATGTTTGATGGGCCGCTTCTGGCGTGCGTCCTCATAAGCGAGGATGTAGTAGCGGTAGG
>OCZS010000353.1_pt1 | contig 15055 bp, 14 predicted proteins | sample 1539071 | NCBI WGS metagenome assembly OCZS01 (sample SAMEA3113584, study PRJEB22503) | soil metagenome
CTGCCCCTTGGCACGGTCAAGTCGCTGGCCCACCGCGGGCTGGCCCGGCTCCGGGGCGAGCTCGGCTCGCCGAGGTGCCGGTCGGCTGGGAGGCCAACGCCACCTGGAAGGGATCGAGCTGCGGCCGGCCTCCCCGGGCCTGCGCCGCCACCTGACCGGGCCGGTCCAGCTCGCCCTGCGTACCCTCAAGGTCGTCTTCCAGGTCGACGGGGACGGCGCCGTCCAGGTCGACCGCCTGGCCGAGCGTCTGCTGGGCACGGCCCGCCCGATCGCCAACGCCGTCAAGGGGCAGGCGCACGCGCCCCGGCCGGCCTGCGTCGACGGCCGCAGCATGGTGCTCCGGCGCGACGGCGGCGACAACGTTGACTACCCCGGTCCGGTCACGGTGGCCCACTTCTACTGGTGGGCCCGGACCACGGCCAACCTGGTGCCCTGCACCGTCCGGGGCCCGTTCGGGGTCGAGCTGCTCGACGAATCCGGACGCCGGCTGGAGGTGCAGGGCAACGGCCGCACCGTGACCACGGTGGCCGACCTGCCCGAGCCAGGAGCGTCTACACCGGGGCCGGCGTCACCGAGCTCCAGCTGAAGTGGTTCAACTGGTGCGGCACGGGCCCGACCCGCATGCGCTGGATCGGGGAGCCCGGCCCGGCGCCGCGGTCCCGGTCACCGCGCCCCGCTGCATCGACCGCTCCAAGCCGTCGCGGCTCATGCTGGAGCACATCCTCCGTTAGGATCGGGGCGTGACCGAACCAGCGGCGGAGCGGCCGGAGCCGGCGTTGCGGGCGCTGGCCAAGCAGGCCAGGGCCGGCGGAGCCGACCGCTATCACGTCAAGGCGCGCGAGCAGGGCAAGCTGTTCGTGCGGGAGCGGCTGGCCCGGCTGCTCGACGACGCCGACGGGTTCGTCGAGGACGGGCTGCTGGCCAACGCCCTGGCCGGGGACCTGCCGGCGGACGGGGTGGTCACCGGGATCGGGGCCGTCGGCGGGCGCACGGTGGCGGTGATGGCCAACGACTCGACCGTCAAGGCGGGGTCGTGGGGCGCCCGCACGGTGGAGAAGATCCTCCGCGTCCAGGAGTACGCGCTGCGCCACGAGGTCCCGATGCTGTGGCTGGTCGACTCGGCCGGGGCCCGGATCACCGACCAGGTGGAGATGTTCCCGGGCCGCCGGGGGGCCGGGAAGATCTTCTACAACCAGGTCCGGCTGTCGGGCCGGGTGCCGCAGATCTGCTGCCTGTTCGGGCCCTCGGCGGCCGGCGGGGCCTACATCCCGGCCTTCTGCGACGTCGTCTTCATGGTCGAGCACAACGCCTCCATGTACCTGGGGTCGCCCCGCATGGCCGAGATGGTGATCGGCGAGAAGGCCACCCTTGAGGAGATGGGCGGGGCGGCCATGCACTGCCAGGTGTCGGGCTGCGGCGACCTGCTCTGCGCCGACGAGGACGAGGCCATCCTGGCCGCCCGCCGCTACCTGTCCTACTTCCCGGGGAGCTGGCGCGACGACCCACCGGCCGAGCCCCCTCGGGGGCCGGCCTACGCCGGGCCGGTGGCCCCGCTGATCCCGACCGACGAGTCGCAGCCGTTCGACGTCTACCCGCTGGTCGCGGCCGTGCTCGATGAGGAGAGCTTCTTCGAGATCAAGCGCGAGTTCGCCGCCGAGGTGGTCTGCGGGCTGGGCCGGATCGACGGCCGGGCCGTCGGCGTGGTGGCCAACCAGCCGATGGTCAAGGGCGGGGTCCTGTTCGTCGACTCGGCCGACAAGGTGGCCCGCTTCGTGTGGCTGTGCGACGCCTTCAACCTGCCGCTGGTGTTCCTGGCCGACGTGCCCGGGTTCATGATCGGGACCGAGGTCGAGCGCCAGGGCATCATCCGCCACGGGGCCAAGCTGATCACCGCGGTCAGCGAGGCCACCGTGCCCAAGATCTGCGTGGTCGTCCGCAAGGCCTACGGGGCCGGGCTGTACGCCATGGCCGGGCCCGGGTTCGAGCCCGACGCCACCCTGGCCCTGCCCACCGCCTCGATCGCGGTGATGGGCCCGGAGGCGGCCGTCAACGCCGTCTACTACAACAAGCTGGCCGCGCTGCCCGAGGCCGAGCGGCCGGCCGAGGTCGAGCGGCTCCAGCGCGAGTACCGCTCCGACGTCGACCTGGTCCGGCTGGCCGCCGACCTGGTCGTGGACGCGGTGGTCGACCCCGACGACCTCCGGTCCGAGCTGTCCCGCCGCCTGGCCTTTGCTGCAGGCAAGAAGCGGGAGTTCACCGACCGCCGGCACGGAGTGCCGCCGGTATGACCCGCTTCCCCTTCCGGTCCGTGCTGGTGGCCAACCGGGGGGAGATCGCCGTGCGGGTGCTGCGGGCCTGCCGGGAGCTGGGGCTGACCGGGATCGCCGTCCACTCCGACCCGGACGCGGGCGCCCTGCACGTGCGCGAGGCCGACCGGGCGGTGGCCATCGGCGGGTCGGCGGTGGCCGACTCCTACCTCGACCAGGGCAAGCTGCTGGCCGCGGCCGCCGAGGCCGGGGCCGGGGCCGTCCACCCCGGGTACGGGCTGCTCAGCGAGCACGCCGGCTTCGCCCGGGCGGTGACCCGGGCGGGGTTGACCTGGGTGGGGCCGCCGCCCGAGGCGATCGCCCAGATGGGCGACAAGCTGGCCGCCCGGCGGGCCGTGCTGGCCGCCGGGGTCGAGCCGGTCCCCGGCACCACCGACCCGGTCGCCGACCCGGCCGAGGTGGTCGCCTTCGGCGAGGCCAACGGCTGGCCGGTGGCGGTCAAGGCGGCCGCCGGCGGGGGCGGGCGCGGCATCCGCGTGGCCGCCGGGCCCGCCGACGCCGCCGAGGCCCTGGCCTCGGCGACCCGCGAGGCCGCCGCCGCCTTCGGGGACGGCGCCTGCTACCTGGAGCGGTTCTTCCCCCGGCCCCGCCACGTCGAGGTCCAGGTGCTGGCCGACACCCACGGGGCGATCGTGCAGCTGGGGGAGCGGGACTGCTCGGTGCAGCGCCGCCACCAGAAGCTGGTCGAGGAGGCGCCGTCGCCCGGGCTGCCGGCCGAGGTCGGCCAGCGGCTGCGCACCTGGGCGGTGGCCGTGGCCAAGGCCTGCGGCTACGTCGGGGCCGGGACGGTCGAGTTCCTCTGGGACCCGGGATCGGGCGGCGCCTGGTTCCTGGAGATGAACACCCGCATCCAGGTCGAGCACCCGATCACCGAGCAGGTCACCGGGATCGACCTGGTCGCCGCCCAGCTGCGGGTGGCGGCCGGTGAGCCGCTCGGCCTCACCCAGGACGACCTGATGGTCCGCGGCCACGCCATCGAGTGCCGGGTCAACGCCGAGGACCCGGCCCGCGGCTTCCTGCCCACCCCGGGCACGATCACCACCCTGCGCTGGCCGGGCGGCCCCGGCCTGCGGGTCGACGCCGGCTACGAGGGCGGCGACACCGTCCCGGCGTTCTACGACGACCTGCTGGGCAAGCTGGTCGCCTGGGCCCCGGACCGCGAGCGGGCGATCGCCCGGATGCGGGCCGCCCTCGACGAGCTGGCCGTGGAGGGGGTCGCCACCACCGCCCCGGCCCTGGCCCGGGTGCTGGACCACGACGACTTCCGGGCGGCCAGGCACTGGACGACCTGGCTGGAGGAGACCCTCGACCTCGGCGGCATCACCCCGGCGGCCGCCCCCGCCGCCGAGGCCGACTTCCAGGTCAGCGCCGGCGGGCAGACCTGGCCGGTGCGGCTCTACCGGCACCGGCCCCGCGGCCCCGGCGGCGGCCCCGGGGGCGGCGGGCTGGTCGTCTCGCCCCTGGCCGGGACCCTGGCCAAGGTGCACGTGGCCGCCGGCCAGCGCGTCGCCCAGGGGGAGCCGCTGGCCGTGGTCGAGGCCATGAAGATGGAGACGCCGCTGCTTGCACCGTTTGACGGGTCGGTGGTGGGGGTAAGATGCGCGGTTGGTGGGCCGGTCGCCGCTGGGCAGGTTGTCGTCGAGGTGAAGGCCGGCGGGCCATAGGAGGTTCTCATCCGGTCGTCGGAAGCGGGGATGTTGGAGGCGCAGGGACGTCGCGAGTTCAGCGGGGACGCCGACCAGGTGGCGGCGGCCCGTCGTTTCGTCGCTTCCGCCATCCACGGTGGCGGTCCCGCCCGCGACGTCAGCCGGCTGCTGGTCAGTGAGGCGGCGACCAACGCCGTGCTCCACTCCGCCTCCGGGAACGGCGGCACCTTCGCGGTCCAGTACCTGATCTCCGACCATCTGCTCCGGGTCGAGGTCCACGACGGCGGCGGGCCGACCGGCCCCCATCGCCGGGTCCACCACCTGGAGTCGATGACCGGCCGCGGGCTCGACCTGTTCGACGCCCTCTCGGACCGCTGGGGCGTCGCCGGCACCCCGGACGGCTGGACGGTCTGGTTCGAGCTCGACCTGGCCGACGAGCGGGCCCGCAGCGACGCCTAACCGAAGTCGGGGTCGCGCTTCTCCACCCAGGCGGCGATGCCCTCGCGGCGGTCGTCGGACTCGACGGCCCGGCGCCAGGCCTGGTCCTCGACCTCCATGGCCGCCTCCACCGGCAGGTCGCCGCCCACCTCGAGGGCCCACTTGGCCATCCGGACGGCGGTGGGGGCGTTGCCGGCGATCTCGGCCGCCAGGGCGGTGGCCGTGGCCAGCACCTCGGCCCGGGGCACGACCCGGTCGGCCAGGCCGAGCCGCCTGGCCTCCTCGGCCCCGACCCGGCGGCCGGTCAGCACCAGGTCCCTGGCCGCCGAGCGGCCGACCCGGCGGACCAGCAGCTGGGTGCCGCCACCGGCCGGGACCAGGCCGAGGCGGACCTCGGGGAGCCCGAAGGTGGCGTCGGTGGCCGCCACCACCAGGTCGCAGGCCAGGGCCAGCTCGGTGCCGCCGCCCAGGGCGAAGCCGCGAACGGCCGCCACCGTCGGCAGCGGGCAGCGCCGGACGGCCGCGAACCCGCGCCGGAACGCCTCCCGCTGCACGAACCAGCCGTGGTCGTCGAAGCCGGCCCGCTGCTTGAGGTCGGCCCCGACGCAGAAGGCCCGCTCCCCGGCCCCGGTCAGCACCACCGCCCGGACCCCCGGGTCGGTGGCCAGCGGCTCGACCGCCTCGGCCAGCGCCACGGCCAGCTCGGTCGAGATCGCGTTCAGCGCCTCCGGCCGGTCAAGGGTCACGGTGGCCACCCGCCCGTCCACCTCGACCCGGACCAGGGTCATGGAACCGTCATCCGCCGACGCTGCCGGCGTTGACCGCCTGGAACGCCCAGGCCCAGGTGCGGGCCAGCCCGTCGGCCAGGTCGGCCTTGGGCGCCCAGCCGAGGACCCGCCCGGCCTCGCCGCAGTCCAGGGCGATGCGGGCCAGCTCGCCCGGCCGGGCCGGGGCGAACTCCGGCTCGGCCCCGAACCCGGCGACCCCCCGCAGGGCGTCGTACAGCTCCAGCACCGAGGTCTCGACCCCGGTGCCGATGTTGACCCGGGCCCCGGGCGCGTCCGGGTGCTCGCCCCCGGCCACGAACGCGTCGACCACGTCGTCCACGAACACGTAGTCGCGGGTCTGTCGGCCGTCGCCGAAGATCGTCACCGGCTCGTCGGCCAGCAGCCGGTTGCAGAAGATGGCCACCACCCCGGCCTCGCCGTGGGGGTCCTGCCGGGGCCCGTAGACGTTGCCCAGCCGCAGGCTGACCGGCTCCAGCCCGTGCAGCTCGGCGAAGCTGGCCAGGTAGTCCTCGGCCGAGCGCTTGGACACCCCGTAGGGGTTGGTGACCCGCGGCGGGTAGCGCTCGTCGATCGGCAGGGCCGACGGGTCGGGCTCGCCGTACACCGTCCCCCCGGAGCTGGCGAAGACCAGCCGCCGGCAGCCGGCCTCCAGGGCCGCCTTGGCCAGGGCGATGGTGCCGAGCACGTTGACCCGGGCGTCGTGCAGCGGGTCGCTGACGCTGCGGCGGACGTCGATCTGGGCGGCCAGGTGGTAGACGACCTCGGGCCGCGCCCCGGCCACGACCCCGGCCAGCTCCGGGCCGGCCAGGTCGACCTCGGCCAGCTCGACCCGCCCGGAGGCGAGCGCGTCGGCCAGGTTCTCCCGCCGCCCGGTCGACAGGTCGTCGACCACCGTCACCTGGTGCCCGTCCGCGACCAGGCGGTCGACCACCGCCGAGCCGATGAAGCCGGAACCGCCCGTGACCAGCGTTCGCATGCCAAGGTCGCCTTTCGTCGGGATCGGTCAGAGCGGTCATCCTAGAGCAAGCTTCGTCTTGTCGTCGGCCGCTGGATCGTTCAGGCTCCGTCGGGCAACGCCAGGCGGGAGGAGCGCACGTGCAGGAGGCGGCCAGGCCGGTCACGGCCGGCACCCGGGTGGTCGCGGCGACCCGCGGCTGGCTGCTCCCCTATCTGCTGATCGCCGTCGTGTCGCTGGTCGAGCTGCTGGCCAGCGGGGTGATCGTCGGCGGCTTCCTGGTCCTGGCCCCGCTGCTGGCCAGCCGGCTGTCGACCAGGCGCAGCCAGGTCATCGCCGTCGGCCTGGTCACCCTGGTCGTCGCCTGCGCCCTCGGGATCTGGACCGGCAAGCTGGTCGGCGGCCAGCTGTTCATCCGGCTGCTCCTGATCGCCCTGGCCACACTGTTCGCCCTGGTCAACTGGGGCGCCTCCCAGCGCGAGCAGTCGGCCCTGGAGCGGGCCGCCGACACCATCCGGATGGCCGGGTCGCTGGCCGCCGGCCTGGAGCCGGAGGAGGCCTACGACCTGCTCGCCCGCTCGGCCCGGACGCTGTTCGCGGCCAACGCGGCCGCCGTCTACCGCCGCCAGGGCGAGCAGATGGTGACCGTCGGCCAGGCCCGCGACCCCGAGGTGCCGGCGATGCCCCTGCGGCTGCCAAGGGCGAGCTACCCGTCCGCCTTCATGACCGTGACCCGGCGGGTCGGGGTGCGCGCCTCGACCGAGCCGGAGGCGCCGATGCTGGAGGCCCGCGGCCTCAGCAACCTGCTCTGGCTGCCGCTGCTCGACCGGGCCGGCGAGCAGCTCGGCACCATCGTGCTCGCCTGGAAGCGCGACCCCAAGCTGTCGGCCCAGGCCCTGGAGGCGTCCGAGAGCTTCGCCAGCCTCGGCGCCCGGGCCATCTCCGGGTCCGAGCGGGTGCGGGCCCAGACCGAGGTCCTGGAGCAGGTCCAGGCCCTGCTGCTGACCACCCCGCCGGCCTGGGTGGCCGGGTTCCGGGTCGGGGTCAGGTACCAGTCGGCCAGCGGCCTGGCCCAGATCGGCGGCGACTTCTACGACGTGGTCGAGCTGGACGAGCAGGGCCTGGCCTTCATCCTGGCCGACGCCCGCGGCAAGGGCCTGGAGGCGAGCTCGCTGGCCGCCGTGCTCAAGGGCGCCTTCCGCAGCCTGGCCGGCGAGGGGGCCGGCCCGGCCCGCATCCTCAACCGCCTCGACCGGCTGGTCGCCCGCGAGGGCGGCGACGAGGACTTCGTGACCGCCCTGGCCGGGCGGCTCCACCCCGACGGCCGCATCGTGCTCGCCTCGGCCGGCCACCCGGCCCCGCTCGGCGCCGGGCCCCGCCTGGTCCAGGTGGCCGCCCCCCTTGGCCTCGGCACCCTGGCCAACGAGAGCCAGGGCCAGCTGCGCCCCGGCGACCGCCTGGTCTGCTACACCGACGGCCTGGTCGAGGCCCGCAACGCCGCCGGCGAGTTCCTCGACCGCTCGGTGTTCGAGCGGGCGGCCGCCGCCGACTCCATCACCGCCGCCCTCGACGGGCTGGTCGAGCTGGTCGACCGCCACGCCGGCGGCCGCCACGACGACGACCTGGCCCTGCTCGCCCTCGAGTACGACCCCCGGGAGGGGAACGGCGGTTAGCATGGCCGGGTCGCCCACGAGGCGCCCCGACCCTGGCCGTTCCATCCCACGAGGGAGTGCCGATGGACCTCGAGCTGACCCCAGAGCAGGAAGAGTTCCGCAAGATCGTCCGGGCCTTCGCCGAAGAGGTGGTGGGGCCCCGGGCCGAGGCGATGGACCGGGCCGGGGCGCTCGACCCGGTGGTGCTCGACCAGATGGCCGCCATGGGCCTGTTCGGGCTGCCGTTCCCCGAGGAGGTCGGCGGCATGGGCGCCGACTACACCACCCTCTGCCTGGCCATCGAGGAGCTGGCCCGGGTCGACTCGTCGGTCGCCATCACCCTGGAGGCGGCGGTCGGGCTGGGGGCGATGCCGATCTGGCGCTACGGCAGCGCCGAGCAGCACCAGCGGTGGCTGCGCCCCCTGGCCGCCGGCGAGCAGCTCGGGGCCTTCGGGCTCACCGAGCCGGCCGGCGGGTCGGACGCCGGCGCCCTGGCCACCAGGGCCACCCTTGACGGCGACGAGTGGGTGATCGACGGCACCAAGGCGCTCATCACCAACGCCGGCCTCGACCGCTCCGGCCTGGTCACCGTGGCCGCCGTGACCGGGCAGCGGCCCGACGGCCGCCACGAGATCACCAACATCATCGTGCCCACCGGCACCCCCGGGTACCGGGTCGGCCGCAGCTACGCCAAGGTCGGCTGGCACGCCTCCGACACCCGCGAGCTGATCTTCGAGTCCTGCCGGGTCCCGGTGGCCAACACCCTGGGCGAGCGCGGCGCCGGCCTGGCCAACTTCCTCCGCACCCTGGAGGAGGGCCGCGTCGCCGTGGCCGCCCTGGCCACCGGCCTCTGCCAGGGCTGCGTCGACGAGTGCACCCGCTACGCCCGCGAGCGCGAGGCCTTCGGCCAGCCGATCGCCGCCTTCCAGGCGGTCGCCTTCAAGATCGCCGACATGGAGGTCAGGGCCCACACCGCCCGCCTGGCCTGGCAGCAGGCCGCGGCCAAGCTCGACGCCGGCCAGCCCTTCGGCCGCGAGGCCGCCATCGCCAAGCTGTACGCCTCCGAGGCCGCCGTCACCTCGGCCCGCGACGCCGTCCAGGTCCACGGCGGCTACGGCTTCATGGAGGAGTTCCCCGTGGCCCGCTTCTACCGCGACGCCAAGGTCCTCGAGATCGGCGAAGGCACCAGCGAGATCATGCGCATCCTCATCGCCCGCTCCCTCGGCCTCGGGTAACCCGGGGCGGCCTGCCGGCGACTACCGGGTGATGGACGACGCGGCGTTGGTGCGGTTGGCCCGGGAGGGGGATCGGGGGGCGTTCGCGGTGCTGGTGGGGAGGCACCGGGGGATGCTGGTGGCGTTGTGCCTGCGGGTGCTGGGGGACCGGGGGCTGGCCGAGGATGCCGCGCAGGAGGCGGTGCTGCAGGCGATGGTCGGGCTGGACCGGCTGGAGCGGCCGGAGCGGTTCGGGGCCTGGCTGGGGGGGATCGGGCTCAACGTCTGCCGGCGGTGGCGGCGCGACCAGGCGCGTGAGGAGTGGTCGCTGGCCGCGCTCACCGGGGGGCGGGCCGGGCCCGACCCGGTGCCCGACGAGCCGGCGGCGGTGGCCGAGGCGGCGGAGGCGGCCTGGCGGGTGCGCCGGGCGGTGGGGCGGCTCCCGGCCGGCCAGCGGGCCGCGGTCGTCCTGTTCTACCTGGTGGGGATGGCCCACCGGGAGGTGGCGGCGGCGCTGGGGATCGGCGTCGGCGCGGTCAAGACCCGGCTGCACAAGGGCAGAGCCGCCCTCCGCGAGGAGCTGGCGGCCTGGTGGAAGGAGGACGACATGGCGGCGACGACGACCGGGCCGGTGACCATGCGGGTGACCGAGGTGCGGCGGCAGCCGGGGGAGGCCGAGCGGCCCGAGAAGACGGCCATCCTGCTCACCGAGGAGGCGGGGGAGCGGCGCCTGTGCATCTGGGTGGGCGCGTTCGAGGGGCTCCAGGTCGCCTTCGCTCTCGAGGGGACCGAGCTCGCCCGGCCGATGGCCTACCACTTCATGACCTCGCTGCTGGAGGCGACCGGCGGCCGGCTGACCGAGGCCAGGATCACCCGGCTGGAGGACGGCACCTTCTACGGCGTGGCCGTGGTCGAGGGGCCGGCCGGGACCCGGGAGATCGACGCCCGCCCGAGTGACCTGCTCAACCTGTCCCTGCTGACCGGCGCCCCCATCCGGGTCGACCCCGAGGTGCTGGCCGAGGCGTCCGAGTCCGAGAAGGGCGCCCAGTTCCTGGCCGAGGCGGCCGCCTACCCCGACGGCACCGCGGCCGTCGTGGCCGAGTTCCAGACGGAGATGGAACAGGTCCGGGCCGAGTACCTCCGCCGCCGCTGAGCGGGCTGGGCACGCCGTACCGCAGGCTGTGGACGGCGTCGGCCGTCTCCGCCCTCGGCGACGGCATGTACCTGGCCGCCCTGCCGCTGCTGGCGGCCGAGCTGACCCGCGACCCGCTGGCCGTGTCGGTGGTCACCTTCGCCGGCTGGCTCCCCTGGCTGCTGTTCGCCCTGCCCGCCGGGGCGCTGGTCGACCGCCTGGACCGGCGCCGGGTCATGACGGCCGTGGACGCCTCCCGGGCGCTGGTCGTCGGGGCCCTGACCGTGGCCGTGCTCGCCGGCTGGGCCAGCATCCCGCTGCTGGCGGTGGCCGGCTTCCTGGTCGGGGCCGGCCAGACCCTGTTCGAGAACGCCGCCCAGGCCATGGTGGTGGCCGTGGTCGGCCGCGACCCGCGCCGCCTGGAGCGGGCCAACGGCCAGCTGGTCGCCTCCCTCACCGTCGGCCAGCAGCTGGCCGGGCCGCCGGCCGGCAGCGCCGCCTTCGCCCTGGCCGCCTGGCTGCCGTTCCTGGCCGACGCCGCCTCCTTCGGGGTCAGCGCCGGCCTGGTGGCGTCCATCCGGGGCCGGTTCCGGGCCGAGGGGGCGGCCACCGACCCGCCGTCCGTGCCCAGCCTGCGGGCCGAGATCGCCGAGGGCCTGCGCTTCCTGTTCGGCCACCGCCTGCTGCGGGCCGCCGTGCTGCTGGTCAGCGCCAGCAACCTGGCCTTCATGGCCGGCGAGGCCGTGCTGGTCCTGTTCGCCACCGACGAGCTCGGCCTGGGCAGCCGCGGCTACGGCCTGCTGCTGGCCGCGGTGGCCGTCGGCGGGGTGCCGGGCAGCCTGCTCGCGGCCCGGGTCGGCCAGCGCGTGCCGCCGGGGCCCCTGATCGTCGGTGGGGTCCTGGTCGGGGCGGTCGTCATGGCCTGCTTCGGGCTGGCCACCAGCCCGTGGCTGGCCGCGGCCGCCTATGCCGCCACCGGGGCGGTGTGGGGGGTCTGGAACGTGACCCTGCTGTCGCTGCGCCAGGAGATCGTGCCCGACCGGCTGATGGGCCGGGTGGTCGGGGCCATCCGCCTGATCGGCTTCGGCTCCATCCCCATCGGGGCGCTGCTCGGCGGCCTGGTCGCCCGCTCCCTGGGGCTGCGGGCGCCGTTCCTGGGTGGCGCGGCCGTCCTGGCCGTGGCCGCCCTGGTCGCCGCCCCGGTGATCACCACCGGCGCCATCGAGGCCGCCCGGTCCGGGGCCGGCGCCGGCCCGCCCGGTCCCGGCTAGCCCACCGGCGCCTCGCCCGGGCCCGGGACCCGGGTCGGGTGGAGGCCGGCCCGCGACGCCTCCTCGGCGAACCAGACGGCGTCGCGGACCGCGCAGCCGCCGGGGTCGTTGTTGAAGTAGACGTAGGCGTCGGCCTCGGGGCCGACCAGCGCGGCCAGCCGGCCCGCCCAGGCGGCCAGGGCCGGGCGGTCGTAGCAGGGCCGCGGGTCGGCCGTGCCCTCGTGCAGGCGCAGGTACGTCCAGTCGGCGGTCCGCCAGACGGGGGTGAAGCGGTGCGGGCTGTCGGCCAGGCACAGGGCGGCGCCGTGCTCGCCCAGCAGGTCGCGGACCTGGTCGGTCCACCAGCTGTCGTGGCGGGGCTCGACCGCGACCCGGGTCCCGGCCGGGAACGCCCGCAGGGTGCGGTCGAGGGCGGCCGGGTCGGCCTTGAGGGTCGGGGGGAGCTGGAGCAGCACCGGGCCGAGCTTGCCGCCCAGGTGCCGGGCGTGGTCCATCAGGCGGCCGACCGGCTCCTCGGGGTCGCGCAGGCGCTTGATGTGGGTCAGGTAGCGGCTGGCCTTGACGGCCATCACGAACCCGGGCGGGGTCCGCTCGGCCCAGGCGGCGAAGGTGCCCGGCTCGGGCAGCCGGTAGAAGGCGTTGTTGGACTCGACGGTGGCGAACCGGTCGGCGTAGTGCTCCAGCCAGCGGGCCTGGGCCAGCTTGCCGGGGTAGAGGCGGCCCCGCCAGTCCCGGTACTGCCAGCCTGAGGTCCCGACCAGCACCGGCACCAGCCGCTCACCTCCGTCCCGTCACCAGCCCGTCGTCCCCGGCCCGCCCTTGAACGGCCCGGTCACCGCCGAGGTGATCCAGCCGCCGTAGAAGTCGCCCGGCTGGGCCACGACCTGCTCGCCGTCGACGGTCGCGCGGTCGACCCGGCCCGGGTAGAAGGCGTAGCAGCCGGCGATGGCCGCATACCCGGGGCTGGGCGACGCATAGGACCAGGCGACCGCCGGGTGGTCACCGGCATCGTAGTACCTGGCCGCCCCCTTGAACTCGCAGACGGTGGCCCGCCGGGCCGAGGGGCGCAGCCGCTCGACCCGGACGTCGGCCGCCGGGATGTAGAAGACGGGCGGGTGGCTTCGCTCCAGCACCCGGAGGCTGCGCCGGGTGTCGGCCAGCACCTGCCCGTCCAGCTCGACGACCACGCGGGCCGCCGAGGGCTCGACCCTCGGCGGCCGCGGGTAGTCCCAGACCGACTCCATCGCCCTCGCTCAGCCGTCCACCGAGACGAACACGTCGAAGCCAGGGTAGTCACCCTTGGGGGTCAGGAAGCCGACCGCCCACGCGGTGGACGAAGTGCTGCCCTTGAGCCGGACCTTGCCGAGATCCTTGACCACGGTGCTGGTCCCGGCGGCGACGATCCGCAGCCGGTACTTGCCGGCCGGGGCCAGCAGGTAGCCGGTGGCCTCGCCGAACTCCAGGCCGCGGACGACCCGGACCCAGCGGCCGGCCAGCTTGGCCTGGACGTCCACGGCCGGGGCGTCGGGGCTGGTGTGGGCGACCCGCAGGCGGGTCAGGTGGCGGGAGACGGTGTCGCGGTCCCGCAGCACCTTGAGCTGCAGGGCGCCGCCGTCGCCGGTCAGCGAGCCGATGGCGGCGATGGTGACCGGGCGCCGGCCGAGGCGCACGTCGGCCTCGAGGGCGGCCGGGTCGCTCCCGGTGGACGGGGCCACCTTGACCTGGACGTTGTAGGTCCCCCTGGGCACCTCGAGGTAGTCGCTGAGGGTGCCGTAGGTCACGTCCGACAGCGTCTTGGCGCCGTTGACGTAGATGTCGACCGCCGGGGTGTCGGGGCTGTTGTGGAACGCGCGGACCTTGGCGGTCCGGCCGCCGTCGGCCGAGGCCGGGGCCGCGAAGGCCAGGACCAGGGAGGCGGCCAGGATCGCGCCGACCAGGACGCGGAGTCTTGCCACTACGACCTCCTGCAACGTGGGGCTGGGCACGACCCGTACTTCGGGCCGCCCCGGCGACCGGTTGCAGGGAATTGCGAGGGTGCCGCCGCGCTATTCCAGGCCGTAGCGGTCGCGCATCGCCTGGTCGCTTGGGTCGATCTCGCGCTGCCCGGCGTCGCGCAGGCGCTTGTTCACCTGGTCGAGGTTCTTGCGGACGAGCTCCTTCTCGGCCTCGGTGATGCGGCCCCGGTGGGGCTCGCCGGCGTGCTCCAGGGTGGCGTAGTTGACCTTGCCCCGGCCCGAGCGGCCGCCCGGCGCCGACCCGCCCCCGCCGGCGGCGCCGCTGGAGCGGGGCCGGCTGCGGTGCTTGGCGATCAGCGCGTCCTGGACGGCCGACTCCATCACGCCCGCCCCGGCCAGCAGGTTGAAGTCGTCCAGGCTGACCACCATCCGCTCGCCCCGGCGGGCGCCGGGGGCGATCCACTCGACGGTGACGAAGCGGCTTGCGCCCTGGAGCGACTCGATCTCCTCGGGAAGCACCTCGAGCGTCACCGGCAGGTCGGCGTACTCGGGGTGCTCGTGGACCACGAGCTGTCCCAACGACTGCTCGTCGGCCTCCTTGCCGGAAATGTCCGACACATGGACGACCTTGACTGCCATCAGGGCGGATTCCTCCTCGATGCGAAAAAGGTGTGCCGGGGCGCCATGACGGTAATCGAAAAAGTCGGGGCAGGCAAACACTCGGCGCCGCTAGGATGCGCGCCAGTGGATGCTGATTCCGTTCCTCCCAGCGCTCCGAGGCGCTCACGCTGGCTGACGGTCGCGGTGCTGGCCGTGGTCGCGGGCTTTTTCGTGGCCACGCTGGCCGCGCGCTGGAACGACGTCATTTCGTTGAAATGGCGGCTGGAGCCGGGGCTTTTCGCGGCGGCGACGGCGCTGCTGGCGCTTTCCTATGGATTGGTGGCCTGCCTCTGGGGCCTGGCCCTGGGCCGGGCCGCCGGGACGCGGCTGGCCGCCGGGGCCCGGATCTGGTTCCTGTCCAACCTGGCCCGCTATGTCCCGGGCAACGTCTGGAGCTACGTCGGCGCGGTCGAGCTGGCCCGCCGCGAGGGCGTGGCCCGCCGCACCACCCTGGCCGTGATGGCCCTCACCCAGGTCCTCTCGGTCGGGGTCGCCCTCCTGGCCGGCCTGCCCGTCCTGCTGGCCGAGCGGGCCCGCCTCGGCCGCCCGGCCCTGCTGGGCGCGGTCGTGGTCGCGGTCGCGGCGGCGCTGGCGGCGCTGTTCCGCCGCCAGCTCCTCGCCCTGGCCCGCCGCCGCCTCCCCGACCTCGACCCCGCCGACCTGACCCCATCGCCGGCCACGGTGGCCCTGCTGGTCGTCGGCTACGCCGTCTACTGGGCGGTCACCGGCCTGGCCTTCGCGACCCTGGTGGCCAGCATGTACCCGCTCGCCGCGGCCGACGTCCCCCTGGTCGTGGCCGCCTACGCCGCCGCCTACGCCGCCGGCTTCCTCGCCCTCCTCACCCCGGCCGGCCTTGGGATCCGCGAGGGCGTGCTGGTGGTCGCCCTCGCCCCCGTCCTCCCGGCCGGTCCGGCCCTGGTCGTCGCCCTCCTCTCCCGCCTCTGGATGATGCTGGTCGAGCTGGCCGGCGCCGCCGTCGCCCACCTGGCCGCCCGCCGCCGGGCCCGGGTGTAAGCG
>OCZS010000354.1_pt1 | contig 15032 bp, 15 predicted proteins | sample 1539071 | NCBI WGS metagenome assembly OCZS01 (sample SAMEA3113584, study PRJEB22503) | soil metagenome
TTTTAGCCAGAATAGTTACGTCACTGCAATTCTCACGTAATACACCAAGCTGTTCGCATTCTCGTAGTTGTTCTGGTGAGGCGGTTCCTGTGGTACCACCGGTACCTCCGTACTGTGCGTATGCTACGCTCATTGTAGAAGTTAACACTGCCAACGCAGCAAGAGCCGCTATGATCGGCTTGTTCATATTACGTAAGTTGTTCGAATTCTAATATATAACCTTTTATGTTGGTCCTGAAGATAAAACTCTCTTTGTCTTATACCGCCGTTTTCCATTTATAAGCAAACAGTAAGGCATGTACGCAAATAGCGCTGCGGTACGATATGGCACGAGCTCATGTTCAGAGGCTCTTGGACGAGTATGAATAATCCATAGTGAAGATCCTATGACCGGTTGAAGTCATGCATTAATAATTTTGTTTCATATTCGTCGCCAATTGTGCTGGCTGTTGGATTGAATCAGCCTTGTTGAGCTTGGGACTTTATTTCCTAGTTGTTGTGCAAAATTACTAGATAATGGCAGATACGGCTTTTGTAGTGAATTTTCTGTCGAGGCATAAAAACAGATACAAGTTGTAGAGAATCGGGAAAACGCTATCAGCTTAGATTGATTATCTGCCTTGTTACGATTCTGAACCCTTTCTAGTATGTGCTCAGTGCTTTTCGAGACGTGACGGTTCTAAGAAAGAAGCCGTTAATAGCAGCTCAGCGCAAACAACCTCAATGAGTGATGCACCTAGAGGACTTCCGCTAATCAGCTCTCTGTTTGAGCAGATATTTCCGACATTAACTCCTGCGCAGATTCGTCGCATTGCAGCTCATGGACATATGCGTGCAATGCAGCATGGCGAGGTGCTCGTCGAGCAGGGTGATAGAAATGTCCCGTTCTTTGTGGTGGTCTCCGGCGAAGTCGAAATTGTGCGCCCCTCTGGCGGTGCTGAAACCCTTATCACGATTCATCGCCCAGGTCAGTTTACTGGTGAGGTCAACAATCTCTCTGGTCGCCCTGCTGTCGTTCGGATGCGTGCCACCAAGCAGGGTGAACTGATTGAACTGGATCGCCAACACATGCTGGCTTTGGTGCAGACCGATGCGGAGCTCGGCGAGATCCTGATGCGGGCTTTCATTCTCCGCAGGGTTGAGTTGGTGGCGGCCGGCATGGGAGATATTGTACTCATCGGGTCAATGCACTCCGGCGGTACGCTTCGGATCAAAGAGTTCTTGATGCGCAACGGACACCCCTACTCCTACATAGACCTCGAGCGCGACCCGGGGGTACAGAGCCTGCTGGATGGTTTCCAGGTCTCCGCCAGTGAGATACCCGTAGTGATCTGCCGTGGCGAGATGGTGCTTCGGAATCCCACAAACCTGCAACTTGCAGATTGCCTTGGTTTTAACGAGACCGTTGACCAAACGCAGATTCGTGATGTCGTCATTATAGGCGCTGGCCCCTCTGGACTGGCGGCAGCTGTATATGGCGCGTCAGAAGGGCTTGACGTGGTAATGCTGGAAACGAGCTCACCGGGTGGCCAGGCAGGTTCAAGCTCAAGAATCGAAAATTACTTAGGATTTCCCAGCGGTATCTCAGGCCAGGAGCTCGCAGCTAGAGCATACAACCAGGCACAGAAGTTTGGCGCGCAGGTACTTATTGCCAAAGGCACGAGACTCGCCTGCGATCGCAAACCATATGTCGTCGAAGTGGAGAACGGGGCTCGAATTCAGACACGCACTATCGTGATTGCGACCGGGGCGGAGTATCGAAGGCCACCATTAAAGAACTTGTCGCACTTTGAAGGCGCGGGCGTCTATTACGGCGCGACCTTTGTGGAGGCCCAGTCGTGTGGCGGAGAAGAAGTGATTGTGGTTGGCGGAGGGAACTCGGCCGGCCAGGCTTCCGTGTTTCTGGCGGAAACGACAAAGCGCGTGCACATACTCATAAGGTCGGCCGGCTTGGCCGAGAGCATGTCGCGATATCTGATTCGCAGGATTGAACAGACCCCTACGATCGTATTGCACCCGCACACCGAGATCGTGGCACTCGAAGGAGCTGATCACCTCGAATCCGTTCGCTGGCGAAACAATCAAACCGCGCAAATCGAGGAGCATAACATCCGCCATGTATTCGTCATGACAGGCGCCGCTCCGAACACCCGTTGGCTCGATGGCTGCGTCGCGCTAGATGCTAAGGGTTTCATTAAGACCGGTCCAGATCTGTTGCCGGAAGATTTGAACGCTGCACGCTGGCCCCTTGCCCGTCCGCCTTACTTGCTCGAAACTAGTTTGCCGGGAGTCTTTGCTGTAGGCGACGTGCGTGGCGGCAGCATCAAGCGTGTCGCGTCCGCGGTTGGCGAAGGATCGATTGCAATTTCGTTTGTTCATCAAGTACTCCAGGAATAGGAAGCCGATTGAACCGCACCAAGATCAGATAAATGACTATAAACCATGAAAATGGTCTATTATTTGGAGCAGGCAAAATCAGGCAATCGTGTCAAAATAAAGATTCGGAAAGCTTTGATGCCAACACCTCCTAGAATCAGGTACTTTCAAAAAGGATAAAGTATCTGTGCTGCGAGATAATGCGTTTGCCACCTGTTGCATACAATAACATGAATTACATTACTTAAGTTGTTGACCAATACATAGACAGAGCGCCAGTTCATTAAAATTCAAGATAGACTGGCAAACAAGTTTTGAACTAACTTACAGAGTCCCCTTCCATTGGGTATCCTGCTTGCTCCCAATCAACTATTCCACCGGCATAACGTCTGATTTTAGAATACCCCATATTAGTCAAAAGCTGATACCCGATTATACTTGCAATACATGACGGATTAGAACAATATATGACAATGTCATCATTAGGATCAAGAATTTTCTTTGCGTCCTCTATTCTGCTAATGTTGACAGAACCAGGTATGTGTTTAGCATTAAATGCCCATTCTCCTAGAGCGTTTACCAGTTTAAACTTGTCTCCACGATCTAATTTCTCTTTTAATTCCTCCCTGCTGATAAGGTTCATTGATAATTTAGAATCACTCATTTACGGTTAAGTCAAGTCGAGGATACTATATGCCACATATGCTATACGTTCTGTCTGTTCCATGGAGAATAGGCAAGGAAATAAAAAGCAGGATGAATCGACAGGCCCATTACCTTCTCTGGCTTGATCTTTAGGATAATTCGCCTATGATTCGGTTTTCTATAATAATATTTGCCAATACCAAGATATCTTTTGGCAAGTTTCTTTAAATGCTCATCCGCTCCTTCAGTTGTACGCTCAATAACTCTACCCTTGATGGAGACCATATTGTATGGATTATTATTCTCTACCACAGATATGGCTATTCTAGGATCTTTTGTTATATTTTTATTTTTTGTAGAAGTTTCAAATGTATTTATCAAGATTAGCTCTCCTTCCATATCTGCCCATACTGGTGTAATATGAGGTGATCCATCCTCTGATAGAGTAGATACAAAAGCCAAGTTTCTGCCTTGAAAAAGGCGTTCTGTATCTTTTTTATCAAGCTCAGTTGCTCCAGATGAAACATCCACTTTGTCAAATACTTCAGCATCTTTTGCAGGAGGAACATTTACTATTTCAACAGAATGCATTATGTTATCATCTCTTTGCATACTTATCAGACGCAAACCAGATATTAATTATTTTTTGACGAATTTAATCGTGTAGAACAAAACCACAGGAGAGATCTCATTCTGGGCGCTAATATTGTTGGTGTCACAGGCAAAAAGGTCAAAGAACCAAATGCAACAGCAGCGTGGATGGAAGGACTTCCTCATGTTTGGAAGAAACACGGAGAGAGTATCTATAACCTAGTCTCTATTATCAAGACATATGACGAAAAAACATACATACAATGTTACGATAGATGGAGATAGGATAAAAATCAGCCTACCAGCTGCTTGAAGAGTAATAACGCTAGGTCCAATTTTGTTTCACAAATGTCAGTGTGATGAATTTTTGAGGCGTAGTACATAGGTTTCTTTATTATCTTCATCTCTTTCGGATATATGACAAGGCGATGACATTACAACAACACTGTCTTCTAATGATTGATATAATAGTAATGTCAGATACTCGCTAGCATTAGCTTTCTAAAATATTGATTCTGACTGTTGCACGTTTTTACAATATCGCGGTCACACTAGTGCATCTTGTCACCGTATTGTCTCTCCTCCATCTACAACAAGGGTCTGTCCACTGACAAAAGAGCAAAAATCAGATGTAAGCATCAAAGCGACTCCTGCAATTTCTTCGGGCTTGCCTGCCCTTCCAAGTGGGATGGAAGATACAATATCTACTCTTTGCTCAGTTGTCAATCTTTCCCAATTTCTCTGTGTGGCAATGGTTCCAGGGGCAATTGCATTGCATCTTATTCCATACTTGCCAAATTCAACCGCTATATGCTTTGTAATTCCCAAGTTAGCAGCCTTCGCCACACTGTAGGGTGCACCCTTTATGTATCCACTAATCGCCGGAGTTGATGAAATGTTGATTATGACTCCTCTTCTCTTTTCAACCATTAAAGGTAGCACCTCGCGACAGCACCTATAAGTGCCTTCTGTATCTACATCCAAAACCTTCTCTAACACTTCATCTGTAATTTTATCAAAACCTACGTCCCATAGGTCATCCTTAATTGGATAGCCTGCATTATTTACAAGCACATCTAGTCGACCATATTTGCTGCGTACCTTGTTGACCATCTCGCTTACTTCTGTCACAGACGTTACATCCACCTTCATTCCAAGCGCGTTTGTTTGATATTCTTTTGAAAGCTCATCTGCGACATATCGGGCTTCTTCTTGATCTCTTCCGGTGACAACAACATTTGCTCCGTGGTCTGAGTAGATATTAGCCATTGCTCTTCCGTTTCCCTTTGTTGAACCTGTTATGACTGCAACCCTCTCGTTTAGTAATTTCATCGGGTTATCATACACCAGAAAGGATTAGGATCAGCAATTATATATCATTACAACGATTGGCAATATTACTATAATCATTATTATTATTATTAAATGGAATTTCCTCACAACCTGAAGTGTATAATCTAATAAGGCTAGAAGAACGGAGCAATGGCTAAAATGAAGGGTGTTTGTTTTCTGCCATGGAATTTGTCAAAATTTATCATTGAAATTCGATAGAACTTGTGGCTAGTTCATTTAATGAAAATTTCTATACTCCAATATTAAATATTAGAATCTTCTATGGATGGTCAAGAAATGACAGAATGATCAGTAGCAAATATGATCTGATTGTTATCGGAACAGGCGTAGCAGCTTCACATGCAGCTAGCAAGTGTAGTTCTGCCGGCTGGAAGGTAGCGATAATTGATTACAGGCCATTTGGTGGAACATGTGCTCTGAGGGGCTGTGATCCCAAGAAAGTCCTTGTATCTGCAGAAGAAGTTATTGATTGGGATTATAGAATGCAGGGAAAAGGTATAAGCAGCAAAGATATCCGGATAAACTGGTCTGACTTAGCTCATTTTAAACGATCTTTTACAGATCCTTTTCCAAAGTCAAGAGAAGAAGGATTTGTAAAAGCTGGAATCACACCCTTTCACGGTCATGCTCGCTTTATTGGTCCAACAACTATCGAAGTTCAAGGTAATGTATTAACAAGCAAATATGTGCTCGTTGCAACGGGTGCAAAGCCTGTAAAATTGAATATTCCAGGCGAAGAGCATGTTATAATAAGTGACCAATTCCTCGAGCTCGACAAACTACCTTCAAAGATTCTCTTTATTGGAGGAGGCTATATCTCATTTGAGTTTGCACATATTGCAGCGCGTGCAGGTGCTGAAGTATCTATAGTTCATCGAGGTATCAGACCGTTAGAAAATTTTGATTTTGATCTTGTTAAAAAGTTAATGCAGCGAACACAAGATCTAGGTGTTAATATTCAGCTGCAAACGCAAGTAGATAAAGTTGAGGAAAACCCATTAGATAATAATAATAATAGTTTTGTCGTCTATACATCCTCGTCATCATCATCTTCAGGTCTGTCCTCATCATCACCCAATCAAGACAATACTAGATTTCAAGCTGATATGGTAGTACATGGTGCTGGAAGAATACCAGATATTAGAGAACTGGACTTAGAGGTGGCAGGCGTTCAATTTGGAGACAAGGGCATTATTGTCAACGAGTATCTTCAAAGTGTTACAAATCCTGCAGTTTATGCTGCTGGCGATGTAGCAGCAACTGGCAATCCACCATTAACGCCATCAGCAGAATATGAAGGAAAGATAGCTGCAAGCAACCTTTTGAATGGCAATCACGAAGTTAGCGATGCTAAAGGAGCTATAGCAAGTATAGTTTTTACCATTCCACCAATGGCAGCCGTGGGTATAGGAGAAGAAACAGCAAAGAAACGGGGTCTCCGATTTAGAACGAATTATGAAGAAGATACATCGAGTTGGTATTCTTCTCGTCGAGTTGGTGAAAATTTCTCTGCATTTAAAGTCCTTATTGAGGAGGGTAGTGATCGTATTTTAGGTGCTCACATAGTCGGCCCACATGCTGAAGAACAAATCAATATTTTCGCCTTAGCTATTCAGCGTGGAATTACTTCAGAAGATCTCAAGGAAATAATTTTTGCATATCCTACTGGTTCATCAGATATCGTCTATATGTTATAGAATAACAATGGGTGAAGCCTTTAACATTATTCATAGAAAGTCAATTATCTGACAAATGAACAAGGATAGACGTAACCTAAGTTTTAATAACTATTCTTTGTCACCTTACAAGCGATTAGTTCATGAATACCGTCACAATTCGAAGAATGGGTGAATACTATCACTCTTTCACTTAACCCTAGCCATGCATCATTTGTATCACACCCAGATGAGATTGCCGGATTAATCCTAAATGCAGCAGAAGGAAGCACCTCGTAACGTAACGGAAATAACAAAAAAAGGTATCAGTTTTAGGCCATTACACTACTTTTTAGGAATCGTTGATTTCCGTTCTTACCTTATTCAACTAACTATTCTCATTATGCAAATCTTTACTACTCTCGGGATCCAAGCAGATTTTACTTACAGGCCAGTTAAGGATCTTATTATGCTTCAGTTGCTATATTGCCTGTAGACTCCTCTAATTAGAAGACAGTGGTCACTTTCTATCTATGTATTTCACAACAAATGTTTAACTATTTTTGGGGCCATTATGTAATACATAGTTATGAACAAAAAAGCAGATGTTCAGTGTGTACATATTGATAAAGTAAATCCAAAAATTCATGGCAATACAGAAGGATGTGAAGAATGTGAAAAAATAGGTTCTGGCTGGGTGCATCTGCGATTATGCTTAACATGTGGGCATGTAGGATGTTGCAACTCTTCTGCCAATAAGCATGGAACGAAACATTTCCTAGAAACAGGGCATCCTATCATAAAGTCCTATGAACCAGGCGAGGATTGGAAATGGTGTTACGCAGATGACATTTTTTTGGAGTGATAGGAGAAGAGAATCCATATTCCATATATATGATCGCTCCTTTTAGATTTTGAACCGAAACCAAATTCAACGTACTTGTTTTGCCTTCACATTTCTCCAAATATCTTCACCTGTTCTCTGGCTTGGCTTGGAAGGACCTGCGATAAAATGCGAGACGCTCGATGGTTTTTCATCAATATGAAATGCCAAGGCACGTTCTTGAATAGAGCGATCAGGAACCGTGATCTGTTCGTGTTGACGTAATTGCTGACTAGGGACCTTATCCTAACTGCACAACGACACTAGGTTTAACATAGTGAAAGCCAATACTATGCTTCTTCTTTTTCTATTCAAAGTCAGCCTTTTGTGTAAGCTTTTAACATTCTTGAAGTGTCTACGCACTCAAATAAAAGTCGCTACGCAAAGCCGCCATTGGCACGCAGGACCTGACCGTTGACCCAGTCGCCGTTCGGGCCGGCAAGGAACGACACAACGTTGGTAATGTCTTCCGGCTGGCCGAGGCGTTGCAGAGGGGACAGTTTGCTAAGCTCTTCAATCTGTGCGTTAAAAGTCGCTACGCAAAGCCGCCATTGGCACGCAGGACCTGACGTTGATCCAGCCGCCGTTCGGGCCGGCAAGGAACGATACAACGTTGGCAATGTCTTCCGGCGGGCCGAGGCGTTGCAGAGGGGACAGTTTGCTAAGCTCTTCAATCTGTGCGTCTGCCTTATCGGTAAGGAAGAGCTCGGTCGCCACAGGGCCTGGGCAGCGGCGTTTACGGTGATATTGCGACCCCGCAGCTCGTTAGCAAGCAAGCGGACTAGCCCCTCAAGACCTGCCTTAGAAGCGATATATGGGCCATAGGCCGGGAAAGCCTTCGCTATAATACTGCTTGAAAAAAGCGATCAATATTATGAGCATCACAATATGCTTGCAGGGCACTTATGATAATGTAGATACTAGAGTATGAAGCCCCCCTCTTTTTAGTTGTATTACGCACTCGATTTATTTTCCCTTGGAGTACCTTACCTTTTGTTTTGCTGTCAATTAGGTTAAACCCTGTAGCCTCTTTAAATTGGTCAAGCGATTGTTTATAAGTGACTCTCGTAGCTGGTGATTTTATGCTTTCAAGGAACAAGTCCCCAGAAGTCGTCGTCATTGTCGTCAATGGAGGTGTAGAGTAGAACGACTTATATCAGCAGTTTGTTCATACTCGTTCAAAATGGCTAGAATTCACGTTCATACTCATGGTAAGTCTCATTCGACCCGTCCTACTTCAAAAGGCCCTGCACCCTGGCTTAGCCAGAATCGAGATCAGATCTCGGCTCTTGTAGTCGAGCTTGCAAAAGAAGGTTTGAGTCCAAGTGAGATAGGTCTGAGGTTAAGGGATGAACATGGGATACCGCTCGTCAAGCCTGTTCTAGGCAAGAGTGTCACGAGCGTTTTGGTTGAGAATAATATAAAGTCAGACATGCCCGAAGACTTAGACAAGCTGGTGAGAAAGGCTCTTGGGCTCCAGAAGCACCTTAGGGTTCACAACAGCGACCACAGGAACGTGAGATCACTCGAGTTGATAGAGTCAAAGATCCACAGACTTTCAAAGTACTACAAACGAGAGAGGAAGATCCCAAATAACTGGAAATATGCAGCAGTGATTGCTCAGCTAGAGTAGTAGTAAAAGGTACTTCAGATGAGTGACAGGCTTACTGATGCCCTCAAATATTTTTGTGAAAAATTAAGATCAACTGTAGAAGGCGGCAATGAGGTTTCCATCATCACACATCTTGATGCGGATGGAATCACATCTGGTAGCATAATGGCAATGGCACTCAGACGGATGGGTGCACGGTATTCTGTCAGGGCAGTCTCTGACATGAATTCGACTGTAGTTGAGAAGATGAAAGCTGACGGCCGGGATTTTTATGTCGTAACTGACCTAGGAGCAGGTTGGGCGTCACATCTGAGAAATGCCCTGGGCGACAAATGGGTCATCATTGACCACCATGAGATTATTGAGGAAGAGATATTAGCAGACAATGAGGCTCAGATACTAAATCCATGGAAATTCGGCGTTGATGGGGGAAGAGAAGTATCGGCAGGGGGAATGGCGTACATGGTCGCAAGCACGCTTGATCTTAAGAACCGTGACCTGTCGGCCATCGCAGTTGTTTCAGCACTAGCTGATAGGCAAGACCAAGGAGAAAAGAAGTCATTTTTTGGTCTAAATGCTGAGATATTAAAGACAGCCCAGTCGCTTGGACTTTTAAGCGTTGATCTCGACATCATACTAACTGGAAGAGAGACGCGTCCGCTACATGAGGCGCTTGCATACTCATTATTTCATTATATTGACGGGCTCACCGGGAACAAGGAGGCCTGTTACCTGTTGCTCAAGAACGCTGGCATAAAACTCAAGCATAATGGTGGCCGCTGGCGCGTACTGGCAGAATTTTCACAGGAAGAAAAAAGCGCGATTGTTGAAGCAGTAGCCAACTTTGTGGCTACTTCGGATAAGAGAATATCCGATATATTGCGACAGGAACTTATCGGTTATGTCTACACGCTTGCAGGAGAGGACAAGCGAAGCCAGCTAAGAGACGCAAGGGAATTTTCAACAATGCTCAATGCATGCGGGAGGGTAGGAAGGGCAGGAGTCGGTATCTCAATTTGTATGGGAGATAGAAATAACGCATTAAGCGCAGGAGAAGAATTAATGAGTATGTATAAGATGACTCTGCGCAAGAATATTTCCACCATCTTTAGTGAGAAATGGAGGCTTGCCGACGATGGCAAGATCATCTTTGTTAATGCTGACGGCATTTTGGAAGAAGGCATGTTGGGAGCGGCGTCAACAATGCTCAGTGGGTCACCCTCCCTTCCGGGTAGGCTACTATTTGTCCGAACCCTCACAAAGGATGGGACCTATAAGTTCTCATCAAGGAAGTGCTTGGATTGCAAATCGCAGGCAAACCTCGGCATGATAATGCGACTGCGCTCCAAGGCATTAAATGGTGCGGGGGGAGGACATTCAGCAGCTGCTGGCTGCAGCATTCCCTCTTCTGCTCTTGAGGAGTTTATTGTGGGCATAAAGGCGGAGATAAATGATCCGAAATTTGCAAGCGGACCATCTTAATATCGCAGTAGGAGTCGAGATCCCTTTTTCGAGCAGCGCAGAAGCAAAGGCAGCTATGAAGGCATTAATACCAGACAATGTTAACTTTCCAAAGGGTCTGTCTGTGAAAATGTTTTCAAGAGGCTCTACACTTGCGATTCAATTGACAGGCAAAAATATTCCAACTGCAACACTATTGAGCACCCTTGACGAAATTCTTGAGCATATATCGGTAGCAAAGAAAGTGATGGCCGGCTAGTGTTAGACCCGAAAATTTTGAAAGAAAACCCTGACGCAGTTCGAGAAATGCTCAAAATGCGTAACATGACAGATTTCCCAATAGACGAACTGACAACGCTATACAAGCTCCGAGGTGATCTTATTATCAAGACTCAGGAGCTTCGTCGACAAAAGAACCTGCTTTCTGAAACCGTTGCAGGCAAGAAAAAGTCCAAACAAGATGCCTCTTTTGAGCTTGGTGAGATGAAGCAGCTGAGCGCACAACTTGGTCAGACGGAATCTGAAGCAATTCGAGTTGAGGAGAAGTTCAGTCAGCTGCTGATGACTTTGCCCAACCTGTTACATGAGACCGTACCAATCGGCAAAGACGAACAGGACAATGTAGTTGTTCGCCAAAATGGCAGCATCGTAAGGCCAAATTTCAATCCAAAGGATCACATTGTCCTTGCGACTACACTTGATCTTGTAGATCTCAGTCGTGCAGCTAAAGTATCAGGTGCGAGGTTCTACTTCTTGAAAAATGAGCTTGTAAAGATGAACCAGGCACTGGTCAACTTTGCCCTTGACTTTTTATCAGAGCATAATTATACTCTTATCCAGCCACCCTACATGATTAGAAAAGAACCAATGGACGGCTCTGTTATACTGAATGACTTTGAGGACGTCATTTACAAGATAGAGGAAGAGGACCTTTACATGATAGGGACATCAGAGCATGCAATAGCAAGCATGCACATGGACGAGATCCTTGAAGGAATAAAGCTTCCGATCAGATACGCGGGTTTTAGTTCATGTTTTCGTAAAGAAGCTGGTGCACACGGCAGGGACATGAAGGGCATATTCCGTGTTCATCAGTTCGAAAAGGTGGAGCAATTTGTCTACTGCCGCCCAGACGAGTCGTGGAGGGAGCATGAAAGAATGCTTGCACTATCTGAGGAATTTTTCAAGCAGCTTGGCATTTCTTACCGTGTAATGCTTCTATGCTCCGGCGACACGGGTAAGATATCAGCCAAGACTTACGATATTGAGGCTTGGATGGCGGGCCAAAATGCCTACCGGGAGATAGTTTCTTGCTCAAACTGCCTAGATTACCAGGCTCGAAGGCTTAGCATACGATTCCGTGACAAGACAAATGAAGAGACACGTCTTGTCCACACACTTAACAGCACTCTTGTTGCAACAGAGCGCACGATGGTCGCGATACTTGAAAACTTTCAGACTTCAAATGGCAGCGTGGAGATTCCAAAGGTGCTCCAAAAATACATGGGGGGCGTGGAGGAGATTCGAGCTCGGAATTGACGCATCATATATATATTATTTATTTCAGTCAAAGACTAGGAAGAGGAACACGTTATGGCTAAAGGAGCGAGAAAGGGAGGCAGAGTTCGCGACAAATGGCGCGACAAGCAGTGGGTAATCGTCAATAAGCCCGCAGGGTTTGAGCCGCAGATGGCGATTAACTTTATCCCAGTTACAGATCCAGCGCAAATAAAGGGACGTACAATTGAAAATACGCTGCACGACATGATGAAAGGCAACCCGGATCAAAGCATGGATCAGCACCAAATCAAAGTCTTTATTCAGATAGACAAGATAACCGATGGTGCGGCAACCACTATTTTTAAGGGACACGAATACGCCAAGGAGTTTATCAGGAGTCTTATCCGGAGAGGTAGCTCGATGGTCACATTTACTCATGACTATACCACAATAGATGGCCATACTTTCAGAGTTGCAATGGTTGCATTCACCCACCGAAGAGTTAATTCTTCGAAAAAGCACGAAATTAGGTTGATAGGACAGCAGATACTCGCTGAGAGAATCCCTCAGATGACAGTTGACCAATTCATACAAGAAATTATGGGGAACAAGGGTGAAAATATTCCAAGGGAAACGAGTAGCAAGCTTGGAGCTGAAGTGCTTGACCGAGCCAAAAAAATAACTGCAATCCGCCACCTAGGGATTAAGAAGACAAAGCTTATATCAACAGCAGAAACACGAGCGGTTACAGAAGCCAAAACAATTGAACCTGCTGCACCGGCTCTGTGATATAGCATAGCTTTTTAGCCAGTTTTTTATACTCTCTTTCAAATGTCTGAGGATGGCAGCCTCAAATTTTCTGCAGCTGAGGTCGACCTTGTGCTCCATGCCACAGAAGATGAAGGCAGGGTACTCAAGGCAATAGAAGATGTGCTCCTAGTGCCATCCAAGCGCTTTTCAGCCTCACCCTCAGAGGGACATTACAAGAACAAAATACTCTTGCAAAAGGCAATACTCTCGAGCAACGAGGCAAGCTCGCTGGCTAAGCGGGTTATCTCTCTCTTGAACAGTACTGACAGGGAACATCTGTCACGGTTAGTCCATGCATATTCTGACGAAAAGGGCAACCTCTACATTCGCCTTGACAAGCAGAGAATATGCCAAGGAAGGGTCTCACTCTCAGAGACTGACGCCATAAGGATAAGGTTCAAGCCAGTGAAACGCTACAAACCTTCGGCCGCCGTTCAAAGTTATGCAGGTCTCTTTGAGTCAAGTTTGAACGGATAATTTCTTGCTAAATTATATTTCTGGAATCGCAAAAATATATAGGTGATGCCATTATATCTGCCAAATTGCATACTAGACGGAGGAGGCGCTTCTTTTCAATCGGATAGACCTTTGCGTAAGCGGCGACTTTGATATTGCGTCAACGGCCAAGGAACTTTCAATAAGCAGAGCCGGCGTCCCCTTTGATGGCATAGTACGTGAAGGCGTAATTTACAGGTTAAGAACAGCACCGTCAGCAGCGGTAGATTATCCTTACTTGGTAGTTTCGGAGACAGCAGCGGTAGATTATCCTTACTTGGTAGTTTCGGAGAATGTCGGGGAGCCGGCTGACATTCTGATGATCAGAGACTTTAACAAAGTTAAGAAACAGCTGAAAAAGAAGATTAGAAAAGGAACTGGGCTTGAGCTGACAGTTAACCCTGCAAGAAAGATGGATAGTGGTTCTGTGGGCAGGTGGTTTAGTAGCCTCAGTGATCTGCATGCATTTTGTCATTCATCACATTGCCAGTTCATCCTTTCAAGCGGCGCAACATCGCAATATGAAATGATTTCGGGCCGTTGCCTTGATGCAATATTGAAGACCGTAGGTATCGAGCCTCAAGCTTACTGGCTTCATGCGGAAAAATGGCTTGAGGAAAGGATATTAAGGAATGTGTCTTATGCTAAAAAGAAGATCTAAGCGACGCTACCTTTGTATCGTGCACTCTGTCGAATCCACTGATTCATTTAATGCCATCAAAAAGCGTTTTTCTGAGCTTTTTGGATCAATTGCTGCAGGAAAGGCAGCTATAAGGCAAGTGCAACATGGGGCAAATGAGTCTATAATAAGCTGCAGACTAGAGCAGTTGGAAAATGTGCTTGTGGCCATCACACTAACTGACCCACCAGTACTTACAATTGACATGTCAGGCACCATAAGGCAATTACGAAGGCGCAGGCAGTATTCTCACGGGCAAGCGACTCAATCGCACTAGAACACAGGAAGAACACCTATCACTTGCTATAGTGCTTGCCAACTAAAAGGAGGTGCTATTTCAGAATAAGCAGATTGTCCTCATCATAATTAGGGTGTGTTGCTATGTCATAAATACTACTCCGAACACGCTGCCCATCTTCTTTCCAGATATAAAGCGAGGAATTGCAAAGGATCTTAATGCAGTGCAAGAATCTTGGTGAGTGATAGAAACAACTACCACCTCTTTGCATCAGAATCAAAAGCTTAAACAAGATGAAGAAGAAAGTGGGGATAGTAGATGATGTATTAGCAGAAAAATGTGTGTGTCGACTTCAATGTACCATGCCTAGAGCACTGGTCACATCTGATACATTCTTGTACTCTCTATCTTCTAGGTTTTGCAGGGCCGATAATACATCATCTCTATTTTCTATGTTTTTATTATCCGCTGCGGTACCTTGTTCTCTCGCAAAGGAAATTATCTTATTCTTATCAGCTGGGAAATCCATATCTTTTAAGATTTGTCCTATAGCTGCTACCTTTGAGTAGCTTTCCACGTTTACTTCCTTTCTTTGACCTTGAACCCCTGCTTGTTCACTTACAACTCTCCCAGTTTTTCCTTGGGTGTCATCTTCTCGCGGTATTTGATCAGGATTCTCTCTTTTGCTTGTTGAACCTTCTTCCATGCAAGAAACTGGACAACATCATAATTAA
>OCZS010000355.1_pt1 | contig 14965 bp, 15 predicted proteins | sample 1539071 | NCBI WGS metagenome assembly OCZS01 (sample SAMEA3113584, study PRJEB22503) | soil metagenome
TCGCGCGTCGGCTCGTCGTCGCGGTGGCGCCAATGCAGGTGCTTCCAGACGGCGGCCTTCGAGATGTCGCCCTTCTTCTTCATCTTGAGGTCGACGACGCCGATGCGGATGTTGGTGCCGCCGATGTCGGCCGCCAGGATGGCGTCGTGGCCGGCCAGCACCCAGCTCGGCGCCAGTTGCGCGGCGCCGATCAGGCCGGCCTTGTCGGGATGGTTGGAAATCGTGCGCAGCTCGACGGCGACGCCTTCGCCGGCCAGCAGCACGGCGGCGCGGCCCATCGCCAGCTCGCCGATGTGACTGGCACTCAAGCCGCCGCCGATCACGATGCGCTCGGTGCCGTGCCAGTTCTTCAGGCGCAGGAAGCGGCGCACCACGGTAGCGAGCTCGACGGCAAATTCCTCGACCGCGGAATGGACCAGGCCGGCCGCCAGCGGATCGTCGCCGGCCAGCACCTTGTCGAGCTTGGACTTGGAGATCTCGCGAGTGGGAACGCCCTCGAACGGATCCTCGCCCTGGGCGCGCAGCTTGTCGCGCCAATCCTCCAGGATGGCGCGGAAGGCGCGGCCGCTGGCCCGATCGCCGACGAAGCCGTCCTCGTCGCGCAGCTCCTCGTTGTACGTATCGACGGTCACCGCCGGCAGCACGCGTCCACCGTGGCTCAGCACCGCCGACGGACGAGCAGGTTCGGTGCCTTGTACTACGCCATTGTCAGGAATCGCCTGCCTCCCGCCACGCATCGCGCCGCATGGTCACAGGAAGTCAACGGAGCGGCGGGGTCACGGTTGCGGGCTTAGCGGCCGCTCATCACTTTGCGAGCCTGACGGACACGTTCGCGATCGATGGGTGCGGTCCCCAATTGGGTCTTGCGCGCCGCCATCCGCTCGCCGGTCCCCAAAAGATCGAGGTGCGAATGGCGCAGCCGCGGGAAGAGTTCCTCCTCTTCCTGCTTCATCAGCCGGCACGCCTGCTCGGCCAGCACGGTCACGGTAGCGTCGAAGGACGGATCGTCGGCCGGCGTGTTCTCCGCCTTCTCGATCAGGTCCTGGATGCCGTCGTGCTTCACCTGCGCCTTGCCCAACAATTCCTTGTCCTCGCCAGCGAGCACCGCATCGGCCGCCGGATAGAAAACCTCGTGCTTGATCGCTGCGTAGCGTTCCAAGGCATGGCAGAGCCGGAGCGCCGCCTTGCCCTTGTCGACCGGATCGGCGGTCTTACGGAGGCGCTCGAACTCGCGGACCAGCTTCTCGATTTCGTTGTGCTCGGCTGTCAAAAGGACCAGCGCATCGTGCGGATTGAGCTCCGCCTTGCCCCGCTGGGCGTGCGCGGCCTTCTTGCGCGCAACTGTCATGACTCCCTCCGCCGGCTTCAGGACATCAACGGGACGTGAAGGTGAAGGTTGCGCTGCGGGGAACCTTCAGGCGCTTGCCACGTTATTTCTGACAATCCGTGGGGGCCGCCGATGAAGCATTCGGTCATTATTCCGTTGAGCCGTCAGGAAGAAGACACATTGCGGCTCATTGCCCACGGTATTTCCAGCATCAGACACTTGAGTCCAGACGACCTCGATCAGCTCGCCAAGCTGCGACTGGTCGACCGCCTTGACGGAAAAGTGACGTTGAGTGACCTCGGTCAGGTCCGGTTGGCGCAGAGCCAGGAAGAGCAGTTCCTGTCGATCATCCGCGCCGCCCGGGATCATCAGCCCGACTTGCGCGTCGTCTAGGCCTTTTCCGGCGCCGCCGGCTCGCCCAGGGACAGCATCAGCCGATTCGCCCAATTGAAGAACGAGGCGGCATTGATGACGTCGACGATCGACGCCTCGTCCAGCCCGACCTTGCGCAAGCCGTCGACATGCTCGGGTCCGAAGGTGATCGGCGTCGAGGTGAGCGCCACGGAAGCCGCAACGATGGCGTTCCAGCGGGCGTCGAGGTCGGTGCCCACACCCTTGTCGAGCAGGCGATCGACGTCCTCGACACGCTTGGAATAGGTCGCGGCAAAGCGGGCATGCACCGAGGCGCAGTAGATGCAGCCGTTGAAGCGCGAGGTGGCGGCGGCGGCCAGCTCGCGCTCGGCGCGCGGCAGGCCGGCCTCGGGATTGTAGAAGATGTCCTTGTCGGTCTTGGTGCGGTGCTCGAGCACTTCGGGATCGCGCACCAGCAGGCGGAAATAGGCCGACTTGGCGCGCGCCGCATCGACCAGGCCCGCCATGTGGCGCGCCGTCAGGTCCTGCTCGGCCATCGGCTCGAGCCAGGGCAGCCAGTCGAGCATGTCGCGCGTGAAAACCACGGGCTCGACATGCGGCGGGGTCGAAAGGACCTTGTCGGTCATGCGGGCCTCGCTTTCAGGACGCGCAATCCGGCGACAACCCTGATCTGGTAGGAGAGGAAGGCGACCAGCTGGGAGATCACCACGATGGCCGTGGCCGACCAACCAGCATCGACCAGTGCCTGCAGGTAAGGCGGCGCGGCATCGCGCGGATGGAACACCAGCATGTGCGTGTGCTCGAACGCCGCCGCCAGCCGCACGCCGAGCGCGCTGCGCTCGGCGGCGCCGATCTTGAACACGGGGCCGGCCTTGTCCTCGGCGCTGAGCGGTCCCTTTGGGTAGTGACCGTATGGCCCCTGCCCTTTGGCCGCCGTCACGGCAACGGCGATCGCACCCTTCCAGGCAGCCGGCGCGCCGGCTTCGGCGAGCGCCGTGCCATAGAAGGCTTCCATCTCGGGCCGACCGTGCAGGCCCGCGACGAAGCAGGCGATGGCGATGCGCTCGAGCTTGCTCGCATCGGCTTCGGTCAACGGCTTGAACAGCGAATCGTAGCTCGCCTGGGCATGCGTGCGTGCCTGCAGGCGCCCGTTGCGGATCGCGTCGAGCGGCGATCCCGGCGCGATGCCGGCCAGCGTGTCGATCACATCGGACATCGTTTTCCTTCCCGGATCTTTTCAGGCGACGCGACGCGCGGCGGCGTTGTCGTTGCGCACCCAACCCAGCGCCGGCGCCACGGCTTCGGCCATCAGCTCGATCGAGCGCAGGATGAAGGGGTGGGGCGGATCGATCGAATGGACCTGCATGGTGAGATCGGTGGCGCGCTCGAGCGTGGCGTCGGCCTGCAATGAGGCAATGACCTGATCGGGCGTGCCGAGATGCACGTCGAAGGCTGCTATCAGGTCGCCGACCAGGCTGCCCGACGACAGGTTGCCGGTGGCGGCAAGTCGGTGGCGCATCCTGGTCGCGCCGATCTCAGCCAGCCGCATCGCCTCCTGGGTGTCGTCGGCGACGAATACCGTGCGTGAGGCAAGGATGCGCGGTTCGCGTCCCTTGGGTAGCGCCTCGAGATAGGCGTCGATCATGGGGTTCTGGATGTCCGACAAGAGGGCCTTGGGCGCGTCGGGCGAGCGCGGCTGGGTGCGCGACAACATCAGGCCGTCGCCGGCGAGGCCGGCCCGGCGGGCGCCCTCGACGCTGAAGGTCGCCTGCCAGATGCGATCGACCAGGGTCGGGCTCGCCGGATAGAGCTTGTCGCCGCCCGGCAGCGCGCCGCCGCCCCAGGCGGTGCGCATCAGCTCGAGATTGGCGTTCATCAGCTTGTGGCGATCGTTGGCATCGAGGCCGAAGGCGGTGAAGGCGGTCAGGTTGCCGCCCGGCCCGACGCCGACTTCGAGGCGCCCGCCCGATATGAGGTCGGTGACGGCGGCATCCTCCGCCACGCGCACCGGCAATTCCAATGGCAAGGTGACGATGCCGGTCCCCAGCCGGATGCGCGAGGTCTGAACCGCCGCCTGGGCGAGGAACACGAACGGCGCCGGCAGGCCGCCCTCGCCCTCATGGAAGTGATGTTGGGCGATCCACGCCGAATCGAAGCCGCAGCGCTCGGCATGCACGATCTGCTCGGTGGCCAGCCGATAGCGCTCGGCTGCGGTGGTTTCGTCGAGCAAACGGGTGAAAAAGCCCAGTTTCTTGGGCGTCGTCTTGGTCATCGGCCCACCCTATCAGGCAGACCGGGGGCCAATGCAAGCCGGTCGATCAGGGGCCTGTCGACGCACGCAGGAGCCAGCCGTCCGGCGTTTTCAGGCGGTCGAAGCGCACGGAAAAAGCCTCGTCGATGCGCCGATCGTCGATCAGGCTCTTGGCCGGCCCGTCGGCCACGACCTTGCCGCGATCGATCACGACCACGCGTTCGAAGAAGGTGAAGGCGAGATCGAGATCGTGCACGACCACGACCGACAGCCGGTCGGGCCGCCGGGTGGTGAGGGCGCGGATCACGTCGAGGCGATGGCGGATGTCGAGGCTGGCGGCCGGCTCGTCGGCCAGCAGCACCGGCGGATCGACCACCAGCACGGTCGCGAGCAGCACGCGCGCCCGCTCGCCGCCCGACAACGTCGACCAGCGGCGTCGGCCGAGCTCCGTCAGCTCGAACTTTTCCGTCACCGCTTCGATGGCACCGGCGGCCAGCCGGTCGCTGCGGTCGGCGCCCAGCCGCACCAGCTCGGCGACGCTGAGATCCCAGTGCGGTTCGAAGTACTGCGGCAGGTAGCCGATCATGCTGGCGCGCCGGGCATTGCCGAGGGAAGCGAGATCGCGATCGCCGACCTGCACCGTGCCCGCCGTGGGCTTGTCGATGCCGGTCAGCACCTTCAGAAGCGTCGACTTGCCCGCACCGTTGGGGCCGATGATGGCGACCGATCCGGTCGCTCCGAGCGAGAGCGACAGGCCGTCGAGCAACGTCGCGCCGTTGCGCCTGACGGTAAGGTTGTTGGCGGCGATGCCGGTCATGTGCGCAGCCTGCGCGCCAGCAGGAGGATGAAGAACGGTCCGCCGGCAACGGCCGTGACCAGGCCGAGGGGTATCTCGGCCGGCGGCAGCGCCGAGCGCGCGATGGCGTCGGCCAGGGTGACGACGATGGCGCCGACCAGCGCCGATGCCGGCAGCAAGGGCCGATGCAACGGCCCGACCAGCCAGCGCGCGATGTGCGGCGAAGCGAGGCCGACGAAGGCGACAAGCCCGCCGAAGGCGACGGCGGCCGCGACCACGACCGAGCCCGCCAGCACGGCAAATGCGATGAAGCGATTGACGTTGAGGCCGAAGGCGATGGCCATGGTCTCGCCCAGGCCCAGCACGTCGAGCCGGCCGGCCAGCAGCAGGGTAAGCGCCAGGCAGGCGATCGAGATCACCGCCAGCAGGCCGAGGATCGGCCAGGTCGGCGTCTGCACGCCGCCCAGCACCCAGCTCAGCACGATCTGCAGGCTCACCGTCTCGTCGGACAGGGCGAGCATCAGGAAGGAGCGCAATGCACTCAGCACCGCGGCCACCGCGACGCCGGCCAGCAGCATGCCAGCGGCATCGACGACGCCGGCGACGCGCGAGACGCCGATCACCAGCATGGTGGCGCCCCAGGCGCCGGCGAAGGCAAGCACGGGCAGCACGACCGACTGAGGCGCCGCGAATGGCACCAGCAGCGCCACGGTGGCGCCGAGTGCCGCGCCTCCGGCCGATCCCAAGAGGTAAGGCTCGGCCAGGGGATTACGGAAGACGCCCTGGAAGACCGTGCCGCCCAGGCCCAGCAGGGCCCCGACACACGCCGCGGCGAGCACGCGCGGCAAACGCCAGTCGATCAAGAGGCGACTACGCAGATCGGTGTCGCCCGCCACGGCGCGTAAAAGGTCGGCGGGGCTCATCCAGTCGTGACCAGCCGCGGCGCCAATCAGGATGGACAGAAGCAGCGCCAGGATGAGGAGCGACCAGACTCTCATTGAGTGGCCGCCGGCGGGTGGAAGATGTTGGCCAGGCGCTCGATGCCGTCGATGGTCCGCGGCCCGGGGATCAAGAGTTCGGCGCGGTTGACGGCGTGGACACGCTTGGTCCGCACGGCGCGCATATCGGACCAGCCGGGCCGGGCAATCAGTTCCTTCATGTCCTTTTCGTTGCCGGCGAACAGCAGCAGGTCGGGATCGGCGTTGAACACGGTCTCCGGCGAGACCTGGGCGATGGTCCCGGCATTGAAGGCGAGATTCCCACCAGCGCGCACGACGGCGTCGCCCGTGTAGGTGCCCGGCCGCGTCACCAGCAGCAGGCCGTTGCCCAGTCGGCCGGTGATCATGATCACGCTGGGCTTCCTTCTGCCGGCGACGCGCTGGTCGACCTTGTCGAGGCGGGCCTGCAGATTGGCGGCCAGCTGCTCGCCGCGCTCCGGCACGCCGGTCAGGCGCCCCAGCAGGCGGATGTTGGACAGGATCTCCGGCACGTTCCGCTGCAGCAGCACGACGATCGGAATGCCCAGCCGCTGCATGGGATCGACGAGCTGGTTGGCGGCCTGGCGCGAGGGCGTGACGACGACCAGGTCCGGCCGCTGCGCGACCACCTCGTCGACCGAGAAGCCCAGGCGGCCGCCGACCAGAGGCTTCTTCAGCACCTCCGGCGGATAGCGCGTATAGGCTTCGATGCCGACGATGCGGTCGGCGAGGCCGAGTGCGGCCACCATCTCGGTGTTCGACGCGAAGATGGTGACGATGCGCTGCGGCGGCTCGGGGACGGTCACGCTGCGATCGAAGGCGTCGCGCACCGTGACCGGCTCGGCGTGCAACGGCGCGGCGAGAACCAGCGCGCCGAGGAAGACCGCCGTCCTGATCAAAACCTGAACTGGAAGCCGGCGATGACTTCCCGTCCCGGCATGGAGTTGCCGCAGCCGCCGTTCTGGTTCACGCGGTTGGCGGTGCAGGGCGTGGCGTCCTGGGCGATAAAGATCGGATGGTTGTTCACGTCGAAGATGTTGTTGACCGCCGCGAACAATTTCAGATCCTTGATCACTTCCACCTCGAGACGCGAGTTCCACACCCAGAATGCCCCCTTCTCGTAGACGCTGACCGTGCGGTTCTGCCCGGGGAAGAACACCGGCGAAAGGCTTTCCTCGGTGTTGTACCACATCGGCCCGCGCAGGATGCCGAGCAGCTGCAGGCTCCACGGGTACTGCGTGCCCATCTGGCCGAACAGCGTGCCGATCGACGCGCCGTACTTGTTGATGCGCAGCGCCACGTCGGTGCCCGACAAGGGGTTGGCGCCGTAGTCGGTCATCTTCCAATTGTAGTAGCCGTTGCCGAAGACGTTCCAGAACAGGCCGTCGACGGCCGGCCGCCAGTTGAACGACTGAAACAGATCGGCCTGCATCTGGAACTCGATGCCCTGGACCACGAGGTTGGCCGGGCTGTTGGTCTGGACCTGCACGACGCGGCCGCCGGTCGAGGACACGGTGAGCGGCACGATGCGGTTGGAGATGGTGTTCTGGAACACCACCGTGTCGAAGCGGCCGCCTTTCCACGTTGCCGTCGCGCCGACCTCCCATTGCTGGCTGGTCTCCGGCCCCAGTCCCGGATTGCCGAAGATGGTGGTGCCGATCGGCGTGGTCGTGAAGTTGGCGCCGATCTCGGTGGCGGTCGGCGCGCGAAAGCCGCTCGAGGCGCCGGCTCGGCCGGCCAACCAGTCGGTGAAGGCGTAGGTCAGGCCCGCCGAGTAGGTCGTGGCCTGGTAGGGATTGGTGCCGGTGACCAGGGTCGGCGCATAGGGCGTCCAGTCGAGCGCCGTGGTGCCCCAGGTCTGGCGCACGCCGCCGCGCACGATCAGCTTGTCGTCGAAGAAGCTCTGCGAATCCTCGAGGTAGACCGCGAAGACATTGTCGGTCTGGTTGTTGTCCTGCGGCGAGAGCTGGGTCACCGCCGCGCCGCCCAGGCGATAGCGGTCGGAACGCAGCCAGCTGCGCTCCCAGTCGAGGCCGAACAGGAGCTCGTTGCCGGAGAACAGCTTGTAGCGCGGCTGGAAGCGCGCGCCGAGGATGTCGAGCTGGCGGCGGTTGTGATCCGTCGTGGTGCGTGATGCCGGCGCATTGAGCGCGCTGAGCGGCGAAGGATTGTTGAGATCGTCGACGTCGGTGACGAAGTAGGCCTGGAAGTAGACGTTGCCCTGCCCGTCGCGTGTCTTGGCGAGGTAGCTGGTGTCGAAGGAATAATTGTAGCGCGTGTCGAAGGCGAACAGGTTGGCGCTCGAGCCACGGAAGCCGGCATTGTAGATGCCGTCCGAGCGCACCGTGCCCTCGACGCGGCTGGTCTCGTCGATCTGGTAGCCGAAGGCGCCGGTTGCGCCATAGCGCGTCCACGCCGTGTTGAGCTCGGGCGCGCCGCCCGAAATGGCGTAGTTGTCGCGCGTGCTGGCGGCACCGCCGACGTACCAGTCGAAGCCCTTGTAGAGACCGCCGGTCGCGGCCTTGGCCTCGAGCAGATTCCACGAGCCCGCATCGGCCTGCACGACGTTGCCCGGCGCGGTCAGGCCGGTCTTCAGGATGATGTTGATGACGCCGCCCATGTTCTGGCTGCCGTAGAGCACCGAGGAAGGTCCGCGCACGATCTCGATGCGCTCGATGTCGGCGCTCGACAGCTTGGAGGTGTTGGCGGTGCCGGCGCGATGGCCGTTGATCAGCACCAGGACCTGGCTCTTGAAGTCGCGGCCCTGGCCCTCGGTCGCCGCGCCGCGGATGTTGATCGAGGTCTGGCCGGGCGTCCATTCGCTCATGAAGCCGACGGCGTTCTCGTTCAGGAGTTCGGTGACCGAGCGCGCGGTCGACTTGGCGATACGGTCCTGGTGGATCACCTGCACCGTGCCGACCAGGCGGCTGATCGGCTCGGGCCGGCCGGTCGCCGTGATGAAGCCTTCGGGCAGGAAATATTGCTGCCGGCCCGGCTGGTCCATCGGCGTCAGGGGCGACGGCTGTTGCGATTGGTCCTGCGCCACCGCTGTCGATGCGAAGGCGAAAGGCATCAGGCTGGCGATTGCCAGCGTGCGTTTGTTCATTGTTGTCCCCACACAAGAACGGCAGATCTTCTCGGGATGTCGAGGCGATAGCCCGATCCCGCGCGCTTCGCCTGCCGGGCGAGATGCGCCGTCATTCGGTCGCAACGGTCGTCCGATGGGCTCCAGCCCAAGCGACGCGCGAGGAAAGCAGAAAGCTCGAAGAGGTCGGGCACGACGCCGGTGAAGGTCCAATCGGCGAAGGCGATATGCGGCGGATACGACGAGGGCGCCAGGCCGCGCATCGTGATGTCGATGCCAGGTGTTTCGTCCTCGCGATGCCATTCGGGCAGCAGGCAACCGGCGAAGCACAACCCCTTGGGGCCGGCATGCGCCGGCACGACCCAGACGACGGTGCGCGCCCAGGCGCGACAGCGCGCGAGGAAGGCTTCGGGATGATCGAAGAACGCCGGCATGGTCGCGGCCAGCACGGTGTCGTGACCATGCGTGACGCAGGCCTGTTCCCAGCCGGCGGCGATGACATGCGGCGGATGGGCGAGCTTCGCGAGACGTGCCCGCATGGTCGGCGACGGCTCGATCGCGGTCCATGATCGTGCCGGGTCGTGGATCGCCATGCCGAGCTGGCCGCCGCCGGCGCCGACATCGAGCAGGCGCCCGACCTCGGGCACCGCCTGCCGGATCAACGGCGCCAGGGCGGCGACATAGTCCGACGTATCGATGGCCGAGGCATAGAGCTCGAGCGGATCGATGTCGCGCTGGGCAGGATCACTGAGAGGAACCGACAAGACAGACCCGCGGCAGACGTCACCCGTCACCGCGAACCTGTAGCTGGCCCACGTCACGCCGCTTGCCGCGACGGACTCGGGTCAGTTTCTACATCAGGACACCCCGCCCAATGCGTTCGCGCGTGACCGCTGCTGGTGGCAGGTCTCCTGGCTTGCGGGTCCTCGCTTGCGACCGCCTTCCCAGGTGCCTTTCGGCGCCCAGTGGCATTTTAGGTCGTAAGCTCGCCGCTCACAGTTGCGGGGGCAGCCGCGGGGTTATGTGCAAGCACATGCACCGCGTTCCCTTTTGATCCCTTGCGGGAACCACCGCGGGCAAAGTGGCAGCGGCTATGAAACGCGTCAAGTTCTTCCGGACCGCGCGCGTCTCGCGCGCCTCATGAGCGCGCGGGACGCGCGCGGTCCGGAAGACCATGAGGGCTAGCGTGTGAACACGACGTCCTTGAGATCCGTGCGCTGTTCCCAGTGATGGCGCTCGAGCTCGGGATCAAGATGCTCCTCGGCCGGAAGCCCGAGGCAGAGGTAGGCCACGAGGCTCCACGACTTCGGCACGTCGAGCGCTTTGGTGACCGCGACCGGATCGAGAATCGACACCCAGCCCATGCCGATGCCGTCGGCCCGCGCCGCCAGCCACAGGGTCTGGATCGCGGCGACAACCGAGTAGTGCAGCGTCTCGGGCATGGTCTGCTGGCCAAGCCCGCTGCCAGTATGCGTGCCGTCGTCGGAAAGCACCGCCAGGTGAACCGGCGCCTCCTTGAGGCCTGCCAGCTTGAGGCCGGCATAAGTCTCCTGCTTCTCGCCGGAGTATCCGGCCAGGGCGCGTTCGTTGGCGTCGGTGAAACTCTCGATGACAGCCAGCCGTCGTTCGGGCGAGTCGACATGCACGAAGCGCCAGGGTTGGCTCAAGCCGACCGATGGCGCGTGGGTGGCGATTTCGATCAGCGCATCGATGCGCTCGCGCGGCACGGGATCGCCGCGAAAGCGCCGGACATCGCGCCGCCACAACACGAGGTCGCGGAACTGAGCGCGAAAGGCCGAATCGAACGACGGGTTCATATCTTCAACTCATCAATGGCGTGAAAGAAGGTGCCGCTCACCGAGCCGCGTCGAGCGCCGGCCTCCGGCACGACCGCGCCGGTCGCATCGCGGCAGTCGACCAGCGGCTCATCACCGGCCTGCAGCACGCCGGCATAGTGGAATTCGTGTCCCATGATCGTCTTGCCGGCTGATCCCAGCGGGCCTTCAGACAGAAGCCGGGCGCGGCGATAACCGATATGAAGTCGGCGCTTGGCGAACGAGGTCTCGACCTGCAGGAGCCCGGCCATGGAATGCCGCCGTCCCTCGGCGTCCTCGATCCCCTGCCCCAGCACCATGTAGCCGCCGCACTCGCCATGGATCGGCACCGACCGCGCCGCCAGAACATGCAGGCCATCCTGAAAGCGGCGCGCCGCGGCCAGCACGCCACCATGCAGCTCGGGATAGCCGCCGGGCAGCCAGACGACATCCGCAGCCTGATCCGGCGCTTCGTCGGCCAACGGCGAAAAAGGAATGATCTCCGCGCCCGCCAGCCGCCAGCCCTCCAGCAGATGGGGATACATGAAGGAGAACGCCCGATCCCGCGCCAGCGCGATGCGCTGACCGGGCGGCCGCCGAGATACACTGCCGATCGTGAGGTTCGCAGGCGCCACCGCGCGCTGCACGGCCGCAAGCTCGACCGCGCTCTCGATTGCATCGGCCAGCGCGTCGAGCCGACGGTCGATGTCGTCCGTCTCGTCCGCCTGCACCAGGCCGAGATGCCGCTCCGGCAACTCGAAGCGCACGTCGTGGCCAAGTGCGCCGAACACTTTTAGCCCGACACGCTCGAAGCCCGGCGTGATCAAGGCGAGATGGCGCGGGCTCGCGACCCGATTGAGAATCACGCCCGCAAGGGTGACGTCGTCGCGATAGTGCGCCAGGCCCGCAGCAACGGCGGCCGCGGTCTCGGTCTGGCCAGAGACGTCGAGCACCAGCAACACCGGCCAACCGAGCAAGGCCGCGAGATCGGCCGTGGCCCCGCGTGCCGTCTGACCGGCGGCAGCAACGCCGTCGAACAGGCCCATCACGCCCTCGGCAATGGCGATGTCGGCGGGGTGGCGTGCCACGAGGTCGCCAAGCGTCGTCGGCGCCATCGCCCAGGTGTCGAGATTATAGCTCGGCCGGCCGGTCGCCGCGGCGTGGAACGCGGGATCGATGTAGTCGGGCCCGCACTTGAAGGCCTGCACCGCCATCCCTTGCCGGCTGAGCGCGCGCATCAGGCCGATCGTGACGGTGGTCTTGCCGGCGCCGGAGTGCGGTGCCGCGACGATGAACCCGGGCGTCATCGCCAGCCGACCAGCGAGCCCACAAGATGACGCCGCAGTCCCGCCGTGGCGCCGATGACGACGATCGAGGGCGAGCCGACGCCGTGGCGCGCCGCGTCGTCGACCAGGCTGCCCAGTTTGCTTTCGACCACTTTCTCCTGGTCGGTGGCGGCCGACTGGATCAGCGCTGCCGGTGTGTCGGGCGACAGGCCGCCCTGCTGCAGCGACGTGGTGATCTCGGCGAGCTGCGACATCGGCATGTAGAGCACGATCGGCTGGCCGAGCTTGGCCAACGCCACCCAGTCGGCCGCCGAACCACCCTCCTCGGCGCGATGGCCGGCGGCCAGCACCACGGCATGGTTGGTGTCGCGCGAGGTCGCCGGGATGCCGGCCAGCGCCGCACCGGCGAGACCCGCCGTCAGGCCGGGGATGATGCGAAAGCGGATGCCGGCCTCGGTCAGTGCGAAGGCCTCGTCCCAACCGCGGCCGAACACGAAGGGATCGCCGCCCTTCAGCCGCAGCACGCGCCGGCCGGCGCGCGCGCGCTCGATCAATACCTCGTTGATGTCGCGCTGCTGCGGCGAGGGCCGGCCGCCGCGCTTGCCGGCCGAGATCAGCTCGGCGCCGTCGCGGCTGAGGTCGAGCACCCGGCGATCAACCAGCGCGTCGAAGACGATGTCGTCGGCCTGGCCGATCGCGTGCAGCGCCAGCACGGTGAGCAGGCGCGGATCACCGGGGCCTGCGCCCGCCAGCCAGACCTCGCCGGCCGGGAAGTCGGGCAGCGCCGGAAAGTTCTTGGGAATCACGTGCGAGGTCACTGGCCACGGCCCCGGAAGCGTCGTTGATAGGAGGCGTCGTAGAGCGCGCTGTCGCGGAAGTCGTGGGCCTGCAGCACCTTGCCGACCAGAATCAAAGCCGTGCGCTCGATGGGTGTTTTCGCAACTTCGGCCGCAAGCGTGCCCAAGGTGGCGCGGATCACCCGCTCCTCGGGCCAGCTCGCGCGATAGACCACGGCGGCCGGGCAGTCGGCGCCATAGTGCGGCAGCAACGTCGCCACGACCTTGTCGATGGTGTGGATCGACAGATGAATGGCGAGCGTGGCGCCCGTCGCGGCGAACGCCTCGAGCTTCTCGGCCGGCGGCATCGCCGACGCGCGGCCCGAGGTCCTCGTCAGCACCACCGACTGCGCGACTTCCGGCAGGGTCAGCTCCTGGCCGAGCGCGGCGGCGGCGGCGGCGAAGGAGGGCACGCCCGGCGTCACGGTGTAGGCGATGCCGGCCTCACGCAGGCGGCGAAGCTGCTCGCCCATGGCGCTCCATACCGAGAGATCGCCGGAGTGCAGGCGCGCGACGTCATGACCGTCTGCCGTGGCGCGCCGGCATTCCTCGATGATCTCGTCGAGCGACATCGGCGCGGTATCGACGATGCGCGCACCCGAGGGGCAATGCTCGAGCAAGGCCTTGGGCACCAACGAGCCGGCATAGAGGCAGACCGGGCAGCGGGCGATCAGGTCGCGGCCGCGCACCGTGATCAGGTCGGGCGCGCCCGGTCCGGCGCCGATGAAATGCACGGTCATCGGCCGTCTCCCGTGGCGATGGCGCAGGTCGCGCGCTCGGTGGCGACTCGGGCGCCCAGCAGGCGGGCGTTGTGGCCGGCCACGACGATGGCCGAGGCCTCGGCGATCGACGGCAGGCCCTTGGCCTCGAGCACGAACTTGGACGGCGTGAGGACCTGGCCCGCGACGCGATCGAGATCCATCACCGTGCAGGCGACCAGGTCGACCGACAGGCGGCGCGCGACCTCCGGGAAAGCAGGCTCGGTCGCCTTCTCCGATTCGGTCGCGATCGCCTGCAGGCGTTCGGCCGGCAGCGCGTGCATGCCCAGCGCCAGGCGCACCACGCGCTCGATTTCGTCGGCCGATGTGCCGCGACGACAGCCCACACCCGCCACGATCATGGCTTCCTCGCTCGCCATTGCACGATCGGCGCCGCGGCGCGCCAGACGAAGACCCCCCCGGTGCCGGCCTTGCCCGCCTTGGACACGTCGAGCCGCACCAGCTCGCCGCCATGGCGCTGGAAATATTCTATCAGGCGCGCCTCCGACTGGATGGACACGGCATTGGCGACCAGACGTCCGCCCGGCTTCAACGCCGACCATGCCGCTTCGAACAGGCCGGGATTGGACAACCCACCGCCAAGGAACACCGCGTCGGGCGACGGCAGACCGGCGAACGCCTCGGGCGCACGCTTCTGCACGATCTGAAGGTCGGGCGTGCCCAGCACAGCGGCGTTGCGGTTGGCCCGCGCCACTCGTTGCGGCTCCGCTTCGATGCCAATGGCCCTGAGCGAGGGATGACGCAGCAGCCATTCGATGGCGATCGAGCCCGCGCCCAGGCCGACATCCCACAAAAGCTCGCCCTGGCGAGGCGCCAGCGCCGATATGGTGACGGCGCGGACTTCGCGCTTGGTGAGCTGGCCGTCGTGCTCGAACAGCGTGTCGTCGAGGCCAGGCGTCAACGGCAGCACCGTCGCATCCGCGGCGGCCCTGACGTGCAGCGCGATCGTGTTGAGCGGCGCGATGTCCGTGAGGTCGAAGCCTGCGGCCGTCGTCGAGCGCACGCGCTCGCTGGGACCGCCCATGGCCTCCAGCACCGTGAGCTCGGAACTGCCCATGCCCCGCTCGGTCAGGAACGTCGCGAGCTTGGCCGGCGTCTCGCCGTCCCAAGACAGCGCCAGGATGCGTGCGCCGGGCTGCAGATGACGCACGATGCCCTCGAGCGCGCGGCCATGCAGGCTGACCAGCGCCACGTCCTGGAGCGACCAGCCGAGCCGCGCGGCGGCCAGGCTGAAGGCCGACGTATTGGGCAGGCAAAGCATTTCGGCCGCAGAAATGGAACGCAGCAGCAAGTCGCCGACGCCGTAATGGAAGGGATCGCCGCTCGCCAGCACGACGACCGGCCGGCCGCGGTGCTTTTCGATTTCCGGCAGGGCGTCGCCGATCGGGCTCGGCCAGGCGAGTGTGCGGCCGCGGATCAGCATCTTAGCCAGGCCGAGATGG
>OCZS010000356.1_pt1 | contig 14953 bp, 23 predicted proteins | sample 1539071 | NCBI WGS metagenome assembly OCZS01 (sample SAMEA3113584, study PRJEB22503) | soil metagenome
ACGCCGTTCTTCAACAACTACCGCCCGCAGTTCTACTTCCGGACCACCGATGTGACCGGCGTGGTGAATCTGCCGGAGGGCACCGACATGGTCATGCCCGGTGACAACACCGACATGTCTGTGCAGCTCATCCAGCCGATCGCGATGGAAGAGGAGCTGAAGTTCGCCATCCGCGAGGGCGGCCGTACGGTGGGCGCCGGACGGGTGACGAAAATCCTGAAGTGACGATCTGCGGCCGTACGATCCGCAGCTGACGTATCCCGGCCGTACGAGCTTGACATGATCGCGTGATCAACGACGAAGGCCCCGGACCGTCATGGACCGGGGCCTTCGGCGTCCCCGGGTTCCGTTCCCGAACGGGGACCCCGGCTGTTCCAGCTCGTGCCGCTGCGATTGAATGGTCAGCACTCGATCACGACTACAGGAGGTCATCGTGGCAGGCTCTGTCGCCCGCGTCACTGAGATCAGCGCCAAGTCCGACACCAGCTTCGAGGATGCCGTGAAGATCGGCCTCGACAGGGCCAATTCCACACTTCGCGGCGTCACCTCAGCGTGGGTTAAAGAGCAGTCGGTCGAGGTCCGCGATGGCCAGATCAACGGTTACCGGGTCAACCTGCTGGTCACCTTCGTCCTGGAGTAGAACCTCTCAGGCCGGCGTCAGGAGCGCCACCGGGTAATCGGCGAGGAGTTCACTGAGCAGCACGTCGCCCTGTGCTCTTCGGCCGGTTAGTTGATCAACATACCGATCGTGCAGCGTCAATCGTGTGTCTCCCCAGCTGCCGGCCGCTGCGAGGCGGACCGGCAGCCGGGTGGCAAGGGTGATCGCGTCGCCACGGTTGAAGCCCACAAGGTGATCGCGTTCTGCTCCCATGCCGTGGAGTGGTTGGTAGCTGCCGAACCAGTCCGGATGCTCACGGCGCGTCCGGAGAGCCTGGCGGGTGATCCATAGCTTCGCAATGCCGGTGTCGTCAACGGGCGGGCGACCCTCCGTCACCCGGGCCAGCAGCTCGGCCCGAGCCCTGAAGTCGACCGGGCGGCGATTGTCGGGGTCGACCAGGGAGTTCTCCCAGATCTCGGAGCCCTGGAAGACGTCCGGTACGCCCGGCATGGTGAGCTGGATGATCTTTTGACCGAGGGCGTTCGACCAGCCAGGGCCGGTGATCAGTGCGTCCAGCTCGTCCCACGCCGCCCGCAGCTCAGGTTCGTCATAGGCGGCATCGACGGCCGCGTGCACTGAGGTTTCGAAGGCCTGATCCGGCTCGGTCCAGCTGGTTTCGTCGGACGCCTCTCGCATCGCTTTCTCCGCGTAGTGATGCATCCGCTCGCGTTCTATCGGACCGGTTCCGGCCAGGCTTTGAGCCAGGAAGTAGCCGAAGGCCGGGTTGGGGATCCTCGTGGCCCTGAGGAAGTGCTCGGCGAAGCGCCCCCAGTCGTCGGGCACCTCCGACAAGACGGCGAGCCGAGCGCGTACGTCCTCGCCGCGTTTTGTGTCATGGGTCGACAGGCCGGTCATGGACTCCGGCTGACGATCTTGGCGGTCCGCTTGGAGCCGGTGGAACTCCTCGACCGGGGTGCCGAACAGGTCGGGATTCCCGCCGACCTCGTTCAAGGCCACGAACCGCGCGTACCGGTAATAGGCGGTGTCCTCGACGCCTTTGGCCATGGTGGCGCCGGTGAGCTGTTGCATGCGCCGCGCCAGCTCGTCGCGATGATCATGCAGGCGGGGAGCAAGTTGATCAAGCGCGAGCTTGAGCTCAGGACGTCGCTTGGCCGCCACGGTGAATGCCCGGTCGAGATGCTCGGCGCCCTCCGGCAGGTAGGACCGGTAAACCTCAAACGCCACGGCGACCTCCCCGAGAGCGGCCCTCGCCTCCGGGATCTCGGGCACCAGCGCCGCCATCCGCCTGACCTCCGCTGGCAGCAGTTCCGTCACCACCATCCGTTTGGCCGCCTCGACGTGGTCGGCAAGTGTGCGCCGATCATCCGACAGGCGGTGGTAAAGATCTGTGAAGGCGACTTCCTGGGCCGGATCTACGAAGACTCCGTTGACCTCGCGCATGGCGTCGTAGCCGGTGGTACCGGAAACGGGCCACTCAGCCGGCAGCACTTCCCCGGTTTCCAAGATCTTTTCCACCGTGATCCAGGCGTCCGGCGCGATGGTTCGCAACTGCTTTAGGTAACCGGCTGGATCGAGCAGGCCATCTGGATGATCGATCCGCAGGCCGTCGATTCCCGCGTTGATCCAGCGTTCTATTTGATCATGCGTAGCCTCGAAAACCGCCGGGTCTTCCTGTCGTACGCCCGCCAGTGTGGTGATCGCAAAGAACCGCCGATAGTTGAGCTCGGCGTTTCCCCGCGAATGGTGCACCAATTCATAGTGCTGGCGACCATGGACCACTTCCGGCTTGTCCCCCTCCTGCCAACTCCCTGGCGCCAACGGAAAACGGTGCTCGAAATAGCGCAGCTCGCCGCCCTGGATACTCAGCGTCGGGTCGTTGCCCAAGATCGGCACCACGATCCGGCCGCGACTCCAGTCGATGTCAAACCAGCTTGCGTACTCCGAATCCGGCCCCAGTCGCAGCACGTCCCACCATGCCGGGTTCTCGGCCGGCACCGAAATGCCAAGGTGGTTCGGCACGATGTCTATCACCATGCCCAGGTCGGCGGCCCGCGCCGCGGCCAGCAGCTTTTGGAAGCCCTCCTCCCCGCCGCGATCGCGATCGAGGTGAGTGACGTCGGTCGTGTCGTACCCATGGTCTGAGCCGATGGTCGACTGGAGCACCGGGGAGAGATAGACCGCCCCAACGCCAAGGTCACGCAGGTAGCCAGTCAGGGCGGCCGCATCGTAAAGCGTGAAGTCTCGCTGGACCTGAAGGCGATAGGTCGAGGAGGGGATTGTCACGCCCCGACCCTATGCACGGGCAACGGGTGGGAGGATGCCGGGTTAGAGCATGATCACGTAGCCGCTGCGACGGGGATCAGCGCCGCCGCCCAAGGGGCTGATCGCCGAGACGCCGCCGAAGTAGGAATCGCGATGATCAGTGACCGTGACCCGGTGCCCGGCCGACCGCAGCGCTCCTAGCACCTCGGGTGCGAAGCCGGGCTCCAGTCGTACGAGGTCGTGCAGTGCATTGAGCCGGGGCGCGTCGATCGCCTCCTGTGGCGGCATCCCGCGCAACATGCGCAACATGCATTGGACCAGAGCCGGTCGGATCCGGCTGCCGCCGGCGGCGCCCGCGATGAGAGCCAGCCCGTGATCATCGAGGGCGACCAGCGGCGACATCATCGAGCCCATCCGCACCCCGGGCTCGAGCTGTTCGCGAACCAGCTCACCCTCGCCCAACATCGAGTTCAGATGAACTCCGAAACCTGCCACCCAGACCCCCGAGCCGAGGCCCAGGCTGGTGGTGATGACACAGCCATCGCCGTTCTCGTCGACTGCCACAATGTTTGTCGTCTCGGCCCGCTTTGCCGGCGCTCGTAGGGCCTGGACCAACCCAAGGGCCGACGCTGGATCGGTCGCCGGGTCGCTCGGGATGTGCTCGCCGGCATGATCCAACGTCCGCAGCACGTCGTCCAGATCGTTTCCCCGCGCGTAGACGGTGACTCCTTCAATCTCCGCCGTGCGTGGTGTCGACTCCACCACCGCGTAGGCCTTGAGATCTTCGTGACTGAGCGCACCGCCATCGTCCACGGCCGCCACCAGCGCCTCCGCGTACTCACCCCGGTAGAAAGCGTCCGGTTCGTCCGCCAGCAATTCGTAGGCTCGGAAATGATGGGGATGGATCAGCCGGTCGCCACCCTGCAGATAGCTCCCGTCTGCGCGTTGGTAGACCTTGATCCCTTCACCTACGCACATCGCGGGAGCGATCCGGGGCAGCAGCACGGCGTGGGCATCGGAGAATGGCGAACCCTCCGACGCGACATGGAGGCCGGGCTTCACCACATCGACCCACGGCAGGCGTCCCCACCGGTGCCAGAGGTGCCGCGCACCTGCCGGAACGCCCGGTACGGCGACGGTCGCCGGTCCGATCTCGTACGGCATCTGCTGTCCGACGAACATCACTTCGATGGCTGTCCCGGAGCTGCGGTGCTTGCCATCCAGGCCGGGAACGCTGACAAAGAAGTCCACGCAGGTCACTTCCCCGGTGCTGTGGTCGTAGCAGGTGGCGAAGCCGCCGCCGCCCAGCCCCGTGAAGATGGTTTCCGCCGCGCAGCTGACCAGCATCATGCCGACGGCGGCGTCCACCGCGCTGCCGCCCTGCTTCAGCAGCTCGGCCCCGGCCTCTGCCGTGGCTCGATGGCCGGCGGCCACGCCAGCGCGCAGTTTCACCCCTGGCGACTGATTTGTCACCGCCATATCGTGGCATCAGCCAGAGGCCCGAGCGGGCGATGTCAGAGATTCTGAAGAAGGATTGCACCGAAAAATTGCCTGCTGGCACTGGGCCCAGCACAGCAGCGACGAGGCCGAAAGGTGCCCAACAGGCAATTCCCCGCGCAATTTGATCTGGCCTTACCCATCTGACAGAATCGTCAGGTTGCTCCGACGGGGTCGCCGGGGCGTGCCGTGCCCACAACTCGACTCGAGTTTCAAGGCTGGTCGCCGAACCGCGAGACTTCTGAGCCCCGGCCTTTCGGTCCGGGACACTCCTCCAGCACGTACGACTCCAGCAGGGTCGTGCGCGCGGGAAGTGGGGCGACACGCCCGACCGCGTGGGTCGGACATATCAGCGGTACGAGAGAAGGACGAACTGTGGCGGGACAGAAGATCCGCATTCGGCTGAAGGCCTATGACCACGAGGTGATCGACTCGTCGGCGCGCAAGATCGTCGACACCGTCACGCGGACGGGTGCCAAGGTCGCCGGCCCGGTGCCGCTGCCCACGGAGAAGAACGTGTATTGCGTGATCCGCTCGCCGCACAAGTACAAGGACAGCCGCGAGCACTTCGAGATGCGCACCCACAAGCGGCTGATCGACATCATCGACCCGACGCCCAAGACCGTTGACTCTTTGATGCGGCTGGACCTGCCGGCCGGTGTCGACATCGAGATCAAGCTCTGAGGACCACAGAATCATGAGCAACGCCACCGTCAAGACGGACCGGAAGGTGAAGGGTCTGCTGGGCACCAAGCTCGGCATGACCCAGCTCTGGGACGCCAACAACCGAGTCGTCCCGGTGACCGTCGTCCAGGCCGGTCCCTGCGTCGTGACCCAAGTCCGCACCCCCGACTCCGACGGCTACTCGGCCGTTCAGCTGGGCTTCGGCCCGATCAAGGCCAAGCAGGTCACCAAGCCCAGCGCCGGACATTTTGAGAGGGCGGGAGTAACGCCCCGGAAGCACCTGGCCGAGATTCGTACCGCCGACGCGAGCGAGTACACCCTGGGCCAGGAACTGACGGCCGATCTGTTCGCTGCTGACGAAGTTGTCGACGTGACCGGAGTCAGCAAGGGCAAGGGCACCGCGGGTGTTATGAAGCGGCACGGCTTCGCCGGCTTGCGGGCCAGCCATGGCGTGCACCGCAAGCACCGCTCGCCGGGCTCGATCGGTGGTTGTGCTACCCCCGGCCGTGTCTTCAAGGGACTGCGGATGGCGGGCCGGATGGGTGTCGAGCGGGTCACCGTGCAGAACCTCAGCGTGCACGCTGTCGACGCCGAGCGTGGCCTGCTGCTGATCAGGGGGGCGATCCCCGGCAACAAAGGGGGCCTGGTCGTCGTGCGCAGCGCGGTCAAGAAGGGAGAGGCAGCGTGACCGCTCCGATTTCCAGTGCCAATCGAACGGTTGATGTAGTCAACGCCAGCGGCGCCAAGACCGGCACGGCCGAGTTGCCCGCAGAGCTGTTCGACGTGACGGCCAACATCCCGCTGATTCACCAGGTCGTCGTGGCTCAATTGGCTGCCGCGCGGCAGGGGACGCATTCCACGAAGAGCCGCGGCGAGGTCCGCGGCGGTGGAGCCAAGCCATACCGGCAGAAGGGCACCGGCCGAGCTCGGCAGGGTTCGGTACGGGCACCGCAGTACGTCGGAGGCGGCGTCGTGCATGGCCCGCAGCCACACGGCTACGCCCAGCGCACGCCCAAGAAGATGATCGCCGCTGCCCTTCGCGGGGCGCTCTCCGATCGCGCACGGGACGGCAGGGTGCACGTAATCAGTGACCTGGTTTCCGGTGACGTGCCATCGACCAAGTCCGCGGTGGCGGCGCTTCGAGGGATCACCGACTCGGAAAAGGTGCTGGTCGTCATCCATCGCGACGAGGATCTGGCCTGGCTGAGTCTGCGCAACGTGATCACGGTCCACACCATCGCGGTCGACCAGCTCAACGCCTACGACGTGTTGGTCAACGACGAGGTGGTCTTCACCTCTGCGGCGCTGGATGCCTTCGTGGCGGGTCCCACCGCCGGAAAGTCGGGGAAAGCCATCGCCAGGGAGAGTGAGGCTGCTCCGATTGCCTCCTCGGAAGTGTCCGTGCCGCCGGCAACGCCGGTCCAAGATCCCAAGCAGCCTGAGGAGCCGGAGGTCACCGAGCCCGACCAGCTGAGTTCTCCTGCGGATACGCGCGCCGAGCCTGTCGAAATGCCGACTGATACGCGCGCTGAGCCCGTCGAAGCGCCTTCCGCTCCTTCGACCAGCTCACAACCCGTGGCGACCAGCTCAGGACCCTTGGCCACAAGTTCAGATCCTGTGCCGATCGAGGAGGACGAGAAGTGACCAGCGTCAAAATCCGCAACCATCGCGACATCCTGCTGGCGCCAGTGGTGAGCGAGAAGAGCTATGCCCTGCTGGACGAGAACAAGTACACCTTCCTCGTGGCACCAGAGGCCAATAAGACCGAGATCAAGATTGCGGTGGAAACCGTTTTCGGCGTCAAGGTCACCGGCGTGAACACGATCAACCGGCAGGGCAAGGTCCGCCGGACCCGGCGCGGCTTCGGGAAGCGTCCCGACACCAAGCGCGCGATCGTGACCGTTGCCGACGGTGAGCGGATCGACATCTTCTCGGCGCCGGCCGGCTGACGCAGACAAAGGACGAACGAACGACATGGCTATCCGCAAGTACAAGCCGACCACACCAGGGCGCCGCGGCGCGAGCGTGGCCGACTTCGTCGAGCTGACCCGCTCCACTCCGGAGAAGTCGCTGCTGGTTCCCAGCCCGAAGACCGGCGGCCGGAACAACACCGGCAAGATCACGACGCGGCACATCGGTGGTGGCCACAAGCAGGCGTATCGACTGGTCGACTTCAAGCGCTACGACAAGGACGGCGTGCCGGCGAAGGTCGCGCAGATCGAGTACGACCCGAACCGCACGGCCCGGATCGCGCTGCTGCACTTCGCCGACGGCGAGAAGCGCTACATCATCGCTCCCACCGGGCTGGGGCAGGGCAGCCAGGTGGAGGCCGGTGAAGGCGCCGATATCAAGCCCGGCAACAACCTTCCGCTCCGCAACATCCCGGTCGGTACCACGATTCACGCCGTGGAGTTGCGCCCGGGCGGCGGCGCCAAGCTGGGCCGTTCCGCTGGCGCCAGCATTCAGCTGGTGGCTCGTGAAGGCAAGAACGCCACTCTTCGCATGCCGTCAGGCGAGATGCGGATGGTTGACGTTCGCTGCCGGGCGACCATCGGCGAGGTTGGCAACGCTGAGCAGTCCAACATCGCCCTGGGCAAGGCTGGTCGCAACCGGTGGAAGGGCAAGCGCCCAACCGTCCGGGGCGTGGCCATGAACCCGATCGACCACCCGCACGGTGGTGGCGAGGGCAAGACCTCCGGTGGTCGTCACCCGGTCTCCCCGTGGGGCCAGCCGGAAGGCCGGACCCGCGACAAGAACAAGGCGAGTTCTCGCCTGATCGTCCGCCGCCGCAAGACCGGCAAGAAGCGCTGAGCAGGAGGCTAGAAGACTGTGCCACGCAGCCTGAAGAAGGGTCCCTTCGTTGATGATCACCTGACCAAGAAGGTCGAGGTGCAAAACAGCAAGGGAACCAAGAACGTGATCAAGACCTGGTCGCGGCGCTCGATGATCGTGCCCGAGATGATCGGTCACACCATCGCGGTGCACGACGGGCGCAAGCACGTCCCGGTCTTCGTGACCGATTCCATGGTGGGCCACAAGCTGGGGGAGTTCGCTCCCACCCGCACGTTCAGGGGCCACGTCAAGGACGACCGGAAGAGTCGTCGGCGATGAATCGCCGCGCTAATTCAATGGGCCGCTGACCGCGGACGCAGAGAAGGAACTATCACAATGAGCAAGGACTCACGCCCAAGCCGCCGGCAGGCGCTGCTCGGCGACCGTCCCGGTTCGTACGCGATCGCGCGGCAAGTTCGCGTCTCGCCGCCCAAGGTGCGCCGCGTGGTCGACCTGGTCCGTGGCCTGGATGTTTCTGACGCACTGGACACCCTCAAGTTTGCGCCGCAGGCCGCCAGTGAGCCGGTCTACAAGGTCCTCGCGAGCGCGGCCGCCAACGCCGAGCAGACCGGCAACCTCAAGCGCGAGGATCTATTCGTCTCACAGGCCTTTGTGGACGAGGGCGTCACCATGCGCCGGATCCGACCGCGAGCCAAGGGCAGCGCGAGCCGCATCCTCAAGCGCTCCAGTCACATCACCGTCGTCGTCGAGCCTCGTGACGATGGTCGCGGGCTGGCAAGCACCCGCTCCGGTTCTGAAGGTCGCGGGCTGACAAGCACCCGCTCCGGTTCTGAAGGTCGCGGGCTGACAAGCACCCGCTCCAAGAAGGAGGCCTGACTACATGGGTCAGAAGATCAACCCGCACGGTTTCCGTCTGGGCATCAGCACCGATCACAAGAGCCGGTGGTACGCCGACAAGCTGTACTCCAATTACATCGGCGAGGACGTCAAGATCCGCAAGCTGCTGACGAAGGGCCTTGAGCGGGCGGGCATTTCCTCGGTGGAGATCGAACGCACCCGCGACCGAGTTCGGGTGGACATTTACACCGCTCGCCCGGGCATCGTCATCGGCCGCAATGGCGCCGAGGCGGAGCGCGTACGCAGTGACCTGGAGAAGCTGACCGGCAAGCAGGTTCAGCTGAACATTCTCGAGGTCAAGAACCCCGAGATCGACGCCCAGCTGGTCGCGCAGGCCACCGCTGAGCAGCTGGCCTCCCGAGTTCAGTTCCGCCGCGCCATGCGCAAGGCGCAGCAGAGCGCGATGCGCGGCGGCGCCCGTGGCATCCGGATCCAGTGCTCCGGCCGACTCGGTGGCGCGGAGATGAGCCGCTCGGAGTTCTACCGCGAGGGCCAGGTGCCGCTGCACACGCTGCGCGCCGACATTGACTACGGCTTCCACGAAGCCAAGACCACCTTCGGCCGGATCGGTGTGAAGGTCTGGATCTACAAGGGCGACGTGGCGGGCACTCGCACTGAGCGTGCGGCCCAGAAGGCCGCCCGCAGCGCGGCTGGCGGCCGGACCCGGCCGACCCGGACCGGGCGACCCGGCCGTACGGACACCCGTCCGGAGCGCGGTGGCCGGCGTCGCGCCGAAGGCGCGCAGGATTTCGGTGCTGCCGAAGGGGCGCCAGACGTGGTGGCTCCAGCGGAGGCCACTGCCGGCACGGAATCCGCAGGACAGGAGGGCTGAGCGATGCTGGTTCCCCGCAAAGTCAAGTTCCGCAAGCAGCACCACCCGACCCGGCGTGGTGCCGCCACGGGCGGTACCAAGCTCGCCTTCGGCGACTATGGCATCCAGGCGCTGGAAGGGTCGTACCTGACCAACCGGCAGATCGAGTCCGCCCGGATCGCGATGACCCGGCACATCAAGCGTGGCGGCAAGGTGTGGATCAACGTCTACCCGGATCGCCCACTGACCAAGAAGCCGGCCGAGACCCGGATGGGCTCCGGCAAGGGCTCGCCGGAGTGGTGGATCGCCAACGTCAAGCCTGGGCGGGTGCTTTTCGAGCTGTCCGGCGTTCATGAGGACGTGGCTCGCGAGGCGATGCGCCTGGCGATTCACAAGTTGCCGATGAAGGCGCGGTTCATCAGGCGCGAGGAAGGTGAGATCTGATGGCCAAGGCGACCACAGCCGCCGAGCTGCGCGGTCTGAGCCGAAGCGAGCTGGACACCAAGGTGACGGAGTTGAAGGAGGAGCTGTTCACGCTCCGCTTCCAAGCCGCTACGGGTCAGCTGGAATCGCACGGACGGCTTCGCGCGGTGCGCAAGGACATCGCGCGGATCTACACCGTGCTGCAAGAGCGTGAGCTGGGCATCGTCGAGGACCCGGACGCACAGGAAGTAAAGGCCTGAGATGAGCGAAGCAATCGAAAAGACCGCCGCAGAGCGGGGGCGTGCTGATGCGCCCGGCGCAGAGCGGGGGCGTGCTGATGCGCCCGCCGCACAGCGGGGGCGAAGGAAGGTCCGGGAGGGCTACGTCGTTAGCGACAAGATGGACAAGACCGTCGTCGTGGCGGTGGAGGACCGGGTCAAGCACCGGCTGTACGGCAAGGTGCTCCGCCAGACCGCTCGGCTGAAGGCGCACGACGAGGCCAACAGCGCCGGGCTGGGGGATCGCGTGCGGATCATGGAAACCCGCCCGCTGAGCGCCACCAAGCGCTGGCGACTGGTCGAGATCCTCGAGAAGGCCGAGTAGTAATGCAACGCGCCCCGAGCTTGTCGAAGGGTGCGGGTCACGAGCCGTTCGCCAGGCTCGGGGCACGTAATCAGGAGAAGAGATGATTCAGCAGGAGTCGCGGCTCAAGGTCGCCGACAATACGGGTGCCAAGGAGATCTTGTGCATCCGCGTGCTCGGCGGATCCGGTCGCCGTTACGCCGGCATAGGCGACGTCATCGTCGCCACCGTGAAGGACGCCATCCCGGGCGGCAACGTCAAGAAGGGCGAGGTCGTCAAGGCGGTTGTCGTGCGTACGGTCAAGGAACGCCGGCGCCCGGACGGCTCGTACATCAAGTTCGACGAGAACGCCGCGGTGATCTTGAAGAACGACGGCGAGCCGCGCGGCACCCGCATCTTCGGCCCGGTGGGCCGCGAGCTCCGCGAGAAGCGCTTCATGCGCATCATCTCGCTCGCACCAGAGGTGATCTAAGACATGGCAGTGAAGAAGGCAACCCCGCACAACGGCAAGCTGCAGGTGCGCAAAGGTGACCGGGTGAAGGTGATTTCCGGCAAGGACAAGGGTTTGGTCGGCGAGGTGATCGCTGTCTATCCCGACCGCAACCGCGTCACCGTGGCCGGGGTGAACATCGTCAAGCGGCACCTGCGCGACACGTCGGCCCAGCCTCAGTCGAGGCAAACCACCAAGGGCGGGATCGTGTCGTCGGAGGCACCCATTCACGCATCGAATGTTCAGCTTGTGGTCAAGAACGACAAGGGGGACGAGGTCGTGACCCGAGTCGGCTACACCCGCTCCCAGGTGATCAAGCGCCGGCCCGACGGCACGGAGTACACGTCGAGCCGCGGCGTACGAATTGCTCGGGCAACCGGGGAGGAGATCTGATGACAGCCACCACGACCAACGACCGCGGCCTGAGCCTGTCGGAGACGGCCCCCTCAACAGGTTCGGGGCGCGTGACGCCAAGGCTCAAGCAGCGCTATCGCGACGAGATCGCCAAGGGGTTGCAACAGGAGTTCTCCATCCCCAACGTCATGCAAGTCCCGAACCTGGTCAAGATCGTGGTCAACATGGGCATCGGCGAGGCGGCTCGTGACTCGAAATTGATCGATGGCGCCGTTCGCGATCTCGCCACCATCACCGGCCAGAAGCCGGTTGTCACTCGGGCCCGCAAGTCGATCGCCCAGTTCAAGCTGCGCGAGGGCATGCCGATCGGTGCCCACGTGACGCTGCGGGGTGATCGGATGTGGGAGTTCGCTGACCGGTTGCTGACCTTGGCGCTGCCGCGGATTCGTGACTTCCGTGGGCTTTCGCCGAAGCAGTTCGACGGCCAAGGCAATTACACCTTCGGTCTCAACGAGCAGGTCATGTTCCACGAGATCAACCAGGACCGGATCGACCGGGTGCGAGGGATGGACATCACCTTCGTGACCAGCGCGACCAACGACGAGCAGGGACGTGCGCTGCTGAGGCAGCTCGGTTTCCCGTTCCGGACCAACTGAGAAAGGGCGCAACAGATATGGCCAAGACAGCGCTACGGGTGAAGCAGGCACGCAAGCCGAAGTTCGCCGTACGGGCTTACACCCGGTGCCAGCGGTGCGGCCGGCCCAAGGCGGTCTACCGCAAGTTCGGGCTGTGCCGGATCTGTGTACGCGATATGGCACACAAGGGCGAGCTTCCCGGCATCACCAAGTCCTCTTGGTGAGGAATCGACGAGACAAGCCGTGACAGGTCCCGTACGGGAAACCACACGAGGAAGAAGTAGAAGCACATGACGATGACGGATCCGATTGCGGACATGCTGACCCGCGTGCGGAACGCCAGCCAGGCGTACCACGAGACCGCGATCATGCCGCACAGCAAGATCAAGGTGGGAATCGCCGAGATCTTGACCAACGAGGGCTACATCGCGGGGTATGCGGTGAACGAGCCTGAGGAGAGCCAGGTCGGTAAGACCTTGTCGATCACCCTGAAGTACGGGCAGAACCGGGAGCGCTCGATCGCGGGCGTGCGGCGGATCTCCAAGCCCGGGCTGCGGGTGTACGCGAAGTCGACCGCACTGCCCAAGGTGCTCGGTGGCCTCGGCATCGCGATCATCTCCACATCTCAGGGCTTGCTGACCGACAAGCAGGCGCACAACACCCGCGTGGGCGGCGAAGTGCTCGCCTACGTGTGGTGAGCGGCGAGAGACGAGAGAGGTAGCGGACATGTCACGCATTGGCAGGCTTCCCGTGCCGGTTCCGTCTGGTGTCGAAGTGAGCGTCGACGGCCAAGCGGTCTCGGTCAAGGGGCCCAGGGGCAACTTGCAGCACGTCGTCAAAGAACCGATCAAGGTGGTGCGCGCTGACGGCGGTCAGCTCGAGGTCACCCGGCCAGACGACGAGCGGCTGAGCAAGTCGCTGCACGGCCTGACCCGGACGCTCGTGGCCAACATGGTCACCGGCGTGACGGACGGGTATGAGAAGAAGCTGGAGATCCTCGGAGTTGGTTACCGCGTGGTCGCCAAGAGCCCGACCGAGCTGGAGTTCGCGCTGGGCTACAGCCACCCGATCAAGGTCACCGCGCCTGAGGGCATCACCTTCAACGTCGAGGCGCCGACCCGGTTCTCCGTGCTGGGCATTGACAAGCAGCAGGTCGGCGAGGTTGCGGCGAACATCCGCAAGCTGCGCAAACCCGAGCCGTACAAGGGCAAGGGTGTTCGGTACGCGGGCGAGAAGGTCCGCCGCAAGGTTGGAAAGGCTGGTAAGTGATGGCTGTCTCGCTGTCTTCACACAAGGGCACGGCGGCCAAGACGCGGTCCCGGATGCGTCGCCAGTTGCGGGGTCGGAAGAAGATCTTCGGAGCCCGGGAGCGTCCTCGGCTGGTCGTCACCCGGTCCGCTCGGCACATCTCCGCACAGGTGATCGACGACACGGCAGGTCGTACGCTGGCGTCAGCCTCCAGCATGGAGGCCACCCTGCGAACAGCCTCCGGCGACAAGTCGGACAAGGCCAAGCAGGTCGGCGGCCTGGTCGCCGAGCGGGCGAAGGCGGCCGGCGTCGAGCGCGTGGTCTTCGACCGCGCGGGCCACAAGTACCACGGTCGAATCGCGGCGCTGGCTGACGGCGCCCGCGAGGGCGGCCTCGGTTTCTGATCGACACGACTGATTGGTCGAGGCTGCAAGCACCTCGAACGAGCTACGGAAGGAATAGCGATGACGGTAACCCAGCGCCGCGGAAGCGGTACCGGTGGGGAGCGTCGCGGCCGTGACGATCGTCGTGGTGGCCAGGCGCAGGAGAAGAGCAACTACATCGAGCGGGTGGTGGCCATCAACCGGGTGGCCAAGGTCGTCAAGGGCGGCCGGCGGTTCAGCTTCACCGCCCTGGTGGTCGTCGGAGACGGCGACGGAACTGTGGGCGTCGGATACGGCAAGGCCAAGGAGGTGCCGGCGGCGATTGCCAAGGGAGTGGAGGAGGCGAAGAAGCACTTCTTCGCGGTCCCTCGGATCCAGGGCACTATCCCGCATCCCGTACAGGGTGAGAAGGCGGCTGGCGTGGTTCTGCTGCGCCCGGCTTCGCCCGGCACAGGTGTGATCGCCGGTGGGTCAGCCCGCGCAGTGCTCGAGTGCGCCGGTGTGCACGACGTGCTGGCCAAGTCCCTCGGCTCCGCCAATGCGATCAATGTGGTGCACGCGACCGTGGCTGCGCTGCAGGGGCTGGAGCAGCCGGAGGCTGTGGCGAAGCGGCGCGGCAAGACGGTCGAGGACGTCACCCCCGCGGCGATTCTGCGGGCCCGGCAGGCGGTGAGCTCGTAGTGGCACAGCTCAAGGTCCGTCAAGTGCGCAGTGCCGTGGGTGGCAAGCAGAATCAGCGGGACACGCTTCGCACGTTAGGTTTGCGACGCATCGGCGACGAGTCGGTGCGTGATGATCGGCCTGAGGTCCGCGGCATGATCAAGACGGTGTCGCATCTGGTGGCCGTCGAGGAGGTCTGACATGACACTGAAGGTCCATCATCTGCGTCCAGCACCCGGCGCGAAGACGCCGAAGACCCGGGTGGGTCGAGGCGGGGGCTCGAAGGGCAAGACCGCCGGTCGCGGTACTAAGGGGTCGGGCGCGCGGGACAGATTGCCGCAGAACTTCGAGGGCGGCCAGATGCCGCTGCACATGCGCGTCCCGAAGCTGCGGGGGTTCAAGAATCCGTTTCGGGTGGAGTATCAGGTGGTCAACCTGTCCCGGCTCGCTGAGCTGTTCCCCGAGGGCGGCCCGATCGGCGTCGACGACCTGGTCTCCGCTGGCGCTGTCCGGTCCGGGCAGCCTGTCAAGGTGCTGGGCAGCGGCGTCATCACGGTGGCCGTCCAGGTGAGCGCTCATGCGTTCTCGGCCTCGGCCAAGGCGAAGATTGCGGCC
>OCZS010000357.1_pt1 | contig 14901 bp, 25 predicted proteins | sample 1539071 | NCBI WGS metagenome assembly OCZS01 (sample SAMEA3113584, study PRJEB22503) | soil metagenome
AGGGCCTGCGCTTTGCCATCCGCGAGGGCGGCCGCACCGTCGGTGCCGGCGTCGTCACCAAGATCGTCAAATAACGGCTGCCAGCGCCCAAGCGAGCACAGATCATGGACAACACCAATATCCGAATCCGGCTGAAGGCTTTCGATCATCGCGTGCTCGATTCGTCGACCAGCGAGATCGTGAGCACGGCCAAGCGGACGGGCGCGCAGGTGCGCGGTCCGATCCCGCTGCCGACCGGCATCGAGAAGTTCACGGTCAACCGCTCGCCGCACATCGACAAGAAGTCGCGCGAGCAGTTCGAGATCCGCACCCACAAGCGCGTGCTCGATATCGTCGATCCCACCCCGCAGACGGTCGATGCGCTGATGAAGCTCGACCTCGCCTCGGGCGTGGACGTCGAGATCAAGCTCGGCGCCTAAGGGACAGGGAAGAGAAGGAACAGGACCATGCGTTGCGGTCTCCTCACCCAGAAGGTCGGCATGACCCGCGTCTTCAATGACGAGGGCGAGCACGTGCCCGTCACCGTTCTGAAGGTGGATCAGCTGCAGGTTGTCGCTGTCCGCTCGGAAGAGAAGGACAAGTACACCGCCGTCCAGCTCGGCTACGGCAAGGCCAAGGTCAAGAACGTGAGCCAGCCCAACCGCGGCCACTTCGCCAAGGCCAAGGTCGAGCCCAAGAAGAAGCTGGTCGAATTCCGCGTCGCCAAGGACGCCGTCCTCGAGGTCGGCGCGGAGCTGGTGCCCAGCCACTTCGTGGCTGGCCAGTTCGTCGACGTCATCGGCACCACCATCGGCCGCGGCTTCACCGGCTCGATGGTGCGCTGGAACTTCCACGGCCTGGAAGCCAGCCACGGCGTGTCGGTCTCGCACCGCAGCCACGGCTCGACCGGTAACCGCCAGGATCCCGGTCGCACCTTCCCCGGCAAGAAGATGGCCGGCCACTACGGCCACGAGCGCGTGACCACGCAGAACCTCAAGGTCGTCGCCGCCGACGACGAGAAGGGCCTGCTGCTGGTCTCCGGCGCCGTCCCCGGCCCGCGCGGCGGCTACATCATCGTCAAGGACGCCTCCAAGCGCGCCCGCCCCAAGGATGCTCCGTACCCGGCCGGCCTGCGCAAGGCTGCTGGCGAGGCGGCGGCTTCCGCGGCGGAAGCGCCGGCGGCAGATGCCCCCGAAGCCACCGGGCCTGCGGCTTAAGGACGGAATCATGAAGATCGCGGTCAAAACCATTGAAGGCGGCAGTGCCGGCGAGATCGAACTCGCCGACGGCGTGTTCGCCGTCCCCGTCCGCAAGGACATCCTGCAGCGCTGCGTGGTGTGGCAGCTGTCGCGCCGCCAGCAGGGCACGCACAAGACCAAGGGGCGCGCCGAAGTGACGGCGACGGCCAAGAAGATGTACGCCCAGAAGGGTACCGGTCGGGCCCGCCACGGCAATGAGGCGGCGCCGCAGTTCCGCGGCGGCGGCAAGGCCTTCGGTCCGGTCGTGCGCAGCCATGCCTCCGACCTGCCGAAGAAGGTGCGCAAGCTCGCCCTTCGCACGGCGCTGTCGGCCAAGGCGGCCGAGGGCAAGCTGATCGTGGTCGAGACCGCGACGCTCGCCGAGCCCAAGACCGCCCAGCTCAAGACCCACTTCGGCAAGCTCGGCGTGTCGAGCGTGCTGGTCATCGCCGGCGCCGAGGTCGACACCAACTTCGCGCGGGCTGCGGCCAACATCGCCCACGTCGATGTGCTGCCGCAGCAGGGCGCCAACGTCTACGACATCCTGCGCCGCGACACGCTGGTGCTGACCAAGGATGCCGTGAAGCATCTCGAGGAGCGCCTGCAATGAGCGTCAAGGCGAACAGGGCCGCCGTGGGAGCCACCGTTTCCCGCGCCCGCATGTACGAGGTGATCCGCTCGCCGCTGATCACGGAAAAGACCACCAACGGCTCCGAGCATGGCCAGGTGACCTTCCGTGTGGCGACTGACGCCACCAAGCCCGAGATCAAGCAGGCCATCGAAGGCTTGTTCAAGGTCAAGGTGAAGGCGATCAACACCGTCACCGTGAAGGGCAAGAAGAAGGTATTCCGCGGCCGTCCCGGCGTGCGGAGCGACTGGAAGAAAGCGATCGTCTCGCTGGTCGAGGGTCACAAGATCGACGTGACCACGGGCCTGTAGGACGGGGGACTTAAGAAATGGCTCTGAAGACATACAAGCCGATCACGCCGTCGCTGCGACAGCTGGTCATCGTCGACCGTACGGGCCTGTGGAAGGGCAAGCCGGTCAAGGCGCTGACGCGCGGCAAGAAGAAGACCGGCGGCCGCAACAACCACGGCCGTATCACCAGCAACCACATGGGCGGCGGGCACAAGCAGCGCCTGCGCCTGGTCGACTTCAAGCGCCGCAAGTTCGATGTCGCCGCGACCGTCGAGCGCCTGGAGTACGACCCCAACCGGTCGGCCTTCATCGCCCTCATCAAGTATGCCGACGGCGAGCTCGCCTACATCCTGGCGCCGCAGCGCCTCAAGGCGGGCGACGAGGTCGTGTCGGGCGAGAAGGTCGACATCAAGCCGGGCAACGCCATGCCGCTCGCCAACATGCCGGTGGGCACCATCGTGCATAACGTCGAGCTGAAGAAGGGCAAGGGCGGGCAGCTCTCGCGCTCGGCCGGCACCTATGCCCAGCTCGTCGGCAAGGACGCGGGCTACGCCCAGATCAAGCTCAATTCGGGCGAGCTGCGCCTGGTGCCGGGTGAGTGCCTAGCCACCGTCGGCGCGGTGTCGAACCCCGACAACCAGAACATCGTGATCGGCAAGGCCGGCCGCCAGCGTTGGCTCGGCCGTCGCCCGGTCGTTCGCGGCGTCGCCATGAACCCGGTCGATCACCCGCACGGCGGCGGCGAAGGCCGCACCTCGGGCGGCCGCCACCCGGTGACCCCGTGGGGCAAGCCGACCAAGGGCAAGAAGACCCGCAAGAACAAGGCGACGGACAAGTACATCATCCGCCGCCGTAGCGCGACGCGCTGACGAGGAGACAGCACAGTGGCACGTTCCGTTTGGAAGGGTCCCTTCGTCGAAGGGAGCCTCATCAAGAAGGCCGAGAAGGCGCGCCAGACCGTGCGCAGCGAAGTGATCAAGACCTGGTCGCGACGCTCGACGATCCTGCCGCAGTTCGTCGGTCTGACGTTCGGCGTCTACAACGGCAGGAAGTTCATCCCGGTGAACGTCACCGAGGAGATGGTCGGTCACAAGCTCGGCGAGTTCTCGCCGACTCGTACCTTCCATAACCACTCGGGCGACAAGAAGGTCTCGAAGGACTAACCGATGAGCAAGCCAGCCAATCCCCGCCGCGAGGCGGACAACGAGGCCAAGGTCGTGCTGCGCACCATCCGCGTCAGCCCGCGCAAGCTCGACCTCGTGGCCGCCACGATCCGCGGCAAGAAGGCGGCCTCGGCCGTCAACGAGCTCACCTTCTCGAAGAAGCGCATCGCGCTGGACGTCAAGAAGGCGCTGAACTCGGCCATCGCGAACGCCGAGAACAACCACAATCTCGACGTCGATCGCCTGATCGTCGCCGAGGCGTCGGTCGGCAAGGGCCTGGTGATGAAGCGCTTCCAGACGCGCGGCCGCGGCCGCGCCGCCGGCATCATCAAGCCGTTCAGCCATCTCACCATCGTGGTGCGCGAGCGCGCCGAGGCGGAGGACAAGTAATGGGTCAGAAGGTCAATCCCATCGGCCTCAGGCTCGGCATCAACCGCACCTGGGATTCCCGGTGGTACGCCGAGGGCGGCGAATACTCCAAGATGCTCCACGAGGACATCCACATCCGCAAGGTGCTGCGCGAGCGGCTGAGCCAGGCGGGCGTGGCCAAGATCGTCATCGAGCGTCCGGCCAAGCGCGCCCGCGTCACCATCCACACCGCCCGTCCGGGCGTGGTGATCGGCAAGAAGGGCGCCGACATCGAGAAGCTGCGCGGCGACCTCGCCAAGATGACCAAGGGCGAGGTGGCCCTGAACATCGTCGAGATCCGCAAGCCCGAGATCGATGCCACGCTGATCGCCGAGAACATCGCCCAGCAGCTCGAGCGCCGCGTCGCCTTCCGTCGCGCCATGAAGCGCGCCGTGCAGTCGGCCATGCGTCTGGGCGCCCAGGGCATCCGCATCAACTGCTCGGGCCGCCTGGGCGGCGCCGAGATCGCCCGCATGGAATGGTACCGCGAAGGTCGCGTGCCGCTGCACACGCTGCGCGCCGACATCGACTACGGCACCGCCACCGCCTTCACCACCTTCGGCACCTGCGGCGTCAAGGTGTGGGTGTTCAAGGGCGAGATCATGGCCCATGACCCGATGGCGCACGACAAGCGCGCCGAGGAAGCCGCCCCGCAGCGCACGCCCGCCCGGGTCGAGCGCTCGGAGCAGAGGGACGCGTAAGACATCATGCTGCAACCCAAGCGCACCAAGTACCGCAAGGCCTTCAAGGGCCGCATCAGCGGCGCCGCCAAGGGCGGTTTCAACCTCGACTTCGGCGCCTATGGCCTGAAGGCGATGGAGCCCGACCGCCTGACCGCACGCCAGATCGAGGCCGCCCGCCGCGCCATCACGCGCCACATGAAGCGTGCCGGCCGCGTCTGGATCCGCGTGTTCCCCGACGTGCCGGTCTCCAAGAAGCCGGCCGAGGTCCGCATGGGCTCGGGCAAGGGCGCGCCGGAATTCTGGGCGGCCCGCGTGAAGCCCGGCCGCGTGCTGTTCGAGCTCGACGGCGTGCCGGTCCAGGTGGCCCGCGAGGCGCTCGAACTGGCGGCCGCCAAGCTGCCGATCAAGACGCGCTTCGTCGCCCGCGTCGGCGTCGAAGGCTGAGGAGAGAGCCATGAAGGCCACCGATCTGCGTCCCAAGACCCAGGACCAGCTCAAGGAAGAGCTGGGCAACCTGCGCAAGGAAGCATTCAACCTGCGTTTCCAGAAGGCCGGCGGACAGCTCGGCAAGACGGGTCGCGTGCGCCAGGTGCGCCGCGACATCGCCCGCATCAAGACGGTGCTGGGCGAGAAGACCGCGGGCTAAGGAGCAAGACATGCCGAAGCGAGTTCTGGAAGGCGTCGTCGTCAGCGACAAGATGGACAAGACCATCGTCGTCAAGGTCGAGCGGCGCGTTCAGCATCCGATCTACAAGAAGTTCATTCGACGCTCGAAGAAGTATCACGCGCACGACGAGGCCAATGTCTTCAAGGGCAAGGTCGGCGAGAAGGTGCGTATCCGCGAGTGCCGCCCGCTGTCCAAGACCAAGAGCTGGGAAGTTCTGGTCGAGGCGGCCAAGGCCTAGGACGGAGCAACAGCCATGATCCAGATGCGTACCAACCTCGAGGTCGCCGACAATTCCGGCGCCCGTCGGGTCCAGTGCATCAAGGTGCTGGGCGGCTCGCGCCGCAAGTATGCCAGCGTCGGCGATGTCATCGTCGTCTCCATCAAGGAGGCGATCCCGCGCGGCCGCGTGAAGAAGGGCGAGGTGCATCGCGCCGTCGTCGTCCGCACGTCGTTCCCGCTGCGCCGCGTCGACGGCAGCGCCATCCGCTTCGATCGCAACGCTGCGGTCCTGATCAGCAAGCAGGACGAGCCGATCGGCACCCGCATCTTCGGACCGGTGACGCGCGAGCTGCGCGCCAAGAAGTTCATGAAGATCATCTCGCTCGCGCCGGAGGTGCTCTGAGCCATGGCCAACAAGCTCAAGATCCGCAAGGGTGACCGCGTCAAGGTCATCGCCGGCCGCAGCAAGGGCAAGATCGGCGACGTGTTGCGTGTGATTGCCGCCGACGAGCGCGTGGTCGTGTCGGGCGTCAACGTCATCAAGCGCCACACCAAGCCCAACCGCACCGAGCAGGGCGGCATCATCGAACGCGAGGCCGCGATCCACGTGTCGAACGTGGCCCTGCTCGATCCCAAGACTGACAAGCCGACCAAGATCGGCTTCAAGTTCCTCGAAGATGGTCGGAAGGTGCGCTTCGCGCGCGGTTCCGGCGAAACAATCGACCGCTAGGAGAACGGGCCATGCCCGCGCGACTGCAAGAACACTACACCAAGACCGTTCGTGAGGCGCTCACGAAGGAGTTCTCCTATAAGAACGCCTTCGAGGTGCCGAAGCTCGACAAGATCGTGATCAACATGGGCGTCGGCGAGGCGGTCAACGACCGCAAGGCCGTCGACGCCGCCGTGGCCGAGCTCGCGGCGATCACCGGCCAGAAGCCGGTGATTACCAAGTCGCGCCTGTCGATCGCGACCTTCAAGCTGCGCGAGGGCATGGCGATCGGCGCCAAGGTCACGCTGCGCCGCGACCGCATGTACGAGTTCATCGATCGCCTGATCAACATCGCCCTGCCGCGCGTCCGCGACTTCCGCGGGCTGAACGGCAAGTCGTTCGACGGCAATGGCAACTTCGCCATGGGCCTGAAGGAGCAGCTCGTGTTCCCCGAGATCGACTACGACAAGGTCGACCAGGTGCGCGGCATGGACATCATCATCTGCACGACGGCGAAGACGGACGCGGAAGCCAAGGCGCTTCTCCGTGCTTTCGACTTCCCGTTCGTGAACTGAGGCCGGAGAACAAAATGGCCAAGACGAGTTCAGTCGAGAAGAACAACCGGCGCATCAAGATGGCGAAGCAGTACGCTGCCAAGCGCGACAAGCTGAAGGAGATGGCCGTCGACGACAGGCTGACGCCGGAAGAGCGCTTCGGCGCGCGGCTCAAGCTTGCCAAGCTGCCGCGCAACTCCTCGCCGACGCGCATTCGCAATCGCTGCGAGATGACCGGCCGCCCGCGCGCCGTCTATCGCAAGTTCAAGTTGTCGCGGCTGGCGCTGCGTCAGCTGGCCTCGCTGGGCGCTCTGCCCGGCGTCGTGAAGTCGAGCTGGTAACGGGGGCCCGTAGACCATGTCTATGACAGATCCTGTCGGTGATTTGCTGACCCGCATCCGCAACGGCCAGTCGGCGCGCCTCGACAGCGTGACCGTGCCGGCCTCGCGCCTGCGGTCCAACGTCCTCGATGTGCTGCAGCGCGAAGGCTACATCCGCGGCTGGTTCGAAGAAGAGCTTCGTCCGGGCGTGAAGGAGCTTCGCGTCGAGCTGAAGTACGACAACGGCCGTCCGGTCATCAAGGAGATCAAGCGCGTCTCCACCCCGGGCCGCCGCGTCTATTCCAAGATCCGCGAGCTGCCGCGCCACTTCAACGGGCTCGGCATCTCGATCCTGTCCACGCCGCGCGGCGTCATGTCCGACGCCGAGGCGCGTGCCGCCAATGTCGGCGGCGAAGTCATCTGCAAGGTGTTCTAGCCATGTCGCGCGTCGGCAAGAATCCGGTCGTCGTCCCCGCGGGCGTGACCCTCGATCTCAAGGGCCAGCATCTCAAGGCCAAGGGCAAGCGTGGCGAGCTGCAGTACACGGTGCACGACGATGTCGAAGTCACCCGTGACGGCGACAAGCTCAACTTCAAGCCGCGCAACGACAGCCGTCGCGCCCGCATGCAGTGGGGCACGGCGCGCAACCTCGCCAGCAACCTGGTGAAGGGCGTGTCGGACGGCTTCACCATCAACCTCGAGATCAACGGCGTCGGCTATCGCGCCCAGGCCGACGCCAAGAACCTCAAGCTGCAGCTCGGCTTCAGCCATGATGTCGAGGTGCCGATCCCCGCCGGTATCCAGATCAAGGCGGTGAAGCCGACCGAGATCGAGATCACCGGCGCCGATCGTCAGAAGGTGGGCCAGCTCGCGGCCGAGATCCGCAGCCTGCGTCCGCCCGAGCCTTACAAGGGCAAGGGCATCAAGTATTCGACCGAGACGATCCGGCGCAAGGAAGGCAAGAAGAAGTAGAGGCGATCATGTCCAAGACCAACGCCCTTTTCGCCCGCCGTCAGCGGCGCGCGCGCTACAAGCTGCGCCAGGCTGGCGGCAGCCGTCCGCGCCTCAGCGTCTTCCGCTCGGGCAAACACATCTATGCCCAGGTCATCGACGATCGTAAGGGGGCCACGCTCGCTGCCGCCTCGTCGCTCGACGAGGACGTCAAGGGCAAGCTCAAGACCGGCGCCGACAAGTCGGCGGCGGTCGAGGTCGGCAAGCTGATTGCCGCCCGCGCCATTGCCGCCGGCGTGAAGGAAGTCGTCTTCGACCGCGGCGGCTACATGTATCACGGCCGCGTCGCTGCGCTGGCCAATGCCGCCCGTGAGGGCGGCCTGTCGTTCTGAGGAGTTAGCACATGGCTCGTTCACCCGGTGGTTCCGGCCGTGGCTCGCGCGATCGTGGACGCGACCGCGACCGCGACGAGGAAAACGAACTGAAGGACAAGCTGGTCACCATCAATCGTGTGGCCAAGGTGGTGAAGGGCGGTCGGCGCTTCGCCTTCGCGGCGATCGTCGTCGTCGGTGACCAGCGCGGCCGCGTCGGCCATGGCGCCGGCAAGGCGCGCGAGGTTCCCGAGGCGATCCGCAAGGCGACGGAAGCGGCCAAGCGCGGCCTGATCCGCGTGCCGCTGCGCGATGGCCGCACGCTGCATCACGACGTCAAGGGCCGCTTCGGCGCCGGCAAGGTGACGCTGCGCGCCGCCCCGGCCGGTACCGGCATCATCGCCGGCGGCCCGATGCGCGCGGTGTTCGAGACGCTCGGCATCAAGGACATCGTCGCCAAGTCGGTCGGCACGTCCAACCCGCACAACATGATCAAGGCAACGTTCGTTGCCCTGCAGCAGCTCAACTCGCCGCGCATGGTCGCGACCCGCCGCGGCAAGAAGGTCGGCGACCTGCTGGGCCGTCGTGACGAGACCACCGCGGAAGCGGCGGCTTAGGGAGCAGGCCATGGCCGAAGGCAAGAAGATCAAGATCACCCAGACCGGCAGCCATATCGGCCGTACGGAAGATCAGCGCGGCACGCTGATCGGCCTGGGTCTGAACAAGCGCCATCGCACCCGCGAGCTCGTGGATACGCCCGAAGTGCGCGGCATGATCAACAAGGTGCGTCACCTGGTGCGCATCGACGAGGAAACGCGCTGAGCGGCCACGGGGCGGTTCGAGCGCGGAGGGTAGAACGATGAGACTGAACGAAATCGCCGACAACGCCGGAGCCCGCAAGGCGCGCATGCGCGTCGGCCGCGGCATCGGTTCGGGCAAGGGCAAGACCGCCGGACGCGGCGTCAAGGGCCAGAAGTCGCGCACGGGCGTGGCCATCAAGGGCTTCGAAGGCGGCCAGATGCCGCTCTACCGGCGCATTCCCAAGCGCGGCTTCCTGCCGCCAAACCAAAAGTCCTGGCAAGTGGTCAACCTCGGCACGCTGCAGAAGGCGATCGACGAGAAGAAGCTCGACGCCACCAAGCCGATCGACGCTGCCGCCATGCTGGCGGCCGGCCTGTTCAAGAGGGCGTTCGATGGCGTGCGCCTCCTTGGCAAAGGCGAGATCAAGACCAAGATCGAAGTGAAGGTCGCGGGCGCCTCGGCGTCGGCGATCGCCGCGGTCGAGAAGGCCGGTGGCAAGGTCGAGCTGCCGCCCAAGGCGCAAGCCGAGGCGGCCTGAACCCTTCACGCGTGAGGTTCCATGGCATCCGCCGCCGAGCAACTTGCATCCAACCTGAACTGGGGCGCTATCGGTAAGGCAACCGAGCTGAAGAAGCGCCTGTGGTTCACCGTGGGCGCGCTCGTTGTCTTCCGTGTCGGTGCCTATATCCCCGTGCCGGGTGTGGATCCGCAGGCCCTGGCCGAGATCTTCGCCCAGAACGCCGGCGGCATTGCCGGCCTGCTCGACGTGTTCTCGGGCGGCTCGATCGGCCGCATGTCGGTGCTGGCGCTCAGCATCATGCCGTACATCTCGGCCTCCATCATCATGCAGATCCTGACGACGGTGGTGCCGTCGCTCGAGGCGCTGAAGAAGGAGGGCGAGGCCGGCCGCAAGAAGATCAACCAGTACACGCGCTATGGCACGGTGATCCTGGCGGCCTTCCAGGCCTATGGCATTGCCGTCGGCCTGGAGAGCCAGACGGCCTCGATGGGGCCGGTCGTGACCGACCCCGGCCTGTTCTTCCGCTTCGTCACCGTCATCACGCTGGTCGGCGGCACGCTGTTCCTGATGTGGCTCGGCGAGCAGATCACCGCGCGTGGCGTTGGCAATGGCGTGTCGCTCATCATCTTCGCCGGCATCGTTGCGGCCCTGCCGGGCGCGCTGGTGCAGACCCTCGAGCTTGGCCGCACCGGCGCCCTCTCGGCGCTGTTCATCATCGCGCTTTCCGTCGGCGTCATTTTCGTGGTGGCGCTCGTCGTCTTCGTCGAGACGGCGCAACGACGAATAATCGTGCAATACCCCAAGCGCCAGGTCGGCAACCGCATGTATGGCGGCGAGGCCTCGCACCTGCCGCTCAAGATCAACACCTCGGGCGTCATCCCGCCGATCTTCGCCTCCTCGCTGCTGCTCTTCCCGGCGACCATCGCCTCGTTCCAGGGTAGCGCCGGCGAGCCCGGCTGGGTCCAGTGGATCGCGACCTATCTTGGCCACGGCCAGCCGCTCTACCTGCTGTCCTATATCGGCCTGATCGTTTTCTTCTGCTTCTTCTATACGACCGTCGTCTTCAACCCGGTCGACACGGCCGACAACCTGAAGAAGAACGGCGGCTTCGTGCCGGGCATCCGCCCGGGCAAGAACACTGCCGAGTACCTGGAATACATCCTCAATCGCCTGACCGTGGTCGGCGCGCTCTATCTCTCGGCGGTCTGCATCCTTCCCGAGCTGCTGATCGCCCGCGGCGGCGTGCCGTTCTATTTCGGCGGCACCAGCCTGCTGATCGTGGTCTCGGTGACGCTCGACACGGTGACCCAGATCCAGGCGCACCTGCTCGCCCATCAGTACGAGGGCCTGATCAAGAAGGCCCGCCTGAGGGGCCGCCGGTGAGCAGTGGGCCGATGAACATCATCCTTCTGGGACCGCCGGGCGCCGGAAAAGGCACCCAGGCGCAGCGTCTGCAGGCCGAGAAGGGCATGGTCCAGCTCTCGACCGGCGACATGCTGCGCGCCGCAGTGGCCTCGGGCAGCGAGCTCGGAAAGAAGGCCAAGGGCATCATGGAGAAGGGCGAGCTGGTGCCCGACTCGCTGATGGTCGGCCTGATCCAGGACCGTATCGCCCAGCCAGACGCCGCCAAGGGCTTCATCCTGGACGGCTTCCCGCGCACCGAGGCCCAGGCCAAGGCGCTCGACGAGATGCTTGGCAAGGCGGGCAAGAAGCTCGACCGCGTGGTCGAAATGGAAGTCGACGAGAAGGCGCTGACCGAGCGCATCGTCGGCCGCTTCACCTGCGCGAAGTGCGGCACGGGCTACCACGAGAAGTTCAAGCGACCGAAGGTCGATGGCGTCTGCGACGTCTGCGGCAGCAAGGAGTTCACTCGCCGCAAGGACGATAATGCAGAGACCATGAAGACACGTATGGCGGCCTACCGCGCCCAGACCGAGCCTTTGCTGCCCTATTACGGGGCTCGCGGGGTGCTCAGGAAGGTCGATGGCATGGCGGCGATGGATGAGGTTTACCGTCAAATCTCCGGGATTTTATCGGGGGCTTGACAAGTTTGAGTTCCGTTGACTCGGGCACGCGCATCCCTATAATCGCGCGCTTTTCCGGGGCCAGCGGAACGTGTGACGGGCGCGCATTAGCGCGCCGTAAGTCTTTGAAGGAGTTGGAACTTTGGCTCGTATAGCCGGCGTCAACATTCCCACCGCCAAGCGTGTCGTGGTGGGGCTGCAATACATCCACGGGATCGGCCAGGCGAAAGCCAAGGAGATCCTGGGGAAAGTGGGGATCGACGTGTCGCGGCGTGTCAACACGCTGACCGATGACGAGGTCATCCGCATCCGCGAAGCCATCGACCGCGACTACACGGTCGAGGGCGACCTGCGCCGTGAAGTGGCGATGAACATCAAGCGTCTGATGGACCTCGCCTGCTACCGCGGCCTGCGGCATCGCCGCGGACTGCCCGTCCGTGGCCAGCGCACGCATACCAATGCGCGCACCCGCAAGGGCCCGGCCAAGCCGATCGCCGGCAAGAAGAAAGTCACGAAGTAAACTCGAAGGAATCGGATCATGGCCAAGCCTGCAGCCGCCGCGACTGGCGCCGCCGCCACCGGCGCGCGCCCCCGCCGCAAGGAGCGCAAGAACATCATCGCGGGCGTCGCTCACGTGAACGCCTCGTTCAACAACACGATCGTCACCATCACCGACGCGCAGGGCAACACGATCGCCTGGTCGTCGTCGGGCCAGCAGGGCTTCAAGGGTTCGCGCAAGTCGACGCCGTTCGCCGCCCAGATGGCCGCCGAGAACGCCGGCCGCAAGGCCATGGAGCACGGCATGCGCACGCTTGAGATCGAGGTTCGCGGGCCGGGTTCGGGGCGTGAGTCGGCGCTGCGTGCGCTGCAGGCGGTCGGCCTTGCCGTCACCGCCATCCGCGACGTGACGCCGATCCCGCACAACGGCTGCCGTCCGCCGAAGCGTCGTCGCGTCTGAGTTTTTGCGTCGGCGGCGCGATCCTGCGCCGCCCGCTTTTGGAATGTTGTGGCGAGCCCCGTCGGGCGCGCCTGAACCAACCGGTCTAGAGGGGTAGCCCACGTGCTTCAGAAGAACTGGCAGGACCTGATCAAGCCGGAGAAGCTTGTCACCGAAGCCGGCGTCGATTCAGGTCGCACCGCGACCATCGTCGCCGAGCCGCTCGAGCGCGGTTTCGGTCTCACGCTCGGCAATGCGCTGCGCCGCGTGTTGCTCTCCTCGCTGCAGGGTGCGGCCGTCACGTCGATCAAGATCGACAACGTGCTGCACGAGTTCTCGTCGATCCCCGGCGTCCGCGAGGATGTGGTCGACATCGTGCTCAACATCAAGGCCATGGCCGTGAAGATGCAGGGCGACCGCCCGCAGCGTCTGTACCTGCGCGCCGTCGGCCCCGGCGAAGTCACCGCCGGGATGATCGAGCTGCCGGGCGACGTCCAGATCATGGATCCCAAGCACCTGATCTGCACGCTCGACGACGGCGCCTCGATCTCGATGGAGCTGATGGTCGCCACCGGCAAGGGCTACATCCCGGCCTCGGCCAACCGGCCCGAGGACGCGCCGATCGGCCTGATCCCGGTCGATTCGGTGTTCAGCCCGGTCAAGCGCGTCTCCTACAAGATCGAGAACAGCCGCGTCGGCCAGGTCACCGACTACGACAAGCTGTCGATGACGGTCGAGACCAATGGCACGACCCGTCCGGACGATGCCGTGGCGCTGGCCGCCCGCATTCTGCAGGACCAGCTGCAGCTCTTCATCAACTTCGAGGAGCCGCGCGAGGTCCGCAAGGAAGAGCAGCAGGACGACTTCCCGTTCAACCGCAACCTTCTGCGCAAGGTCGACGAGCTCGAACTGTCGGTGCGTTCGGCCAACTGCCTGAAGAACGACAACATCATCTACATCGGCGACCTGGTGCAGAAGACCGAGGCCGAGATGCTGCGCACGCCGAACTTCGGCCGCAAGTCGCTGAACGAGATCAAGGAAGTGCTGGCCGGCATGGGCCTCCACCTGGGCATGGAAATCCCGGGCTGGCCGCCGGACAACATCGAGGAGATGGCCAAGCGGCTGGAAGAGCCGTACTAGGCCGGCAGAAGGGATTTAGTCATGCGTCACAACAATCGCGGTCGGAAGTTCCACCGCACGGCGGAGCATCGCAAGGCGATGTTCATGAATCTGGCCGGTGCTCTCATCAAGCACGAGCAGATCACGACCACGCTGCACAAGGCGAAGGACCTGCGTCCGATCGTCGAGAAGCTGGTCACGCTCGGCAAGAAGGGCGGCCTGCACGCCCGCCGCCAGGCGATCGGCTTCCTGCGCGATCCCTATATCGCCGACAAGCTGTTCACCACGCTCGGCCCGCGCTACTCCAAGCGCTCCGGCGGCTACCTGCGCGTCCTGAAGGCGGGCTTCCGCTTCGGTGACGCCGCCCCGATGGCCGTGATCGAGTTCGTCGAGCGCGACACCGCCGCCAAGGGCCAGGACTCCGGTCCGTCGGCCGAGCAGGCTGAGCAGCAGGAAGCGGCGTAAGCCTCTTCCCACAGATTGAACGACACGCCCGCTGGCCGCGCCGGCGGGCGTTTTGTTTGGTATTCTGCGTCCATGGTGCTGACCTACAGAACGGCGATGCCGTCCGAGGCCGAAGAGGTCGGGCGCGTCATACGCGCGGCCTTTACGCCCTATGTCCGCGCCCTGGGGCGCGAGTTTCCTGCCGCCGGATCTGCTGGGTTTGCCGAAGGGTGGGAGCGCTTTGTGGCGGAGCTGGAGCGCGGCGACGTCTATGTCGCTTTGGACAGCGAGCAGATCGTCGGCGCCGTCAGGACGAAATCGCAGGAGAACGCGCTCTACATCGACCAGATCGCCGTCGATCCGTCCCGACAGGGCACCGGTGTCGGCAGCTGGCTGCTGGTGCGGATCGACGAGGTGGCCCGATCGCGCGGCCTTGGCGGCCTGTCGCTCGAGACCGCCGAGATGGCCGAGGCCAACATTCGCCTCTACCGCCGGCACGGCTTCGAGATCGTGGGCCGTGGCCCACCCGACCATGGCCTCGATCCCCACACCCGGGTCCACATGGTGAAGTCGTTCTAGGACGTCCGTCAGGACGACAGCTTGTCCCAAGCGATCGGATACTTGTTGAAGCCACGGAAGCGGGCGCGGCCACCTCGTTCGGGAGTCCCGTCGCGAGTCAGTCCATCGAAGCGCTGCACAAGCCGGCCGATGGCGATCGTGCCCTCCATGCGCGCCAGCACGGCGCCCAGGCACATGTGGACTCCCGAGCCGAAGGCGAAGTGCCGGTTGGGATCGCGGCCCGCATCGAAGCGGTCGGGCTTGGCGAACTGCGCCGGGTCGCGGTTGGCCGCGCCGATGCCGATGTGGATGTAGGTG
>OCZS010000358.1_pt1 | contig 14886 bp, 15 predicted proteins | sample 1539071 | NCBI WGS metagenome assembly OCZS01 (sample SAMEA3113584, study PRJEB22503) | soil metagenome
CTGGTTTCCGGGCGTGGCTGGCCGACCACAAATGGCCCCTCGGCTACGTCGCCATCATCGTGTTCTTGTTCCTGCTCTACCAGGCGATCCTGCCGAATCTGATCGACGAGGTCTCAGGCCCCGTCACCGCCTGGCTCCCGGTCGCCACCATCAACGAGTGCCTGATGTGGGCGATCATGGCATTGGGCCTGAATGTCGTCGTTGGTTACGCCGGTCTGCTGGACCTCGGCTACGTTGCTTTCTGGGCATTGGGAGGCTACACCGCGGGCTGGCTGATGGCCGCGCCGTTCAACTGGACGTGGGACTTTCAGCTCTTCGCCCCGGTGGCCGAGACCTACCCGGGCACGCATATCACCTTCTGGCTCGTCATCCTGATCGCCGGCTGCCTGTGCGCATTGCTCGGCGTGGTCATCGGTGGGCCGACGCTGCGGCTACGTGGCGACTACCTGGCCCTGGTGACACTCGGTTTCGGAGAGGTGATCACGCAGTTTTTCCGCAACTCGAATGATATCGATGGCTACAACGTGGCCAACGGTGACGCGGGGATTCCGATCATCGACCCAATCGGACTGGGGCTGTTCAGCCTCATCAAGGGCGTGCCAGCGTCGCTTACCAATTCGGCAAGCGACAACATCTACAAGATCCTGGTCCTCGGCGCCCTGCTGGGGATGTGCCTCTTTGTCTCCTTGCGAATTCGGGGAGGCCGCCTCGGCCGGGCATGGTTGGCCATCCGCGAAGATCAGCTGGCCGCGAGCACGATGGGGGTCTCGCTGGTCCGCTCGAAGCTGCTCGCGTATGCCGTGGGCGCTTTCTTCGGCGGGGTTGGCGGTGTCGCCAATGCAGCGGGCATAACGGGAGCCGTATCTCCGTCAGGCTTCGACTTCAGCAAGTCGGTCCTTGTCTTGCTGATGGTGGTGCTCGGCGGCATGGGCAATGCGTGGGGCGTGACCATCGGGGCGTTCCTGCTGGCTTGGTTGAACAGCAATGGTCTTCGGCAGATTGGTGTCACCATCGGCGCGGCGTCCGGCAAGAATTTGGAGGCGGTGCTCCCTCGTTACAACTTCCTGATCTTGGGTCTGCTACTGGTCTTGATGATGCTGTTCCGGCGGGAGGGGTTGCTCCCCGAGAAGCGCACGAAGGCATTGATGACCATGCCGAGCCGTATCGAGATGGAGTCAGTGGGCGCCCACATCGCCGAGGCAGAGGCCAAGACCAAGGCCTTCACAGAATCGACCTCGGATGCGGATGCCGAGATCGCGGCCTCGGCCAGCGCGGTTAGTCCAGACCTCGAGCCGCCGCCGGAGCAGTCGACCCTGTCTGTGAAGGACACGGACCGATGAGCCAACCAGCCACCGATGCGTCGCGCGCTGCGGTTCACGAAGCAAGCGCGAACGTCCTGTACGCCGACCACATCACGATCCGCTTCGGTGGCCTGGTCGCCGTCAGTGACGTGACGTTCGGTATCCCGCCGAGGTCGATTGTGAGCCTGATCGGCCCCAACGGGGCGGGCAAAACAACATTCTTCAATGTCCTGACCGGGCTCTATTCGGCGAGCGGGGGCACGGTCTATCTTGACGGGCGAGACCTCACCGGACTCAAGCCGGACCGGCGCGCGGCACTGGGCATGGCCCGTACGTTCCAGAACATTCGGCTGTTCAACCTGATGACAGTTGAAGAGAACATCATGGTGGCGATGCACGCGCACTTGCGTTCCGGCGTGCTCTCCACCGTGCTTCGCCTGCCCCGGCAGCGCCGCGAGGAGCGTGCCGCAGCCGACGCCGCGCGTGAGCTCCTGCGCTATGTCGGGATCGAAAGGACCCAGGGTGAGCTTGCCCGGAATCTCTCCTATGGAGACCAGCGCCGGCTGGAGATTGCTCGCGCCTTGGCGCTTCGTCCCAGGGTGTTGCTGCTCGACGAGCCCACGGCCGGCATGAATCCCCGGGAGTCGGCGCAGTTCAACGAGTTCGTCCACCGGGTGCGCGACGAGAAGGACTTGTCAGTGCTGCTGATCGAGCACGACATGAGCGTGATCATGAAGATCAGTGAGCGGATAACCGTCATGGACCACGGGCATGTGATTGCCGAGGGCAACCCTGAGGAGATTCGCAGCAACCCGACCGTGATCGCGGCCTACCTCGGCAAGGCTGGCATAGGTGCACGCAAGACGACTCAGTCGTGACCGCATCGCGCGGCGAGACGGTTGACGTGAACAGCGAACGAGGCGCAGGCGAGGAACCAATTCTCGAGCTCAAAAATGTCAGCGTCAGCTACGGCAATATCGCCGCCGTCGAGGATTTGTCGCTGAGGGTCTACGCGGACGAAATCGTGACCCTGATCGGTTCGAATGGCGCGGGCAAGTCCACGACGTTACGAACCATCTCGGGATTGTTGCGGCCGAGGGCTGGTGATGTGGTTTACAAGGGTCAACGCATCAACGGCATGGCCGGGCATGAGGTGGTCAAGCTTGGCGTCTGCCATTCACCGGAAGGCCGAAAGATCTTTCACCGCATGACGGTCTCTGAGAACCTCGATCTGGGTGCCTTCGTACGCAAGGATTCAGCCAAGATCGCCGAAGACCGAGCATGGGTGCTCGAACTGTTCCCGCCGCTGCGGGAGCGGCTCGATCAGAAGGCCGGCACTTTGTCGGGGGGCGAGCAGCAGATGCTCGCCGTGGCGCGGGCGCTGCTAGGCAATCCAGCCCTGTTGCTGCTGGACGAGCCGTCGATGGGACTCGCTCCCGTGCTCGTCGATCTGATCTTTCAGACCATCGAGCGGATCCGCCGGCAGGGCGTCACTGTCCTGCTCGTCGAACAGAATGCGCTGGCCGCCCTGGAAATCGCAGACTACGGCTACGTCTTGGAATCTGGCAGGTTGAACCTGCAGGGGCCGGCGGAACGGCTGCTCAGCGACGATTCGGTAGCGGCTGCCTATCTTGGTGGATCAGACGTCGCCGCCGAGGTACGCCGCCCTGACTGAGTCGTCAGCAGAAAGCTCCGCCCCCGTGCCGGAGCGGACAATTTCCCCGGTTTCCAGGATGTGCGCCAGCCGGGCGGCCTTGAGGGCCTGAGATGCGTTCTGCTCGACCAGCAAGACGGTCGTGCCTTGAGCGTTGATCTCACCAATCACAGAAAAGATCCGCTGGATCAGCATCGGCGCTAATCCCATCGAAGGCTCATCCAGAAGGATCAGCCGTGGACGGGCCATCAACGATCGACCAATGGCCAGCATTTGCTGCTCACCCCCGGAAAGCTTGCCGGCCGATTGGCCGATCCGCTCGGAGAGCCGCGGAAACAGATCGAAGACGCGCGCGAGGTCGTCTGCATACGCCTGGCTCTTGCGATCGGTACGCACGAAGGCACCCATTTCGAGGTTCTCCCGCACTGTCATGCCGGGGAACACCCCTCGCCCTTCTGGTGCCTGGCTGATGCCCATCTTCACCCGGTCGTAGGGCGGTGTACGGGTGATGTCCCGGCCGTCGAACCGGATGGACCCCGCTCGAACCTTGTGCAGCCCGGAGATCGTCTTCAGGGTGGTGGTTTTGCCGGCGCCGTTGGCGCCGATCAGCGTATCGATGGCGCCCTCCTCGACTGAGAAGGAAATGTCGCGGATGGCCTCGATGTGGCCGTAGTTCACACACAGACCCTCGACCTCAAGGAGCACGGTCACCCCCTTCGGCGATAGCCCGCTCCTCCTCCTCCACCTCACCGGACTCCTCATCGACACCGAGGTACGCCGCGATCACCGCGGGATCGTTCCGAATCTCCTCCGGGCTGCCTTCGGCTATCTTCTTGCCGAACTCCAGCACCACGATCCGGTCAGTTACGCCCATCACCAGCCGCATGTCGTGCTCGATCAACAACACCGTGTAGCCCCGATCACGGACCTTGCGGATCAACTCCATCAGGGTGCGTTTCTCGGCCGGGTTGAACCCTGCGGCCGGCTCGTCCAGGCAGAGCAGTGACGGCTCGGTCGCTATCGCCCGGGCGATTTCCAGCCGCCGCTGGTCCCCGTAGGACAGGTTGGCGGCGAGCTCGTCGCACTTGGACCGCAGCCCCATGAAGCCCAGCAACTCCAATGCGCGCTCCTCACCTTCACGCTCCTCGCGTCTATGCCGCGGAAGCCGGAAGAGCGCAGATATCACGCCGGTAGAGTGCCGTGCATCTGCACCCACCATGACGTTCTCCAGGGCAGTCATGGCTTTGAACAGCCGGATGTTCTGAAACGTCCGGCCGATTCCGAGGCGAGTGATCTCGTACCGCTTGAGCCCCTCCAGCGATCTTCCCTTGAAGCGAATACTTCCCGCGCTTGGTTTGTAGACACCGGTGACGACATTGAAGCAGGTCGTCTTCCCCGCGCCGTTGGGTCCGATCAGTCCGAGGATTTCCCCCTCCTGAATGGCCAAGCTGACGTCGTCCAGCGCTGTCACACCGCCGAACACGCAGCTGACGTTGCTCAGCTCGAGCACTGGGTCAGGCACGGGCACCCTCATCTCCGGTGCCTTCTTCGAGCGCCTCGATTTCCTCCTCCATCCGGCGCGCTCTCACCGTGCGGCGCGGCGGCAGGATGCCCTGCGGCCGATAGATCGCCAGAACGATCAGAGCAGCCCCGAACAGCAATACGCGCCACTCCTCGAAACCGCGGAACCTCTCCGGCAGGTAGGCGACGATCGCCGCACCTATCATCACGCCATAGCGGTTGCCCTGGCCACCCACCACGACCGCGGCGACGAAGAGGATGGAGAGCAACAGCAGGAAGGACTGAGGGCTGACGAAACCTTGACGACCGGCGAACAATGCGCCGGAAAGCCCTCCGACGAAGGCTCCCATGGCGAACGCCAGCAGCTTGAACTTGAAAGTCGGTACGCCCATCAGCTCTGCGGCGTCCTCGTCCTCCCGGGTCGCCTCCCACGATCGGCCAACCCTGCTGTTCTTGATCAGTGCGTCGCCGATCAGCACCACGATGATCACGGTGAGGGCAAGCCAGTAATAGGGAATCAGGTCGAGAACACCGAACCTCAAGAAGATCGTGGTCTGCCCCAGGTCGATGAGCGGCATTCCGGAATCCCAATTGAGGTGCGGGATCTTGAAGAGCTCGATGCTCGGCGGCCGGTCGATCTTCGCAATGCCAGCGGCCGCGCCCAGCCACGGGGTATTGATCAAGGTAAGCCGAACGATCTCGCCGAAGCCGAGCGTGACGATGGCCAGATAGTCACCACGCACCCGCAATGTTGGCGCGCCCAGCGCTAGCCCAGACAGCATGGCGACGCCAATGGCGATCGGAATGGTCAGCAGGAACGGCAAGTTGCCGTGCTCCGATGTCAGAACCGCCACCGTATAGGCACCAACGGCGTAAAAGGCCACATAGCCCAGATCCAGCAGACCGGCGTAGCCGACCACGATATTGAGGCCGAGCGCCACCAGCATGTAGACGGCGACGGTGAACAGCACCCCACCGAAGTCGGTGCCCGGTGTCGTGATGAACGGCGGCTCCAGGAGCGGCAGCGCGTACGCGATCAAGGCAGCCAAGACCATCAGCCCCAGCTTCGCCGGCTTGGGTAGTGCGAAGATTCGCTCGCGAAGCGACCTTCGCTTCCTCGCCGGAAGTGAACCCGATGCCGATGCTGTGGAACTCATGCCCGGGCCTTGCCGACTGACTCACCCAACAGCCCGGTGGGCCGGAAAAGCAAGATCAACACGAGTAGGAGGAAGGCCACGACGTCCTTCCACTGGGTACCGATCAGTGCTGACCCCCAGTTCTCCGCGACACCAAGAACCAGGCCACCGAGCAGCGCGCCGCGGAGGTTGCCGATACCTCCCATGACGGCTGCGGTGAACGCTTTCACACCCAGAATGAAACCGGCGTCGAACCGGGTCACGCCGATCCGGATCATGTAGAGGGTAGCCGCGGCGCCAGCCATCAGCCCTCCCAAGAGGAAGGTCAGCTGCACGATTCGGGTTGAGTTCACACCCATCAGGGCCGCCGACTCCGGGTCTTGGGCCACGGCGCGAATTCCACGCCCGAGACGCGATCGGCGGACGTACTGATCGAGCACGACCATCATCACCAACGCAGAGACGATCACCAGGAGATCGATATTGGTGACTGTGTAGTCCACAACTCGAAACACGGGCTGCGGCACAATCTCGACCGGCATGCCGGTGGCATCCCGCGAGCGCTGGACGTAGCGCCCAATATTGTCGTCCAGACCGAGCGCTGCAGCGATCCGGCCGCGCAGGCCGATTGCCTCGGCCAGTACGAAGGAGGCTCCGATCGCCGAGATCAGGGCAACCAGCTTGGGAGCGTTGCGCTTGATCAGCGGCCGGTAGGCCACGCGCTCCAGCAGCAGCGCCACCCCGCCGGACACCACCATTGCGACCACGAGCGCCACCAGCAGCATGCCAATGACTCCACCGGTGCCGGTTGCTGGAGTGCCACCAAGGACGTAGAGGGTCCACACCACCGCGAAGGTGCCGTACATGAACACCTCAGAATGGGCAAAGTTGATCAGCTGGAGGACCCCGTACACCATCGTGTAACCGAGTGCCACCAGGCCGTACACCGAACCAAGTGCCAGACCGGTGAGTGTTAGCTCGAAGAAGTGCTCAAACAGGAACACGCGTCGGCCTGCTCGGACGGCTCAGCAGGCGCCGGAAGCCGGCGCCTGCCAGCACTGTAGTCCGGGTCGACGACCTACGCTCCACTTATCTGCGTACCCGGCACGATCTTGCCGCCCTCGACCTTATAGGCATAGATCGCCACCTCAGAGAGCTCGCCACTCTGGTCGAACTTGATGTGTTTGGTGATGCCGTCGGCGTCGTAGTTGTTCACCCAATCGAGCATGTCCTGGCGAGTACTCTTGCCCGCTGCCACGGCCTGGAGGAACACATTTATCGTGTCATAGCCCTCGGTTGAGTAGGTGCCCGGATCAGAACCGCCGCTTATCGCCTTGTACTTCTCCGTGAAAGAAGCATCTGCAGGCGCGCAGGGGCAGGTCAGGATCGCACCGTTCGCAGCCGAAGCGCCGGCGCCTTCAATGAATCCCGGGTCGAGCACGCCATCCCCAGAGAGGAAGGTGCCTTTCCAGCCACCGGCCTTGAGCTGCTTGGCCAGCAAGCCACCCTCCGCGTAGTAGCCGCCAAACCAAAGCGCATCGGCGCCCGAGGCCTTGACCTTGGTGACCGTAGGTCCGAAGTCGGTCTGCTTCTGCTGGATCGTGTCCGTGCCGGCGACCAGATCACCGAGATCCTGCTCGACCTTGCCGGCGAGGAACTTGCCGTACTCAGATGCGTCATCGACAACGAAGACCTTCTTGGCCTTCAGGGTGTCCTTTATGTAAGCAGCTGCCGCGGCTCCCTGAGGTTCGTCGGTGCCGAGCAGACGATGGAACGTGTCCCAGCCGTTCTTCGAAAGGTCAGGGTTCGTGGCCGAAGGCGTCACCGTCACCAACTTCGCCTCATTGAAGATTTCACCAGTGGCGTTCGTCTCACCTGAGAACATGGGCCCAGCCAAGCCCACAATCTTCTGGTCATTGACGATCTCGCTCGCGAGCGGCGTGGCCTTCTCAGGGTCGCCCTGCGAGTCGAACTCCCTCAGCACGACCTGGCAGTCGGGGTTCTGCTTGTTGTACTCATCGAGGGCAAGCTTGGCGCCGTTGACGGCATTGATGCCCAGGTTGGCATAGTCGCCCGTCAGCGGACCCATGAAGGCGAACTCAAGATTGCAGGCCTTGCTGGCGCCAGCTTCCGGCTGCGCCGTTTCCTCACCGCCAGTTGTGCCACAGGCGCTCAGCACCAGGCCAGCAGCGGCGAGTGCCGCTGCCCATATCGGCTTCTTGTTTGTCAAGACTCCTCCTGAAGACCTCGGGTGCGTCGACGGTTGACCGACGCTGACATCCGACCGTGAAAGTTAGCACTCAGAAGGGATTTCTTCAGGTTATCCGGCTTCCTGAAGCCAGGTTGTTACATCGCCGTCCCGCGACCGCCCTGAGGTCGACCGCGCGGCGGAGCGTCCGGCGCTGGGGCTGCTTACCTTTTCTTCGGCCCAGCGCCGTGCTCGATGACGCCTTCCGCGACTTCGCGCATCGACTTGCGCAGATCCATCGCGGTCTTCTGAATCCAGCGGAACGCCTCGGGCTCGGTGAGCCCCAGACCGCTTTGCAGCAACCCCTTGGCCCGGTCCACCGCCTTACGGGACTCCAGGCGTTCGGTGAGGTCACTGACCTCCGCCTCGACCGCCTGAATCTCGGCAAACCGTGCTCGCGCAACCTCGATCGCCGGAATGAGATCGGCCTTGCCGAAGGGCTTGACGACGTAGGCCATGGCGCCTGCCTGGCTGGCTCGCTCCACCAGATCGCGCTGGCTGAAGGCGGTCAGCATGATCACCGGCGCGATCCGCTGACCGGCGATCTGCTCGGCTGCACTGATCCCGTCCATCTTGGGCATCTTGACGTCCAGCACCACCAGATCCGGCCTCAGGTCAGTCGCCAACGCGACTGCCGCTTCGCCGTCTCCAGCCTCTCCGACGACCTGGTAGCCCTCCTCGGTGAGCATCTCCACCAGGTCGAGGCGGATGAGCACCTCGTCCTCCGCGACCACAACTCGGGTCGGCGTGGCGTCGTCGCTGAGCGCTCCATCGGTCACGGAGCACACTCTAGCCAGGCCGTGTTACGGTTGGCGGCGCCCAGGCCGGGGTGGCGGAATGGTATACGCGGACGGCTCAAACCCGTCTGTCCGCAAGGACATAGGGGTTCGACTCCCCTCTCCGGCACTGGCCTTTCTGGTGTCCGCGGGAGTCCTCATCGTGACTGGCCCGGACAGCCATCCGCCCTCGCAAAGTTCGGGCTCCCGCCAGGCCCATCCACGTCAGAGGGGCGCGCCGATCCGACGGATCCGGAGCATGTTCGTGTGGCCGGCGACGCCGGGTGGAGAGCCGGCGACAATCACCGCTAGCTCGCCCTCGGCTATCCGGCCGGTGTCGATCAAGGCCTTGTCCACCTGGCGAATCATGTCGTCGGTGTGGCCGACCATCGGGACCAGAAAGGACTCGACTCCCCAGCTAAGCGTCAGCGAGGAGCGGGTCTGATCGACCGGGGTGAAGGCCAGCACAGGAATCGGCGAGCGTAGCCGAGCCAACCGGCGGGCCGCGTCTCCGGAATGGGTGAAGGCGACCAGGAACTTCGCCTGGATCCGCGCGCCGACCTCCGCGGCCGCCTTGGTGATCACGCCACTTGTCGTGTGCGGATCCCAATCGATGTCCTGCATCCGATCAAGGCCGTGGGCCTCGGTGTTCTCGACGATTCGCGCCATGGTCTTCACGGCGACCACGGGATACTCGCCCACGCTGGTCTCACCGGAAAGCATCACGGCGTCCGCGCCATCCAGGATGGCGTTGGCCACGTCAGAAGCCTCCGCCCGCGTCGGCCGCGGGGCGGAGATCATCGACTCCAGCATCTGGGTCGCCACGATCACCGGCTTCGCCCAGCGGCGGGCAGCGGTGACAATCCTCTTCTGGACCAGCGGCACCTCTTCTAGCGGAAGCTCCACCCCAAGATCACCACGCGCCACCATGAACGCGTCGAAGGCGTCGATGATCTCGTTGAGGTTGTCCACCGCCTGCGGCTTCTCGATCTTGGCGATCACTGGCACTCGGCGGTTCTCCTCATCCATCACTTGATGGACGAGTTCGATGTCCTTGGCGCTCCGGACGAAGGACAGGGCAACCATGTCGACACCGTTGCGCAGCGCCCAGCGCAGGTCTTCGGTGTCCTTGGCGCTCATCGCGGGCACGCTGACGGCCACCCCGGGAAGATTGATGCCCTTGTTGTTGCTGATCGGGCCGCCGACGACCACCTCCGTGATCACATCGGTCTCGCTTACCTCCGTCGCCTTCAAGGTAAGCCGGCCGTCGTCGATCAAGATCACGTCACCCGGCTTGACGTCACCCGGCAACCCCTTGTACGTGGTCGAACAGCGCTCAGCACTACCTTGAATCTCCTCGGTGGTGATCGCGAACGAAGCTCCATCGGCCAGCATTTCCTTGCCCGAAGCGAAACGACCGAGCCGAATCTTGGGACCCTGAAGATCGGCGAGGACTCCCACCGGCCGACCGGATGCTTGGGCGGCCATGCGGACGTTCTGCAGGTTGTTCAGGTGATCGTCGTAGCCGCCGTGGCTCATGTTGAGTCGCGCGACGTCCATGCCAGCCGCCACTAGCTCCTCAAGACGTTCGGGCGCTGAGGACGCCGGCCCCAGCGTGCAGACGATTTTGGCTCTTCGCACGGTTCAGACCCTAGCGGACACCGGACGGCACAGTGGCCCCGCTGATCAGGTGGTCCGGACGATGTCAAGAGCATGCCGCAAGTCGTCCGGATAGGGCGAGGAGAAGACGAGCGGCTCGCTTGTCACGGGGTGGAGGAAGCCGAGCCGTACGGCGTGCAGCCATTGCCGCCGCAGCCCCAATCTGGCTGCCAGCTTTGGATCAGCACCGTAGGTCAGGTCACCCGCGCACGGGTGCTTGAGCGCGGCCAGATGGACCCGTATCTGGTGGGTTCGTCCGGTTTCCAGACTCAGTTCCAGCAGCGTGGTGCCGACGAACGCCTCGAGGGTTTCGTAGTGCGTGATGCTCGGCCGGCCGTTCGCCATCACGGCCATTTTGTAGTCGGCGCCCGGATGCCGCCCGATGGGTGCCTCGATCGTGCCGGTGAACGGATCAGGGTGGCCTTGCACCAAGGCGTGATACGTCTTGTCCACCGCCCGGGAGCGGAACGCCCGTTTCAAGATCGTGTACGCAATCTCGCTCTTGGCCACCACCATCAGACCGGATGTGCCGACATCGAGTCGCTGCACGATGCCTTGCCGCTCCGGTACGCCTGAGGTGGATATCCGGAAGCCCCCTCCGGCCAGGTGGCCTAACACCGACGGTCCGTCCCAGCCCAGACTCGGATGCGCGGCCACGCCGACCGGTTTGTCGATTACGACGATGTGGTCGTCGTCGAAGATGATGTCGACGCCCTCGACCGTCTCCGGCAGGATCCTCAGATCTTCGGTCGCGTCCGGCAGGCGGACCTCGAGCATCGCGCCAGTGTGGACCCGGTCGGACTTGCCGACCGGGTGAGCGTCGATCAGGACCTGGCCGGCCTCGATCAGGTCGGTGATCTTGGTTCGAGAAAGGCCCAGCAGGCGAGCCACGGCGACATCGACCCGATCCCCCTCAAGACCCTCAGGAACCAGAAGGACACGGTTGTCGCCCAACTCAGGTTCCACCCTTCGCCCGCTGCTTCGCCGGTGGGCGGGCGTCACGTTCACCGTTGAGACCGACACCCTTGATCACCGACCAGTAGATGATCAATGCTGCTGACGTGGTGATGCACATGTCAGCCACGTTGAAGATGGCGAAGTAGGGCAGCTGGAGGAAGTCGACGACGTGACCACGCAGCACCGCGGGACTGCGGAAAATACGGTCCACCAGATTGCCTGCCACGCCTGCACACAGCAGCCCGAGAGCGACGGCCCAGCCTCTATGCCGCAACCGCGGAACCAGACGGATGATTACGAACGCCAGCACCACGATCGCTGCGACCGCGAAGACGTAGGTAAACCGCTGGCCCTGGCTGAATGCAGCTCCGGGGTTGCGCAGCAGCCGCAGAGTGAGCAGGCCGCCTAGCAGCCGGACCGGAGACTGCGGATCGAGGCGCGCGACCACGACGGACTTCGTGATCACGTCAGCGGCCAGGCCAGTCACCATGACCGCGCCGAACAGCAACCGCAACCGACTCCGGCTCTGCTGCGCCGTGGCTAGGTTGGCTATCGGCGTTCCTCGCGCTGCTTGCACGCGACGCACAAGGTGGCACGGGGGAAGGCCTGGAGGCGGCCCTTACCGATGGGCTGACCGCAGTTGTCGCAACTGCCGTACGTGCCGAGCTCGATGTGTCGCAGCGCCAGTCGGGACTGGTCCAGCATCTCGCGGGCATTGTTGGCCAGCGACATCTCCGCGTCGCGTTCGAAATTGGCCGAGCCGACATCCGCGGGATCGCGCCCGGCGCCCTCGCTGCCGTCGCGGAGCAGGCCCACGAGTTCCGCAGTGGAGATTTCAATCTGGCTCTCGAACCTGGCGATGTCTTCCTCGAGCACCTTGCGGACCTCGTTCAGCTCCGCCTTGGTCCAGGGACTCTCGCCCGGTCGCACCGGCAGTGACTTCACGTTGACCGGCTTGCCGTCACGCACCGGGTGCTCTGCGTCAACCGGCTCCACCGCATGCAAGGACGGCGCCTTCTTCGTCCCCGCTGCCCGTGCGGAACTATCAGCGGACGTCGCCTTGGCGCTAGTCATCAATATTCCCCTCTGGGATAGAAGTGACGCAGAGACTAGGCGCCAATCGTCGGTACTTCAACGATGCGCGCTGAGTTTCTCTCCGATTTCGGCACTGGTCCTGACACGCGAAGGGCCCGCCAGTGGCGGGCCCCGATGCGATTGTCATTGGTTGTTCTCAACTAACGTTGATCCCCGAGGAGAGCATCAAGCCGAGGGGTGTCGCTGCTCTGGGCACCACCTGCCCTAGTCGGCGTTTCATCGCGGTCGCCACCTTCGCGCGGTGAGACGCCGTTCTTGCGCTGATTGCTCTGGTCACGCTGGGTGCTCTGGTCACGCTGATTGCTCTGATCTACAGTGCCGAGGCGGACGACATCAGGCGCGTCCTGTGGCTCGGCACGACCGGACTCCAACGCTTCCATCTGGCTCCGCAAATGGTTGCTCAGGTTTCGCCGGTAGGCCGTCTCGAAGTTGCGGAGCGCGGCAACGGTCTTGGCCAGTTCATCGCGCTGCCGTTGCAGGTCACCGAACATATCGCCGCGGCGGGACTCGATGTCCTTGTCCAGCTTCTCGGCCCTACTAAGGGCATCAGCCTGCATCCGCTCGGCATTGACGCGCGCCTCGGATTCGACCCGCTCCGCTCTGGTACGGGCGTCGGTGGTCACCTGATGAGCGATGCGATTCGCTTCCTCACGGATCCGATTCGCATCTTCGGTGGCCTCATTGACCAGACGCTCAGCCTGTTCGGTCGACATTTCGACCAGGCGGACCACGGCAGCGCTGGCATCCTTGCTTGTCGTCACCACGATCGGGCCGCCGCCGGCCTGCGGTGCCGGCGCGGCAGCTGGTGCGGGACGCGGCTGCTGAAGCTGGGCCGGCGGGGGCGGAGTCGCAGCTGCAGGGGGCGGCGGAGCGGACTTCAGCGAGTCCACCTGCTTCTTCAGGTTTTGGTTCTCCTCGAAGAGCTGAGCAAACGTCTCCTCGACTTCATCGACGAACTCGTCGACCTCCAGCACCTCGTAGCCAGACTTGCGGGCCATGCGGAAACGCTTGTTGCGCACATCGTCCAGCGAGAGCGTCATTGTTCACCTCGGGAAGGGTCCATTGGAATCGCAGGAGGCCGCGCCGGGCGTCCATCGCACTACCGTACCTAATTTGCCCGGCAAGTACACCTCAGCGAGGCAACCGCCGAAAGCCACTCTAATGACCGCGTTCAGCCAAAGAAAATCCGGGCGTTGACCTGCCGAAGGATCAGAACGATGATCGTCAGCCCGATGAATGCGAGATCGAGCATCATGTTGCCGATCCGAACTGGGCGTAGCACCTTCCGGAGCAGCCGCAGCGGCGGATCGGTGACGGAGTAGATGATCTCGGCCACGACCAGCATCGGTCCGCGCGGTTCCCAGTCGCGGACCAGCACCGGGACCCAGGACAGGATCATGCGCGCGAACAAGAGAAGGAGGAACACCCACAGCACCCAGTCGATGATGCTGCCAACGATGAACATTCCCAGCGGTCCCGTCTGATGGTTGCGGAAGATCGGTCACCGACTAGCGTAGGCGACTCGACGCAACCTTCAGGCTGGTAACGACGCTGCGGGCACCTGGCCAGTCCGACGATCCACGCTCAGCTTTGGTTGAAGAAGCCGCCGGCGATCCGCTCCTTGTCTTCAGCGGCAACCTTCACATTCTCAGGCGACAGCAGGAAGACCTTGCTCGTGACCCGCTCGATCGCGCCCCGGAGACCAAAGATCAGTCCAGCCGAGAAGTCGACCAGCCGCTTGGCGTCGGCGTCCTCCATTTCCGAAAGATTCATGATGACCGGCACGCCGTCACGGAAGTGCTCACCGATCGTGCGGGCGTCGTTGTAGGTACGCGGGTGAACTGTGACGATTCGGGACACGTCTGCCGTCCGAGGCTCGGGTGCGGATGAAGCGGAGGCAGCTGGCCGCCTGGTCTCCAGCGGAGTGACGCTGGCCGGCTGTCGCATTGGCGATCCGACGAACTCCTCGCGGCTGAGACCTTCGGTGAGCTCAGCAGCCTCATCAGGCTCGTCGTAGTCGGCGTACCGGTCGTCGGTCACGAGACCGAGCCACGCCGCCGCTCGCTTCAGTTTCTCCGCCATCGCTCAGCCTTCGTCGTCGATTCCGCGTCCTGCGCTGACACTACCGTTCAGGCGGCCCGCAACTTGATCACTCAGCGATCGACACGCGGAGCATTGAGCCGCTACTTGAGGAAGTCCGGAACGTCCAAGTCGTCGTCACTCGGGCTCGCCGCGGGCGACCGGAATGGCGTGGGCGCAGGCGGTTCGATATGGGTGCGACCGTTCCCAGCATCGTGGGTCGGCGTGCCCCCGAGACCACCCGCGGGACCAGCGGGCTGACTGCCGGGCACGGCGGCCACCGACACCGGCTGACGTTCGCCATTGACAGCCGGCGCAGCAATCCCTGCTCCCTCAGTGCCACCAGGACTGCGCTGGAGCGTTGTCCGGATATCTGCCTGTCGGCTGATTCCCGGCAGCCGGCGAGGCGGTTGCCCGCCCTCGAAACCGGCCGCAATCACCGTGACCCGGACCTCGTCAC
>OCZS010000359.1_pt1 | contig 14875 bp, 13 predicted proteins | sample 1539071 | NCBI WGS metagenome assembly OCZS01 (sample SAMEA3113584, study PRJEB22503) | soil metagenome
CCCCTCCAGCCGCTCCGCGGCCAACTGGTGGCGCCACTTGCCGACCGTGACCCTGTCACAGCCGAGCTCGTCGGCGATCTTGGTGTTCGGCCTGCCGTCCGCGCAGGCCAGCACGATCCGCGACCGCAACGCCAACGCCTGCGACGACGAATCCTTCTGTCGGGGCTCTTGCCTCTTCAGAACCAGCTCCAGACTACGAACTCCCGATTCCTGGAAGTTCGTCGACGGATCAACCTGACAGGACGCTAGGAGTCTGCCAGCCACGCCAGCAAGCGGCCCTGCGACCAGCAGCGGCCAATGGCCTCGGCGCGCAGCGCCGACCGGTCGAACACCGCCAGGCCGATGATGCTGTGGCCAGAGGCGCGGCGATCGCCAAGTGTCGGTATCGTCGGCGCGACTCCGACCCCCTCCGCTGACACCCACGCCACCGCCCGGCCGGCCGCCGCTTCGTCGAGGCGGTGCAGGAAGCGCAGGCGGCGCTCGAGCGGGAAGGGCGACAGCGCCCACGTCGTGGTGACGACAGGCAGGGCGTCGGTGGGCACACGGGCGAAGGCGTCTGGCATCACCTCGACGGCGTCACCTTGCAGCAGCAGCGGAGGGGCCGTGGCCGCCAACGCCATCTCCGCTTCCAGCCTCGCGACCCGCTCCGGCTGATCCGGCCACAGGCAGGCGCGCAACCATCGGGCGTCATCCGCGTCGGTCACGTCGACCGGATCGAGGTCGACGCCGACCCGGGCGACGACCTCGGGCATCGCCCGCGTCGGGACGGGCCGGTCTCCCACGATCGAAGACGACAGCTGCACGGGAGATGACGGGTCGCCCAGCGATTGTCCGTTGCTGTAGGTGATGCCAACGCGATCGACATTGAGATTGAGCCCAGCCGAACAGCCCACGTCGATCAGCCCAACCGCATTCGCGCCGGCCCGGCGCGCCGCCTCGGCAATGGCCGGATACAGCACGGCGCAGCGTCCGGTCTCGTTGGTCCGCGTCCGCCGGCGCACGGCGATGGCCACGACCGAGTCGGTCATTCCCAGCAGCGTGTCGATCGCCGCGCCAGCGGCAGCATCGGCGTCGGAAGCGGCATAGGCCGCGGCAAGCGCCGGGGCGCGTCCGGCGAGGGCGAGGTCGTGCAGCGCGGCGAGGATCACCGTGGGGTGCCGCTTGCGCGCCGGCGCCGCCTCGATGGCGCGCAGCGCCTCGTCGGACTCACTCAGGGCGACGGCGACGCGCTCGTACAGCGGCGATGTTTCGGCGGCGTCGACCTCACCGAAGTGTCGGTACACCTGAGCGAGGGTGCGGGCCCTCCCCACGGGTACGGCACTTCCTGCGCTCGGCCTTGGCATCCCGACGATTCTAGCCAAGCGAGCGCTCCAACTTGAGCCGAACGGCCTGGTGCTAAAGAACGAGTGGTAGTTCCCGATTCGCTTATCATCGGATCCGGAGGCGGGCGCGGGGGCATCGGTGCGGTTCAGCATTGATCGACGGTGGGCGACGCTGGTGGTCGCGGTGGTGCTGGGCGCCGGCGGCGGAAGCCTGATCGGGTTCGTGACCGCTCCGGCTCCCGGTGACGGCGCCCAGGCGCTGGCGCCCGTTCAGGAGGTCGCGCCCTCGACGACCCGGCGCAAGGGCCGCTTCGCCGGGGTCTCCTCGACCACCACCCGCCCCCGTCCGCGGACGCTGCCCGCCGCCACCGCCGGCCTCAGCCCGGGCACGACCCCGACCACCTCGACCCTCCGCCCGACCACGACAACGATCGCCCCGACGACCTCGACCACGGTCGCGCCGAGCACGACCACCACGACCACCACCGGGGACACCACGACCACGACCAGCACCGGGTCGTCGACCACGACCTCGACGACCTAGCCTCCCGGCTCGGTCACCTCCAGCCGCCCGACCCGCAGGTGCCCGATCTCCAGCTCGTCCACCCGCAGCTCCCGGATCACGGCCCGCCGGATCACCAGCCGCCCGATCGCCACCGCCCCGATCGCCATCGCTCCGGTCGCGACCGCCCCGGCCGCGACCGCCACCAGCGCGCTGAAGCCGGTGCTGGACGCCCCCGTGGCCGCGGCCCCGGTCGCGCTCGCCCCGCTGGTGCTCGCCGGGACGCTGGTGGGTTCCTGGTCGTCGCTCATGGTGCCAACTCCCGCAGCTTGGACGCCGTTCCGCCCGGGCAGTCTATAGGCTTGCCATAGGGCGACCTGCCGGACGGGCCGGCCGGTGCCAGGAAGGAGACCCAGCACGTGGACCAGCCGCCGCAGCAGCCACCGCAGCCGCAGCCGCAGCCGTGGGGTGGGCAGCCGTGGGGGCGTCAGCCGCAGCCGCCGCCGGTGGAGCCGGCGCCGGAGCGGCCGTGGGGGGAGCCGCCGAGGCCGCGGCAGCCGTGGGGGTATCGGCCGCCGCCGTCGGGCAAGGGGCCGCGGCCGCCGGGGGCGCCGCCGCCGTGGTACCGGCATCCGGTGGGGCTGCTGCTGATCGGGGCGGCGGTGGTGATCGTGCTGGCGGTGATCGTGCCGGCGTTCACCGGTGGGGGATCCGACCCGGCACCGACGGTCACCACCGGGGCGTTCGGGGCGCCCGGGACGACGGCGCCGCCGGCGGGGGTGACCACCACCGTCGCCGGGCAGCCGCCGACGGCGGAGGAACAGCTCGGCCAGGCCCTCCAGGCTGAGCTGGGGGAGGCCGGCGAGATCACCTCGGTGACCGCCCCGGCCGGCGGGCCGGTCACCGTGACCTGGGAGATCCGCCGGGCCGGGAGCCCCGGCCTGACCGAGAACAACGCCCGCTTCGGGGTCATGCGGATCATGCGGGCCATCCAGGAGAGCCAGCTCTCGGCCGGCGGCGACGCCCCGGCCGTCCGCCTGCTCGGCCGCTACCAGCTGGCCGGCGCGGCCAGCCCGGTCACGGTGGTGCGGCTCCGCTTCGACCCCTCGACGGTCGAGCGGGGCGACTTCGACGACCGCGACTACCTGGAGGCGTTCGAGCTGGCCGACGCCGCCGTCATCCACCCCACCTTCCGGGGATAGGTCCCGGTGGCGGGCGAGCGCGGGTCGCTGCGGCGCAGGCTGCGCCGGTCGGCGCGGCGGCTGGCCCGGCGGGCCGACCTGCGCCGCCTGACCAGGTTCCGGGAGGACGGCTCGGCGCTCAGCCTGCGCACGGCCAAGACCACCCTGGCCGCGGTGATCTCCTGGGAGCTGGCCCTGCGCCTGCCCGGGTCGCAGCCGCCGGTGCTCGCCCCCCTGACCGCGCTCCTGGTCACCCAGCTGACCCTGGTCAAGACGATCACCGGCAGCCTCCAGCGGGTGGCCAGCGTGACCGCCGGGGTGCTGCTGGCCCTCGGGGTCGCCGACCTGCTGGGACTGCACTGGTGGAGCGTCGGCCTGGTCATCTTCGTCTCCCTGGCCGTCGGCCAGGTCCTGAAGCTGGGCTCGCACCGGATCGAGGTCCCGATCAGCGCCCTGCTCGTCCTGACCCTGGGCGGCACCACCGGGGTGGCCCGCACGCGGGTGCTGGAGACGCTGATCGGCGCCGGGGTCGGGGTGGTCGTCAACGCCGTCCTGGTCCCGCCCGTCTACATCCGGCCGGCCGGCGAGGCCATCTACGAGCTGGCCGACGACATGGCCGGGGTGCTGGAGGGTGCGGCCGCCGACCTGGCCGAGGGCTGGTCGGGGGAGGACGCCTACGAGCGGCTGCTGGAGGCGCGCGAGCTGGACCGCGAGGCCGGCGAGGCACGGGAGGCGGTCGGCCAGGCCGAGGACAGCCTGCGCCTGAACCCGCGGCGCCGGCTGGTCGGCGACCCATCGGACGAGCTGCGCGAGGGCATGACCTCCATCGAGCACTCGGTGATCCTGGTCAGGGGCCTGTGCCGGTCGCTGGTCGAGCTGGACACGGTCACCGGCGGCCGCGGGCCCGACCCGGCGCTGCGGGCGGCCCTCGGGCACCTGCTGGTCGAGGTCGCCGACGCCGTCCGCACCTTCGGCCAGCAGGTGGCGGCCAGCGTCCCCGGTCCGCCGGCCAACCAGGCCCCCCTCCAGCGGGCCCTGGCCAGGGCCCGGGCGGCCCGCGACCAGCTGGCCAAGGAGATGGCCGCCGGGCCCGGCGAGGCCCCGCGGGCCTGGCAGGTCCACGGCCACCTGCTGGCCAACGTCGACCGCCTGCTCTCCGAGATCGACCCCGAGGGCCAGACCTGGCCCGGGACCAGCCGCCCATCCTGAGCCTTGGCCCTGGGCCTTGGCCTTGGCCCTGCGCCTTGGCGTGCCGCACCCTCACCCCGGTTCCCGGGGCCCCCGAACGGGAGGGTAACCCACGGCCCAGAGGGGTGCGCACCGCTGTCCACAGCCCCTCGACGGCCTCCGCTACCCTGGTCTCGAGGGTCGCCCGCCAGGGCCGGCCAGGTGGTCATGAGGAGCGCGTGATGTTCTTCTCCAAGAAGAAGTCCCAGATGCCGGACCAGGCTGAGGCGTTGCCGGGCCGGGACGCGGCCGTGGAGGTTCCCGCCCGTCATGCGGTCAAGGACGCGCCCCTGGTCCCGCCGTTCCCGGATGGGCTGGAGCAGGCGGTGTTCGGGATGGGCTGCTTCTGGGGGGCCGAGAAGCTGTTCTGGGAGACCGAGGGGGTCTACACGACCGCCGTCGGCTACGCCGGGGGCTTCACCCCCAACCCGACCTACGAGGAGGTCTGCTCCGGCCGGACCGGGCACACCGAGGTCGTGCTGGTGGTCTTCGACCCGGCCAAGGTCGGCTACGAGCAGCTGCTGCGGGTGTTCTGGGAGAACCACGACCCGACCCAGGGGATGCGCCAGGGCAACGACGTCGGCACCCAGTACCGCTCGGTCGTCTACACCTACTCGGAGGCCCAGCAGAAGCAGGCCGAGGCGTCACGCGACGCCTACCAGCAGGAGCTGGAGGGGGCCGGCTACGGGGCCATCACCACCGAGATCCGCGAGGCCCCGGACTTCTACTACGCCGAGGACTACCACCAGCAGTACCTGCACAAGAACCCGTGGGGCTACTGCCCGAACCACAGCACCGGCGTCAGCTGCCCGGTCGGCCTGACCTAGGCGGCCAGCGCGGCGGCTGGTCTAGAAGCTGCCCGACCAGGCGCCCAGCATGGTGGCGGCCCAGCTGGTCGCGGCGAACAGGGCGAACAGCAGCGTCGCGGTGATGACGGCGAAGCCGGCGGTCCAGATGAGCTCCTCGCCCGTCTCGATGACGTCCAGCATCAGGTGCCCTCCTCCCGCGGTGTTGGCTAGACCCCGACCGGCTCGGGGACGGGCTGGGTGGCGGCGGCGATCGCCTTGGCCCGGCGGCGCTCGCGGGCCTGGGTCAGGCGCCAGGTGGCCAGGGTGCCGACGACGGCCACGATGGCCAGGTACATCAGGGTCCGCCAGGCCCCGTTGATCCCGAAGGTCGAGGCCAGGGTGCGGGCGTTGGTGAGCAGGATGGCGGCGCCGACGATCACCCCGAGCTTGCGGGGGGCCATGCGCTTGACCAGCCAGGCGGCCAGCGGGGCGGCGAACAGGCCGCCGGCCAGCAGCAGCAGGACCAGGGTGAGGGGGACCTGGCTCCAGCTGAGGGAGACCAGGAAGCCGAGGCTGGCCCCGAGGGCGACCAGGAACTCGCCGGTGTCGACCGAGCCGATGACCTTGCGGGGCTCCATCCGGCCGGAGGCGAGCAGGGTCGGGGTCCCGACCGGGCCCCAGCCGCCGCCGCCGACCGCGTCCAGGAAGCCGGCCCCGAGCCCGAGCGGGGCCAGCAGGCCCGAGGGGAGCGGGCGGCCGGCCCGGGGCCGGGGGCCGCGGGGCTTGCCGAGGAAGCGGAACAGCACGTAGACGCCGAGCACGCTGAGGATGGCCGCCACCCACGGCTTGGCCGTGGCGCCGCTGATCGAGGACAGCACCACCGCGCCCACGAAGGCGCCGATGAAGCCGGGGAAGGTCATCAGGCGCACCGTCCGCCAGTCGACGTTGCCGAAGCGCCAGTGGGACACGCCCGACACCGCGGTGGTGCCCAGCTCGGCCAGGTGCACGGTGGCCGAGGCGGCCGCCGGGGCGGTGCCGACCGCGACCAGCAGGGTGGTCGAGGTCAGGCCGTAGGCCATGCCGAGGGCGCCGTCGATCAGCTGGGCCAGCACCCCGACCATCCCGAACAGCACCAGCTTGCGCATCGTTCCTCCGGCAGTTGTCGACGAAGTTGGTCTTGTCTACCAGCTTGCTGGAGATGGTAAGCATGACATGAGGTAGCACCATCATGCGTCGGCAGTACCTCCACTACTTCAACAGGAGATCAGTGTGGCCGAGCAGGGCCTGAGCGCCGCCGAGGTGGCCCAGCGGGTGGCCCGTGGGCAGGTCAACGACGTGCCCAGCGCCCCCACCCGGACCATCGGCCAGATCGTCAGGGCCAACCTGCTCACCCGCTTCAACCTGCTGCTGGGGTCGCTGCTGGCCGTCATCCTGGTCGTCGGGCCGCTCCAGGACGCCCTGTTCGGGCTCGTGATCGTGGCCAACACGGTGGTCGGGATCGTCCAGGAGGTGCGGGCCAAGCGGACCCTCGACCGCCTCGAGGTGGTCAACGCCCCCCGGGCCAAGGTGGTGCGCGACGGGCACCTGGCCGAGCTGGCCGTCGGCCAGGTGGTGCTCGACGACGTGCTCGAGGCCGCCGCCGGGGACCAGGTGGTGGTGGACGGCGAGGTGCTGGAGGCGGCCGGGCTGGAGGTGGACGAGTCGCTGCTCACCGGCGAGTTCGAGACGGTGACCCGCCTGCCCGGCGACCCGCTGCTCTCGGGCAGCTTCGTGGCCGCCGGGAGCGGCCGCTACCGGGCGACCAAGGTGGGCCGGGAGGCCTACGCGGTCCAGCTGACCGAGGAGGCCAGGCGCTTCACCCTGGCCCGCTCCGAGCTGCGGGCCGGGGTCGACCAGATCCTCAAGTACGTCACCTGGGCGCTGGTCCCAACGGCGGCGCTGCTGTTCGTCAGCCAGCTCCGCCTGGAGCACGGGGTCCGGGCCGGGCTCAGCGGGGCCGTGGCCGGGACCGTGGCCATGGTCCCCGAGGGGCTGGTGCTGCTGACCAGCGTCGCCTTCGCCGTCGGGGTGGTCCGCCTCGGCCGGCGCCAGGTGCTGGTCCGCGAGCTGCCGGCGGTCGAGACCCTGGCCCGGGTGGACGTCATCTGCTTCGACAAGACGGGCACCATCACCGCCGGCGACCTGGCCGTGCAGGAGCTGCTGCCCCAGGACGGGGTGGTGGGGGAGGAGGAGGCGGCCGCCGCCCTCGGCGCCCTGGCCGCGGCCGACCCCAACCCCAACGCCACCCTGCGGGCCATCGCCCAGGCCTTCCCGGCCCCGGACGGCTGGCGCCCGGAGGCGGCGGTGCCGTTCTCCTCGGCCCGCAAGTGGAGCGGGGCCAGCTTCGCCGGCCACGGCGCCTTCGTCATCGGCGCCCCCGAGGTGCTGCTGGCCCCCGAGGGGGCCGGGCAGGCCGACGGGAACCGCGCCCTGCTCCGCAAGGCCGAGCAGATCGCCGTCGAGGGCCGGCGGGTCCTGCTGCTGGCCGCCTCGCCCCGGCCGCTTGACGGCCAGGCGCCGCCGTCGGCGCTGGTCCCGCGGGCCATGGTGGTGATCGGCGACCAGGTGCGCGGCGACGCCGCCGACACCGTCGCCTGGTTCGCCGCCGAGGGCGTCCAGGTCAAGGTCGTCTCCGGCGACCACCCCCGCACCGTTGGCACGGTCGCCGGCCAGGTCGGCATCGCCGGCGCCGACCACCCGGTGGACGCCCGCACCCTGCCCGAGGGCCAGGCCGAGCTGGCCGGCCTGGTGGAGGCCCGCTCGGTCTTCGGGCGGGTCGTGCCCCGGCAGAAGCAGGCCATGGTGCAGGCCCTGGGAGCCGGCGGCCACGTGGTCGCCATGACCGGCGACGGGGTCAACGACGTGCTCGCCCTCAAGGACGCCGACCTCGGCATCGCCATGGGCAGCGGCAGCCCGGCCTCGCGGGCCGTGGCCGAGCTGGTCCTGATGGACGGCCGCTTCGCCACCCTCCCGTCGGTGATGGCCGAGGGCCGCCGGGTGATCGCCAACATCGAGCGGGTGGCCAAGGTGTTCGTCACCAAGACGGTCTACGCCACCGTCCTCGCCCTGGCCGTCGGCCTGGCCGGCCTGGCCTTCCCGTTCCTGCCCCGGCACCTCACCCTGATCTCCAGCCTGACCATCGGCATCCCCGGCTTCTTCCTGGCCCTCGAGCCCAGCACCCAGCGATCCCACCCGGGCTTCGTCCGGCGCACCCTCGCCTTCGCCATCCCGGCCGGCCTCACCGCCGCCCTCGGCACCCTGGTCGCCTATCAGGTCGCCGACGTGGCCAACGTCCCCCAGGACCAGGCCCGGACCACCGCCACCCTGGCCCTGGCCGGCCTCGGCCTGGTCGTGCTGGCCCTGGCCGCCCGGCCCCTCAACCGGCCGCGCCGCCTCCTGGTGCTGGCCATGGCCGGCGCCTTCGTCGTCGTCCTCCTCGTCCCCTTCCTTCGGGTATTCTTCGCCCTCGACCTGCCGCCGCTGCCGGTCGCCCTGGCCGCCCTGGGCCTTGACGTCGCCCTCGGGGGGCTGCTCACCCTGGTGGTCGTGCGCATGCGGGCCTGAGCGCGTCCCCCATCCGCCCGGCACGGGGGTCGGCAGTTCTGGAGACAAAGCGAGCCGACCGGCGCAATTTCCGCGTCATGGCCTGGTCGAACAGCCCAGGTGGGACGTAGGTTTCGTCCATGCAGCGCCGTCTCAGGCCCGTCACCGTGCCCCCACCCGTGCCACCGCCACCTGGAGTCGCCGACCGTCGCCGCTCCCGGCGGCTGTGGGGGCTCGGGGTGGAGGCCCAGGTCCAGCTGAGCACGGCCATGCGCCAGCTCCTGGTCGCCCTCGACCAGGCCGACGCCGACGATCCGGAGGCGCACGAGGCCATCGCCGACGCCCGCCTCCTGCTGGCCAGGGCCATCGGCGACATCCAGGCGGTGCTCGGCGAGCTGGCCGACCTCAACGACCAGCTCCGCGCCCGTTAGAATCCTCGCCGGACTGTCCCTATTGCACGGACGTGCTGATGATGCCTGCGGGCGGGCTCCTGGTGGCCGGGGCGGTCCTGGTCACCGTGGCCATCGTGTTCGTCTGGCGGCGCCGCTCGGCCGCCAGCATCGCCAGCCTGCTGGCCGTGCTCGCCGGGGCGGTCTGGTGGAGCGTCTGCTCGGCCCTTGAGCTGAGCGCCGGCGACCTGGCCGGCCGGGAGTACTGGGGCGACCTCAAGTACGTCGGCGTGGTCCTGCTGCCACCGGCCTACCTGGCCTTCGTGCTCCAGTGCAGCGGCCACACCCGCTGGCCCCGCTGGCTGGGCCCGGCGCTGGCCCTGGAGCCCCTGGCCGTGCTGCTGCTCCTGGCCGCCGCCGCCACCCACGACCTGGTCCGCTACTACCCGCCGGGCGCCACCCTGGCGACCGCCCAGGCGGCCGAGGCCGGCCCCCTGTTCTGGCCCCACCTGCTCTACAACAACGCGATCATCTGGACCGGGACGATCCTGCTGATCGTCACCCTCAGCCGGATGTCGAGGCTGTACCGCGGCCAGAGCCTGCTGCTGGTCGGGGCCATCCTGCTGCCGATCATGCTCAACCTCCTGTTCAACTTGAGAGTCGAGCCGTTCCGGCAGGTCGACCTGACCCCGTTCGCCTTCGTGCTGACCACGGCGGTGCTGGTCTGGGGCGTCTACCAGCTCAGCCTGCTCGACCTGCGGCCGGTGGCCCGCAGCCAGATCTTCCGCACGATCAGCGACCCGGTGCTGGTGCTGGACCCGGACGGGCGGGTCCTGGACGCCAACCCGGCCGCCGGCCGGCTGGCCGGGCTGCCCCTGCCCGAGGTGGTCGGCCAGCCGGTCGGCCAGCTCCTGCCGACCTGGAAGGAGACCGTGGCCGCGGCCATGGCCGCCGGGACCGAGCAGGCGACAGAGGAGGTCACCCGGGACGGCCGCATCTACGACCTGGCCATCTCGGCCCTGCCCGAGCGCCAGCGCCAGCCCGGCGGCCACCTGGTGGTGGCCAGGGACGTCACCGAGCGGCGCCAGGTCGAGGAGAAGCTGTGCGCCGCCCTCAACGCCGAGCTGGTGGCCACCGACCGCCTGGCCGTGGCCCTCGACCGGGAGCGGGCCGCGGCCGAGCACCTGCGCACCCTGGACGAGCTCAAGAGCGGCTTCCTCCAGGCCGTCTCCCACGACCTGCGCACCCCGCTGGCCTCGGTGCTCGGCATCTCCCTGACCCTGCAGCGGGGCCGCGGCCGGCTCGACCCGGCCGACACCGAGGACCTGCTGGGCCGGCTCGCCGTCAACGCCCGCCGGCTGGACCGCATCCTCACCGGCCTGCTCGACCTCGACAAGCTCGACCGGGGCATCGTCGAGCTCCGGCGCGAGCCGGTCGACCTGGCCGGCCTGGTCGCGGGCGTCGTCTCCGAGGCCTCCGACGAGCTGGGCGCCCACCCGGTCAGCCTCGAGCTGCTGCCCATCCAGGTCCTGGCCGACGCGGCCAAGGTCGAGCGGGTGGTCGAGAACCTGCTCGCCAACGCCGCCCGCCACACCGACCCGGGCACGCCCATCTGGGTGCGGGTCGCCCCCCTCGACCGGGGGGCGCTGCTGTGCGTCGACGACGCCGGCCCCGGCATCCCGGCCGAGCAGCGGGAGTCGATCTTCCGGCCCTTCCAGCGCGGCCCCGCCGGGGCGACCTCCGCCCCCGGCTCCGGCGTCGGGCTGGCCCTGGTCGCCCAGATCGCCAGCCTCCACGACGGCCAGGCCTGGGTCGAGGACCGGGCCGGGGGCGGGGCGTCGTTCCGGGTCCTGCTGCCCACCGCCAACGGCGGCCGCTGAGCAAGCGGTTGGATCGGCCCCGGCCGACCGTGCAGGATTGAGGGCGGTGCTCTCCTACCTCTCCCGCCTGGTCGGGGTCGTCCGGACCGTGTCCGGCAACCCGGGGCTCCTCCGGGTCGAGCTGGCGTTCGTCGGCTTCAACGTGGCCGAGTGGGCCACCTGGGTGTCGATCCTGGCCTTCGCCTACGAGGTCGGGGGGGCGGCCGCGACCGGGCTGGTGGCGCTCGTCCAGCTGGTCCCGGCGGCCCTGGTCGCGCCCCTGGCCGCGATCGCCGGCGACCGCTTCCGGCGCGAGCGGGTCCTGCTCGCCGGCTACCTGGCCCAGTCGCTGGCGATGGCCGCCACCGCCGCCGCCCTGCTCGCCGAGGCCCCGGTCCCGCTCGTCTACGGGCTGGCCGCGCTGTCCGCGACCTCGATCACCATCACCCGCCCGGCCCAGAACGCCCTGCTGCCCTCGCTGGCCCGGACCACCGACGAGCTGACCGCGGCCAACGTGGCCTCGAGCTGGACCGAGAGCGTCAGCGTCCTCGGCGGCCCCGCCCTGGCCGCGCTGCTGCTCGGGGTGAGCGGCCCCGGCGCGGTCTTCGCCGTGATGGCCTTCGCGCTGGCCTGCTCGGGCCTGCTGGTCAGCTGGGTCCGGACCGTGCCCGAGCCGGCGCCGGCCTCCGAGGGGCGGCCGGGCTGGCTGGGCGGGGTGCTTGGCGCCGCCCTCGGCGGGTTCCGGGCCCTGGCCCGCGACCGGCTGCCCCGGCTGTCGGTCGGCCTGCTCACCGTCCAGTACCTGATGGTCGGGGTCCTGGACGTGCTCCTGGTGGTGCTGGCCTTCGAGGTGCTGGACATCGGCAGCGCCGGGGTCGGGCTGCTCAACAGCGCCGTCGGGGCCGGGGCGATCCTCGGCTCGGCCCTGACCGTCCTGCTGGTCGGCCGGCGGCTGGTCGTGCCCATGGTGGCCGGGTTCGCCTGCTGGGGCCTGGCCCTCGGGGCGGTCGGGCTGGTGCCGTCCCGGGCCGGCGTGCCCGCCCTGCTGGCCGTGGCCGGGGCCGGCGGCATCCTCTGCGAGGTCGCGGGCCGCCTGCTGCTCCAGCGCAGCGCCCCCAACGAGGTCCTGAGCCGGGTCTTCGGCGTGCTCGAGGGCGTGAGCATGGCCGCCATCGGGCTCGGCTCGGTGATCGTGCCCGCCGCCATCGGCTGGCTCGGCGTCCGGGCCACCCTGGTCGGCGCCGGCGGGCTGATGCTGGCCGGCGCCCTGGTGGTCTGGCTGCGCCTGGCCGCGGCCGAGGTGGCCGCCCCGCTGCACGCGGCCGAGCTGGCCCTGCTCCGGGAGATCCCGATGTTCGCCCCGCTGACGGCCGAGGTGGCCGAGCGGGTCGCGTCGGCCATGACCGGGGTCGAGGCCCCCGCGGGCACGGTCGTCATCCGCCAGGGCGCCGACGGCGACCGCTTCTACGTCCTGGCCGCCGGCCAGGTCGACGTCCGCCTCGACGGCCGCTCGGTGGCCACCATGGGCCCGGGCGGCTACTTCGGCGAGATCGCCCTGCTCCGCGACGTCCCCCGGACCGCCACCGTGGTCGCCACCACCGACACCCGGCTGTACGCCCTTGAGCGGGTCCCGTTCCTGGAGGCCATCTCCGGCCACCCCCTCAGCGCCGAGCGGGCCGACGCCATCGCCACCGAGCGCCACCAGGCCCAGCAGCCGCCCCCGGCCCCTGGCGGGGCCTAGCACGTATCACGCCCATGCTTTTTCGAATTGGACGGCGGCCGGAGGGGGTCCGTACCGTCGCTGGCGGGGTGGTGGTGGCATGCCGCGGCAGGCGCAGGAGCAGGTGTTCGACCTGGTGGTGGTCGGTGGCGGTCCCGGCGGGTACCCGGCCGCGATCCGGGCCGCGCAGCTCGGCCTGAAGACGGCCCTGGTCGAGAAGGAGCGGCCCGGCGGGGTCTGCCTCAACTGGGGCTGCATCCCCACCAAGGCCATGCTGCGCTCGGCCGAGGTGCTGGAGACGGCCCGCCACGGGGCCGAGTACGGGGTCCTGGCCGACAACGTGCGGCTGGACTACGCGGCCGTGCTGGCCCGCAAGGACCGGGTGGTCAAGTCGCTCACCGACGGGGTCGCCGGGCTGCTGGCGGCCAGCGGGGTCACGGTGACCCTCGGGCACGCCCGGCTCACCGGGCCGGGGGCGGTCGAGGTCGTCGGGGTCGGGGAGGCACCCCTCGGCCCGGGCGGGCCGCGCTACAACGCCCCGCCGGCTGCCGCCGGGGCGCCGGTGGCCACGCTGGAGGGGCGCAACCTGCTCCTGGCCACCGGCTCGACCCCGGCGCTGCTGCCGATCCCGGGGATCGACCTGCCCGGGGTGGTCACCTCGGACGGCGCCTTCCTGCTCGAGGAGGTGCCGCGGCGCATCGTGATCATCGGGGCCAGCGCGGTCGGGGCCGAGTGGGCGACGATGTTCCAGGCCTTCGGATCCGAGGTGACCATGGTGGAGCTGCTGCCGCGGCTGCTCCCGGCCGAGGACGAGGACATCGGCAAGGCCCTGGCCCGCTCGTTCGCCAAGCGGGGGATCAAGGTCGAGACCGGCCGGACCGTCACCGGGATCGCCCCCGCCGGCGACCAGGCCCCGCCGCTCCGGGTCACGGTCGCCGACCCGGACGGGGGCAACCCGCGCCAGGTCGAGGCCGACGTCGTCCTGGTCGGGGTGGGCCGACGGCCCAACGCCGCCGGGCTCGACCTGGAGCGGGCCGGGGTGGCCACCGACCCCCGGGGCTGGGTCGAGGTCGACGACCGGCTGCGGACCAGCGTGCCCGGGGTCCATGCCGTCGGGGACCTGACCGGCCGGCTCCTCCTGGCCCACGTGGCCAGTCACCAGGGGCTGGTCGCGGCCGGGGTGATGGCCGGCCACGACGAGCGGATGGACTACCGGGCCGTCCCGGCGGCCACCTTCACCCACCCGGAGGTGGCCAGCGTCGGCCTGACCGAGGCCGCGGCCCGGGACGCCGGCCACGACGTGGCCGTCGGCCGCTTCCCCTTCTCGGCCCTGGGCCGGGCCCAGACCTTCGGCGGGGCCGAGGGGCTGGTCAAGGTGGTGGCCGAGCGCGGGGGCGGCCAGGTCCTCGGCGTCCACGTGATCGGCCCCGGGGCCAGCGACCTCATCCCCGAGGGGGTCCTGGCCATGCAGCTGGAGGCGACCCTGGCCGACATCGCCGCCACCATCCACGCCCACCCGACCCTCGGCGAGGGGACCATGGAGGCAGCCCTGGTCGCCCTCGGCCTGCCCGTCCACCTGCCACCCGCACGCAGCCCGTCGGTCGCCGCCCGCAAGCGGAGCCGCCCCGGGGCTGTGGAGAGCGGTGCCCACCCCGCTCCCGGGGCTGTGGAGAGCGGTGCGCATCCCGCTCCCGGGGCTGTGGAGAGCGGTGCGCATCCCGCTCCCGGGTCGGCTACGCTCCCCCTCCGGGGGGCCGAAACCGGGGCCGGGTCGGTGCAGCCTGCCCCGGCAACGCCGGCGGGCCCGGGGCGGGCGGCGGGCCCGGCAACGCCGGCGGTGGACCCGTTGGCGCCTCGGTTCGATCTGACGGTCAGGGCCGACGTCACCCGGCTGGTGGGTGAGCGGGGCGGGGCGGGACTGGGCGACCTGGTGGTCGCGGCGTGCGCCGGGCTGGTGGCGGTCAGCCCGGAGCTGGAGGCGTTCTTCGGCGAGGACCGGCTGCGGGTGGCCAGCCTGGGCGTCGACCAGTTCAGCTCCGTGCTCGAGCCGGCGGACGGGGCCGTCCTGGCCGTTGGTGCCGCCCAGGCCGAGGCGCGGGTGGTGGACGGGAAGGTGGAGGTGCGCCAGGTGGCCCGGCTGACCCTGTCGATCGACCAGGGGGTGGTCGACGGGGCCACCGGGGGCCGGTTCCTCGGCCGGCTCAAGGCCGCGCTCGAGCAGGGGCGGCCCTAGCGGCGGCCGGTCAGGACCCGCAGCTCGGCCTCCATCTTGGCCGGCTTGAGCAGGAGCGCCCCGGGCAGGCCG
>OCZS010000360.1_pt1 | contig 14861 bp, 14 predicted proteins | sample 1539071 | NCBI WGS metagenome assembly OCZS01 (sample SAMEA3113584, study PRJEB22503) | soil metagenome
CGGTCACCGACGCGCCAACTTCGTCGTCATCGCGGAACCTGCGTAGGTCGCCGGCCACGCCGCGCCACCTCCTCGCTCTGCATGCCCTGGTGGCTGGGCCCGATTCCCGGTGAGGCTCCGTGGCGAGCCGTGAGGCTTCCGAGCCACAGGTGACGCCGCTCGTCCACGCGATGGCGGTGGTTCCCCGAATGATGGCATCCGGGTCCCGCTCCCCCCAGAAGTCGGGTTAGGGTCATCTTCTCGACAGGGGACCCTGGCCAGGGCTGTTGGCGGAGCCGTCGTCCATCCCGCGGGGTCCACCGTGGCCGTATCGTCGCCTCTCGGGGCAAAAGGGTGGTGTTAGTCATGGGCCCACGTCTCACAGACCGCCGTGTCACGGTCTGGAGCGTCGCGCTCGCCGTGCTGGGGATACTTCTCTCGTGGACCCTGGAGCGCGGGCTGCAACCCGTGCAGGCGGCGCCGGTGTCCACAGCCACGACGACGGCTCGCCTACCGGTGACCTCGGCCCTCGGGGAACCGAGACAGAAGTACACCCCGCCGCCGGTACCGACCCCCAGCCCCAGCCCGAGCGCCACCGCCCCGAAGGCCACGGTCAAGCCCAAACCGTCCCAGAAGCCCACGGCATCCGGCTTCCGGCTGAGGATTCCGGAGATCGGCCTCGATCACCGCATGTACGGCGGCGGTCTGAGCTCTGACGGCACGATCGACCCCGAACCACGGAGCATCATGTGGTTCCAGGGCTACGACCGGGTGAGGCCGGGACGCGTGGGCACGGCCGTCATCGCGGGCCACGTTGCCAGCGGGAGCCGGCGAGACGTCTTCGCCAACCTCGCCGACGTGGACGTCGGCGACAAGGTGCAGATCGTCGACAAGGGCAAGATCCTCACGTACCGGGTGACGCGAGCCAGCGCGATCAACAAGTACGAGGTGACCACGGACGCGGCCGTGTGGGGTCGGAACACGTCCCGTTCCCGCCTCGCGATCATCACGTGTGACGACGCGTTCGGCTTCCGCGGCGACGGTCACCGGGTCGCCAACTTCGTCGTCATCGCCGACCGGGTCTAGGACCCGGCGCCCGCCGTTTCCCGGCCCAGACGCGCGCAGGAGCGCTGGCGTGGGCCGCGAGTGCTGCCTCGGGGTCTGGAACGGCTGCGGCCAGAGAAACCGCTGTGACCTGTGGGAATGCGTCACCCCATCTGATATCTGGATTATCAAGATTGGGTGGATCCGATCGGTTGAGTCACCCCCTCAGCAGGTTTATGGTCGGTCTCCCGGGCGAGTGACAAACCGCCGCGACGGGGGTCGCGCTGAACAGCCAGCCGGGGACAAGTTCACGACAATCTGCGGGGACCGCTTTGGCGGTCCCGGACCTGGAAAGGGCGGTGCTTCCATGCGCCATCGAATAGTGACAGCCGTGGCGAGTGTGCTGGGAGCGGCGGCAGTCGTCGCGGTTCCCGTCGCCCTCATCGCGCCAGCTCAGGGGGCGCCGATCCTGGCGTCGCAGCATGAGCCGAGCACGTGGCCCGGTGACAGCGAGGCCAACAACGAGGGGTTCTGGGAGGACTTCCTCACAGACCAGGGCTATGAAGACGTCGACTGCGTGAAGTTCGAGAGCCCCGATGACCCGTTTGTGGTTCCGGCCCTCACCGATGAGGACCGGTTCTACGTCCTGGCGGTCGTCAAGGGCGGAAGCGGACCTACGGCCAACCAGCTCTACTGGCGGCCCGTCGCCGGCGACGAGCTGTCGCACCCCTCCGCGGGCGTCTCGCACGTCATCCTCTGCACTGCCGAGGAGGAGGTCGTGACGACGAGCCCGCCGGTGACGACGACGCCGCCGGTGACGACGACGCCGCCGGTCACGACGACGCCGCCGGTCACGACGACGCCGCCAATGACCACTACGCCTCCCATGACGCACACTCCCCCCAAGACCGGCCCGGTCGTCGAGACCGACCGTCCCTCTGACGCCGGAGGACCGGGTCTCGGCCTTCTCGCCGGCGGTGCGCTCATCGTCGCGGGCCTCGGTGCCGCTCTGCTCGCTCGCCGTCGCCAGGGCGAACACCTCTGACCAACCGGCCACCCACTGACCGTGGTGGGTCGGCCATGACGCCCCTCGGCGCCGTGCTGCTCCCTCGTGGGCAGCACGGCGCCGAGGCCGTTCAGGGCTGCCTTAACGGGCGGTCGAGGTCCGACCCACGCCCTGAGGACCGTCAGGGGCCCGCTCCCTCGAGGTCCGAACCACGCGCGAAGGCGTCAGGCGTTCGGCACCTCGAGCTCCAAGGGCCTCTCCAGGAAGGCCGCCAAGGCCTGGGCAGCCTTCTCCAGCGCCTCCAGGTCGTCGTTGGGCAACGCCACGTCGGGCAGGATGGCCACCCGCACTCCTGCCCGGCCGACCGTGCGCTTCCACGTGCCGACGTCCTCACCGTCCACGACGACGATCCCCCCGCCCACCTCCGACAGCAGCCGCTGCCGAGGCGCTTCTGGGTCTCGCCGCGGAAAACCCGTCCTGGCATACGTCAGCGACACCTCGTCGAAGGTCGGCAAGAGGTAGGCCCGGTGCGCCCGCGTCGTCCGCGCCGGCACGGTCGGATCTGACCACAGCAGGTCCCCACTGACCTCCACCTGCTCGAGCCCGTCCTTCAGCTCGGCCAGCGCCCGCCGGATCTCGGTGAGGGTCAGGCTGCACCATCGCCCCAGATCGCGGTCGGATGCAGGGCCGTGACCTGCCACGAACCGCCGCACAAGCTCCCGACGAGCGTCCTCCCCCTCCAGGACATCGTTCGGCCCGGGGGGCACCGTCTCGTCGGCGAGGACGTAGGTGTGCTCCGTCCCACGCGGCGGCCCGGAGCAGATCACCGCACGCAGCTCCGCGACGAGCAGCTGGTGGCCGACCTGCTCCCCGCGACACGGCAGTCCTCGCTCCGCGAACACCGCGGTCAGCTCACGTCGCGTCAGCGGGGTCCTGCCGGCGAGAACGTCGGTCAGCACGTCGAGGGCCTTGCCCATGGAGGAACCGTCGAGGCCGAGGCCGCGGTGGCGGGCGGCCATCGAGGACTCCACCTTCGCGGCGGTGACCCGCTGGATCCACCGCAGGTCCTCGGCAGCCACGAAGTGCCAGGTCGGGCGGAGCACGTGCGTGCGCACCCACCCTCCTGCTGCCTGCTCGGCAAGGACACCGGCATACGTGGTCCTGGGCCGCATGCGCATGCCGAGGGACCATGCGGCGAGGGGCGCGTCCTGGGCCTGGACGCAGGTGAGCAGGCGCACGACATCGGCGCCATCCCGCATTCCTCCCGCAGAGAGCCGTTGCGTCGCCAGCCGTCGTCGGTGGACCCGGTCGAGGATGCCGTCAGTCACCGCGCCATCGTCGCACCGAGCACCGACGCCCCACGGGAACACTTCGCACTCCGCGCGGGTTCTGCTAGAGTGTAATCACGTAATCATGTAAGGAGCACTCCATGAGACATCGCGGAATCCATCCTGAGCACGACGTGCCAGACGGAACGCAGCACCAGGCCCGCGGGGGCCGTTCTTCATCGGGCGCGGGACGCGGCCCGCGTGGCGGAGGCCCCGGTCCGGGAGGTGGCCACGACGGACCTCGCCGGGGTCGAGGCTTCGGCCGGTCCGGTGGCTGGCAGCAGGGTGACCTCCCGAGCGCCGAGGACGCGCAGAGCTGGTTCTCGGGTCGACTTCCCGACGCGTGGTTCGACTCGGTCGACGTGACCGTGGACAGGGAGGAGATCACCGTCATCGGGACCCTGTCCGGCATCGAGGCCGGCACCGACGCCGCGGAGGCCGAGGGCCGGATCAGCCGTTTCCGCGCGGACACGCGCGAGCAGCGCATCGCCATCGCCCAGGAGGCGCAGGCGCGCTACCAGCGGACCGTGTCGTGGGGCGCCCGTGTCGGTGAAACCACGGCGCTCTTCACGCACCTCGCCGTCCCCGTCATGACTCGCCTCCGCCAGCCCGAGCGCGCGGTGCTCGACACCCTTGTGGATGCCGGCGTCGCCCGCTCCCGCAGCGACGCGCTTGCCTGGTCGGTGCGGCTCGTCGGCGAGCACGCCGACGCCTGGCTCGGCGAGCTGCGTGAGGCGATGGCCGAGGTCGACAAGCTGCGCGCCAAGGGCCCCGAGCTCTGAGCCGGATGCCGCGCCACGGCGACGTGGCGCGGCATCCGTCGCCGGACCTTGACCGGAGGATCCGCCTTTCTGCCGGGTGGCGCCTCGGATCGTCGAACAGCCTCCTGCGGCTACCGGTAACCTCCGGGCATGAGGGCCGCGGTGAGTGAGCGCTACGGACCCCCGGAGGTCGTGAAGGTCATCGACGACGCCCCGGTCCCGGGGGTCGGACCGGATGACCTCCTGGTGCGGGTCCACGCCACCACCGTCAACCGCACGGACTGCGGCTACCGCGGGGCGTCCCCCTTCTTCATCCGTGGCATCTCCGGGCTGCGGCGGCCGGCCACGAACGTCTGGGGGACCGAGTTCGCCGGGGTCGTCGAGCGGGTCGGGCTCGAGGTGACGCGCTTCTCTCCCGGGGACGAGGTGTTCGGGTATGCCGAGGGGCGCTTCGGGACGCACGCCGAATACGTGGCGGTCAGCGTCACCTCGCTCGTCGCTCCCGTGCCGGACGGCGTCGACCTGCCGACCGCCGCCGCGGCCACTGAGGGCGGCCACTACGCGCTGTCGTCCATCCGGCGCGCGGGGATCCAGCCCGGACAGCGCGTCTTGGTCCACGGCGGGACGGGGGCCATCGGCTCAGCGTGCGTGCAGCTGCTCGCCGACCTCGGTGTGCAGGTGACGGCCACCGCGTCGACGGCGCACCTCGACCTCGTGCGCCGCCTGGGCGCGCACGAGGTCATCGACCGCGAGACGCACGACTTCACGAGGACCGGGCGGACGTACCACGCGGTCCTCGACATGGTGGGCAAGAGCACGTTCCGGGCCTGCCGCCGGATCCTCGTCCCGGGCGGTGTGTACGTGTCGTCGGAGCTCGGGCCTTTCGCCCAGAACATCGCCCTTCCCCTGGTGACTCGGGTGGGTCGGGCTCGGCGCCGGAGGGTGGTCTTCCCGTTCCCGATGGAGACGCCCGAGGTCCTGGAGCATCTGAGGTCGCGCCTCGCGAGCGGCGCCTTCCGGCCCGTGCTCGACCGCACCTTCCCCCTCGAGGACATCGTCGAGGCGTACCGGTACGTCGAGAGCGGGCACAAGGTGGGCAACGTCGTCATCACCGTCCGGGCTGCCTGAGCCGGATGCCGGATCGCACCGGCGGTCGTCAGACGGGCGCCGCCACTGACGAGGGACCACTCTCGCGGAGGGACCGTGCCCTGGCGCGGGCGACGCGCAGGGCTCGCACGGGGGCTCGCAGCCGCCAGCCCGGAACCGCTGGGCGTTCGAGCTGTTCCGACCAGACCCACAGCGTGACGACAACCATGAGTCCGAGGTGCCACGCCGGCACGAGCAGTGGGACGAGCATGAGTGCCCAGCAGGAGCCGAAGCACCACAGGGCGTGGCTGCCGCCGAGGCGCAGCGCATCGACATCCGCGGCGCGACCGAACGCGGCCAGCGGGGGATGCCGTGCGCGTCGGTTGAGGCACCGCTGCTTCGACGGAGTTGCCTGCCACATCAGAGCAACTGCAATGCCGGCCGCGAGTGCCGTGTAGGGGGGCCCCGTCGGCGTTCGGATGACGCTGGCCAGAGTGACCAGTCCGACGCCTCCGGCGGTCCAGGTCACAGCGTAGGCGACCGTCACGAGCGCCACCGCGCGCCCCCGACGCCCAGCGAGGCTGCGTGTGTAGGCGTGGCGCAGGGCCGGGATGAGCAGGGGCGCCATCATCGCGGCGAGCATCACCCCCCATCCGGCGACATAGCCCCACGGCGGCGTGTAGGACCAGTGCACAGCCTCTGGCACATCCAGTCCGGTTGATGAGAGGCCCGCACCCCCGTGCCCTGCATGGCCGACGGACTCCGCCTCTCGCGCGAGTGTCGTGCCTGCTGATGCCCCCACGGGCGGTGACCCGAGCAGCTCGGGAACCAGCATGGCTGCCCACGCGACCACGGTCACAGCGAGGACCGGCCTCCGGATGCGGCGCCGCTGGTGAGCCTCAGGCGTCACGCGCTCGGACCCTCAGCGACCTTGGCGGAACACGCTGATCCGACCGATGCTCAGCTCTGCCTTCTCCCCGATGGGTCGCACCGGCACGATGCGGACCGGCAGGTCGTCGACGTCGAACCCGCTCTCGAGCTGGAGCTGGTCGACGATGTCGGTGATCTCGAGCACGAAGGTCAGCCCCTGGCCGGCGTGCTCGTCGTCGAAGTCGCTGGCCTGGCTCACCCCGAACGGGGCGATGCTGCCGGCGAGGCGTTCTGGGCGCTCGGAGGCATCCTCGTCGTCGCTCACACCGACGTAGACCCGGAAGGCCGCTGCATCGGACTGTCCCCGCACGTTCTCGAGGTTGAGGAAGACCCGGTCGCGAGCTCCCGCCACCTCCGCGTCGTCGGCGCCGAGAGCGAGGCTGTCAACGACCCTCCGTCGGGTGGGCGCATCGAGCCGGACCCTGGTGCGCGACTCGGTGCCTCGGACCGGCACCGCTTCGTCGTTGGCACCGACGAGCTCCACGTTCGTGTTCTCGGGCATGGGCGCACCCTCCTCCGCAGTGAGGTCGAGCCCGAGGCCCTCGTCCACCCGCTCCTGGGGCGGGACTGGTGCGGCCGCGGGAGTGAGGTCGTCGTACTCGTAACCCAGAGCTGCCGGATCGGTCATCTCGCCAGGGGTGTACGTGAACGTCGTCGCATCGGGCATCGGGGCGCTGAAGGCGCGCTCCCCGAGGCTGGCCGGGCCCTGCAGCCATGTGGGCTGGGTCGGGTCGAGGTGGGCCGGGTCGGATCTCCAGCTCGCCCAGAGGCGGTCGATGTTGGCGTGGTGCAGCCAGAAGATCGGGTCCAGACCGGCCGTCCGCGGATCGGACATCGCGCCGATGGTCTCCGGGAACTGCGCCTGTTGACCTCCGACGAGACCGTGGACCCAGTCGTGCGGCTGCGTCTCGACCGCTCCGTGCACCGGGCCGTTGTGCGCGAAGCCGGTGTCGACGCCGCCGAACCCCGGACTCCCCCCACTGGACACTCCGGTGAAGTCAGGCTCCGCCAGCGCGTTGAGGTTGACCTCGCTCGTGGGCACGAACACGTTGCCGTCGCCGAACGGGCCGTAGCGCTGCTCCACGAACAGGGGGTTGTCGCCCGAGCCGTCCGGCCAGTCGGAGGACGCGAACGCCGGAGGGAGCGCGGACTGGCCGGCCTTGAAGTAGTTCCAGTAGGGCAGCGCCCAGCTCTCCGGTCCGCCGAGATCCGTCACTGCGGCCCGGATGTTCGACTCGAAGGCCAGCACGTAGCCCCGGTGCCACGGGAGGAAGTACCAGCTCCCGTGCTGGCACTGTCTCCAGAACTGGCTGAGCAGCGCCGAGGTCGGGGGCTGGTCGGTCGGGACGAGGTAGCCGAGCTCCTGCCACCGCGCCGAGCTGAAGCCGTGCATGCCCGCGTAGAAGCGCCAGCTCGTGGGATCGGCGAGCGGCCGTCCCTTCATGGCCCCCACCCCTCGGGCGTACCAGAGGATGTCGTCGGCCCAGTCATCACCGAGCTCCCACACGTTGCGACGAACGACGTGCATGGTGTCCCACCTCCCTGATGCACCGGAAGGCACGCAACGACGTCGGCCCGTTGATCGTCGGTCGAGCGCGCCTGTGAGGTGCATCACAGTGAGTCGCACTCTATCGCCGGTCCGGATCGCCGGCCACGCCCGAGAGGGGCATCAGCCGACACTGGTGCGGCGGAGGCCCCCTGCCTGGCCTGGCCTAGGGCCTCGCCCCGCCGCCCCGGAGTCAGGCCACGCTGCGGCGCATGACCAGCCGAGGCATCCTGCTGGCGACGGCATCCGTCGTCCCGACGACCTCGAAGCCGGCCTTCTCGAACATCGCCCGGGTCCCCACGAACGCCATGGTGAGGTCCATCCGGCCCTTCGGGTCCACGGGATAAGCCTCGACGGCCGGCGCCCCGTTGGCCGCGGCATATGCGACGGCGCCCTCGATGAGGTGACCGGTCACCCCCTTCTTGCGGTGACCGGTGCGCACGACGACGCAGATGATGCTCCACACGGGCAGGTCGTCGACCGGTCGGATGAGCTTCGAGCCGGCCAACCGGGGGATCTCGGCACGCGGCCCGGTGTTGCACCACCCGACCGGAACCCCGTCGAGGTAGGTCACCACCCCCGGCGGGTGCTTGCGCTCGCACAGCGCCCGCATCGCCCGCTCACGGCTGCCGTGACCCAGGGCCTCGATCTCCTTGGCGTTCAGGCGGTGCGACAGGCACCAGCAGTGCGTTGCCCGTCGGTTCGGGTTGATGACGTCGGCGAAGTCCTCGAACCGGTCCGGAGTCACGGGGTGGGTCTCCCACTGGCCCTCCACGGGGGACGCCTTCTGACGCGTGGTCTTCTTCCGCGTTGTCGTGGCCATCCACCCACCCAACCACCGAGTGCCGACACACAGCACGACACGGCATCCGGCGAATGTGTGCGCTGGGGATGTCACATCAGGACCCTGGCCGGTGTCTACAGGGGTGGACGGCCGACCCCGGCCGCCTCGACCTCAGGAGGAACCGTGGCCAGCACCTACCGCATCCCCAAAGCAGAGCTCACCGGCGCCTACGGACGGCTTCTGGAGACCGTCACCCGGCGCATGTGGGGCAAGGTGCCCGACAACCTGTACGTCGCCTTCCACCACCGACCGGTGATGAACGCGGTCTTCGGCTTCGAGCGGAAGGTGGCGAAGTGGGACGCCCTCGACCCCCACCTGAAGACGTACGCCACGATGGCGACGGCCGCCGCCATCGGCTGCAGCTGGTGCCTGGACTTCGGCTACTACCTGGCCCACACCGACGGCCTCGAGGAGGCCAAGGTGCGTGAGGTGCCACGCTGGCGGAAGTCCGAGCTCTTCACGCCGCTCGAGCGCGACGTGCTCGAGTACGCCGAGGCGATGACGGCCACCCCTCCGTCCGTCGACGACACGCTGAGCGCCCGGCTCCAGGAGACCCTCGGCGTCAAGGCCGTCGTGGAGCTCACCCAGATGGTGGCGCTCGAGAACATGCGTGCCCGGTTCAACCTCGCGGCCGGTGTCGAGGCCCAAGGGTTCTCCGACGTGTGCGAGCTGCCGCTCGCCGTACGCTCCCACTCGTGAGCGACGTGCCGGACCAGGTCGACGCACCCGGTGCGACTGGTGCGACGGACGCGGCCGACGCGCCGGACCCGGCGGAGTTCGAGGCCCTGCGGCCGCTGCTCTTCACCGTGGCCTACGAGATGCTCGAGGTCGCGGCGGATGCCGAGGACGTCGTGCAGGAGGCCTGGCTGCGCTGGTCGCGGGTCGACCCGTCGACGGTCCGCGACGAGCGCGCCTACCTCGTGCGCATCGTCACACGGCTGGCTCTCAACCGGCTGCGCACCGTCGCTCGGCGGCGCGAAGCGTATGTCGGGCCGTGGCTGCCCGAGCCGCTGGTCACCGTGCCCGACGTCGCGGAGGACGTGGAGCTCGCCGAGAGCGTCTCGACGGCGATGCTGCTCGTCCTCGGCACGCTGACGCCACTGGAGCGCGCGGTGTTCGTCCTGCGAGAGGTGTTCGACGTGCCGTACGAGGAGATCGCCGAGGGTGTCGACCGGACTCCCGCCGCCGTGCGCCAGATCGCCCACCGGGCCCGGGAGCACGTCAGTGCGCGGCGGCCGCGGCGGCAGGTCGACCGTGCCGAGCACGAGGCGGTGCTCGAGAAGTTCCGCCGCGCTGCCGTCACCGGGGACATCGGGGGACTCGTCGACGTCCTGGCACCGGACGTCCTGCTGGTCACCGACGGTGGGGGAGTGCGCAAGGCGGCCCTGCACCCGATCCGTGGCCGGGACAAGGTGCTCCGCTTCATCGCCGCCGTCACCCCGCCCGACATGGTCGTCGACTGGCAGGTCGCCCTGGTCGGGGGTATGCCGGGTCTGGTCGCCGTCGTCGACGGCGTCGTGGACAGCGTCATCACCATCGACCCGGTCGACGGGCTCGTCGGCTCTCTGTACCTCGTGCGCAACCCGGACAAGCTGAGCGGCCTCCAGCGGGAGGTGCGCCTGGCACGGTGACGCGGCACGGCATCCGCCCGTCGTAAAGTCGGCCGATGCGGATCGTCAGCCTGCTCCCGTCGACGACGGAGATCCTCTTCGCGATCGGCGCGGGTGACGACGTCGTGGGCGTGACCTTCGAGTGCGACCACCCGGTCGAGGCGCGCTCGCGCCGCATCGTCTCGTCCACGGCCCTGCCGGAAGGCTTGTCCCCGAGGGAGATCGACGCCTCAGTCGCCGCTGCCCTGGCGCGCGGTGACGACCTCTACCGCCTGGATGCCGGGGCGCTGTCCGGCCTGGACGCCGACCTCGTCGTCACCCAGGACCTGTGCGCGGTGTGCGCCGTCGACGTCTCCGTCGTGAGCGACGCCCTCGCCCACCTCGGGTGCACCGCCGAGGTGCTCACCATCGACCCGCACACGCTCGACGAAGTGCTGGAGTCGGTGCTCACGTTGGGTGCCGCGACCGGCCACCGGGAGGAAGCGTCGGCGCTCGTGGCGTCGCTGCACGACCGTCTGGATGCCGTGCGCGCCCGGGTCGCGGGACGTGACCGTCCGCGCGTCGTCGTGCTCGAGTGGACAGACCCGCCGTATGCGCCGGGCCACTGGCTCCCGGAGATGGTCGTCGCGGCGGGTGGTGAGCCGGTGCTCGGTGCGGCGGGGGAGAAGTCTGTGCGCACCACGTTGGATGCCGTCCACGCAGCGCGCCCTGACGTCATCGTCTGCGCGCCGTGCGGTTACGACCGGGCCGGGGCGCAGGCGCAGGCCGACTCCCTCGTCTCGGCGGGGGTGCTTCCGGCCGGCACACCCGTGCACGCCGTCGACGCGAACGGCTCCTGGGCCCGGCCGGGCCCGCGGCTCGTCGACGGCGTCGAGGAGCTCGCGGCGATCCTTCACCCCTGAGGCTCCTCGTGGGTGGATCCACCCACGAGGGCACAACCCCGGATGGGGAGGACGCCCGATGAGCGAGCGGTCCCGCCCTCCCTAGCGTCGCCGGCATGGACACCTCCATCCCCGTGGCAGCCGGCGCCGTCGCATCAGTGGTCTTCGCGTGCAGCACCGTGCCGATGCTGGGAAAGGCCGTCCGCACCAAGGACCTCGCGTCCTACAGCCGCGGCAACCTCGTGCTGGCCAACCTGGGCAACGCCGTCTACTCGGTGTACGTCTTCACCCTGCCCCCCGGCCCCATCTGGCTGCTGCACACGTTCTACATCGTCTCCTCGGCGCTGATGCTCATCTGGAGCCTGCGCTACGGCCGGCGCCCCAGCCCCGCCGAGGACCGTGCGGCCACCACCGCCAGAGTCCAAGGAGTTCGCCATGCCAACTGAGCACATCGGGACCGAGCACATCGGGACCGAGGACATCAACACCAAGCACATCAACACCGAGCACATCGAGACCGTCATCGTCGGGGCCGGCCAGGCCGGCCTCGCCACCGGGTACCACCTCCAGCGGGCGGGCAGGCCGTTCGTCATCCTCGACGGCGAGAGCCGCATCGGCGACGGCTGGCGGAACCAGTGGGACACCCTGCGGCTCTTCTCGCCGGCCTGGGCGGACCAGCTGCCGGGCCTACCGCACCCCGGCCCTCGCTGGTCCTTCCCGACCAAGGACGAGTTCGCCGACTACCTCGAGTCGTATGCCGCCCACTTCGGCCTGCCGGTGCGCCTCGGGTCGCGCGTGACGACCGTGGACGCCGAGGGCGACGGCTACGTCGTCACGACCGGTGACACCCGCATCGAGTGCGACAACGTGGTCCTGTGCACCGGCACCTTCGGGCGGACTCCTCATGTCCCGGGCTTCGCGGACCAGCTCGACCCCTCCATCCGGCAGCTGCACTCCAGCGAGTACCGACGAGCGTCACAGCTGGCCGACGGCACCGTGCTCGTCGTCGGCGCCTCGCACTCGGGGTGCGACATCGCCTACGAGACCGCCGCCACCCACCCCACCGTCATGGTCGGGCCGGACACCGGGCAGATCCCGGTCCCGTTCACCTCACCGCTGCTCAAGGTGGTCTTCCCGGTGATGCTGTTCGCCTTCACGAACGTCCTGACGCGCTCCACGCCCATGGGCCGGAAGGCACGGGAGCACTTCCGCCACGGGGGTCCGCGGCTGCGCGTGCAGCAGCGTGACCTCGCCGAGCGGGGCGTTGACTGGGTCCACGGTCGGGTGGTGGGCGTCGTGGACGGCCGTCCCGTTCTCGACGACGGGCGGACGATCGACGCCGGGACCGTCGTGTGGTGCACCGGCTTCCGGCAGGCCTTCGACTGGGTTCGCATTCCCGTGTTCCACGAGGACGGCTGGCCCCGCGAGTACCGCGGAGCGGTCGACGGCGTGCCCGGGCTTTACTTCTGCGGGATGCAGTTCCAGTACGCCGCCAGCTCGATGCTCATCCACGGCGTGGGCCGGGACGCCGCACACGTCGCCCGCCTCATCGAGAAGCGCCAGACGGCTCTGCCGCGACGGAGCCGCGAGGCGGTTGCCTGACCCTGGTGGTGGCGCGCGCGGGACGTTGCGACGACCCGGTGGTGCAGACACACCAGGGTGTCGCCCTGGTCCGCCGTCACCCCCGTGGTCGGCGACGGGCAACCGCTGCGCGAGTACCCTCCGGACGTAGGAGTGATGCCCTGTGGACGTCGTCGCGGAACTCGCGCTCGGGAGGCAGGCCTTCGAGGAGCGCTCTTGGGCCACGGCATACGAGCGCCTGGCCGCTGTGGACCCGAGGGCCCTCGGCGAGGCGGACCGGCTGGCGCTCGGCACGGCGGCATTCCTCTCCGGTGACCGCGAGGCGGCCGACCGCGCCTATCAGGAGTCGTACCGCCGCCACATCGACTCGGGGGCAATGCTGGCCGCCGCACGCGACACCTTCTGGCTGGGGATGCTCCACAACACGGGCGGGAACCCGGCGATCGGCGGCGGGTGGGTGGCCCGAGGCGCCCGGCTGCTGCACGACGCGCCCCCGGATGCCGTCGAGCACGGGTACCAGGCAGTGCACGAGATGTTCCGGCACATCTTCGCCGGCGAGTTTCCGGCGGCCCTCGAGGTCTCAGAACGCATCGCGGAGACCGGGCAACGCTGTCGGGACGCGAACCTCGTCGCCTTGGGCCTGTCCTCGCAGGGGCGGCTGCTCATCTACGGCAGCCGGGTGCCGGAGGGGCTCGCGCTGCTCGACGAGGCGATGGTCGGCCTCAACGAACCCGACGTCTCGCCGGTCATCGCCGGGCACGTCTACTGCTCGATGGTCGAGGGCTGCCAGGAGATCGCGGACTACCGGCGGATGACCGAGTGGACGACCCTGCTCACCCGGTGGTGCCAGGTGCAGCCGGACCTCGTGCCGTTCACTGGGCAGTGCGCGGTGCACCGCGCGCAGATCATGAGGTGGCGCGGTGCCCTGCCCGAGGCGCTCGACGAGCTCCGTCTGGCCCTCGCGAGGTACGTCGCCGAGGGAGGCACGCCTGCAGCCGGGCTGGCGCACTACGAGCGGGGTGAGGTGCTGCGGGTCCAGGGGGACTACGCCGGCGCGGCCGCGGCGTACGAGGAGGCGGCGGCACTCGGACGCGACCCCCAGCCGGGGCTGGCTCTCCTGACGCTGGCCAAGGGACGCGTCCCGGCGGCCGTGGCGATGGTGCGCCGGCTCATGGACGAGACGCCGGACCCCGTGCACCGCAGCGGCCACCTCCCTGCCGCGGTCGAGGTCTTCCTCGCGGCCGGGGAGCTGGATGCCGCGCGGCTGGCGGCTGATGAATTGACGTCAGTGGCGGCGTCCTTCGGGTGCGAGAGCCTGGAGGCGTCGGGTGCATTCGGGCAGGGGTCGGTGAGCCTGGCCGCCGGGGACGCGGACGGAGCGGCCGAGGCGCTGCACCACCTGCGGCACGCCTGGAAGGTCTGGATCCAGCTGGGCGCGCGCTACGAAGCGGCGTGGGCCCGGGTGCAGATCGGCGTGGCGTGCCGGGTGCTCGGCGACGAGGAGTCGGCGCTCTCCGAGCTCGGGGTGGCCCGGCGGACCTTCGCCGAGATCGGCGCCGCGCCGGCCCGATCGGAGGTGGAACGGCTGCTCGGGCGCACGCTGCCGGACGGCCTCAGCGCTCGGGAAGCCGAGGTGCTGCGGCTCGTCGCCAGCGGGCAGAGCAACGGCCAGATCGCGGCTGCCCTGTTCTTGAGCCAGAAGACCGTGGAGCGGCACCTCAGCAACATCTTCGCCAAGACCGGGGCGGCTTCGAGGACCGCTGCGGCGGCCTACGCCTTCGAGCACGGCCTCGCCTGAGCGAAGGCCTCATGGCAGCCGCCGCTGAGCGCGTGCGAGTCGCTGCGGCGACGGCTTTTGCGCGCCTATGGGCTCTCCGCACCACACGCTGCCGTGGTGGCGACCTGGGCGCTCATCGGCGTCTTCGAACTCGTGCGGTTGAGTCCGCTCAGGACGCCTCCACCGCGGTATCAGGGGCCGGACCCAGTGCTCTTCTCGGACATGAGGACCACCCGCCGCCGGACCGCTCGGCGCAGCCACCACCCGGCCGTCGGGCACGACATGCTCGGCCGCTGGCACTGGGAATGCACCTGTGGCGCAGGCAACCACGGCGGGTCCACGTCGGCCGGCTGGCACGCTGCGGTCACCGCCGCCCTGGTGCACCAGAGCACCTGCCCAGGCGAGTGACCTCGACGGACACCGCCGCCCTGGTCCATCAGAGCACCTGCCCCGGGGGAGTGACCTCGACTGGTCCGTTTCGGGTGCGA
>OCZS010000361.1_pt1 | contig 14843 bp, 16 predicted proteins | sample 1539071 | NCBI WGS metagenome assembly OCZS01 (sample SAMEA3113584, study PRJEB22503) | soil metagenome
AGCGCCGAAGTCTTCCCAACTGAGCGGAAGTAGGAAATCTGTGAGAAAAGTTCCAAATTCTTGTCTCGAAGCCTTTACAGGCAATGGGATCGGTGATAGTATCACTTGTTACAGAGACAGCGGAAGAGGTAGGAAAACTTCTAAGGAAAGAAAACTCGTTCAGAGAGATATCCCAGAAAGATAAATCTCGGATAGATCAGACCAGAGAGTGAACACTCCGAGGAAGACCGCAAAGAGAGATATCTCGACGAGATAGATCCTAGAAGGAGTTTTCGGGAGTACTGAGAAGTAAGTACCACCAAATCCGCTGTCTCCCTTTGTTAGTCAGTGATGTCACCCCCGTTGCTCAAAAGCCTCATACACTCATACAATTCATTTTCAGTCCCTAAGCCTCGATTAGAAGTGAAGATACGAGGCGGATTCCGCAGAATGGAGGAACATGACCGGGAACGATAGAGATGCAGCATGAGAAGAGAAGTAAGACCAGGCCCACGAGTCCTATGACGCAGTGCGCGTAGAGAAAGGTGGGTAACTGAACTGGAATAGCACCCACCAAGGCTGCTACAGATGCCCAGGACACGGCATCAGTTTATCCTCGCTATCATTCAGCAAGTCGTCCATGGCTTGAGCTGCCAATCCTTCCATGCCCTCAATCATGTGGGCTAGACCCTGAGCGTGATGCTTGAGTCTCGATGCCCTAGCAGGGTGCTGACTGCGGGTACTGGCACGCCCTGACTCAGTAGCAGACTTGCAGCACCTCAAACGTCGGCGTGATTAGAGCGAGAATTCCTCGTCCACCAAGACGCTCACCACAACCAGCTTCGCGGGAGGGACCACTGGGAAGAAGATCATGGGTAAGCTTGTGGTGGCACAACCCGGGCGATGCGCTCGACTGCCGCGGGCATCGAGCCTTATGAGGAGGGGCCCCGGGCACTAGCGGGCACGCGAGCGGTGGATCGCTCGCGCAACGGGTGGCATAATGGCCGCCTTCGTCCCGCTGGGCCGGGTGGTAGCGACACGGGGGGCGCTGAACGTGTTCTTGACGGCGGGTCAGGACACAGATGAACTCCTGGACCGGCCCCAGTCAGGTGACTGGGGCGAGGTGTCGCCCGAGGACGCCATCGCCCATCAGTGCGGACCGCGCATCCCACCGAATCGGAGCGCCAGCGCCGTCAGGACCGCGTAGAGCGGCGGCATCCGCAAGAGACGCGCCAGCCCCTCACCGACTTGGTGGGCATGCGTCAGTCAACAGTCGGCTGTTGATAATTTGACGAAGGACCTTTAGAGTGCTGGCATGTCCTCGACCGACCTCTGAGATGTGCGTCTTGAGCACACCACCGCGTGCGAGCAGCGCGTCTCCATGCTGCGAGCGCAGCGGGTCGCCGATGGCACCCTGTGGCCTGGCGAGCGGCTAGTGGAACCTGCGAGACCGGACAAGCCACGCAGTCCCGGGCGAGGAGAGGGGTAGACATGTCGCGAGATCGAACGGCGATCGTCACCGGAGCGGGGTCGCCCCGCGGCATCGGTCGCGAGGCCTGCCTGCGGCTCGCGGCCGCAGGATGGAGCGTCGCCGCGCTGGACCTCGACGAGGGTGCTGCCCGAGAGACGGCGGCACTGGTGGCTGATGCCAACGGCGGGCAGGTCATCGGACTCGGCTGTGATGTGACCAAGAGCGACCAGGTCGATGCGGCGGTGTCGGCGGTCGAGCGCGACCTGCCGCCTGTCGCGGCGCTCGTCAACAACGCCGGCATTACGGCGCCGACTCGCTTCCTCGACATCGATGAGGAGGAGTGGGACCGCATTTTCGACGTCAATGTTCGCGGAACATATCTCGTCACCCGCCGCGCCCTGCCAGGCCTCCTCGATCGTGGTTACGGCCGTATCGTCAACCTCTCGTCCGTGAGCGCGATTCGCGGCGGCGGCGTCTTCGGCGGCGTACACTACTCCGCCGCCAAGGCGGCGGTCCTGGGGTTGACCCGCGCACTCGCGCGCGAGGCCGGCCCGAGCGGCGTGACCTGCAACGCGCTTGCCCCCAGCCTGATCGCCACCGACATCACCGCCGGAAAGCTCTCGCCGGAGCGCGAGGCGGAGATCGTGGCCGGTATCCCACTCCAGCGTCAAGGGACCGTAGGCGAGGTCGCTTCGATGATCGTGTACCTGTGCTCCGAAGACGCCGGGTACGTGACGGGCGCAACGCTGGACATCAACGGCGGCTCACACATCTACTAGGGACGGAGGAGGAAGCAAAATGCTTGAGTACTTGTCCAGGGCCGCACCTCTCTCAGACTCCGGCTGTTCTCGCGGCGCTGCCGATCCCCGTGTTGTTCGTAACCCCGGAGGAGAACTAACCGAGAAAGGGAGGTACACACCATGAGTTCGCTCACCACCTCAGCCGGATCAGGCACGGCCGGGGAAAATCACGCCGAGAGGATCGCTCGGCTGCGCGAGTCCGCCTACCGGATCCGCCAGCACGCCCTCGACATGGGCGAGGTGCAGGGTCAGGGCTACATCGGCCAGGCCCTCGGCGTCGCGGACATCCTCGCCGTCCTGTACAAAGATCAACTGCGCTTCCGTCCGGACGATCCGCACTGGCCGGATCGCGACCGCCTGCTGCTGTCGATCGGGCACTACGCGATCGCCCTGTATGCAGCTCTGGCGGAGGCCGGCGTCCTCGAGGTCTCCGAGCTGAGCACCTACGGCTCGGACGGCTCTCGACTGCCGATGTCCGGGATGGCGTCCTACACCCCCGGCATGGAGATCTCCGGTGGCTCGCTGGGCCATGGGCTCGGCGTCGCGACGGGCATGGCGCTCGGCCTTCGCTACCAGGAGAACCAAGCGCGGGTCTACAACCTGCTCTCCGACGGCGAGCTCGACGAGGGATCGACTTGGGAGGCCGCGCTGGCTTGCGCTCACCACGACTTGGACAACGTGACGGCGATCGTCGATGTCAACGCCCTACAAGCGGACGGCCCCACGCCGGGCGTGCTGCAGGTCGAACCCATCACGGACAAGTGGCAGGCCTTCGGCTGGCACGCCGTGCGCCTCGACGGCAACGACATCGAGGCACTCGTCAAGGCTTTCGATGGGCTCCGTGAGCACCGTGGCTCGCCGTCGGTGCTGATCTGTGACACCCGCGTCGGCAGCGGAGTACCGCTGCTGGAGAACCGCGAGAAGGCGCACTTCATGCGCGTGGAGACACACGAGTGGCAGGTCGCCCGCGACCAGCTCGAGGAAGGACGAAGCCGATGAGCCACACGACCCCCCGCAAGCTCACTACCTCGGCCATGATCGCTTCCTTCGTCGACGAAGACCAGCGGACCACGAGCGCACCGTTCGGTCACGCGCTATCGCGTCTCGCGGACGAACGCCCAGAGATCGTCGGCCTGTCCGCTGATCTCGCCAAGTACACGGACATGCACATCTTCCGCGACACCCATCCGAACCGCTTCTTCCAGATGGGCATGGCAGAGCAGGTCATGCTGGGTGCGGCCGCTGGCATGGCCGAGGTGGGCCTGGTTCCCTTCGCATCTACCTACGCCGTGTTCGCGACGCGACGCGCCTATGACTTCCTGTGCCTGGACATCGCGGAGCCGGGCTTGAACGTCAACGTCGTTGGTGGCCTGCCGGGTCTGACCACCGGGTACGGCCCCAGTCATCAGGCGACCGAGGACCTGGCCATCCTGCGTGGGATGCCAAACGTCACGATCGTCGACCCGTGTGACTCCGTGGACATCGAACAGGCCGTGCCCGCACTGGCGGCGACGCCGGGCCCGACGTACATGCGCCTTCTGCGGGGCGCCGTGCCGACCGTGCTCGACGAGTACGACTACCGTTTCGAGCCGGGTAAAGCCGCCGAGCTGCGGACCGGGCGCGACGTCGTGATGATCTCGACCGGTCTGATGACGATGCGGGCCCTCGACGCGGCCAAGCGACTCGAAGCCGACAACGTCGACGCCGCCGTGCTGCACGTGCCGACGATCAAGCCGCTGGACCGCGAAGCGATTCTACGAGCAACCGGGACGGACCGCCTCGTCGTGACCCTGGAGAACCACACTTTCGTCGGCGGGCTGGCCGAATCCGTGGCTTCCTGCCTGATGTTTGCCGGCGAGGGAGGCCGCATCGTGCCCATTGCGCTGCCCGACGAGTTCCTCGACGCGGGTGCGCTGCCCACCCTGCACGAGCGCTACGGGCTCTCCGCGGATGCGATCGTGGCCAAGGTCAAGGCGGAGCTGGGCAGTGACTTCGAGCCGTCCACCGAGTCCCGCGGCGCGAAGGAAACCGCCTCCTGGCGCGGCGAGGAGGTACCCCCGACCGCCTGACGCGGATCTCGACTTGCAGGCAGGGCGCCGTGAGGGTCCACTGGGCAGGGAGAGCTCTGGTGTCCGAGCCCTTAACTCCTCAGGAGGCGCCGTGGAGGAGCGATCGGTTGTCGCCTTCGCTGCTTCAGGGCCCAAGGAGCCGCGCGGCGGCCGAGACCAACGATGAGGAGAACGACGTGGAGCGAGTGGGCTTTGTGGGTCTGGGAGCGATCGGTTCGCCGATGGCCCAAAGGTTGATTGTCAGCGGCTTCGAGGTTGCCGTCTTCGATATCGTGCCTGAGCGTAGCCGTATGCTGGTGGAACTGGGCGCTGTAGAGACCCGCGATCCGGAGGAGGCCGCCCTCTACGGGGATGTAACCATTGTCATGGTCGCCACCGGCGACCAGGCACTGGAGGCGATCTTTGGAGACCGGGGAGTCTCCCTGGGCCTCTCGATGCACAAGATACTGGTTCTTACCAGCACCGTTGGTCCGAAGACGGTGCGGGAGATAGGTCAGAGGCTCGGTAATACAGGCGCCAAGTTGCTGGATGCGCCGGTGAGCGGGGGAACCGCCCGGGCACGGACCGGAGATCTCCTCATAATGGCGAGCGGCGAAGAGCACACCTTGACGGCAGCTCGCCCGGTCCTCGAAGCCATGGGCTCAAAGATAGAGTGGATCAGCGAGAAAGTGGGGGACGGCCAATCCATGAAGCTGGTCAACCAGTTGCTGTGTGGTGTGCACCTTGCGGCGGCCGGGGAGGCGCTGGCCTTTGCTAGGGCATTGGGCCTGAACCCCCGAAGGTCCTACGAAGTGGTGCGCCAGGGGGCGGCAAACTCCTTCATGCTGGATGATCGGGCCGGCCGTATGTTGAGCGACGGCCCGGTAAATGTGGAGAGCGCGCTCGACATCTTTGTCAAAGACACCGGGCTGGTACTGGATGCTGCTCGAGAGAACGGGTTCCAGCCCGACTTGGCGATCACGGCGAACAAGGTCTTCCGGGAAGGTTCTGAGTCCGGAATGGGAGGCGAGGACGATTCGCGTGTGGAGGCGGTCTATCGCAACCGGAAGCCAAGTCAGTAGCAGCACCGCGCACGAGGTGACGTCTGATCGAGGGTCAGTCATAAGTAACGAGCTCCCGTTCACCTCGAGGATCTCGCCGATAAAGTAGGCAGCGTCCGAAGCGAGGTAAAGGGCCGCGCAAGCGATGTCCTTCGCCGTTATCTGCGAGACAGGTTCGTTTCAAACCCGTGCCTGTTGTCCATGCTTCGTGTAGTGCCTCACGGTCTTGGTGAGCTCTGCGTCAGCCTGGCCGAGAATCGCTGTGGGCTGCCATAGCGAACGCATTCACATACTACTATGTGCCCAGAGCATATACTCTGGTTGTAATTCGAAACTTCAATTTTAGAAGGAGATTGGGCATGACCCACTGGAAGCGTATAAAGCGTCTTTGGACCCTGCTAACCACCGACGAGGTCTTTGACGATCACGGCTCGCGCGGGCGACGGAAGGTGGTGCGCAAGGCGCCTCGGAACTAGTAGCGTTCCACCTTGAGGGCTGGGGTTCCTACGGGGTCTCGGCCCTTTACTTTGCTAGTATCCCCCTTGGGCCGGGTCACATCGTAGCAACGGCTCTCCGCGGGGAGGACGTGCGGGGACCGGGCGTCTCGATGGCGCGTTCTCGTGAGCGTGGTGCGGAACAGAGTGCTCCTCACACCGATGCTAGGCTTGATCGGGCGGGATCGTGCCTCCACCGTCAGGACGCGCCGCTGGTCGAGACTGTGGTTTTGACCTGGTCTATCAGTTCTTCTGCTTGCACAAGATCCTCCCAAGGGGGATTTATTATCAGCTCGTCGAACCCAAGTTCCTGCACCCGGACGGCGAACTCCGGCAGCCCGGGCGCCATCCCGGGAGAACTACTCAGCTGCATAACGTGGCTGAAGGACTCGTCGAGCCGCCCGGCTTTCTCACGAAAGTCTTCTAGTGTCTCGAGCAGGTCCTCGAGCTGCCCAGCGTCGAGCTCCCCTCTTTGGAAGGCGAGCCAGCCGTCGCCGCGCTGCGCGGCGCGTCTGAGCGCCGCCCGGCTCATCCCGCCGACGAGGATGGGAGGGCCGTTCGGTTGGGAGGGCCGCGGCTCGAAGATCAGGCCCTCCGGCACGGCGATTTCTTTACCCTGGAAGGGCTGGGGTCTCCCCGTCCAGCAGTGCCGCAGAACCTCGATCATCTCGTCGGTGCGCCGCCCGCGAGTGTCGAACTGGTAGCCGAGCGCCTCCATCTCCTCGGCGAACCACCCGACACCGATCCCGAGTACGAAGCGACCTCCGCTCAAGGCGTCCAGGGTCGCGGTTGTCTTCGCTAGCTCCAGGACGTTGCGCTGCGGGAGGATGAGGACCGAGGTACCGACCCTGCACCTTGAGGTGGTGGCGGCCAGGAAAGAAGCGGCTGTAAGACATTCGTATCTGGGCAGGTCCATAGGCCAAGGGAAAGCGCCGTCCGGGGTGAACGGGTAGGGCGAGCGCCCGCTCTCTACCATCAGGAGGTGGTCGTTTACCCAGAGGCTGTCCGCGCCTGCCTCTTCTGCCAGTCGCCCCATGTTGGTGAGGCCTATGTCGTGGGCCTTGGCACTATCGTTGGGGATCTTCACACCGATCTTCAATGGTTACCTCACGTTTTGGCTGCCCGTCGACTACTTATGCTGACCGAGATGCCCATTCTACTCCTCTCATGGTTGGCGGGACTCCGATATTCGAGGGCAGAGTGTCGCCTGCCCCGGCTTTCGTGGACTTGCTGGGCCGGTGACCTCAAAACTCGTGCCAAGCGTCTATCGGTTCTCCGGGGGCGATGCTACCCTGCACTGCGCCAAATCCTCGATGACCGTCAGCAGCGACGAGTGATCCAAGCCGCCCCGGCCTTCGGCCATCAGGGCCTCGAACATCTGGTACACCACCGCCGTGACCGGCAGCGGCACCCCGTACTCCCTGCCCGCTTCCAGGGCGATCCTCAGATCCTTGCGGTGGAACTCGACCTTGCCGCCCGGCTCGAAGTCGTGGTTCAGGAACTTCTCCCGCTTGACCTCCATCACCTTGTTGGCCGCGAGTCCGCCGGAGAGCACCTCCAGGATCTTCTCCGGGGCGACGCCGCCCCTCGAGCCCAAGACCAGTGCCTCCGAAACCGTCTCGATGACGAGTGCCACCACGATCTGGTTGGCCGCCTTCACGAGCTGGCCGGTACCTGAAGGGCCGACGTGGGTCACGGTCTCGCCCATGACCTCGAACAGGGGCCTGGCGCGCTCGAAGTCCTCCTTGTCGCCGCCGACCATGATCGAGAGCGTCCCCTCTTCTGCCCCCACGTCGCCCCCGCTCACCGGGGCGTCGAGCGTCCTGACTCCCCGCTTGCGGGCGATACGGGCCAGCTCCCGCGCCAGGACGGGCGAGGAGGTGCTCATGTCGATGATCAGAGAGCCTTCCCCGGCTCCCTCCAGGAGGCCGTCCTCTCCGGCCACGACCTCCTCGACCTCCGGCGGACCGGGGAGCATCGTGAAGATCACGCCACTACTCCGGGCGACTTCCTTCGGGATTTCGGCTACCTTTGCCCCCACCTCTGCTGCCAGCTCCTCGGCTTTGCTGCGGGTTCTGTTGTAGAGCACGAGCTCGTAGCCTGCCAGCGCGAGGTTGCGCGCCATGGGCCCACCCATGATCCCGAGTCCCACAAAACCGACCTTCTCAGGTATCTGATCTCCTTTCGCTAGGATCTCGTCGCTTACCCTGTCTTTCATAGTTATTGCTCCAGCGTATGGTAGCCATGGAGGGTGACGAAGCCTTATGCGTCTACGCCGGGCATTTCATGACGAGGTTTGCCCCTGTGTGTCCCCTGTCCCGCCATCGAGTACCTGGTGGAACTCGATCACCCGGCCATCGGGGTCGGCGCAGAAGAGCTGATGCCAGCCCTTGATCGCCCACTCGCCCATGTCGCTGTAGGGGATGCCCTCGGCGTCAAGGCGCGCCCGTACCGCCGCGATGTCGTCCACGCGAAAGGCGAGGTGTCCAGAGCCAAGCGGGTTCACCGACAGCCCGTGACGTGCGGCGAAGCCGGGGTCATCAGGGATGAAGTGGTACTGGTAGCCCCATGGGTCCTGCAACGTCGCAATCGCGGCGCCGTAGGAGTCCTGGTCGCGCGGCAGCTCGACGGGGGTCAGCTCCAGCAGGTTGCGGTAGAAGTCGGCCGTGCGGGCGACGTCGCCGCCGCCGACTGCCAGGTTGAGGTGGTGCGGTCGTGGTGAATTATCTCTCATTCTTCCTCCTCCGACTCGAAGATCATCTCCTGTTCGAGGTTGACGTCCAGCGTCTCCTGCCAGGGCTCGAGCGAGGTCTGCAAGTAGGGTCGTGACAGGGAGATCCCGGCGCTGGTGACGAGGGCGTCGAGCCGCCCGAACGCCTCGGCTTCCGCGCCTTCGCGGTCGGCCACTAGCACCGCCTTGCCACCCAAATCGCCCCCCATTCCGCTGCTCCTTTCCGCCCCGCACCGAGGTTGACGATGTGCGCCAGCATATTACAGCGGCGAGGAGGCGGCAAGATATTGATCGCGAGCGGTCGCGAAGAGCGCTTGCGCAGCAAGGAGGTTGACCTTGAGATACCATGGTGCCGGGGTGGCTTAGGGAAATGAGGGCGTAGATCATGATTAGCGAACGTATCGTAGCGACGTACCTGATCGAGACCCCGCATCCTGTGGAGCATGCCGCAGAAGTTGTTGCGGGTGAACAGTCCTCCGGTACCTTCGTCGAGCTCCCGGGAGAGACGGATACCCTGCTGCAGCGTCACGGTGCGCGAATAGAGCGCATAGAAGAACTGGAAACGGTAAACGCGCCGAGCTTACCCGGCACCCGCTACGCCCCGGGCGAGAAGGTGCGCTACCGGCGCGCCGAGGTTGAGATCTCCATCCCCTTGGAGAACGTCGGCACTAACCTGCCCGCCCTGATCGCGACGGTGGCGGGGAACATCTACGAGGTGGCCGAGGTCTCCGCGCTGCGGCTGCTCGACCTAGAATTGCCGCGAGCGTTTGGGGAAGCTTACCTGGGACCGCGGTTCGGAATCGAGGGGACGAAGGAGCTCTCGGGAGTGCCCGCCGACCGTCCCGTCATCGGGACCATAGTCAAGCCCAGCGTAGGACTTACTCCGGAGCAAACCGCTGAGCTAGCGCGTGATTTGGCCGAGGTTGGCATCGACTTCATCAAGGATGACGAGCTAATCGCCAACCCGCCCTACTCGCCGCTGGAGCGTAGAGTCGAGGAGGTAATGCGGGTAGTCAACGAGGTAGCCGAGAGAACCGGAAGAAAGGTGATGTACGCCTTCAACATCACCGACGATCTGGAGGCGATGCTCCGTCACCACGACACCGTATTGCGCGCCGGCGGTACCTGCGTGATGGTGGGCATCAACAACGTGGGACTAGCGGCGTTTTCGTACCTGAAAGAGCGTTGCCAGCTGCCGATCCACGCGCACCGCAACGGCTGGGGCGCGCTTACCCGTTACCCTTATATAGGTGTGGAGTTCAGGGCCTACCAGAAGATCTGGCGGCTCGCGGGGGTGGACCAGCTCCACGTCAACGGCATCCAGAACAAGTTCTGGGAGTCCGACGACTCCGTGGTGGAGTCCATAAAATCTTGCCTGGAGCCGATGTTCGATCACAGGACGATCATGCCGGTCATCTCGTCTGGTCAGTGGGGCGGGCAGGCTCCGGAAACGTACCGTCGGACTAAAAGTGTGAACCTCATGTACCTTGCAGGTGGCGGTATCGTGGCCCATCCTGGAGGACCGGCGGCCGGTGTTGCGGCCATCAAGCAGGCCTGGGATGCCGCAAGGAACGGTATCCCTCTCGAAGAGCACGCTCGCGAGCACCCGGAGCTGCGGGCAGCGATGGAGAAGTTTGGCTCACTGACCCCCTCGCGATAGAAAAGGATCTAGATTAGTGAAGTGAATCAACTTCTCCTCGCCTTCTACGGCGACGACTTCACCGGGTCCAACGACGCGATGGAGTCCCTCGCCCGCCTAGGGATTCGCACGATCCTGTTTGTCGAGCCGCCCGGTCCGGAGCAGCTCCGGCGCTTCGAGGGCATCCAAGCAGTAGGAGTCGCTGGGGTGAGCAGGTCACTGCCGACGGCGGAGATGGACGCGGAACTGCTGCCCGTCTTCAAGCGATTCCGGGAGCTGAACGCGCCGGTTTTCCACTACAAAGTCTGCTCCACCTTCGATTCTTCGCCGGAGATCGGCAGCATTGGGCATGCCATAGACCTCGGGCAGGAGACTTTCGCTTCTCCTTTCGTCCCCCTCTTGGTGGGCGTGCCGGAGCTGTGGCGCTACTGCGTCTTCGGCAACCTGTTCGCCCGCTCCGGCCCGGAGAGCGATGTCTACCGGCTGGACCGGCACCCGACTATGCGTTATCACCCTACCACCCCCATGACCGAGAGCGACCTGAGATTGCACCTGTCCCGACAGACGGCAAAGAAAATCGGGTTGTTCGACATACTGCAGGTCGCGGCCCCGAAGGGCGAGGTGGAGGAGCGTTTTGCAGAGTTGCTGGGGTCCGTCCCCGAGATAGTACTCTTCGACGTGCTCTACGAGGAGCAGCTTTCCATCATCGGGCGCTTGATCTGGGAACATGCCAGCCAGGGAGACGCGCCGCTGTTCGTGGTGGGCTCTTCGGGGATAGGGTACGCCCTCACTGCCCACTGGGAGGCCGTTGGCCTGCTGCCGGATTCTGAGCTCCCGCCCGCCGCTGGAGAGGTCGAGCAGCTGGTCGCGATCTCGGGGAGTTGCTCGCCAGTGGCAGCGCGTCAGATCTCCCGGGCCATCGAGGAAGGGTTTGCCGAGATCCCACTTCAGCCTGCCCGGCTGGTGGACCCGAATGAGGCGGAAGAGGAAATCGGGGTCGCCGTGGAGGAGGCTTTGACAGTCTTGGGTACCGGACGCAGCCTGGTGTTGCACACCTGCCGCGGCCCGGGCGATCCCAGGATCGAGGCCACCGTCCGTCGCTTGGCGGCCATTAGGCCCGGGGCGCTGGGTGCAGGGCCCAGCACCGCCAAAATCTTCGGCGAGGCACTGGGGCAGATTATGCGGGAAGTATTGGAGAAGACGGGTATCCGGCGGGCCGCCATCGCCGGCGGGGACACCTCAGGCTACGCGACGCGCAGGATGGGAATCGAGGCGCTGGAGGTGAAGGCACCCTTCGCGCCTGCAATGCCCGTGTCCCGGGTGCACGCCGCCGGCACGCCCCTGGACGGTTTGGAGGTGGTCTTCAAGGGCGGGCAGACGGGGAAGGTTGACTTCTTCGAGGGCGTAAGACGTGGTAAGCCGTAAATACGGGAGAAAGGAGACTCAAACGATGCAAAACCCGACAACGATCGCGGTCTTCGGCGCGGGTGGCAACATGGGTACGCGTGTAACCAACGCGCTCAAGGATGAACCGGGCTATCGGATGCTCAACGTGGAGAAGAGCGAGCAGGGACGGACCCGCCTGCGCGAGCGGGGGCTCGAGGTCTCCGAGCAAGAGGATGCCTTGCGGGATGCCGACGTGGTGATCCTGGCCGTCCCTGACGCTTTGATCGGGGAGGTGGCCACCAATATAGTGCCCGACCTCGAGAGCGGAGCGATGTTGATCTGTCTTGACCCTGCGGCTCCCTACGCCGGAAAGCTGCCCGAGCGGGAAGATGTCTCCTACTTCGTCACCCATCCGGCACACCCGCCAGTCTACAACGACGAGAGCGACCCCGAGGCGCGGCGGGACTTCTTCGGCAGCGGCAAGGCCAAGCAGGCCATCGTCAACGCGCTCATGCAAGGACCCGAGGAGGACTATGCGGAGGGTGAGGCCATAGCGAGCAAGATGTGGAAACCTGTGCTCCGGTCCCACCGGGTCACCGTCGAGCAGATGGCGATGCTCGAGCCGGTGCTTTCTGAGACGATCGCTTGCACCTGCGCGGTGGTCATGCGGGAAGCCATGGACGAATCCATCCGCCGCGGGGTGCCTGCCGAAGCCGCCCGCGATTTCTTGATGGGTCATATCAACATCGCGCTCGCCGTAGCGTTCGACGAGATAGAGTGGGACTTCTCCGCCGGAGCCAAGATGGCCATCGAGGAGGCTAAGAAGGACATCTTCCAACCCGACTGGAAGAAGGTCTTCGAACCGGAGAGCCTCCGGCAGAGCGTGGCCAACATCACGGGCGACGTACTACCAATGGGATAGGGCGGGGGATGTCTACAAGGGTGGCGTGAAGCGTCCGTCTGCAGCGGTCCAGCCGCCGTCAACGAGCATGAACGCGCCGGTGACGTAGGAACTGGCGTCCGAGGCCAGATATACGATCATCCCGACTATCTCGTGCGGCTTGGCCCAGCGACCAAGGATGTTTTTCTGGGCGTAGGCGTCATACCAGTCTGGGCTCTCCTTCATCTGGGCGGTGAGCGGCGTCTCGAACGCCCCGGGGGCGATGGTGTTGACCCGCACGCCCTGGGGACCCAGCTCGGCGGCCAGGGCGCGCAGCATCTGCACGGTCCCCGACTTGGTCGCCGCGTATACTCCCTGCCCCGGCTCGACGACCTGTGCCCGGAAGCTCGAGAAGGCGATGATGCTACCCGAGCCGCGCTCGGCCATCCCGCGTCCGAACTCCCGGATCAGGCGAAAAGTACCTTTGAGGTTCAGATCGACGACCCGGTCGAACTCCTCGTCGGTGATCTCGAGCAGTGGCTTCCTCACGTTGATGCTCGGCGTGCTCACCAGCACATCCGGCACACCCACGTCCGCGGCCGCCGCTCGAACGCTCCCGGAGTCTGTCATATCTAGCTCCAGCGCCTCTCCCTTGCCGCCCTCCGAGCGGATCTGCTTGGCGGTGTCCTCAACGGCCCCGGCGTTCACATCCGCGCAGAACACCCGCGCCCCGAAAGCGGCAAGCCCGTGGGCACCGGCTTCTCCCATGCCGCTGCCCGCACCTACCACGAGCGCTTTTTTGCCGGTGAGGTCGAACATCGAGCGGTAGTCAAGCATGCGCATCCTCCTTTCCGCTTATCTACCCAGCGATTGGATCTACCCGGCTGGCATAGATGCTGAACACGTAAAGGGCCAGCGCTCCAAGGAGCCCGGCCCTGGCCCACGGAAGCCGCGTCGAACGCCCGCCCTATCCGGTCTGCTTCGCTTTGTACGCGACGACCTCGCCAGCCGCGTAGTCCGGGCTCGGAAGAAGATCGCCAATGTTCTCCTTTACCCACTCCTCGGCTACCCTGTTGCTCTCTTCCGCCCTGTCTTGATCCTCGAAGACGCTAACCGTGCCATACTCGCCCTGCCCCGCGTTGAGGGCGACGTAGACCACGAACCCTGGCATGTCACTTATGAGTGGCACGAAGCCTTCGTTGACTTGGCGGACTACCTCATCGAGCGAATCGGGGTCTATGTGGTAGCGTCGTATCGCCGCAAACATCTCGTGCTCCTTTCTACCGTCTCCCACTACAGGCGCCCAAGCGACTACCTAAAGATAGCATTGGAAGGGCATCGACACATGCGTGAAACCGTGGGATGCTATAGAATCGCACAATACCGGAATAGACGTAGTTAGGCGGCACAGGGAATTGGTCCCGAAGGGAGGTTTTCGTGGACCTCGAAAAGCTGGCCCGGCACCAGCACCCGAGACCACCGCAACATGAGCTCCGCGGGCATAGGGTTTTGGACTCCAGGAATCGGGAGTTCGGTGACGTAGCCGGCCTCTACGTCGATAGAGACGAAAGAAAGCTGCGCTACTTGCACATACTTACGACGGGCTTCCTTGGCCTCGGCAGGAAGCACTACCTGATCCCCTTCGAAGAGGTAGATGACGAAGCCCCCGGCATGGTGAAAGTGCGCCACGACCAGGAAACCATAGAGAGCTCCCCAACGTTCGATCCGCACAGCCTCCCAACTGAGGACTATCAAAGGGACATCCGCAAGCACTACGGCTACGGTTGAGTTCTCTGGGAATGAGCCTGGCCGATTCCCGGCAGGCTGCGTCTTTCAGAAGGGTCGCGTCCGTCGCCACGGTAACCATGTCGAAGGTCGCCTGGATGGTCCGCAGCGCGAAAACAGCCGTGCTACCGGAAAGGCGGCTCGCACGCTCTAGCGCTTGCCCAGAACCCGTAATTTCGGTCTGTGGACTGTGGCGCATCGATGGTGGATAATGCCCGAACGAACAATGATGCCCGGGTGTTAGCGCACCGTTGAGGGGTTGGGGATACATAAGGGGAAAGGAGCGAGTAAGTCGAGCCTCATATCTGGCGCGGCTATTCCGGTGCACCTACGGGTGCCTGAGGTTCCTCGTCCAGTCGGGGTCGGTGGGGAAGCTCCGAGTTGACGGGGCCTGCCCCTATCCGAGGCCTCTTCGTCTACGCTTCCGCAACGGGAAACCCGCCGCGAGGGAGGTGTTGTCCGGAGGATGAGAGTGATTTTGTAAGGCAGTAGATTCGAACCCCGTACGGAAGCGGAAAGATGACATGTACAGGCAGAAGGAGTGAAACCTCGTGAAGCAGGACCTCCCC
>OCZS010000362.1_pt1 | contig 14795 bp, 23 predicted proteins | sample 1539071 | NCBI WGS metagenome assembly OCZS01 (sample SAMEA3113584, study PRJEB22503) | soil metagenome
CAGAAGGTTCTCCATTAGTATGTGGGTGGAAAGATGGATTCAATTACTTCATCTCCTATAATACATTCTGTCAAATCATGGCCAAAATAAGTAATAAACCTATTAACATACAAAAGCGGTGAACCAATGATGTGATTAAAACAGCAATCGCCTTTAGTCTTTGCATCTTCTTGCTTGTGTTTGAACTTATTCCATATCCTAAAATGGTTTGTCTCGTAGCCCCTTTGCAATAGTTGGGCCTGTTCTGGACCAGATTCTGATTGCACTAGTTTTTGAAATCTTTGAATGTCACTATATGATAGCATTTGGATAATCTATTATACTCACTCCAGTGAGCGTGCAGAGAATAAACCGCTATTTAGGTTAGCAAATAATACAACGGTCAATATGTAAGATTTTTCATAATCGTTAAAGGGAATAGAAGGATGTCTTTAAACAGCTAGTTATGGGTATTATATCACGTATATTATTGATAATATTAGTAGCCATATTTTTCCTCGCCATACTGGGTCTAGGTTGGAACACATTCTTTGAAGGTGTTAGGAAAGGCGCAGACAAGATAGGAATAATGACAGTAGTAGAAAATGCGACTAACAGCGCTACAGAAATTGCTAAGAATACGTCTAGGGATATAATCGGCAGCTCACTCGGTGAATCTTGAAATATCACTGTATGGAATAAGATAAAGAATGTGAATACCGACGATTTCGTAAAGTTCCTAGACTTAATATGAAATATGATTGGAAAGGAAAATTCTGTTCCCAGTCCTTCTTTCCACATATGGTTTTCTCTTAGTCGACAGCTTACAGTGTTAGAAACCATATTGCTTTGGCTGTACTTTAGTATTTCGTAGATTAGAATCCTGAAGTATTTATTCGGTCGTCGTTATTTGACAGAAAGTTACTGGAATCATCGATCAGAGAAGACAGTGTTCTAACTAATATAATCTAGGTGTCATTCGCGTTTCAATGACTCCTTGGATGCCTTGAAGCTTATCTCTGCTACCTGCTTGTGCTTTTCAAGCTCATAGGCATCCATCCCTTTCGCTTTACATTTTTCTATCATCATTAACTCTAGTTCATGGCAAACTTCATAACAAACACCCGGGTCTATTCGGTTATTATCTGCATAGTCTGAAATAATAGGAGTAAGATATCCAAAGAACTTGACTCTGTCCTCTTGATTTTTATTAGATTGATTCATCCTTTGTCGATAATCTAATCTAATAAGTCCTAGATAAATGATATAGGATCGGTCTATGATGCTCAGATATTTCAAATGGATAGGTGAATGTTGGGAAATACTATATCCCTATCATCAAAGAATAACATTAGTCGGAAACCGGGTGACCTTCTTTCTTGTATTAAAGAGACGTGGCATGATGGTCATATCAACCCTGTTCGAATCCAAATTAACTAATACTTGCAATTTTATATGAATTTCCCTAACCAATTTTAGTCTTAGAGTGTTATTTACCATAAATAAATAAAAGTGACTTTATACACTATTATTCAAAAGGGCTCCGGTCACATCAGTATCTATCTAAAGCATTCAGTGACTACATAATCTTTTTTGATCATATCTTGCTTATTTTATTATATGTCTTCTTCCTCTCCTTCCTTTGTAATAAGGTCAATTTTTCCATCAAACTAGACGTCATTATTTGCGGAACCAGCAGAAGGGGCATTATCCGCCAATAGAGGGTCTTCGTGCTATGGCAGCGGCTAAAGCTGAAGCTGAAGCATTACCTTATCTGTTTTTCACTTCGTTATTTTTCTTCCAATTATATAAAATGGTATTCGACACCCTCTTATAATAGTATAAAAATCAAACTAATGTAAAGTTTTTACCTTCAAAATGTGATATAATAAACAGGAAGCAATATGTCGAATGATGATACAGAGGAAGAGGCATTTTTTAGAGAAAGGTATGCTCAGGAGTTACAGAAGAAAAAACAGCAAGAAAGCGACTCTTACCGTGGAGATGATGAATTGGTAGATGAAAAAAGAAGGGTAAACCAACAGGAAATGAGAACACCTGGTCGCAGGGGTGAAAAAATAAAACAGGAAGAACTTGACAAAGAATTTGTTAGACGGAGTAAGGCAAAGGCAGACAGACTCTAGAGCAGAATAGAACCATCCGGGCCACTTCACACATCAATTTGCTCTGAAAGCGACCCAGCCAACTCAGTCTGTCAACTACTCTTATCCTGATTATCGAGAAACTCAAAGATCTTGCGTATTTGATGTATAGTGTAAACATAGCTGCAAAGAAGATATCTACTGCAAAAGCTAATCAAATATTGATAGACAAGCATCGAAAATCCTATGCAAATAACTGGCAGTTAATTCGCACATCTGAGCACATCCGACCCGATTTCTTTAACTTCTAAGACTTATTTTGTAATTACTGCCTCTATCTGTCTCTAGTTTTAGGATAAGTAATACGAGAAAATACAAGTAAGTTGAAAAGTTGAGACACATTACCCGTATCAAATTAGACTGAAGATCCCAAAGATCCCAACGTTAACCCATAATTATTTTTCTTGCTTCTGGCTGGGGAAAGATCTCTTTTAATGTCCTAGGCCTCTTGTCCTCGAAGACGACATCAGAATACCACTTGGAACCAAAGGCTGTCAATTGCATCAAGATAGGCAGCGTATCTTTTCCCTTCGTTGTAAGCTTCCATTGCACCATGATTGACGATCCCTTATCCTCGATGCATTCGATAAAATCCTCCTTCTCAAGCTCCTTCAAACGCATTGAAAGGACCCTTGGCGTAAGACCTTGAATAGATTCTAAGAGCCGATTGAAACGATTTATCTTGAGAAAGCCTATATCTCTGATTATCAGAATAGTCCACTTCTTGCCGAGCACTCCTAGGCTAGTTCTGATTGGGCATTTGTTGAACTTTACTTGGGGCCATATGGCACCTTTGTCACAAGTCGATTCCTGTTCTTGGCCTTTGATATGCCTCAACTGTACCTTTATTCCCTTACATACTTATAAACTATATTTAGTATACTACCGACCACGTACCTGAATCCGTCATCATGGGAGAATTCAGCCGCCTCAAGGTCCATCTATTAGTTCTTGTTATACATCTTCACCGCAGATGCGTGCTATGGTAAACAAAACAAAGCAATGACATTCAAACAACATGTATACTGAGGATTCTAAAAATTACTTTCTCTATTGGGAAGTATGGAAAGGTTATGAAGAGAAAAGAAGAAAAAATCAGAGGGAATCGTTATTTGTTTTAAGCACTATAGTGTTGTTTGTGGATATCTGTAGATTTCTTATTAGTGGGTCAGCGAAGTCGCCGCTTATCTCTTCTTATGTCTAATATGACAATTTGACCCCCGCTATGAGTGCAATAATTCCTATAAGGAATAGGATTACTCCCGTTATAATTGTGTTTAACGGACTGAGATTAACTTGGTGATCTCCTCCAACAAATGGTATGAACCGAATATTCTGTCAATATTTACATCATTAGGACCCAAATTTGAAATTAAGAGAGTGTATTCTCCAGTCATATTGGGCTTGAATGTAGTAAAGAAGTCCTTTGAAAATTCATTTGTGTTAACTATTCTGCCATTTGGATCTCGGATAGATTCTCTAAGGGTAACGTTTATTGATTCTAGTCCAGAATGTAATATTACAGATACAGGATGTGTAATATCATTAACCTGCAATGTTGCGTCTACGGATTCAGAGGCTCTAACAATAGTCTCGCTAAAACTATGTTTTCGCGCATAAATTGACCCTGCAAAAGACCCAGCCGAAAATACAGATATGACCATTCCTGTAATTAATAATACCCCGTCTGCAATAGAATAATATAACCTCTCTTTAGCATCTTCTGAGGACTATTTTCAATCCTATATTTTATCGCTCTAAATCTATAAAATTTATAAATTCTCTAATGATGTTTTTGCAAGTTCTTCTTTTTCCCTTTTTTCGATTACAATCATTCCTATGACATAGAGCAATAGCATAGGTAATGTTACAAGCCACATGGTAATGCCACTTCCATCAGGAGTTATTATAGCACCAAAAATTACAAAGAGTATAATAGCATATCTAAAATTCTTTCTCCAAAATAGGGCATTGACTATTCCAGTTAGAGCAATAGCATACATAATCATGGGAAGTTCAAAAGCAATACCGAATCCCAAAAAGAACTGTAATACAAAAGAGATAAAACTATCAATATTTAGAAATGTTTCAACACCTATGGCCTGTCCATAGCTGTATAGGAAATCAAGCACGAAGGGAATTACTAGTATATAGGAAAATATGATGCCGATAATAAATAGAAGTATTGTTGGTAAAAATATATTCAATATACCAATCTTCGTTTTATTTTCTATGGCCGGTAAAATGAAACCAAAAATTTCTTTGATAATTATCGGCATGGAACCTATAATACCAATTAACACAGAAACGTATATTTGAGAAAAGAATGCTTGCCCTGGAGCTGTCTGAATTAGTTTTACTTCTTGTGGAAGAAGTGTTTCCTGCATATATTTAGTAATCTGAATGGCAACATTATGAAAAGGATCAGGATAAGGATAATAGGCTAAAATGGAGTCCCCCGATTCCAAAGGTCTTATCCCAAAGCTCATAGAGAAAGTAGTAATAATAATAACAGAAATTACTATATGGAGAGTTCTAGAACGCAATTCCTCTATATGCTGCCTTAATGGCATCTCTTTGGAAGAGGAGGAAAAAGTCATTCTATTTCACCGTGAAGTTGACTATTTTCTTATTTTTCATTATCATTCTTTATGTTAGAGCATAGACAATATTATTCGTTTTCATACGAACCGTTATGATTCATACGATTATAACCTTATTACGCAATTTACAGACAAAAGGGAGATAATATTCCACATTACCATCAAATATGGATGTAAAAGTGTTATCATAATTAACAGAAGAATCTTTTTATTGATATCTCTATATTTTGCTGTGTTATACTCTCTGCTCTGAAATTTCTTTACATTTAAACCAAAACTTGATATGTCCTTGCCATGAGCTGTCCTTGGAGCCTTCTTCAACAATTCTCTGGATTTCGTCTCTATTCACACTGCTGTGTTCCATCAACAGGTCCATAGCTATGTAAGTTATTCCATTTGACTCAAAGACAAATTTGTCGTACTTATTATCTTTTGAATCTCTATTCGTTTTTTCCATTAACTCTATGACATTTTGGTCTTTTGCAATTACTGCAAAAAATCCAGCGTATCCCCCTTCATCCACTGGCCATGACTGTATATGTAAGGTGTTATTCAGTTTTTTGAAGGTCATGTTGATAAATGGTAAACCTGGTATCTTCCTTATTTCCATTACCACATATTATCTAACAGACAGGATCTTGCGGATGTCCGTTGGTTTAATTGCATTATTCTTGGTTAAACCAACAGTTGATCAGTTAATGGTTAATCCATCGTACGTGAGACTTTTTCCAAAACAATTCAATTTCATCCTGTACTTTGCTACACAAAAAGGTATCAGGCTAACGTCTATTCTATTTTGACAGGAAAGTCAGCATATTCTGTAGCCATGGGAATAAAGTTAATCCCCATCACAGAAACCTTGATAGTATAGTTACCAGCTTCTTCTAATGTAAAGGGTATTGTTACTATCCCTTCTGCTGTATGCAATAAAGGTTGACCTATCTGTTGGGAAGCCTTGAATACCTCTATATTATTATCTTCTAAAATAATAAAGTCATAATCTATGTGAACTTGGACTGTATCTGTGCCTTTCTGGAGAAAGGTAACTTTGTAGTTAGTTTCTTGACCACTTTTAATTGGATTAGGTGTTGATTCTAGCTTAACATCTAAGGTGCCACCAGAAGTTGAACTTATGTCTCCAAAAGGAGCATTAGTAGTTTGGGCAAAAGAAAACAATAAACTACTACAACACAAGATTACTGCTATTACGAATCCTAAAGTTAAAAAAGCGGCTCCTTTCACATACAACAGCCTAACAAAGACATTTATAAATTGTGACTTACGGCTTCTTTACTCTCCTGCAGTTTTATTTATATCCTTTTCTTAGCGGAAATATCAATATGTATTATATGCATCATTACCAAATAACAAAAACCCCTGAAGTCACGCAAAGATATTTGTGCCGCTAATGATAATAGTCTCTTATGGAAGATGCAAATTGTATTTTCTGCAGAATTGTCTCCGGCAAAACTCAAGCAAGAATCATAGGTGAAAATGACAATGCTTTGGCATTTCTAGATGCCTTCCCATTATCCGTAGGACATACCCTTGTTATTCCTAAAGCACATTATTCTAAAGTCCAAGATATGAATAGAACATATTCCTGTGCCGTTTTTAATCTAACATGTGAACTAGCTGCAATATTAGAAAAGACGGTTGAAGTTAATGCCTCAACAATAGCCATTCATAATGGAAAAGACGCAGGACAAGAAGTGCCGCATGTCCATATACACATTGTTCCAAGGTCGGTTAATGATGGAGCGGGCTCCATTCATTCAATATTCACCATTAGGCCAAAATTAAGTGAAGAAGAAATGGATTTGCTATCTAATAAAATGAAAAAAAGTCTCACTATATAACCATTAGTCACATTGCAACATATCTATTTATAGGCAGTATAATTAGTATGATTTTCTGACTTACGATACGTTCTCTAATGGAAGTTTGGTACTTTATATTATGCGCAGTTCATAATTCAGGGTTGTTATGGAGCCATTGCAGACAACTTTATTTATTCATGAATTTTCTAAGATTGACAGACAAAATTAATTTAAATGGTTATTATATACATTTTTGAATTAATCGCCTGCAATTTATGGGTTATATTGCTTGCAATACGTTTGGTATTTCACTTAACCTGTTAACAACATGTGTTGCTGTCTCCGATTCGTCGATAGGTTCTTGTAGTTTGAAGAGTGAATTTGTATATCTAATTGTTTTCATGCCAAGTTTATTTGCAGGACTTATATCTGTATCAAGTCTATCTCCAATCATTACATAATATTCTGATTTATTTGCAGCGAGATCCATAGCTAACTGAAATATTCTTGGATCTGGTTTGGATATGTTAACCTCCGAGGATAAGACTATCACCTTGAAGAGACCCCTAAATTTAGATTTGTCTAACAATTGCAAAATATCTCTAGATTGATTAGCTATTATCCCAAGCTCATAGTTCTGCGAAAGAACACTAAGGGTTTGCTGTGCATCACAATAAAGTCTAAATAACTTCCTCCGTCCCTCCTTGATATCGTGTTCTAGTTTATTTGCAATAATTCTCTCATAACCACGCGGAGTTATCAAGTTGCAAACTTCAATAATAAGTTCCCTAGTACTGCCGTTACCTATCTTGCGATTCCTAATGACGTTGTCCCTGACTGCTCTGTAATTCCGAAGGTCAATTTTCGCTCCGAACCCATTTAGTACTTCTAATAATTTATGATCCAGATAATCAATAAATCTCCATTCATCTACTAATGTCTGTCCAAGGTCAAAGAATATGAAAGGTCTTTCCACGATATGAAACACTTATACAGTAAGGAAACTAAGATTTATGTAAATCAATATTCCATAAAAACTGAAGAACATTACATTCAAATTTTATGTATTATCATTGCATTCAGTGCATTCGCCTAATGTAGAAAGAATTGCAGATATTGATATTGCACTCTTTATATTGCCAGATCTAATCTCTTGAATTACCAGTTCCTTTGGTAGCTTTCGAATTTTTGTATACTCAAATACTTCTAGATGTGGCTTTCTGCGCTTCTTAAGTCCTTTTGCTAGAAATATGAAATTCTTTTGTGTAGTTCTCCCTGGCCATGTATAAGTCCAATTAATATATTCAAGTGTGCTACATTCATATCCTGTTTCTTCAAGCAATTCTCGTTTAGCGGCATCTCTTGGCTCCTCGTCGGCATTTATGAGCCCCCCCGGTAACTCTAATAAGTTCATTCTTGCTCCATGACGGTAATTTTCAACCATCAAGAGTGAACCATCTTTAAATATAGGTACTATAACACTGGAATCTCGCACCCTTATTCTATTAAACATTCCAATCATACCGTCACTTTTTCTGACTTGGTCCTCATATACTACAATCCAAAGACTTCTGTAGACAATATTCGAACCCGTTATTGTATACATGTAGCAAAACATCCTTAAAAATAACCTCTAAATAATCCTTAGTGTGTAGGAGTTCAAAATATAGGATATACAATTGCTGCGATCTTTTTGACATATTTCAACAGATTTTTATTTTCGCTAATTTGTAGTTCTGACATTGAACAAAGGCAAGATTATAGTAGTTGAAGGTACAGATAAGGCTGGCAAAGGAACTCAATCCAAGCTTCTTATAAATGCACTCAAACTTTCTGGGAGAATATGTACAATAATGGATTTTCCCGATTATACCACTCCAATCGGACAGGAAATTAGGGCCTTTTTAGACGGGAGGCGAAATTATGCTATGGAAGTGAAGCACATGCTACTGTCAGCCAACCGTTGGGAGAAAAAGGATGAAATTGAAAGTATGTTAAAAAAGGATACCATAATCATAATGAATCGATACTATCAATCGAACATAGTGTATGGCGTATCTCATGATTTAAGTCTTAAGTGGCTACTTAATTTGGATAAAGGATTACCAAAGGAAGATGTCGTTATTGTACTGGAAGTTAACCCAAATACATCATATCAACGAGTACCAGGGGACCGGGACACATTTGAAATGGATCAAAAATTACTAATGAAAGTACATAAAAACTATCGCAAACTTGCGAAACAATTTAATTGGAAAGTAGTAAATGGTGAGAAGGTAAGTGAGCAGGTACACAATAAAATAATGAATATTGTGAGAAATGTCTTGAAAGTTTAGTTAGCTAGCTAATAGGACTAAAGGAAGCAATTCAGCTAAGGTGATAATTAAGCCAAGATTGTGCTCACTTCTAGTCACAATCGTTCTCATGTCTCAAAGTTTAATTTCTTCTATCACTAACAATTGTCGGCATTATCATGAGATTTGCTGGTGAGATGACTGATCCTATACATCGCTATATACGTTTTTCCGAAGTTGAGAGGGACATTTTGGATACTATGGTTTTTCAACGGTTAAGAAGGATTAGACAACTTGCAGGTGCACATTTGGTATATCCTAGCGCACAACATTCTCGATTTGAACACTCAATTGGCACTATGCATGTAGCAGGCTATGCCGGAGAAACGCTTTTTGCCAAAGGATATTATGACGACGAAGACCAGGTCCAACAATTACGCCTAGCGGCCCTTCTACATGACATAGGTCATGGCCCTTTCTCCCACTTATTTGAAGAAGTTTTGATGGCAAGACACAATGTGAACCATGAAGATATGGGTAAGTTAATTATATCCCAAAGTGAAATTAGCGACATTTTAGGAAAATACGGTTATAATTCATCTGATATTTGCAAGTTATCGTTTGGCCAGTCCAACATAAAGTTCTTTAATGAAATCATAGTTGGAGGGCTATCTGCAGATATGATGGATTACTTACCAAGAGATGGTCTATTTACAGGGGTCGAGTACGGCAAAATTGACTACCATAGGTTGATAAGCTCTTTTGAAGTAACAACTGACGGAGATCTGGCTATTAGTAGATCAGCATTATATTCATTGGAATCCATGTTAATCTCCCGTTATGAAATGTATAAGGCTGTATATTTTCATAAAACAGTACGATCAGCAGAGGTAATGTTATTGCGCTCAATAATGCTTGCTGATGAACAATTAAATCTGACTGATAAAACATTGAATAACTACCTAAGCCTTACTGATGAGATTACTCTTGAACATATATGTTTGCTTGGTAACCGTAACAAAAGCGCAGTTAGATTGGCTCAGGATTATAAGTCTCGAAAGTTACTAAAATGTGTCTATGAAAAATTTTTCCATTCACATGATAAGTTAAATAGAAGATTGCATGCCAAAGCATTATATGGGTTAGAATCCCGGATATCTGAAATTGCACAACTCAAAGAAGAAGATACCGTTTTTGTAGATGCTTCAAGTGCATCATCTATGCCAAGAACTCCTACTAAGGAAGAGATAAGTTCAATATTGCTTATTGAAAAAGAACACGAATACGAAACTCCTGTTTCAGAAATTCCGCTTATTGCTTCTATTGCTGGTTCATTGGATATGTTAAGGGTATATACAACTGCTGAAAACAGAGATACAGTAGAGGAATGTACTAAGAAAGTGCTTGGTAGCGAAGAGTCATTGTATTGGAGAGAACTTTATGGAATGCGGTAATAATTATGACACAGGAAGAAAAAAGAGAGTAGTTATAAAGTTAAGTGGTAGCATATTCAGTCAAGACGCAAACTATACCTCAATTAAAAAATATGCTGGAATGCTAAGTGACATTAGTAATAGAGTACAACCAATAGTGATTACAGGAGGTGGAAAAGTTGCACGTCACTATATTAACCTTGCACGGAACCTGGGATCTGATGAAGCGAATCTAGATATTATAGGAATTGAAGTTTCAAGATTAAATGCAAAACTGTTGATTACAGCATTAGGTGATCAAGCATATTCACAAGTGCCAAAAAACTTAGAAGAAGTAGCAATAGCAGTAGCTAGTAATAAGATAGTAATTGCAGGAGGTTTGCATCCAGGTCAAAGCACTAATGCTACATCAGCATTAATAGCTGAAACATCAAAGGCGTCAAGCTTTGTAAATGCTACTGATGTTGATGGTATATATGATTCTGATCCGAATACACACACCGATGCAAGATTATTTAAAGAAATTACTGTGAGTGAATGTGTAGAGATTCTCAGAGTTGAAAGTGCTATGGCAGGTACATATGATCTAATGGATATAATTGCATTAAAAGTAATAGAGCGTTCAAAAATACCAACACGAGTAGTGCGATCGGACATAAGTAATATCAGAGATGCAGTCGATGGTAAGGATATAGGTACTAAAATTGTAGCTATCATGAAACAGTCTTAATGATACCACTAAATTCTGAAATTCCATCATTAGTCGCAGTTTTGAAAATTTCTTCTCCTTGCTTTATAGGTAAAGGTTTTGATTGTGCCTTTGCATAGCCCTCGTTATCACAAATCAGAAGTATCATTTCTTCTCCTTTCACCAACTTGCCAATGAGCATTTCCTCACCTACAGGTTCAAACCCTGTATTAGTCTGCTTGATAGTATAGGTCAGCATTGCAAACCCAGTATAATCAAACAATTTCATTTGGGCCTTCCTTGACCTTTCTTGACCAAGAAATGCCGCCTTATAATATTGCATATACTTGCATTCCTTCATCTATTATTTTATAATTGCGCATATTCTGGTATCATATTACATAGGGGATAAAGAAGATCCGGCAAGATCTACTGCGAAACGCAATGATCTATATCTACTGTAATCATCCAATAAGATCTTTGCCAAACGCCTAGTAATGTCTGTTACACTTAGCAAACCTGTAATTTTGTTGTCTTCTTCTAATACTACTAGACGTTTAATATTATTCTTCACCATTATTCGAGAAGCTGTGTCTAATGAGTCATATGACATGATTGTTATCAGTGGAGCTGACATAATTTCTTCTAGTTTGATCCTACTTGCTGCGACATTCTTCAGACACACACGTTTGACTATGTCCCGTTCTGTAATGATCCCAATAGGATGGCTTTTTTTATCTATGATGATTACGGAGCCTACTCTTTTTTTTACCATCATTTGAGCAACATCCTGAGCAGTTTTTCCCATATCTGCAACTACTGTGACAATCTCCTTTTCTGACATAATTTCACTTACTGAGCTCATCAATTAGTTGACTAGCACAGATCTTTTTTTATGTTGCGTAAGTATATTATTTCTATAAGGAAATTTATTAACTCCAATATAAGAAATTTTTGCAATTATCGTCAATCTGCGATAGGATACATAAAATTTACTCTGGAATGTAAGACTGTGTTGGATGGCAACGATTAATAAGTTTATTTCCTGCAAAGCTCTGGAAAACATAAGTAAACGGGAAATTACTATCGACTATTCTTTTCTTGTTTAATTAATCTGTTTAATTCAGACTTATACGATGTGTAAAGTTACATTTCTGGAGAGGTAGTTTTAAACTAAAAGATCTCTGGAAAATTAACAAAACTTCTTTATATTCGGCCCTAGAGCCTGTTGATACAATAAATTCATCTCCTTTCTCCTTTTTCATTTCTTCTGCGTACTTTTAATTATTATTTCGACTGGAATATTCTAATGTTAGTATTAGAATTATGTTTTCGACATCTATGTCAAGTACCGAATCTTCCTTACGCTATTGAATTTACAAAGTACATTCTTAGATGTAATATTCTAACAACTTTTCAATGGTATCGTTATCGTCACTACCTGCATAGCCTTGGGATCTAGTAAAGTCAAGCGGAGTAATTATACCAATGGATTTGTTTATATCCTCAGATGATTCATTGTCGATAACAAGTAAATGTCGTACATTATTTTGTAGCATAATATCAACAGCTTCTGATGGCGATGATTTGGAATCAATAGTAATAAGGGGAGAAGACATTATCTCTTTGTTAGTTATTTTACTTGTATAGGCATCGTGAATACAGACCTTTCTAACTAAATCGCGTTCAGTAATCAAACCTTGCGGTTGACCATTTTTATCAACTACTACTAATGAACTTACATTCTTGTCTTTCATTTTATTGGCAGCTTCTTGAACAGAGGCTGATTCTTCCATAGTTACCAATTTTTTCCTCATTAAGTCTCTGATAGTTGCTTTTGTTGTCATAGTATCTACAATCAGATCATAGTTGAGATCTGGTTAAATATAATAATTAAGAATTCAGTGTAGTTTAATGCATCTAGGCCTCCATTTAGAGAAAAAACAGCAACAGCTACAATCTCCTCCGATAGCCAATGCAGGCCCACAACAGAGTCAGTGAAGGTGATTTGGTAACTCTAAGTAGTACTAGCAGTTTTGATCCAGACGGAAAAATAGTATCTTATACATGGGAATTGAAGATTTAGACGACGAATCACCAGCCATTGCATTAGAGGGGCAGAATGCACCTGTGGCCAGATTTACTGCTCCAAATGTTGTAGGTAGCATTGATTCTAATTCATATTTATTTGAATTAACAGTTACTGACAATGTGGATTGATAGGCAGTAATACAACCGAGGTAGTGGTAGTCAAAAAATGATATGACAGAGGAATAATAGTACTTATTACTTAAAATAAGAGTAGAGGTTTTGTTCCTTAATTGTCATTTCAAAAAATTCTAGTGCTGTACGATGGTTCTCAATTTGCCGATAAAGCATTAGAAAATGCGACTGGAATTGCCAAGCCGTCTGGGGCAAATACACAAATTATTTTATTGCATATCACTCCCCACATTCCAATTCCTCTTACCTTTGAACAGCCTTTATATTCTGCCAAGACAGAAACATCAATTCCTTTAACTCAATGTATCCAAGAGCTTTCTGAAGAGATGGAAGAAAATGCTTCAAAGATGCTTGAAGAGGGGAGGCAAAAATATGTATACTATAATATCAAAATAGAGACGGTATCACTAAATGGATGTCCACCTGAAAAGATAATTGAATCTGCAAACAATGAGAAGGTTGACTTAATAGTAATAGGAAACATTGGCTTGAGTGGGCTTTCTAAAGTTAAAGCTCTGGGCAGTGTCTCAAGAAATGTATCTGAGAAGGCAAGTTGTCCTGTTCCGATAGTGCATTAGCTGTCATGGATAACAATCATGATAATAGTAACAGTAACAATTATCCTACTCGCAAGGAAAAGTTTCATGCTATCCATCAAGACATAGCAAAATTAATAGTTGAAGAACAAATAGCGGCAGCAACAGACAGCACGAGTATTCTGAATGCCATAACAGAAAGTAAAGCAAGAGTCCTAAAATTGTTAAAAGATCCGAATAGAAAAAAATATTTTTCTTCGAATATTGAAAGTTCTGACGTTTTTCTCCTCTCTCACACGGATTCCAAAGCAAATTTAGTAATATTGTACGTAGATCTCGTTGGTTCTACTCATATGAGCACTATTCTTGAACTTAGAGATCTTGCTACTATTTTGCAGATATTTATACAGGAAATGACTATTATGGCTATAAAAAATCATGGCTATATTTTAAAGTACGTTGGAGATGCAGTGATTGTTTATTTTCCTATAATTGACAACAATTTTTCCTTAGCCTCCAATAATGCAATTTCGTGTGCATTAAATATGCTAATTATAGTCGAGCAGGGCATAAATCCTATACTCGAAGAGTTTGGCTTTTCTAAGCTTCGGATTAAAATCGGTATAGATTCAGGAGAAAATGCAATAGTCGAATATGCATTTAACATAAAGAATTCCCATATTGATATCATAGGATACCCTATGAATATAGCAGCTAAGATTACATCATTAGCAAAGCCCAATCACATTTTGATTGGTATTATTACCTACCGACGTCTTGATTCAAAGATAGAACATCGCTTGAGGAAATTGGGTTTAGAAAACATAGAATACATTGATTATCAAACAGGTGATGCATACAGTATTCTCTCACTGCCCTTAGACAAATACATCTAAAATAATTAAAAAAAGTATGGTAATGAAGGGCGAAACATAGTGGGAAAAGACTCAAATGGAAGTTGAAGTCAATAGCAGGAACTAAAACGTAGCATCAATCTTTTCTAGGCAGTAATGGTGTTGGTCTGCTCTAACATATCTTTGGCCGAAGCTTGATAGTT
>OCZS010000363.1_pt1 | contig 14793 bp, 14 predicted proteins | sample 1539071 | NCBI WGS metagenome assembly OCZS01 (sample SAMEA3113584, study PRJEB22503) | soil metagenome
ATCCGGCTGAGCTGCCCATCACAAGCTCGTCGTAGTAATGACCATCGACCAGCGCCGCCAGGATGAGGTGCTGGTCGTCGGCCAGGGCGTGGGCCTCCACATGCACACCCATAAAGCCGCTGGAGAACCCCACTCGCGTGACGGTGATCTCGAGCTGGGCCGTGCCGGTCTGGTCGGTGACGGTCAGCGTGTCGCCGATCCGGCCGGTCGCCACCTTGGCCGGCGGCGGCTCGATGGGGACCGGTTCCTCGGTCACCGAAGCCTCGGGGCTGTCCACCACCGTCGGTGTGGCCTGGGCCTGCTCCGCGGCGGGTGCAACCCGGGGCTCGTCGGTGACGGCGACCACGGCCGCCACCAGCAGCCCCACCCCGGCCAGTAGCGGTGGTGCTGCCGGGACCATCCAGCTGTAGGCGCGGTCGATCTGGGCCTGCTCGGGATCGTCATGGTGGTAGCGGACGGGAACCGCGCTGCCGATCCTGGGCTGGCGTCCGCTGAAGCCTAGCCCCGAGGTGAAGGTCACCGTGCGGCCGTCGGTGGTCGTGAACTCCACCACCGGATGGTAGGTGCGCGAGGGCAGGTTGTCGGACCCCCGCCCTGTGTCCTCCTCGACGCCGACCACGGTGCCCTGCACCTTGACACCGTGCTTGAGCAGTGCCCGGGTGCGCAGCTGCAGGGGCAGGACAACCCCCAGGAGCGTGACGCCCGCGGCGACCAGGATCAGGCCCCGGGTGGTGGGGGCCAGCGAATCCAAGACCCCTGAGAGCAGCAGGACGACGGCGCCCAGCGAAACGGCAAGGCCAACACCGGCGCGTCCCCGGAACGATACGTCCACTGGGTGCCATCCTTGCCGTCGCCGCTGGCGGTGCTGTTCGGGAGTATGGGCAGTCCACCTCTGGCGCACAAGGTCCATTCCGCCCAGCCCCCGACGGCCCATCGGCCCTACGTTGTCGGCCGGCCGATCCGATCCTTTCGCGGAGGACGGCCGTGCCAGAGGCCTCCGGGACCCGAACCTGACGGTCCGTACCGGGTCCGCAGCAGAAGGGCAAACCACGGACAAGAGCGGGCACGAGCGGTCACGGGCGGCGAGCGAAACCGCAGGTCGCTCAGCCCACGGCCTTCCAACCTGGGGCGGGGGAGTGCGGCCACATGCCCGAACATGGGCCGCACTGGGGCCGCGGACAACCCAACATCAGCGGTCAGCAGCGGACAACCACGGTCAACAGCATTGCAGGTCAACCCGCCCGTCGGCTGGTAGTGCGACCACCTGGACCCCGCTTGCAACGACGAGGGTCACAGGTTCGAGTCTGTCACGCCCACCTCTTGAACCGGCAGGTCAACCTTCCGGCTCGAACACCTGGCGGAGCTCGATCTCGACCTCGGCGCCGTACTCGCCCGGGTAGATCTGTGACCACGCCTGGAAGGGGAACCGCTCGGCCCATTCGACGGCCTCGTCCATCGACGGCACCTGGAGGATCCAGTAGCCGGCGATCAGCTGCTTCGACTCGGGGAACGGCCCGTCGACGACCGAGCGGTTCCCCCCGGAGCGCCGCACCCGCCTCCCCATGGCGCTGGGGAGCAGCCCGGCCAGGTCGATGAGCACGCCGGCCGCCTTGAGCTCGTCGTTGTACCTGCCCATGGCGCCGAGGAGCTCCTCGCTGGGGGCTGCGCCCGGCTGCGGATCCCCCTTGATCATCACCATCACCCGCATGGCAGGCCTCCTTGGCCGCTAGCTCTCGGGAACGGGCCGCAGGGGGGCGCCGACGGCGTGGAGGTGGCGGAGGGCTTCGGCGTAGGAGCCGAAGAGGCTGGCTTCGGCGTAGGGGAGGTCGTGCTGGCGGCAGAACTCCCGGACCAGGGGCTGGGCGTGGCGCAGGTTGGGGCGGGGCATGTTCGGGAACAGGTGGTGCTCGATCTGGTAGTTGAGGCCGCCGAGGAGGAAGTCGACGAAGCGGCTGCCGCGGACGTTGCGGGAGGTCAGCACCTGGCGGCGCAGGAAGTCGAGCTGGTCGGCTTCGGTGAGGGTCGGCATGCCCTTGTGGTTGGGGGCGAACGAGCAGCCCAGGTACAGGCCGAACAATCCCTGCTGGACCAGGGCGAAGGCGACCGCCTGGAGCGGCGTGAGCACCAGCAGCAGGGCCGTCACGTAGGCGGCGGCATGCACCAGGAGCAGGAGCCCCTCGACCAGGTTGGCCCGGCCGCGGCCACCGAGGATGGACTTCATGCTGGCCACATGGAGGTGGCCGGCCTCCAGCAGCAGGAGGGGGAAGAACAGGAACGCCTGGGAGCGGGCGATCACCCGGGCCAGGCCCCGCTTGCCGCGGGCCTGGGCGGCGGTGAAGGCCAGGGCGGCGATGCCGATGTCGGGATCCAGGTCCTCGTCGTTGGGGTTGCTGTGGTGGGCGTTGTGCTTGGGGACCCACCAGCCGAAGCTGATCCCGACCAGCAGGTTGCCGTTGACCAGGCCGACCAGGTCGTTGGCCCGCCGGGTGCGGAAGATCTGCCGGTGGCCGGCGTCGTGGCCGACAAAGGCGAGCTGGGTGGCCAGGATCGCCAGGTAGACCGCCGTGAGCAGCTGCCACCAGGACTCACCGATGCGGAAGAACCCGACCCCTCCGGCGGCCAGCAGGACCAGGTTCAGGCCGATCCGGGCCCCATACCACCCGCGCCGCCGGTCCAGCAGGCCGGCCTGCTTGAGCTGCCGGGACAGCTGGGTGTACTCGTTCCATCGTCGCGTGGGCGCCCGCGTCGTTCCAGCGGGCAGCGGTTGGTCGAGGCTGGCCATGCGGGCTCCTCAGGTCGTCGGGACGGCGGCCCGGGTCCGGGAGCCTCGCAAGCGACGGCCGCGCTGACAGCATCGGCCTCACCAACAGTTGTACCGCAACCTGGCAGTTGTGCAAACAGTTGCCGGTGATGCCCGGGGGGATCGGAGGTGGATTCCTGTCGGACCCGTCTCCTACCCTTGCCTGGTGACCGTCCACGAGCTCTCCCGCCTCGACGCGCGCCGCATCGCCGTCCGCGCCCAGCTGCTGGACAGCCGGCGCCCGGCCGGGCTGCTCGAGGTGGTGCGCCAGCTGACGCTGCTCCAGATCGACCCGACCGCCGCCATCGCGCCCAATGCCGACCTGGTGGCCTGGAGCCGGCTCGGGGCGTCGTACTCGCCGGCCGAGCTCGGCACCGCGCTCGCCGACCGGAGGCTGCTGGAGCTGCGGGCGATGATCCGGCCCAGCGAGGACCTGGCCCTCTACCGGGCCGACATGGCCGGCTGGGACCGGGCCGAGCGCGGGCAGCAGCCCGGCTGGCGGGCGTCCGTGCGCGACTGGGTCCGGGCCAACGACGCCTGTCGTCTGGACATCCTCGACCGGCTCGGCGCCTCGGGGCCGCTGCCGTCGCGCGACCTTCCCGACACCTGCAAGGTGCCGTGGCGGTCGACCGGGTGGACCAACAACCGCAACGTCACCCAGCTGCTGGAGTGCATGGTGCTGCGGGGCGAGGTCGCGATCGCCGGGCGACGGGGCGGCGACCGGCTGTGGGACCTGGCGGCCCGGGTCTACCCCGACGACCCGGTGGTTCCGAGCGACGAGGCGCTGCGCATCCGCAACCAGCGGCGGCTGCGGGCCCTGGGCATCGCCCGGGCCCGGGGTCCGGAATGCCCGGTCGAGCCGGCGGACGTGGGCGAGGCGGGCGAGCCGGCCGTGGTCGAGGGGGTCAAGGGCACCTGGCGGGTCGACCCTTCCCTGCTCGGCCAGCCGTTCTCGGGGCGGGCGGCGCTGCTGTCGCCCTTCGACCGGCTGCTCCACGACCGCAAGCGCACGGTCGAGCTGTTCGAGTTCGACTACCAGCTGGAGATGTACAAGCCCGCCGCCAAGCGCCGCTGGGGGTACTTCGCGCTCCCGATCCTGTACGGCGACCGGCTGGTGGGGAAGCTCGACGCCACCGCCGACCGCACGGCCGGGGTGCTGCGGGTCGACGCCGTCCACCAGGACGTGCCCTTCGACCGGGCCATGACCGCCGCCGTGGACGGCGAGATCAAGGACCTGGCCCACTGGCTCGAGCTGGACCTCACGCTGCCCGGCTGAGCGACGGACCGGCGCCTGAGGTCAGGTCCCGGGGCCAAGGGGCGGCGCGTCGGCCGGGGCGCCGGCGGGCGGCGGCTCCTTGAGCTCGACGAAGATGGAGTGGCTCTCGGTGGTGCCGATGTTCTCGCCGGCGTGCTCCTGGGCGCCGATCCAGCGGACCTGGCCGTCTGGCAGGTCGACGTCGGCCTGGAGGCCGTCGCCGCCGTGGAGGCGGCGCCGGAAGGAGCTCAGGGTGACCATCACGCTGTCGGGATGGCCGTGGGGGTGGGTCCGTTCCCCCGGGCGGTCGCGGTACTCCAGGACCCGGACGCGGTCGTTCTCGAAGACCACCCGGTACAGGCCGGGGTCGGTGATCGTAGGATCCGAGGGCATGGCCACCTTTCCGTAGACGGGGTTCCATCATGGCGCGGCGGCTGCCGACCACCAACCGGGTGATGGCGGTGCTGGACACGGCCGGTGCCGCCGAGGCCGCCGCCGGCGCCCTCGAGCGGGAGGGGTTCGGCTCCGACGCCGTGGTCGTGCTGGCGGGGGAGGGGGACGCCGAGCGGATCGACAGCCTCGGCAACGTCGGCGGGGTGTGGGCGCGGGCCAGGCGGCTGCTGTCGTTCACCCTGGCCGACCAGGTGGTCGACCTGGCCGTGTACGTGGCCGCCCTGCGGGACGGGCGCACGGTGGTGTCGGTGCTGGTGTCGGGGGACGCCGCCCGGGAACGGGCCAAGCGGGCCCTGGCCGGGTCGGGCGCCCACTTCGTGAACTTCTTCGGGCGCTTCGCCACCGAGGACATGGTCCCCTGGCGCGGGCCCGAGCTGCCGCTGCCGCCCTGGCTGCGGCGCTAGGCCGACTCGGCCGGGGCGAAGAAGACCAGCACCGAGAGGCGCTCGGTGACGTCGTGGAAGCGGTGGGGGACGGTGCGGCCGACGAACAGCACCCCGCCCGGCTCCACCGGGTGGTCCCGGCCGGCGACCATCAGCTGGGCCCGGCCGGAGAGGACCACGTAGACCTCGTCCTCCTGGTGGGGCTCCTGGGGGTCGTCGGCCCCCGGCTCCAGGACGTACAGGCCGCAGCTCATCGAGTCGCGGCGCAGGAACTCGAGGTACAGCTCGCCGGTGCGATGCTGCACCTCGGCCCGGGCCTCCTCGAGGGAAGCGGCGTCGAATGCCTGGACGGCGGGTTCGTCCACCCGCGCATCCTACCCCGGTGCTTCGGCCGCGCCTGGTCAGCGCGGTATCGTGAGCGCGATGCTCCGGCCACCGTCGTCCGTGCTCGGCACCGCCCCGTGGCGGCGGGCGCCGCTGCTGCTGCGGCGCAGCCCGGCGGTGCTGCTGGCCGTCCTGGCCGCCGGGCTGATCCTGGGCGCGGCCGCCGCCGCCACCCCGCTGTTCCTCTCCTCGGCGGCCAACGCCGCCCTGGCCAGGCAGATGGAGGAGCGCTGCCCGCCGACCTACGGGCTCCAGGTCAGCACCTTCGGCGCCCTCGGCGGGGCGGTCAGCGCCGAGGAGCTCGAACGGGCGGCCGGCCTCGGGAGCGCAACCGGCTGGCCGGCCGGACGCGAGCTGCTGGCCACCCGCGAGCAGTCGGTCGGCCAGGCCGGGGCGCTGATGCCGGACCTGGGCCAGCCGGTGTTGAGCATGTCCGGCCCGCTGCTCCAGGTCACCGGGGCCACCCCGGGCGCGCTGAGCGGTGGGCGCCTGTTCTACCGCGACGGCTTCGAGGGCCACATCCGCAAGCTGGCCAGCGCCCCCGGGGTGACCGGGGTGTGGCTGCCCAGCGAGGCCGCGGCCCAGCTCCGGGCCCGGCCCGGCGACCGGGTCACGCTGTCGCTGACCGGGCGGTCGGCGCCGGTCCGGGTCGCCGGCGTCTACCAGGAGCTGCACCGGCTGCCGCCGACGCCCTACTGGTGCGCCCAGGCCGGGGAGATCTACCCGCCGGGCTACGCCGAGGACCCGCCGCCGCCGCTGGTCCTGGCCGACCGGGCCACCTTCACCGCCGCCAGCCGCCGGCTCCAGGAGCCGCGCCTCGGGTTCGCCTGGGACCTGGAGCTGGCCCGCGGCCTGTCGCTGGCCGAGGCCAGGGAGAACGCGGCCGCCTTCGCGGCGGCCAGGCAGGCCGTGGTCGCCGACGGCACCGGCATGATCCCGCCCGAGCAGGCGGTCGCGTTCAACTCGCCCGGGGTGACGATGAGCGACAGCGAGCTGCCGTTCCTGGTCCAGCGGTCCGGGGCGATCGTGGCCGCCGTCGGCGGGGCCATCGGCCCGGTGGCCATCGCCGGCACGGTGGTGGCCCTGCTGCTGGTCGCGGCCGCCGGCAGCTACTGGGTGGACCGGCGCCGGGTCGAGGTCGCCCTGCTCGCCGCCCGGGGGGTCGGGCCCCTGGCCATCGCGGCCAAGGCCATGCTGGAGATGCTGCTCTGGCTGACGCTGGGCAGCGTGCTCGGCTGGCTGGCCGCGATCGGCCTGGTGCGGCTGCTGGGCCCGAGTGACCTGCTGGACACCTCGGCCACCCCGGCCGCCCTGGCCCGCACCGGCGTCGCCCTGCTGGCCGGCCTTGGCCTGCTCGGCCTGGTCGCCGCCCTGCGCTCCCGAGGAATGACCGAGCGCGGGATCGGGACCCGTCCCGGCGTGCTGGCCAGGGTGCCCTGGGAGCTGGCGGTGCTCGCCCTGGCCGCCCTCGCCTACCGCCGCCTGGCCGGCCAGGGGCCGCCGGTGGCCACCGGCGCCGAGCCGCCCCGGATCGACCTGCTGCTGCTCGCCTTCCCGATGCTGTTCCTGGTCGGCGCCGTCGGCCTGGCCGTCCGGCTGCTCGGCCTGGTGGTGCGGCGGCTCGGCACCGCCGGGTCGAGCTGGCCCCACGCCGTCTACCTGGCCGCCCGGCGGGTCGCCCACGGCGCCCGGCTGGCCCTGCTGCTGGTGGCCGCCTCGGCCCTGTCGATCGGGGTGATGGTGTACGCGGCCACCCTCACCCTGTCGGTGCGGGCCACCCTCGACGCCAAGGCCAGGACCTTCGTCGGCAGCGACGTGTCGGTGGAGGGGTTCACCCGCGACGCCGCCATCCCGGCCGACCTCGACGCCACCGTCGTCCACCGCTACGAGGAGGTCCTGGTCAACGGCAGCCCGGTGATGATGCTGGCCATCGACCCGGCGACCTTCGCCCGGGCCGCGTTCTGGGACGGGTCGCTGGCCGACCGGCCCCTGGAGCGGATCGTGGCCGACCTCGCCCCCGGGCCGTCGGGCCAGGCGGTGCCGGCGGTGGTGGTCGGCCGCACCCTGCCCGACCGGTTCGCCTTCGACCTGTTCCTCGGCACCCAGGGCCGCAGCGTCCGCTTCCAGGCCGACGTGTCCGAGCGGGTCCGGGCCTTCCCCGGCATGCGGGCCAACCCGCTGGTGGTGATCGACCGCCGCGCCCTGACCGGGCTCGACCCGGCCAAGGAGACGCTGCTCTGGGCCCGGGGGGAGCGCGAGCAGGTGCTGGCCGCCCTGGACCGGGCCGACGTCCGGGTGGTCGGCGTGGTCACCGACGCCCGCGACGTGCTCGACGTGACCAGCTTCCTGGCCACCTCCTGGACCTTCGGGTTCCTCCAGGCCCTTGGGGCCCTCACCGGGCTGATCACCGCCGGCGGGCTGCTGCTGTACCTCGAGACCCGCCAGCGCAGCCGCCGGGCCGCCTACGCCCTCTCGCGCCGGATGGGGCTGTCGCGGGCCGCCCACCTGGGGTCGCTGCTGGCCGAGGTGGGCGGGACCCTGCTCGGCGGGTTCGCCATCGGGGTCGGGCTGTCGTTCCTGGCCGCCCGGCTGGTCTACCTGCGGCTGGACGCCCTGCCGACGGTGCCGCCGGTGCCGCTGCTGCGCACCCCGACCCTGGCCCTGGCCGGCACGGCCGCGGCCGTGCTGGCCGTCACCTGGCTGGCCGCCTGGATGGCTCAGCGGTCGGCCGACCGGACCAACCTGGCGGAGGTGGTGCGCCTTGCCGAGTGACGTCGTCTGCGCCGGGGTGGTCAAGGAGTACGCCACCGCGACCGGGACGGTCCGGGCCCTCAAGGGGGTCGACGCCGCCTTCCCCGGCGGCCAGGTGACGGCGGTGGTGGGGCCGTCGGGCTCGGGCAAGTCGTCGCTGCTGCGCATCCTGGCCTGCGTCGACCGCCCGACCGCCGGGTCGGTCCGGGTCGGCGGGGTCGACGTGGCCGCCATGGGGTCCAGGGGGCGGCGCCGGGTCCGGCGGCGGCTGGTCGGCTACGTGTTCCAGCAGCCGGGCGACAACCTGCTGCCGTACCTGACCACCCGGGAGCAGCTGGAGCTGGCCGCCCAGCTTCGGGGCCGGCAGGACACCGAGGAGGTCGAGCGGCTGCTGGCCGCGCTCGGGCTGGAGCACCGGGCCGGGCACCAGCCCGAGCAGCTGTCCGGGGGCGAGCAGCAGCGGCTGGCCTTCGCGGCCGCCGTGATCGGCGGGCCGGCGCTGGTGGTCGCCGACGAGCCGACCGCCGAGCTGGACACCGAGGCCGGGGAGCGGCTGATGCGGGCCGTGCTGGGCCTGCGCGACCAGGGGACCAGCCTGGTCCTCTCCTCCCACGACCCGGTGGTGACCGGGGCCGTCGACCAGGTCGTGCGGCTCCACGACGGGGAGGTGAGCTGAGCTGGCCGAGCCGCTGCTGGAGGCCCGGGGGCTGGACAAGACCTACCGGCGGGGGGCCGAGCGGGTCCACGCCCTGCGCGGGGTCGACCTCGCCCTCTACCCGGGGGAGCTGGTCGCCCTGGTCGGGCCGTCCGGGTCGGGCAAGAGCTCGCTGCTGGGCGTGCTCGCCGGATGGGAGCCGCCCGACGCCGGCGAGCTCACCTGGGCCGCGGCCCCGGCCGCCCGGGGCGGGCCAGGCTGGTCGGAGCTGGCCACCGTGCCCCAGGCCCTCGGGCTGCTCGACGACCTGACCGTGCGCGAGAACGTCGCCCTGCCGGTGCGGCTGCGGCTGGGGCCGCGGCGGGCCACCGAGGGCCGCACCGAGGAGCTGCTTGGCCTGTTCGGGCTGGCCGAGCTGGCCGACAGGTCGCCGTCGGAGACCTCGCTGGGCCAGCAGCAGCGGGCCGCGGTGGCCAGGGCCCTGGTCCTGACCCCCCAGCTGGTGCTGGCCGACGAGCCGTCGGCCCACCAGGACGCGGCCTGGGTCCACGACGTGTTCGCCGCCCTGCGCCAGGTCGTCCACGACCGCGGCGCCGCCTGCCTGGTCGCCACCCATGACCCCGACGCCCTCGCCTTCGCCGACCGGGTCCTGCGCCTGGCCGACGGCGAGCTCACGGAGCGAGCGCCATGAAGATCTGTCGATTTGTCGACCAGGGGACCGTGCGGGTCGGGTACCTCGACGGGGAGGTGGTCGTGCCGGTGGCCGACGGGGACGGGGCGGCGGGGCTGGAGGCGGTGCTGGACCTGGCCATGGCGGCCAACGCCGACCCGGGCCTGCGACCGGGACCGGTGGGGGAGCCGGTGGCGCTGGAGGGGGTGCGGCTGCTGGCCCCGGTGGCCGAGCCGCCGTCGATCCGGGACTTCTACGCCTTCGAGCAGCACGTGCGCACGGCCAGGTCCCGGCGGGGGCTGGAGATGCACCCGGACTGGTACGAGCTGCCGGTCTTCTACTTCACCAACCCGGCGGCGGTGCTCGGTCCCGGCGACCCGGTGGCCGCGCCGCCCCGCTCGGCCGAGCTCGACTACGAGCTGGAGGTGGCCTGCGTGCTCGGCCGGGGCGGGACCGACCTGGGCCTGGAGGACGCCGACGCGGCCATCGCCGGGTTCATGGTCATGAACGACTGGTCGGCCAGGGACGTCCAGCGGCGCGAGATGGCCCAGTCGCTGGGACCGGCCAAGGGCAAGGACTTCGCCACCTCGCTGGGGCCGACCCTGGTCACGGCGGCGGAGTTCGCCCCAGGAGGGCTGCGGGAGGTGCCGAGCGCGGTGATGACGGCGACGGTCAACGGGGTCGAGTGGTCGCGGGCCGACCTGGACGGGCTGTGGTGGAGCTTCGCCGAGATGCTGGTCTACGCCAGCGAGTCGGCACCGGTGCGCCGTGGCGACGTGCTCGGGTCGGGGACCTGCGGGACCGGCTGCATCCTGGAGTTGTCGCTGGTCCACGGGGCCGACAAGTACCCCTACCTCCAGCCCGGCGACGAGGTCGAGCTGGAGGTGGCCGGGCTGGGCGTGCTCGCCAACCGGGTCGTCGCCGGCGACGCCCCGGCGTTCCGGCCCGACCCCGAGCGGATGCGCCCGAGGCTGGGCCAGTGACCGCCCCGGCGGAGGGGGGGCGGGTCGAGCGGCTGCTGGCCGCGGCCGGGCGGATCCGGGCCAGCGCGGTGCTCCTGCCCGACGACGCCCTGACCGACCCCGACCCGGACTCGGGGGAGCGCTGGGACCGGGGCCAGGCCCTGGCCCACGTGGCCGAGATGCTGCCCTACTGGGCCCAGCAGGCCGAGCTGGTCGCGGCCGGCCGGCAGGCCGAGTTCGGCCGGGTCAAGTCCGACCCGGACCGGATCGCGGCCATCGAGCGCGACCGCCGCGAGGACCCGGCGCGGCTGCTGGCCCGGGTCGACGAGGGCGTCGCCGTGGTCCTGGCCCTGCTGGAGCGGCTCGACGACCGGGACCTGGCCGCCGTCGGCCACCACCAGACCCTCGGCGACATGACCGTCGGCCAGATGATCGACCGGTTCCTGGTCGCCCACCTGGAGGAGCACGCCGACCAGCTGGATCCCCGGAGGGGTCCGGGGAACCCCGAAGGGGTGCCCCGGTGAATCGGGCGCCCTCGCCTGACGTTGCGCGAGCAACCAGCGCAGGCGTACCAAGGACCTATGAGCGATCTTGTCTATGACGTGACCGAGGCCACCTTCCAGGCCGAGGTGCTGGAGAAGTCGAAGACCGTCCCGGTGCTGGTGGACTTCTGGGCCGACTGGTGCGGGCCCTGCCACGCCCTGGCCCCGGTGCTGGAGCGGGCGGTGGAGCGCCAGGGCGGCGAGGTCGTGCTGGCCCGGGTCGACGTCGACCAGAACCAGCGCCTGGCCGCGGCCTTCCAGGTCCAGGGCATCCCGGCGGTCAAGGCCTTCGCCGGTGGCCGCCTGGTCGACGAGTTCGTCGGCGCCCAGCCGGCCCAGGTGGTCGAGCGCTTCGTCGAGTCCCTGCTGCCGAGCGAGGCCGACCGGGCCGCCGCGGCCGCGGCCGAGCTCGACCCGGCCGAGGCCGCCGCCCGCTGGCGCGAGGTCCTGGAGCAGGACCCCGACAACCTGCCCGCCCGGGCCGGCCTGGCCGACCTGGCCCTGCGCGAGGGCCGCCCCGCCGAGGCGATCGAGCTCCTGCGCCCGATCGAGCACGACCCCGAGGTGGCCGTCCTGCTGGCCAGCGCCCGCCTGGCCGCCGCGGCCGCCGACCCGGCCTCCCGCTTCGCCCCCGCCGCCGCCCAGGCCGCCGACGGCCAGGCCGACCCGGCCCTGGCCACGCTCCTGGCCGCCGTCCGCGAAGGCCCCGGCGAGACCCGCGACCAGGCCAGGGCCCTGATGCTGGACGTGTTCAGGCTGCTGGGCGACGACCACCCCCTGACCATCCGCTACCGCCGCGACCTGACCAGGGCGCTGTTCTAGCCCCTAGCCCCTGGACCCGCGCCGGACCTCGCGCTCGCGGCGGCGGCTGCTGGCCCAGTGCCACAGCCGGTCGAACGCGGCGAACTCCTCGGAGGTGCGCCGCAGCCGGTAGTAGCCGGTGGGGGACATGCGCGTCAGCAGCCGGGAGCGGCGGTGCTGGAGCAGCGCCGCGAACTGGGACGCGCCCCGGTCGATGTAGCGGGGCAGGTGCTCGAACCAGCCGGCGCTGTTGCGGGCCTCGCGCTGGAGGAGCAGCAGCGCCACCTTGCGGTCACGCTCGTAGGCGGCCAGGGCCGACCCGAGGTCGTCGCCGGCGCCCAGCGCGGCCGCCAGCCCGATGGCGTCCTCGATGGCCAGCTTGGTGCCCGACCCGATGGTGAAGTGGGTGGTGTGGGCGGCGTCGCCGGCCAGCACCAGGTTGCCGGAGCGCCAGCGCTCGTTGGTCACCGTCCGGAAGCTGAGCCACGGCGCCCGCTCCCGGTCCGGTCCCTGGGCGACCAGCCGGTGCTCGTCCAGCTGGGGCGCGAACAGCTCCTCCAGGCGGGCGATGCTGGCCTCCAGCCCGAGCTGCCCGAACCCCAGCCCGGCCCAGGTCTCGGGCGAGCACTCGACGATGAAGGTGCTGGCGGTGGCGTCGAAGCCGTAGGCGTGGCACCAGATCCAGCCGGCCGGGGTCCGCACGAAGGCGAAGGTGAAGGCGTCGAACACCTTGGTCGTGCCCAGCCACATGTAGCGGTTGCGGCCGGTGTCGATCCGGGTCCCGAAGCTGCCGGGGTGGGCCCGCCGCAGCCGGCTGTTGACGCCGTCGGCCGCCACCACCAGGTCGTGGTCCTCGAGCTGGGCCGGGTCCTCGACCTCGGCCTCGAACCGCACCTCGACGCCCAGCTCCAGCGCCCGGCTGGTGAGGATGTCGAGCAGCCGCTGGCGGCGCATGCTGAAGCCGTAGCCGTCCAGGCCGGCCTCCGGCTGGCCGTCGACCAGGATGCGCTGGCCGGTCCAGCGGAAGGCCTCGCCGGCGATGGTGGCGGCGGTCGGGGGATCGTTGGCGGCCAGGCCCTCCAGCAGGTCGTCCCAGAAGACCACCCCCCAGCCGTAGGTGACGCCGGCCGGGTTGCGCTCGAGCACGGTGATCTCGTGGCCGGGGTCGCGCCCCTTCAGCAGGGTGGCCAGGTACAGCCCGGCCGGGCCGCCGCCGACACAGGCGATCCGCATGCCGGGCTCAACCCTTCTTCCTGGCGTGACGGCGGCGGCGCACCAGCTGGCCGGCCCTGGTGGCCCGGACATAGCGGCGGGCCCGCGCGCCCGCCGGGACCATGGCGGCGGCGGCGCCCAGCGGGCTGAGGGGGACGGCCAGGGTGCAGAGCGGGCGCCGGTCGCCGAAGGCCCGCGACCCGGTCCCGTCGTCGGGTGCCGAGCAGGTGTCCAGCCAGGCCAGTGGGGCCGAGCGGTGGAACCAGTCGAGCACGTCGAGGTCGAGCAGGGAGCCGGGCGACCAGCGGCTGAACTCCTCGTCGTAGGCCCGCTTGAAGCCGAACAGGCCCTCGCCGGCCACCAGGGCGGTCCTCTGCGTCATCGTGTGCTCCTCCGGGATTGCCGTTGCCGTACCAGTTGGGCCGCGAACAGGGCCACGAACCGCGGGTTGCGGTACAGGTAGCGCCGCCAGAGCCGGCGCGGCTCGTGGACCAGGCGGTAGAGCCACTCCAGGCCCAGCCGCTGGAGGGCCGGCGGGGCCTGGCGCTTGCGGCCCGACAGGAAGTCGAAGGCCGCGCCGACCCCGAGCATGACCATCGGCAGGTCCTTGTGGCCGGCCATCCACCGCTCCTGCTTGGGGGTCCCCAGCCCCACGAACAGGATCCGGGTGCCGGAGCGGGCCAGGTCGCCGCCGACCCTGGCCTCCTCCTCGGCGGTCAGGGGCCGGAACGGCGGGCTCCAGCGGTAGGTGATCCGCAGCCCCGGGTACCGCTCGGTGAGGGTCGCGGCGAGGTCGTCGAGGACGTCGTCCTGGCCGCCGTAGAAGCCGACCGGGATGCCCCGGCGGGCCGCTTCCTCGCAGACCAGCGGGGTCAGGTCGGGCCCGTAGACGCGGGAGGCGCCGGGCACGCCGAGCAGGCGCAGGCCCCAGACCAGCGGCATGCCGTCCGGGGTGACCAGGTCGGCCGCCTCCATGAGGGCGTTGTAGCCGGGGTCGTCCCAGCCCTCGATCAGGTTGTTGACCGTGGCCACGCAGACATAGCGCGACTCGCCGGCGGCCGCCCAACCCAGGACCTGGTCGGTGGCGTGCCGGTAGCTGGTCGCGTCCACCCGCGTCTGGAGGATGCGGCGCGACTGGAGCGGCTCGGGCTCGAGCAGGCGGTCGACCATGCTCAGAAGGCGCCCTTGCCGCCGGCGACCGCCCCGAAGGTCTTGAGCAGGATGTAGAGGTCGAGGCCGAGCGACCAGTTCTCGATGTAGAAGCGGTCCAGCCCGACCGCCGCCTCGGGGCTGAGCGAGCTGCGGCCGTTGACCTGCCACCAGCCGGTGACGCCGGCCGGCACCTCGTGGCGCTCGCCCAGCAGCTCGATGTTGGCCGCGACCTGGTCGGCGGGCAGGGGCCGGGGGCCGACCATGCTCATGTGCCCGACCAGCACGTCCCACAGTTGTGGCAGCTCGTCCAGGCTGGTCCGGCGGATGAACCGCCCCACCCGGGTCAGGCGCGGGTCCGAGGTCATCTTGAAGAACGGGGCGCTGGTGTCGACGGCCCGGTCGGCGCCGGTGCGCATGGTCCGGAACTTGTGCATCTGGAAGATCTTGCCGTCCTTGGTCACCCGCTGCTGGCGGAAGAACACCGGGCCGGGCGAGGACAGGCGGACGGCCAGGGCGATGACGGCCAGCAGGGGCGCGGTCAGGATCAGGCCGAGCGAGGCCGCCACCAGGTCGAAGCCGCGCTTGAGCAGGATCTGGCGGCCGTTGAGGCGCACCGGCCGCAGCGAGATGGCGATCGTCGGCCCCACCGTCTGGAAGCACAGCCGCGAGGTCAGCATCCGCGGCAGGTTGGCCGACACGCGGACCTCGACGCCTTCCTTGCGGGCCGCCTGGGCGACCCAGGAGATGTCCTCGAAGGTGAGCGCCGAGGAGGC
>OCZS010000364.1_pt1 | contig 14789 bp, 8 predicted proteins | sample 1539071 | NCBI WGS metagenome assembly OCZS01 (sample SAMEA3113584, study PRJEB22503) | soil metagenome
CGGTCGAGGCGACGAACATCACGCCGAGGACCACGGTCAGCCCGGCGTCGGCCAGCACCGCACGGTCGGGACGCGCCATGGGCTCACGCTACCGGCAACCGGCCCCCGGCGGCGTCGGCCGGCCGGACGACCCGCCACCTACTCCAGAGGTGGTACGCCTCCGGCTTCCGTGGTACCCGACGGCTTCGACGGCACGCGAGGGAGGATCTGGGAATGAAGGCACTGACCTGGCAGGGCAAGCGGGACGTGCGGATCGAAGAGGTGCCCGACCCGAAGCTGGAGGAGCCGACCGACGCGATCGTGCGCATCACCTCCACCGGCATCTGCGGCTCCGACCTGCACCTGTACGAGGTGCTGGGGCCGTTCCTGGACAAGGGGGACGTGCTCGGCCACGAGCCGATGGGCATCGTCGAGGAGGTCGGCGCCGAGGTCTCCCAGATCGCCCCCGGCGACCGGGTGGTGATGCCGTTCACGATCGCCTGCGGGCACTGCTGGATGTGCGGCCAGGGCCTCCAGTCCCAGTGCGAGACCACCCAGGTCCGCGACCAGGGGATGGGAGCGGCGCTGTTCGGCTACACCAGGCTGTACGGGCAGGTGCCGGGCGGGCAGGCCGAGTACCTGCGCGTCCCCCAGGCCCAGTACGGCCCGATCAAGGTGCCGCAGGGCCCGCCCGACGACCGCTTCGTGTACCTCTCCGACGTCCTCCCCACCGCCTGGCAGGCGGTCGAGTACGCCAACGTCCCCAAGGGCGGCAGCGTGGTCGTGCTCGGCCTCGGGCCGATCGGCGACATGTCGTCCCGGATCGCCCTGCACCGGGGCGCCGGCCGGGTCATCGGCGTCGACCTCGTCCCCGAGCGGCTGCAGCGGGCCCGCTCCCGCGGGGTCGAGGCCCTCGACCTGAACAGCAAGGACGACCTGGTCGAGACCATCCGCGACCTGACCGACGGCCGCGGCCCGGACGCGGTGATCGACGCCGTCGGCATGGAGGCCCACGGGTCCCCGGTGGGCAAGCTGGCCCACCAGATGGCCTCGCTGCTCCCGGACGCGATCGCGGCCAAGATGATCGAGACGGCCGGCGTCGACCGCCTCAACGCCTTGCACCTGGCCATCGAGCTGGTCCGCCGGGGCGGGACGATCTCGCTCGTCGGGGTCTACGGCGGCCAGGCCGACCCGCTGCCCATGCTCACCCTGTTCGACAAGCAGATCCAGCTGCGCATGGGTCAGGCCAACGTCCGCCGCTGGGTCGACGACATCCTCCCCCTGCTCACCGACGACGACCCCCTGGGCGTCGACACCTTCGCCACCCACCGCCTGCCCCTGGACGAGGGCCCCAGGGCGTACGAGACCTTCCAGAAGAAGCAGGACGGCGCCGTCAAGATCCTGCTCCAGCCCTAGCCTAGAATTCCGTCGGTGGCCGCCGCCGACGTGATCCTTCTCCTGGTCGCCGGGGTCCTGGCCGGGGTCGCCGGCTCGGTCGCCGGCCTGGCCTCGCTGGTGTCGTACCCGGCCCTGCTGGCGGTCGGGCTGCCCGCGCTGACCGCGAACGTCACCAACACCGTGGCCCTGGTGCTGTACACGGTCGGGGCGGCCAGCTTCTCGCGCCAGGAGCTGGCCGGCCAGGCGGGCCGGCTGCGCCGGCTGGCCCTGGTCACGGTGGCCGGCGGGGCGGCCGGGGCGGCCCTGCTGCTGTCGACCCCGGCCGAGGTGTTCGAGCTGCTGGTGCCGCTGCTGATCGGCGGGGCCTCGCTGGTGCTGCTGCTCCAGCCGGGCATCACCCGGCTCGCCGGGGGCATGGTCGACGAGCGCAGCCCGGTCCTGCTGGCCGGGGTGTTCGGCGTCGGCGTCTACGGCGGCTACTTCGGGGCGGCGGCCGGGGTGGTGCTGCTGGCCCTGCTGACGGTGTCGGTGGCCGAGCCGCTGGCCCGGCTGGTGGCCGCCCGCAACGTCGCCCTCGGGCTGGCCAACCTGGTCGCCGCGGCCGGCTTCGCCCTGTTCGGCCCCGTCCGCTGGGCGGCGGCGGCGCCGCTGGCCGCCGGGTTCCTGCTCGGCGGCGGGATCGGCCCCGGCCTGGTCCGCCGGCTCCCCGGCAACCGGCTCCGGGTGGCCATCGCCCTGCTCGGCCTCGGCCTGGCCGTCAAGCTCGGCTTCGACACCTTCGGCCAGTCCGGAGGCCCCGGGTAGACTGCCGCCCGTGACCGAGCGCGTGCTCTCGACCCGCGAGCTCAACCGGGCCCTGCTGGCCCGCCAGCTCCTCCTCGAGCGTTCGGCCCTCCCGATTCCCGGGGCCCTGGAGCAGGTCGCCGGGCTCCAGGCCCAGTACGCCCCGTCGCCCTATGTCGGCCTCTGGTCGCGGCTGCGCGACTTCCGCCGCGACGACCTCACCCGGGCCCTGGAGGACCGGCGGGCGGTCCAGGCGACCCTGCTGCGGGTCACCATCCACATCGTCTCGGCGGCCGACTACCCGCCGTTCACCGAGGCGGTCCGGGCCGCCCGCCGGGAGTGGTGGACCAGGGCGGTCCGCCGGGAGCTGGAGGGGATCGACATCGAGGCGGCCGCCGCCCTGGTCCGCGACCGCCTGGCGCAGGGCCCGGCCCGCCAGGCCGAGCTGGCCGGGCTGCTGGCCGCTCACGGCTACCCCAAGGCGGTCTGGATCGGGGTCGGGCTCTGGGTCGACATGGTCCGGGTCCCGCCGTCCGGCACCTGGGAGCGACGCCGGGCCGACCTGTACGGCCTGGCCAGCGACTGGCTCGGGCCCTGGCCGGTGGACGAGGCCGCGGCCCTCGAGCACCTGGCCCGCCGCTACCTGCAGGGGTTCGGGCCGGCGTCCCTCGGCGACCTGGGCAGCTGGGCCGGGCTGCCCCTGACCGGGCTGCGGCCGGTGCTGGAGCGGGTCGGGACCCGCCGGTTCCGCGACGAGCGGGGCGGGGAGCTGTTCGACCTGCCGGACGCCCCCCTGCCCGACCCGGGCACCCCGGCCCCGCCCCGCTTCCTGTCCACCTGGGACGCCAACCTGCTGGTCCACGCCCGGCGCACCCAGGTCCTGCCCGAGCGGCACCGCGAGCGCATCTTCCACGTGCGGGCCCCGCACTCGTTCCCGACCTTCCTGGTCGACGGGGCGGTGGCCGGGACCTGGCGCCACGAGCGGGGCGAGGTGCGGCTGGAGCCGTTCGAGCCGCTGGACCCGGCGGCCCGCCGGGAGCTGGAGGCCGAGGCCGAGGGCCTGGCCGCCTTCCACGACGGCTAGGGGCGGCGCCGGACCGGGGACGCGCAGGTCCGGCCGATTTGGTCGTTGCGACAGGGAGGCGATACGCTGTCGCTCCCCCCAATTTCATCACAGACCGCCATCCGTTCCCCCAACGGAAGGACGTTCCACCCGATGCGCCGAATCGTCTTCGGCCTTGCTCTGCTTGGGCTGCTGCTGGCCGGCATCCCCGCGCTCCAGGCCGCGCCGCTGGACGACGCCCGCCGCCGCGAGCGCGCCCTCAAGGGCGAGCTCCAGCAGGCCACCGCCGAGCTCCAGGCCGCCGAGGCCGCCCTGGCCAGGGCCGAGGACCAGCTGGCGTACGACAAGGGCCAGCTCCAGGCGGCCGACCGCCAGCAGCGCGGGGCCAGGGCGGCCCTGGCCGGCCAGGCCGCGGCCATGTACCGCTCCGGCGGGCTGGCCTTCGCCGACGCCCTGCTCGACCAGGACCCGGCGCAGGTCCCCGGCCGGGTCGAGATGGCCACCGTGCTGGTGTCGCGCAACGCCCAGCTGATCGAGGACGCCCAGGTGACCGGGGACGCCTACCGGTCGGTCCTCGGCCGCGTGACCAGGGGCTACGAGCGGGCCAAGGAGCTGCACGACCAGGCCCGGGCGGCCGTGGCCAAGCTGGAGTCGGGACTGGAGGAGGCCCAGGCCGTCGAGGCCCGCCTGGTCCGGCTGGAGCAGCGCCGCAAGGCGGCCACCAAGGTCGCCCCGACCCCGCCCCCCAGTGGCGGCGGCGGGGGCGCGGTCAGCTCCTCGGGCAAGGCCTGCATCCTGGAGCGCCCCTACTCCTACGTCGACAGCTGGGGCGCGCCCCGCTCCGGCGGCCGCAGCCACCAGGGCACCGACGTGATGGCCCCCCACGGGGCCAGGGTGTTCGCCTTCGTCAACGGCGTGGTCAGCCGGGAGTCGACCAGCAGCAACGGCGGCATCCAGCTCTACCTGCAGGGCGACAACGGGGTCGAGTACTTCTACGCCCACCTCTCCGGCTACGCCGTCTCCACCGGCGCCCGGGTCCGGGCCGGCCAGCTGATCGCCTACAACGGCCAGACCGGCAACGCCCAGTACACCGCCCCCCACGTCCACTTCGAGGTCCACATGAGCGGCGGGGCGGTCAACCCCTACCCCCACCTCAAGCCGGTCTGCGGCTGAGGCTCAGGCCCGCCTGGCCTCCAGCACCCGGACCGGGGCGGTGAAGCCCTTGAGCCGGAGCTCGCCCAGGTCGGCGTAGGTGACGCCGCCGGGGGACGGCGCCTGGGCCACCGGGGCGGTGACCAGGACCTGGCCGGCCTGGGCGCGGGCGGCGACCCGGGAGGCCAGGTTGACCGTGCGGCCGAAGTAGTCGCCGCCCTGGACGACCACCGGGCCGGCGGCCACGCCGACGTGGGCCGGGGGGAGCCCGGCCTCGGGGACCTGGCCGACCATGGCCAGGGCGGCCTCGACCGCGCCCGAAGGCTCGCGGAAGTACAGCATGACGCCGTCGCCGAGCCACTTCACCGGGGTCCCCCCGTGGGCCCGCGAGGAGCGCTCGACCAGCACGGCCAGGGTGCCGGCGAGCTCGGCGGCCGCCTGGTCGCCCCGCTCCTCGGTGAGCCGGGTGTAGCCGGCCAGGTCGAGGAAGCACATCGCCGGCAGCCGCTCCGGCCGGGCGATCGCCCCGGCCTCCTCGAGCGCGGCCTCGACGTTCAGCACCTGGTGCTCGACCCAGATCAGCTCCTGCTGGCGGCGGTAGATGCCCATCAGGGCCTGGTCGACCAGGGGCAGGAACTCGGCCGCCAGCTCCGAGGCCAGCTCCATGGCCCGGCGCTGGCCGAGCCCGGAGCGCAGCGCCGGCCCCTCGAACCGGGCCCGGTAGGACTCGTTCTCGACCTGGGCGGCCAGGCGCAGGCCCTCCGCGTAGGCCCGGCCGACCCTGGTCATCCAGGCCCGGTCGAAGATCCCGCTGGAGAAGGCCAGCCGCACCAGCGGGACCACCTCCAGCTCGTCCTCGCGCATCGGCTCGTCCGGCGACAGCCAGGCGAACCCCATCGCCTCCAGGGCACCCCGCAGGTCGTCCAGGGGGACCCCGGTCTCGGCGCTCACCTGCCGGTAGGTCCGGCCCGAGGGGACCGCCCAGCGGGCGTACGGGGACGCCTCCATGAACGCGAACGACAGCCGGCCGGCCCGGATGGCCGCGGCGATCCCGTCCATCGGCAGCCCGGCCCGCTCGCAGGCCACGGCCAGGCGGAGCTTGTGGAGGTCGCGGAGGAGGAACGGGGCCGGCCCGTCCCGGGGGACCAGCACGCCGACCTCGACCATCCGGCCGATCTCGGCCTCGGGAACGCCGGCCAGCCGGGCCAGGCCGGCCGCGGTGAGCGCGTCCCCCTCAGCCTCCATGCCGCCATCCTACGGCGGCGCCAGGGCTAGGAGACCAGGGTGGTGCGGGCGGCGTGGGGGGCGGCCGGCTCGCGGCCCTGGTCGTGCTGGCCGCGCAGGTGGAGGTCGAGGTCGAGGGCCTCGAGCAGGCCCAGCAGCTCGGCCGGCTGCCAGCCGCGGACGCCGGTGGCCCGCTCCACCACCAGGGCCACCCGCCGCAGGGTCCAGTTGTCGGAGGCGAACCCGTGGGCCCGCGGCTGCTGCTGGAGGGCGCACTTGACCGCGTAGAGCTCGTCCGAGGAGAGCCGGCCCCCGGGCAGGACCAGGTCGGGGCCGCCGGCGATGGCGCCGTGGCCGGTCACCACCGGCTCGTCGGGCACCGCGACGAGCACGGTGGCCTCGCGCGGCCGGGCCTCGGCCCAGGCGTCGTCCCGGCGGTCGCGGCGGTCGCGGGCCGGGCGCCGGCGGCGGCCCACCGGGGGCAGCCAGCGGGCGGTGAGCCAGCCCAGGACGGCCCCGTAGACCCAGTGGCCGGCCATCCCCCCGGCCGCGGTCGCCGGAGTGAGGGCGAAGAAGTGCTGCTGGGCCACCGGCCAGAAGTAGAGGAGGACGACCAGGCCCGTGCAGACAGCTGAGCCGTAGGCGATGCCGAGCTTGACGCCCCGCCAGGGCAGCATGGCGAAGGCCAGGCCCATGCCGCCGCCGTTGCCAACGAACCGCCAGACGTAGCCCCAGTACCACTCGGCGTTGGGGTCGTTGAGGGCGAGCTGGCCGATGCTGGGGATGGGGTCGCCCCAGAGCCCGGCCAGCATCAGTCCGAGCCGCAGGATGTCGTAGACGCCGGTGGCGATCATGCCCGCGACCAGGCCGATCAGGGCCCGCTTGCCCCAGGCGGGGTAGCGCAGGCCGATCAGGAGCATGGCCGTGTAGGCCGGGATCACGGCGTAGTGGAACCCGTAGGGGAGCGGCACCGCCCCGGCGAGCGCGACCCCGAGCGAGGTGATGGCCGCGAACCCGAAGGCCAGGAAGAGGAATCGCGGGAACAGCGACGGGTTGGAGAGGAGCATCCGGATGGCGGCCAGCAGCTTGGCGTCCTCGGCGGCCGCCCGCCGGGCCGTCCGGCTGAGCGGCTTGGCCGGCGGCACCGGCGGCACCGGCGGCACCGGGGCCTCGCGCTCCCGCTGCCGTGGCCCGGCCTGCTGGGGGCGCTGGGCCTGCTGGGGCCGCTTGGGCTGCTGCGAGCGTTGGGGTCGTCCCGGCCCGGGGGCCGGCTGGCGGACCTCCAGCCTGGTGACGGTCACGTTCGGTTCGCTCCTTTGCCGGCCGAGGCTCGTGGTTCACCCCACCGTCGGAGAATCCACCTGGGCCGTCCCCGATTCCCACCGGCTCATCCGGCCGGCAACCCCTGCCGATAGGAGCGGTCGGCGGCCGGGCGGGCCATGGCCCTGGCCACCACCGCCTCCGGGGCGGCCGACGGCCGGGTCTTGAGCACGGTCCGCTTGGGCTGGCCCCGCCCGGCCGCGCAGGCCCGGTCGACCAGCCCGACCGGCCGCGTCCAGTCGTCGAGCATCACCACCACGTCCAGCTCGCGGTCGGCCTCGAACCAGCGGGCGGCCGCGGCCACGGCCTCGCCGGCCCTGACCGCCGGGGCGTCGACCGTGAGCCCGACGACGCTGTCCCCGAACGTCTGGGCGGTCTGCCGGTCGCGGATGGTGGCGGCCAGCCCGTCGGGCAGGGCCGCCCACGGCTCGGCCGGCCGCCCGAGCAGGTAGCCCTGGGCCAGCGGGACCCGGAGGCGGACGAGCGACTCCAGCTCGGCCATGCGCTCGACCCCCTCGGCCAGCACCCAGGCGTCGAGCTGGCCGGTGAAGCGGCCCAGCATCTCGATCAGGGCCGCCTTGGCCGGGTCGCGGTCGCAGCCGGCGACCAGCGCCCGGTCCAGCTTGACCAGGTCGGGACGGAGCAGCATCAGGTGCTGCAGCCCGGCATAGCCGGTCCCGGCGTCGTCCACGGCCAGCTTGGCGTCGCGCAGGCGCAGCTCGGCCACGGCCGCGACCAGCGTCGGGTAGTCGGCCACCGGGCGGTGCTCGGTCAGCTCGATCACCACCCCGGCCAGGGTCGGGGCGGCGGACAGGGCCCGCTGGACCGGCTCGGTGACCAGGTGGTTGGGATCCAGGTTGACGGTCAGTAAGCAGTTCGGGGGCAGCTCCGGGCGCAGCCCGGCGACCCGTTCCAGGACCCGGGCGTCCAGCTCGGCACCGAGCCCGTGCCGCCCCGCGGCCTCGAACCAGACGTCGGGCCCGGCGTCTGGCGGCCCGGCGAAGCGGGACAGGGCCTCGTAGCCGGCCACCGTCCCCCGCTGGAGGTCGACCACCGGCTGGAAGGCCAGCCGGTGGCGCGACGGGTCGGCCAGGACCCCGGCCACGGCCTCGGCCCAGCCGGGGCCCAGGTCACCTGGCGGGGCCGAGGTGACGGTCGGGACTGCCGGTCGGTCAGCTGGGGACATGGGCGCTCGGAGTACAGGTCGGCGCCTGTCCCCGGCACCTGAATCCCCGGGAGGTCAGCCCACCCGGACGATGTCGTAGCGGGCCGGCTGCGGGTCGGTGGTGCCGAAACGGGCGTTGACCGCGTACAGGCGGCCGTCCTGGAGGGCGATGGTGGTCGGGACGTCGAAGTCGGGATCGGTGATTGTGGTCACCAGCCGACCCCGGTCGAGCGACCGGTCGAGCTTGACCACGGCGATCTCGTTCCGCTGGTTCCGGACCACGAACAGCACCCGCCCGATCAGCAGCAGGCCGTCGCCGTTGGTCAGGCTGGCCCCGCCCAGGTCGACCTGGCGGGTCACGCCGGTGCGGGGGTTGATCCGGAACAGCAGGCCGGTGTTGGACTGCACGGCCAGCAGGGCCCGGCCGCCGCGGGCGGCGGCGATGCCGTTGAGGTTGAACCCGGTGGTGTACTGGAGGTCGCCGGTCAGGGGCAGGACCCGGACCTTGCCCTGGCCGGGCAGCCGGCCGCCCCGGCCGAACGGCACGACGTACAGCTGCTGGTTCAGCGAGTCGGTGAAGTAGGCGGCCTTGTGGGTCACGGCCACGTCGTTGACGAAGGTGGCGGCGGTGCCCTCGGGGGTGAGCTGGTAGCTGGCCAGGTCCTCGCCGGTCCGGGCGTCGTAGACGAACGCCATCCCGGTGGGACCGCCGGCCACGAACAGCCGGTTGCGCTTGTCCACCTTGATGCCGATGGCGGCGCGGCCCTCCCGCCCCTCGACCAGCACCTCGCCTTCGCCGGTCCTGGCGTCGGCCTTCCAGATGGCCCCGGTCGGGATCGAGCCGACGTACAGCGAGCTGCCGCGGCCGGCGGCGATGCCCTCGGGCTGCCAGCCGTCGGGCAGGCGGATGAGGTCGGGGAAGGTGGCCGCCCCGGCCGTCGCCGGGACGAGGGCGACCAGCGCCATCAGGAGCAGGACGAGCAGGCGGCGTGCGGACGGAGCTCTGGAGATCATCGGTCCTCCCGGTCGCGGCGGCACAAACGGCCCAAATCCGGTTGAGCCTGCAACCAACGGGATAAGGAGGGGATAAGCAGGCCGCTTCCCCATGGTTGCCCTACCCGGGCTACTGCCGATGCATGATCCGGGCGTGCAACAGCCTCCTTAGCCTCATGTGGACCGTCCAGCAAAGCGACCGTCCATCAGGGAGACCACGTGCCAAGCGCCAGGATTCACAGCACGCGCGGCTCTGCAAGGCGAGATCTTGGGGGGAACCACATGCGCGCGCGCAAGAACGTAGTCGGGCTGGTCCTGAGGACCTTGATCGTGGCCCTGGGATTGTCGGTCCTGACGGTCACGCCGGCCGCAGCCGCCGACGTCATCAGTTTCCGGGCTTCGGCACAGTCGGCCGCTACCCAGACCACGCACCGGGTGACGATCCCAACCACCGTGCGGGAGACCGACGCCCTGCTCCTCTTCGTGACCGGCAACAGGGCCAACCCGGTCGCCGCGACGCCCACCGGATGGACCAGGGTCGGAAGCCGGCTGGACACCGACACGGAGACCATCCTGTACAGCAAGGTGGCGGCAGCCAACGACGCTGGGCGTAGCCAGGCCGTCGTCTTCACCGCGTCCACCAAGGCCACCCTGACGCTGCTCGCCTATGACGGCACCGCGGCCGACCCGATCGGCACCTTCGCCTCGGCCGCAGAGACGGTGACCCGGACCACCCACACGACACCGGGCGCCAGCGTCTCGACCGCCGGTTCATGGGTCGTGTCCTACTGGGCGGACAAGTCCTCCGCCACCACCGGCTGGACCCTCCCGGCGGGCCAGACCCAGCGCAGCAGTTCCGTCGGCATCGGCGATGGACGCATCACCTCCGTGGCATCCGACCAGAACGGACCGGCGCCGGTCGGCGCGTCGCCCCCCCGCACCGCCACGGCGAGTGCCTCGTCCGGCAAGGCGACGATGTGGACGGTCGTGCTCGTACCCGACCCGGACACTGGTCCGAACGTGGCCCCCGTCGCGTCGTTCACGGCGACCTGTCCACAGCTGACCTGCACGCTGGACGCCTCAGCTTCGACCGACACAGCGCCAGGCACCATCGCGTCCTACGCCTGGAACTTCGGTGACGGCTCCACGGGCACCGGCGTGACGACGACCCACACCTACGCCAGCGCTGGTCCGCGGACGGTCACGCTCACGGTCACGGACAACCAGGGACTGGGATCTGCTCCGACCACGCGCACGGTCAACCCGACCGCACCTCCGGCCACATCGCTCGGGCACAACCGTCTCGTCCCGGACAAGCCGCGGACCAACACCCCCCGCATCAGCAGCGGCGAGATCTGGGACATCGAGGTTGTCCCGCAGCTGAACCGGGTGTTCATCGCCGGCGGCTTCACCTCGCTGGCGAACACCGTCGCCCCCACCACGACGATCAACCAGCCGTACCTGGCGAGCTACAACCTCAACACCGGGCTGATCGACACGAACTTCCGGCCCACCTTCGGCGGCGGCAGCGTCAGGGCTGTCGAGGCAACGCCTGACGGCACGAAGCTCTTCGTCGCGGGCGACTTCAACACCGTCGGCGGAGTAGCCCGACAGAAGGTGGCCAGCCTCAACCTCACGACCGGTGCACCGATCAGCACGTTCGACTTCACGCGGAGCACCAACAACCCGGCGACCGCGCTGGCGGCCACCAACTCGACCCTGTACGTGGGCGGCAGGTTCAGCCGGATCAACGGACAGCTGCGCACCGGCCTCGCTGCCGTGAACACGGCTTCCGGTGCTGTCGACATGTCCTTCGACAACCAGCTCTCCGGCGGCATCGGCGTCAATGGTCAGCTCGGGGTGCCCCAGCTCAAGCTCACGCACGACCAGAGCAAGCTGCTTGTCGTGCACACCGGTCGGCAGATCGACGGCCAGGACCGCTACGGGATGGGCATCATCGACACGTCGAGCAAGGAGCTCCTCCCCTGGCGTAGCCGGCTGTGGGACGACAACCTGGCCCGCGTCGGCGGCGTCACGCGCATCTACGGCGGCGACATCGCCCCCGACGACTCGTACTTCGTGGTCACCAGCGGATCGGGCGGCGACTTGCCGCCGATCAGCGACACCGCGGTCGCCTACCCGCTCACGGACGCCTCGCTGACCGACTCGGACGTGCAGCCGCGCTGGATCAGCCGGCATTTCGACAGCATCTACTCGGTGGCGATCACTGAGGTTGCGGTCTACGTCGGTGGACACTTCGGGTTCATCGAGTCCCCGACGTCCGACGACCCGTGGCCAGGTCTCGACAACGTCGGCTACGGCACCGGGCAGGGCCTGGCCGGCTATGGCCTCGGTGACCAGGTGGTCCGTCGGGACCACCTGGCGGCGATCTCCCCCACGACCGGCAAGGCGCTGGAGTGGTACTCCATCTCCAACTCGTTCGAGGGCGACAAAGCCATGGAGGCCACCCCCCGTGGCCTGTTCGTCGGCGGCGACGGCCAGTACAAGGGCGGCGTGCAGACCGGACGCGTCGGTTTCTACGACTTCAACTCGGTACCGTTCCCGGCGCCGGCTCCCGACACGACGATCACGGCCCCGATCGAGGGCCGGGTCGTCGCCAACAACGCGCCGTTCGAGATCACCGGAACCGCGCGGGTCGCGACCGGAACCGTCGGCCGGGTCCAGGTGCAGATCCAGGACCGCGACAGCCGCCAGTACCTCCAGGACAACGGCACTGCCTTCACGACGACGTTCGGCGCCACCAACAGCCTGAACGCCACCCTGGACCCGGGCAGCGGGACGACTCGGACGTGGAGGATCTCGGCCACAATCGCCACGAACCGCAACCTGCGGGTCATGGCGCAGGCGTTCACTGCGCCCACCGGCGGCACGGGCGACACGACCAAGGCAACCAAGATGATCGAGTCGTTCAGCACCGAGGACCAGACGCCCACGACGTCCATCAACGGCCCGAGCGGCAGCGTCGTGGCCTCGACGACGTTCACCATGACCGGCACCGCCAACGACGACAAGGGCGTGAACTCGCTGTCGTTCTGGTTCCGCGACGAGCAGAACCGCTACCTGCAGAACGACGGGACCGTGGATGACATCTTCAACACGTTCCGCGGCACGCCCGACGTCATCGGAGCCACGTCGGCCACCTGGTCCTACGAGGTCACCTTGCCGCACGAGGGGACGTGGCGCGGCAGTGCCACGGCCACAGACACCACTGGGCAGGCCGACCTACGCAGCGCGACCCGCGACTGGCTCATCTCGTCGACGGCGGTGGCACCGAGCGTCACGATCCAGGAGCCGGTGGAGATGACGCCGCCGTTCGCGGTGCCGGCAATCACCGTGGCGCCGGGCGGGCGACTCACCTTCTCGGGGACCGCGTCGGACGACCAGGGCCTCAAGAACGTCGAGGTCTCGCTACGCAACACCTCGACGAGGGAGAACCTGGGTAGCGACTGCACCTGGGGCACCAACGTCTCAGCCGGTCAGTGCCGGGTCTCGCCGGTCAACATCAGCGGATCCACGTACGACTGGACCTACACGACCCCCTTCGACCTGTCCCCGGGCAGCTACACCTTCACGGTCCGGGCCACCGACGACCTCGACCTGACGACGTCGTCGGCTAACCAGGGCCGGCTGACAATCAACGCGCAGATCCCGGGCGACCTGCCCCCCGACACCACAATGAGCTTCACGGCCCCGACCGACGAGTCGCTGGCGCTGAACTTCACGGGGGCGGCCACTGATGACCGTGGCGTGGAGAGCGTGCGCGTCTCGCTCAGGGACGGCGACACCGGCCGGTACCTGCAACCGAACGGCACGATGGCAGCGACCTTCGCCACCCTCAACGCCACGCTCACATCGGCGGGTGCGGCGACCACCAACTGGTCGCTCGGTGTCACGCTTCCGGCCCAGGGCGACTGGTCCTTCACGGCGATCGCGTACGACACCGCCGGGCAGCAGGACCCCTCGACCTCCGGAGCCACGGGGAGCTACCGGGTCTACCCGAACGACGGTCCCCCGGCCTTGTCGGACACGCTGGGCGAGCCGGACAGCGGCGCGTCGTTCTCCGAGGGCAGGATCGTCGTCACCGGACGCGCGGAGGACGCCCCCGACGCCAACGCGAGCATCGCTCGCGTCGAGGTCGCGGTCGTGAACTCCTCCGGCCAGTACATGAGCTCTTCCGGCACGTTCACCAGCACGAACCCGAGCTTCCGGACAGCGTTCCTCAACAGCCCGGGAAGCGCCGGGTCGAACTACTCGTACACCACGCCGGTCATCCCGGCCGGGACGTACAGCGTCATCGTGCGGCCGGTCGACGTCCGCGACCAGATCGGCGAGGCACGCACCGCCACGGGTGTGACGGTCACGCAGCCGGCGAACACCCCGCCGGTGGCCAGCTTCACCTACTCCTGCGACAAGAACGTGTGCGTGTTCGACGGCCGTGGCTCCACGGACGAGAACGCGAACTCCCTCACGTACTCGTGGAACTTCGGGACGCAGGGGACGGCGACCGGTCCGCTGCCCACGAAGACCTTCACCGCGCCGGGCACCTTCGCCGTGACCCTGACGGTGCGGGACGAGTGGTCGGTCACGAACACGTCGGCAGCGCAGAACGTGACGATCGCCGAGCCCACAGGCAACAGCGCCCCGGTGCCGACGTTCGTCCGGAGCTGCACCGGCCTGACCTGCTCGGTGAACAGCCAGGGCACCGCCGACCCCAACACGGGTGACGTCATCACCTACTCGTGGAACTGGGGCGACGGGACGGCGCTGAGCACCGGCGCCTCGCCGGCGGCGCACGTCTATGCCGCCGCTGGGAACTACACGATCACTCTCACGACCACGGACGGCTGGGGCAGGGCCGCCTCGACCACCCGCGACGTGTCGCTCAGCGAGCCGGCCGGGAACACCGCACCGACCGCGACGTTCACTGCCAGCTGCGCTTCGTTCACGGTCTGCCAGACGAACAGCGCTGGCACGGCGGACGCTGAGGGTGATGCGATCCGCTACTCGTGGAACTGGGGTGACCTCACCGCGGTGAGCACCTCCGCGAACCCGTCACACACCTACTCGGGGCCTGGCACGTACACGATCGTCCTGACGGTCACCGACGTGTGGGGCAGGTCGAGTACGGCTAGCCGCGACGTGACCATCACCGAGCCGGCCAGCAACAATCCGCCGACCGCGGTCACCGCCTCCGTCACCTGCAGCACGCTGACGACCTGTGCCCTGAGCGCCACCGGTAGCAGTGACCCCGACAGCGCCACCGGCGACGGCATCCGGAATTACCTGTGGAAGTGGGGGGACGGCACGCCGGACACGCTCGGCACGTCGGCCAGCCAGTCCCACGTCTTCCCGGTCGCCGGCACCTACACGGTCACGCTGACGGTGATCGACAAGTGGGGCAGGAGCAGCGCGCCGGTCACGGCGACGGCCACGACCCAGCCCGAGCCGGCCGGCAACAACCCGCCGACCGCCACGTTCACCGCCAGCTGCAACGTGCGGACCTGCGCGGTGAACAGCACCGGCACCAGCGACACCGACGGCGGCATCCGAAGCTACTCGTGGAACTGGGATGACGGCACGGCGCTCAGCTCCGGCGCGTCGCCCTCCGCCCACGTCTACGCCGCAGCCGGCACCTACACCATCACCCTGGTCGTCACGGACAACTGGGGGCGGACGACCACCGTCACCCGT
>OCZS010000365.1_pt1 | contig 14731 bp, 13 predicted proteins | sample 1539071 | NCBI WGS metagenome assembly OCZS01 (sample SAMEA3113584, study PRJEB22503) | soil metagenome
AGGACCACGTTGTCGCTGTCCGAGGGAGGGAAGCTGGTCAGCGGGTAGGCGGTGGTCGGGTCGTCATCGTCGTCGTCCGCGCCGGCCGGCCCCGGCGGGGCCAGCGACGCCTAACAGAACCCGCGAGAAGCGATGATCAGACCAAGCAGGACGCAAGGGTGGCGGTGTCGACGTTGCCGCCGGTGAGCACGACCCCGACCCGCCGCCCGCGGGCGGCGCCGGTCTGGAGGGCGGCCAGGGGGAGGGCGGCGGTCGGCTCGACCAGCTGCTTGGTCCGGGACCAGCACAGGGCCAGGGCGTCGAGCAGCTCGGCGTCGGTGACGGTGACGATGTCGTCGACCAGGCGGCGGATGACCTCGAAGGGCCGCTCCCCCACACAGAGGCTGCGGACGCCGTCGGCGATGGTGGCCGGGGCCGCGGGCAGGGGGATGCGCCGTCCGGCCCGCAGCGACGCCTGGGCGTCGGCGGCGGCGGCCGGCTCGACCCCGACCACCCGGGTGCCGGGCGAGCGGCCCTTGACGGCCGCGGCCGTCCCGGCGATCAGCCCGCCCCCGCCCACCGGGACCAGCACCAGGTCCAGGTCGGGGGCCTCCTCCAGCAGCTCGAGGGCGGCCGTGCCCTGGCCGGCCATCACGTCGTGGTCGTCGAAGGGGTGGACCAGGCGCAGGCCGCGGGCGGCGGCCAGCTCGGCCGCGAAGCGCTCGCGGTTCTCGCCCGTCACCCCGGCCATCACCACCTCGGCCCCGTAGGCCCGGGTGGCGGCCACCTTGGCCGGGTTGGAGCCGGCCGGCATCACCACCACCGCCCGGCCCCCGGTCTCGGCCGCGGCCAGGGCGACCGCCTGGCCGTGGTTGCCGGAGCTGACGGCCAGGACCCCGGCCGCCCTGGCGGCCGGGTCGAGGGCGAGCAGGGCATTGAAGGCGCCCCTGGCCTTGAAGGCCCCGACCCGCTGCAGGTGCTCGCCCTTGGCGGCCACCGAGCAGCCGAGCTCCCGGTCCAGCAGCCGGGACGTGAGCACCGGGGTGCGGTGGACCCGGCCGGCGATCCGGGCCGCCGCCCGCTCCACGTCGGCGACCGAGAAGGTCCCGGTCATCCGGCGGCGGCCACGACCGCCTTGGCCGCCCGCTCGGCGTCGTCGGCGCTGACCTCGTAGGAGAAGACCAGCCGGACCCGGTCGGGGTCGGTGTCGGCGGCCAGCACCCCCAGGCCGGCCAGCCGCTCGACCAGCCCGGGCCCGTCGGTGCCGAAGGCGCCGGCGTCGAGCAGGACCATGTTGGTCTGGACGGCGGCCGGGTCGACGCTGCCGGGGACGGCCGCGGCCACCGTCGCGGCCAGGCCGCCGGCGTTGGCGTGGTCCTCGGCCAGGCGGTCGACCATCTGCTCGAGGGCGACCAGGGCGGCGGCGGCCAGCACCCCGGCCTGGCGCATGGCCCCGCCGTACAGGTGGCGGACCTCGCGGGCCCGGGCGACCAGGTCCCGGCTGCCGGCCACGGCCGACCCGACGGGGGCGCCGAGGGCCTTGGAGAAGCAGACCGAGAGGCTGTCGAACAGGCCCCCGTAGCGCTCCAGGGAGATCCCGGTGGCGACCGAGGCGTTCCAGATCCGGGCCCCGTCGCAGTGCAGGTGCAGCCCGGCCTCGTCGGCCAGGGCGCGCAGGCCCTCGAGGACCTCCAGCGGCTGGACGGCCCCGCCGGCCCGGTTGTGGGTCTGCTCGACGGCGATGGCGCTGGTCGGCACCCCGTAGCGGGCGGCCCGGACCCGGGCCCGGGCGGCGGCCGGCTCCAGCATCCCGCGCGGGCCGGGCACCGGGTGGAGCTGGACGCCCGACAGCACCGGGGCGGCCGCGGCCTCGTACCAGAGGATGTGGTTGTCCTCGTTGGCCAGGCACTCGGTCCCCGGCGGGGCGGCCAGGCGCAGGCAGATCTGGTTGCCCATGGTGCCCGATGGCACGTACAGGGCCGCCTCGTGGCCGAGGCGCTCGGCCACGGCCGCCTCCAGCCGCTTGATCGTCGGGTCCTCGCCCCAGACGTCGTCGCCGACCTCGGCTTCGGCCATGGCCCGGCGCATGGCCGGGGTCGGGCGCGTGAAGGTGTCCGAGCGGAGGTCGATCATCGCGGCCAGTCTACGCGCGGGCGTGCGACAATCGGCCGTCCGTCACGATCCGCGACCCGCACCGAGGAGACATGGCCTCAACGCCGATGGCCCAGCCAATGCCCCACAAGGACACCCTGGAGATCCGCGGCCACATCATCGACTCCATGCTGTTCACCCGCATCCTGGACCAGGTCCTGGAGGCGCACGGGAGCTACGAGATCGAGCAGTTCGACGTCGGCCGGACCCCGGTCGACCCGTCGTACGCCCGCCTGCAGATCTGCACCGACGACCCGGAGCGGCTGGAAGAGCTGGTCCAGTCGCTCATGGGCCTGGGCATGCAGCGCCTGGCCACCGGGGACGCGACCCTGGTCGGGGCCGAGATGGACGGGGTCCTGCCCGACGGCTTCTACTCCTCGACCAACCTCGAGACCGAGGTCCGGGTGGGCGGCACCTGGGTCAGGGTCGACAACCCGGAGATGGACTGCGCGATCGTGGTCCGCGAGCGCCGGGCCCGAACCGTGCCCATGTCGGACGTGCTCAAGGGTGAGCAGGTGGTGGTGGGCAGCCAGGGCATCCGGGTCCAGCCGCTGGACCGGGGCCGCACCGGCGAGGTCTTCGAGTTCATGTCCTCGCAGGTGTCGAGCGAGAAGCCCCAGGGGCTGATCGTGCGCCGGGTCGCCGGGGCCATGCGGGCCACCAAGGAGCGGGGCGAGAAGATCCTCTGGGTCGGCGGCCCGGCGGTGGTCCACACGGGCGCCGGGCCGTCGGTGGTCCGGCTGATCGAGGCCGGCTACATGGACCTGCTGTTCGCCGGCAACGCCCTGGCCACCCACGACATCGAGGGCGCCCTGTACGGCACCTCGCTCGGGGTCAACCTGGACGAGGGGACCGGGGTCGAGCACGGCCACGAGCACCACATCCGGGCCCTCAACACCATCCGCCGCTGCGGCTCGATCGCCAAGGCGGTCGAGCAGGGCGTGCTCACCTCCGGGATCATGCACGCCTGCGTGCTCAACGGGGTCGACTTCGTCCTCGGCGGCTCGGTCCGCGACGACGGCCCCCTGCCCGACACCATCACCGACGTGGTCGAGGCCCAGCGCCAGATGCGCTCCCTGCTCGGCGGGGTCGGCTACTCGCTGATGGTGGCCTCCATGCTCCACTCGATCGCCACCGGCAACCTCCTGCCGGCCTCGGTCCCGCTGGTCTGCGTCGACATCAACCCCGCGACCGTGACCAAGCTCGCCGACCGCGGCTCCGCCCAGGCCACCGGCGTGGTCACCGACGTCGGCCTGTTCCTGGGCGCCCTGGCCGACGAGCTGGCCCCCCGCTGACCGGGTCGAGGCGCAGCGGCGGGAGGGAGTCGCCGACCAGGTCGCGGGACCACCAGGCGCCGGTCTGGCGGCGTTCGGCCGGGGAGGTGAAGCGGTAGCGGTAGAGGCGGGCCCGGACCAGGGCCGGTGGGCGGTCCGGGAACGGGGTCGGGCGGCCGAGCAGCTTCAGGGTCGCCGGGTCGTGCTCGAGCAGGCGCGTGACCAGGGTGGCCATCCAGGGGTGGGCCGAGGGGGGCGACATGGCCGCGAACCACAGCAGCCAGTCCAGGCGCAGGTGGTAGGGGGCGACCTGGCCGGGGCGGCGGCGGGGGTCGCCCGGCTTGGCCTTGAACTGGTACTCCTTCCAGACGGTGGCCGGGCCGGGGGCGGGGTCGTCGGTGCCCTCCAGGACGACCTCGCGGCGCACCCTGGTGATGGCCCCGAAGGCGCCGTAGGTGTTGACCAGGCGCAGCGGGTCGAAGCTGGCGTTCATCAGCTGGCGGCGGCCGAGCAGGTTGCGGGCCGGCCGGACGCTGAGCACGGCGACCAGCAGGGCCACGGCGAGCACGGCGGCCTGCTGCCAGCCGGCCGGGGCGGCCAGGGTGGCCGCGCTGCTGCCCGGCAGGGCGGCGCCGAGGAACCCGCCGTCGAGGGCCGCCGCGGCCAGCACGATGGTGATCAGGTTGAGCCAGGAGAAGTTGCCGCTGGCCAGCAGCCAGGCCTGGGTGACGACGATCACCAGGGCGGCGATCCCGGCCACGGGCTGGGGGGCGAACAGGCCGAACGGCACCACCAGCTGGGCGGCGTGGTTGGCCAGCACCTCGGCCCGGTGCAGGGGCCGTGGCAGGTGGTGGAAGAACCAGCTGAGCGGGCCGGGCAGGGGCTGGGTCTCGTGGTGGTAGTCGAGGCAGCTGAGGTCACGCCAGCAGCGGTCGCCGCGGAGCTTGATCAGCCCGGCCCCGAACTCGACCCGGAACAGCAGCCACCGGTACAGCCACAGCACCAGCGTGGGCGGGGCCGTTGCGGCCGGCCCGAGGAAGATGGCCAGGAAGCCGGCCTCGAGCAGCAGCGTCTCCCAGCCGAAGCCGTAGAAGGTCTGGCCGACGTTGACGACCGACAGGTACAGCGCCCACAGGGCCAGCCAGACGGCCAGCGACAACCAGGCCGGACCGGCCTCGGGCAGGCCGGCCAGGGCGGCCGCGGCCAGCCCGGCCCCGGCCCCGGCGACCAGGGTCAGGAACCGGTCCGAGTAGTGGAGGTGGAAGAGGCTGGGGGCCCGGCGGAACGGGACGGCGGCCAGGAACCGTGGTGCCGGCTGGAGGCCCCGCTCCCCCAGCAGCGGGCGGAACTGGTTGGCCGTCACCAGGAAGGCGACCAGGTAGACGGCGGCCAGCCCCCGCTGCAGGAGGAGGCGGCTCAGCCAGTCGTCGGGTGACCAGAGCCAGTCCGTCGGTCGAACCTCCGGTCGTCGGCGTGCTCGACCAGGTAGTCGACGTAGCGGACCCGGAGCAGGTCGGCGACCTCGGGGTCGGCGGCCTCCTCGCGGAAGTGGGTGACCAGGTGGCCGAGCTCGCGGATGGCGTCGATCGGGTCGTAGGTGGCCCAGTCGAGGTTGGCCTTGTCGGTGGAGGGCAGGTGCTTGGCCACCTCCCAGTAGAAGCCGACGTCGCGCTTGTCCTTGGCCAGCTCCAGGGCCCAGTCGCGCAGGGTGGGCACGGGCTGGGCCTCGAGGAAGCTGCGGTAGCCGCTGGTCTGGGCGTCGGTGGTCATTGTCGGGACTCCTTGGCGCTGGCGCGGATGATGGGGTCGAGGACGGCGGCCAGGTCGGGCTGGCCCTGCTCGGCCAGGTCGTAGCGGACCCGGGTCGCCGGGTGGGCGATGGTGGCGATGCGACGCAGGTCGATCGGGGTGCCGATGACCACCGCGTCCACCGGGGCCTGGTTGATCACGGTCTCCAGCTCGCGGATCTGGGCGTCGGAGTAGCCCATGGCCGGGACCAGGGCGCCGATGTGGGGGTAGCGCTCGTAGACCTCGGCCAGGGAGCCGACCAGCCAGGGGCGGGGGTCGACGATCTCGGCGGCGCCGAGGCGGCGGGCGGCGACCACGCCGGCGCCGTAGCTCATCTCGCCGTGGGTCAGGGTGGGGCCGTCCTCGACCACCAGGACCCGCTTGCCGGTGACCAGCTCGGGGTCCTCGACCCGGACCGGGCTGGCCGCCTTGACCACCACCGCCCCGGCGTTGAGCTGCTTGAGCTGCTCCTCGAGGGCGGCCACCTGCTCGGCCGTGGCCTCGTCGACCTTGTTGATGACCAGCACGTCGGCGGCCCGGGCGTTGGCCTCGCCGGGGTGGTAGCTGGACTCGTGCCCGGCCCGCAGCGGGTCGGCGACCACGATGTGCAGGTCGGGGCGGTAGAACGGCAGGTCGTTGTTGCCGCCGTCCCACAGCAGCACCTCTGCCTCGGCCTGGGCCCGCTCCAGGATGGCGTGGTAGTCGACCCCGGCGTACACCGTCGTGCCCGCGGCCAGGTGGGGCTCGTACTCCTCCCGCTCCTCGATGGTCGCGCGGGCCGCCACCAGGTCGTCGACGCTGGTGAACCGCTGCACGGCCTGGCTGGCCAGGTCGCCGTAGGGCATCGGGTGGCGCACCGCCACCACCTTGCGGCCGGCGGCGCGCAGGATCTCGGCCACCCGCCGGGTGGTCTGGCTCTTGCCCGCCCCGGTGCGGACCGCGCACACCGCCACCACCGGCACCTCGGCCACCAGCTCGGTCTGCCGTGGCCCGAGCAGCCGGAAGTCGGCCCCGGCGGCCAGCACCCTGGAGGCGACGTGCATCACGTCGACGTGGCGGACGTCGGAGTAGCTGAACACCACCTCGTGCACGTCCTCGGCGGCGATCAGGTCCTCGAGCCGCTCCTCGGGGACGATCGGGATCCCCCGGGGGTAGGCGGGCCCGGCCAGGGCGGCCGGGTAGGTCCGGTCGTCGATGTAGGGGATCTGGGTGGCCGTGAACGCCACCACCTCGGTCGCCGGGTCGCCCCGGAAGGCGCTGTTGAAGTTGTGGAAGTCCCGCCCGGCGGCACCCATGATGATCACCCGTCGCTGCAAGCACGCCTCCTTGCGTCCGTGTGCCTCCCGACGGGCGGCACGCAGCAGCAGAAGGATACCGGCGCCGGCCCTGGTTCCCCGCACCGTCGGAAATGCCTCTTCTTGCCTGAGCGTGCCCCATGTATCTTCCTGCGCGAACGCGCCTCCTCGCGCAGAGGGAAGGAGCTCCTTGCCATGACGCCACCATCGGTCAAGGCACCTTCGGGCCTGCTCCGCCTGGGGACCCTGCCCGTCGTCGTCGCCGTGCTCACCCTGATCACGGCCGCCTACTACCTGCTGGTGGCGATCGGCAACATCACCGACTTCGGCACCAACCAGCAGTTCGTCCTCCACGTCTTGGAGATGGACACCACCTTCAACGACGAGGACGTGATGTGGCGGGCCATCGGCAGCAGCGCCATCCAGAACCTCGCCTACCTGCTGATCATCGCCTGGGAGGTGCTGATCGCGGCCGTGCTCATCTGGGCCCTGGTGGCCTGGGTGGGGGCGCTGCGGGCCGGCCGGGGCTACGAGCGTCCGCGGCGGCTGTCCACCCTGGGCTGGACCATGATCCTGCTGCTGTTCGCCGGCGGGTTCATCGTCATCGGGGGTGAGTGGTTCCAGATGTGGCAGTCCGAAGACTGGAACGGCCTCGACCCGGCCCTGCAGAACGTGATCGTCGCCGGCCTGGCCCTGGTCCTGGCCCACCTGCCCAGCCGCGACTGGGACTAGCCGGTGTGGCGGTCGCGGGTGGCGACGGCGTTGAGGCTGGGCTCGGCGGGGAGGGCGAAGGAGAAGACCGAGCCGTGGCCGAGGCGGCTGGAGACCCAGATGCGGCCGCCCATGGCCTCGACCAGGCGCTTGGCCAGGTAGAGGCCGAGGCCGGCGCCGCCCGGCTCCCTGGTCATGTAGTGGCCGACCCGGTGGAAGCGCTCGAAGATGCGGGACTGCTCGTCGATCGGGATGCCGGGGCCCCAGTCGCGGACCTCGAACACGACCTCGCGGCCCTGGGGGACCAGGCGGACCTCGACCGGCTCGTGCGGCGGGGCGTAGCGCAGGGCGTTGGAGAGCAGGTTGCCGAGCACCTGGTCGACCCGCATCCAGTCGCCGCGGCAGTAGACGGCGTGGTCGGGGGCGACCACATGGACCGTGCGGTCGGGGTCCTCGCTGGTGAAGCGGTCCACGACCTGGCGGACCAGGTCGACGGCGTCGATCGCGGTCGCGTCGACCAGCCCGGCCCCGGCCTCCAGCCGGGTCACCTCGAGCAGGTCCTCGATCAGCCGCTCCAGGCGCTGGGACTGCATCAGCATCAGCTTGTAGTACTCGCGCCGCCGGTCCTGGGCGAAGTCGCGGTCCTCGCGCAGGAGCGTCATCAGGAAGCCCTTGATGGGGGTGAGCGGGGTCCGCAGCTCGTGGGAGACGCTGGCCACGAAGTCGGCCTTGAGCTCGTCGGTCTGGCGCTCCCGGGTGACGTCGCGGACCACCACCACGTCGGTGTCCATCTGCCCGTCGCCGACGATCACCGGGGCGTGGGCGTAGTTGATCCAGCGGGCCAGGCCGTCCTTGTTCAGCACCGAGGCGTCGCGGACCTCCTCGTGGCCGGAGTCGGCCGCGGCCAGGATCGGGCAGTCGGCGGCGCACATGTCGACGCCCTCGCCGTCGCGGGCCCGGAGCAGGTTGAAGCACTTCTGCCCCACCGCCTCGTCCTCCTGGTAGCCGGTCAGGGCGACCATGGCGGCGTTCCAGGTCTTGACGGTCCGGTCGGGACCGACGGTGTAGATGCCGTCCGAGGAGTGCTCGACGATGTCGAGCAGCTTGGCCCGCTCGCTCTCGGCGGTCCGGTACAGCTGCTCGTTGACCAGCGCCGCCGCCCCCTGGTTGGCCAGGGTGAGCAGGGTCTCGGTGTCGTCGCCGGTGAAGTCGGCGTCGACCCGGGGGCCGAAGGCGGCCGCGTAGCCGACGATCTCGCCGTCGGCCTCCATCGGGACCATGGTGTAGCGGGACCAGCCGGCGCGGGTCGCCCAGCCCTTGGCCGCCTGCTCCCAGGCGGTCTTGGACGGGGGCACGGTCAGGCGCTCGCTGCCGCCGGTGGAGATCACGTCGAGGGCGCCGTCCTCGTCGCGGCCGAGGAAGACGGCCGCCCCCTCGCAGTTGAGGACGTCGGCCACCTGGCGGGCGAAGACCTCCCAGGCGCGGGTGTCGCCCAGCCGGTTGGAGAGGGCCCGGCCGGCCGCGTACAGCGAGTGCATCCGCTGGCCCTGGGCCAGGCTGCGGGCCCAGGCCCGGTTGCCGAGGAAGGTCAGGCCGATGGGCACGATCAGCAGCGGCAGCAGCGCCTGGTCGTGGGCCAGCAGGGCGGCGATGATCAGGCCGTAGGCGATGCTGGCGGCCCAGTCGGCGGCCGCCACCGGGGCCGCCCGCAGCCAGCTCTGCACGAACCCCTGGCCGGTGGAGAGGCTGACCACGATGCTGACCAGCGAGTGGTTGACCACGAAGAAGGCGGCCATGGCGACGACCCAGACCACGGCCAGGGCCGGCCGGAACACTCCCGGCTCGAGCTGGGCCCCGAACCGGTCGGAGCGCTGCAGCAGGTCGACCAGGCCGCCCGCGACGGCGGCGGCCACCGCCACCGAGAGGATGTACTGGGGGACGTTGAACAGCCGCTTGACCGGCTGGGCCTCGAACAGCAGCTGGCTGACCGCGATCCCGACCCCGGTGGCGATCACCAGCACCGGGGGGTCGAGGAAGACCACCCCGAGCACGATCACCATGTCGCAGACGCCGACCGAGAAGCGGTGGTTGCGCAGCGGCACCTTGACCACGAACCGCTCGGCCAGGACCAGCCCGGCCACGTACAGCAGGGGTTGCCAGGCAGCCCGCCATCCGCCGTCCGCCAGCAGGCGGACGGCGGATGGCAGATAGAGGGCGACGACGACCGTGGCCGCGGCCACGACCGCCAGGACGAACAGCCAGGCGGCGCGTGGGAGCGAGTTCCGGACGCTCTGGGGGAGCGTCCCGGGCTCGCTCACCACGTCACCGCCATCGGCCGCCTAGGACCAGGTGGTCGACGGCCCGTTCCGGGTCCGGGACCAGGTGGTCGATTCCCGGCCGGGCCGATGCCTGGCCGGTGTTGCAGGGACAGCGGTAGTGCGCGGGTACATGGCGATTCCTCTCCCTTACGCGTCCGCCTTGGGGGTGGCGGGGTGCGCGTAGCGGCGATGGGCGAGTCAACGCCCATGATTCTGCGCGTGCCATGCGACTCGTGCAATGCTCCTACCGGGCTAAACGAGACTATTAATCTGTACGATACGTAGACTAGGTTTCCCGATCTGGTTGGCGCCAGCAAGTATTTCCCGGCGCTTTCGCCCGGCCGTCCCAATTTGCTTTCACGATCAACTATTTGACGCGGCGGCCGCGGCCAGCAGCTCCCGCATCTCGGCCCCCGGGCCGCCGACCGTGGCCAGCACGCACCAGGCGGCCCCGGCGTCGCCGAGCTCGCGCAGCCGGCCCATGACCGTCCCGGGGTCGCCGGCGACGACCCGGGCCAGCTCGGCCGGCGGCCGGCCGGGGGCCCAGCGGGTCAGACGGGCCTCGGCCTCCCGCCGGTCCGGCGCCACCAGCACCTGCCCGCCCCAGGTGCCGGCGACCGCCGCCGGGTCGCGGCCGGCCAGCTCGGCCGCCCGGCGCGCCCCGGCCAGGCCGGCGGCCAGCTCCTCGGGGGTGAGCGCCCAGCCGTTCCAGCCGTCGGCCACGCGACCGGCCAGGTCGCGGGCCCCGGGTCCGGTGCCGCCCACCCAGACCTCGGGGGCCGGGGTGCCGGCGAGCGGGCCGCGCAGGGCGGCCACGGTCGCCTCGACGGCGGCGGCGCGCTCGGCCGGGTCGCCGAAGGGGAGCCCGAAGGCCAGGTTCTCGGCCCGGTTGGCCAGGTCGCCACGGCCGATCCCGACCACCAGCGGCGCACCGGCCGCCTCCCCGACGGTGGCGGCCATCCGCGCCACCACAGCCGGCGCCCGCAGCCCGGCCCGCGTCACCAGGGTCCCGACCCGGAACCCGGGCCCCTGATTCATCGGGGCACCCCTCCGGGGTTCCCCGGACCCCTCCGGGCCACCGGTGGCCGCGGCCACCGCGGCCAGCAACGTCCAGCACTCCAGGGCGGGCCGGGTCCGGCCCTCGGCGCCGAGGGGCCACAGGTGGTCGAACACGAACGCCCCGGCGAAACCGAGCCGCCGGGCGTCGGTCGCGGCCTCCAGGGCCGGCCCCGGCCGCTCCGAGAACTGCGGCAGGGTCACCGCCAGCAGCGGCAACCCCGACCCCACCGCAGCGCTCACCCGGACCCCACCGCAGCGCTCACCCGGACCCGCCGCTACCGGGTCCCCCGGTGGGGGAGGCTACCTCGACCACCTCAGCGCCGTTCGGCGGCATCCACAGCCCCATCAGTGGCGGGCCAGGGCCAGGGTGGCCGCGCCGACCAGGCCGGCGTCGGCGCCGAGGCGGGCCGGGACCACCGGGGGGAGGTCGCGGTGGTCGCGGGCGTGGACGTAGCGCTCGAAGCTGGCCCGGGCCGGGGCCAGCAGCAGCTCGCCGGTGGCGGCGACCCCGCCGCCGACGACCACCAGGTCGGGGTCGAAGATGGTCACCAGCGAGGCGATGCCCACCCCCAGCCAGTGCCCGATCCGCTCGAACAGGCCCAGGGCGACCTTGTCGCCCTCGCTGGCCGCGGCGAACACGACCTCGCCGGTGACCGGCCCGCCGTCCAGCGCGGCCAGGGTGGCCAGGCGCCCGGCCGGGTCGCCGGCCGCCGCCTCCCGGCCCAGCCGGCCCAGGGTCGAGCCGGAGGCCATCGCCTCCAGGCAGCCGCGGTTGCCGCAGGCGCAGCGGTCGCCCTCGGGGTCGACGATCAGGTGGCCGAGCTCGCCCGCGAAGCCGTGCTCGCCGTGGTAGATGCCGCCGTCCAGCACCAGCCCGCCCCCGATCCCGGTCCCGACGGTGACCAGCACCAGGTCGCCGCTGGCGGCCCCGGCCCCGAACCGGGACTCGGCCCAGGCGGCGGCGTTGGCGTCGTTGTCGACGCTGGTCGGCAGGCCGGTCCGCTCGTGCAGGAGGCGGCGCAGCTCCATGCGGCGGTAGGTGTTGTGGGGGGCCCAGCGGGCGTTGCCTCCCGGCCGCTCGACCAGCCCGGCCGCCCCGAGCCCGATCGCCTCCACTCCGGGGTTGCGGGCCCACAGCTCGTCCACCAGCGCGAGCAGCGCGGCCAGGGTGGCCGCCTGGTCGTCGGGCGGGGTCGGGACCCTGGTCCGGTCGAGGACCCTCCCGCTCTCGGTGACCACGCCCCCGGCGATCTTGGTCCCGCCGATGTCGAGACCGACGGCGTGGGGCTCGGCTCCGGCGGAGGCGGCCACCGGCTAGCCGATGTCGATCCGCTGGAGCCCGTTGCCCGACGCGTCCCCGCGGCCGGCCGGGCGGGGACGGGGACGGCGGCGGCCCGGGGCGGGCGGGCCGGCCGGCTCGGCGGCCCCGTCGAGCAGCGCCCTGGCCGCCAGCAGCAGCTCGGCGCCGGCCTTGACGAGATGCTCGACCGCCTCCGGCCGGGCCTGGCGCAGCGCCGCCAGCCCGGCGCAGAAGGGGCAGAACTGGCACTCGGAGGCCTGGCCGGCCGATCCGGCGTCGTCGTGGGCCATCGGCGCTTCTCCCATCTCTGGTCGCATCAGGCCCCCCTGGCTCCGGCGGACGGCCCCTCGCGGGCGTCGAAGCGCACCACCAGGGTGCCACCTCGGAGGTTGGCCGCGGAGATCTCCAGCGGCTGCAGGGCCTGGGGCAGGAGCACGTTGCGCTTGTAGCCCCCGACCTTGATCAGCAGCTCGTCGCCCTTGCGGTGGACGTCCAGGTCGCCCCGCTCGGCGAACGGCAGGTCCATGCGCAGGGCGTAGCCGCCGCCGCGCTGCTTGGACACCCGCAGCGGCCGCGACTCGGCCAGGACGCCGGCCGGGTCGCGGGAGCCGTACACCTCGGCGGCCACCTCCGAGAGCCGGTCCAGCCCGACCATCTCGTCGTCGAACAGCCGGCAGGTGAGGATGGGCAGGGGCGCGAACGACTCGGTGATGGTGCGGAAGTGGTCGGCCTGGATCTCCTTCCACTTGCCGAAGTAGGGGTCGGTGACGTCGTCGGGCAGCAGGCGGTTGACCACCACGGCGTCCACCCGGTAGCCGAACAGCGACAGGTAGGTGTAGGTGCGCCTGGCCTCGGCGACCACCATCTTCTCGGGGTTGAGGACGAGGCGGACGGTGGAGGTCTCGGGCTCGGCCAGCAGCACCCGGACCCGCTCCAGGTTCCGGTAGAGCCGCTCCACGGCCCCGAACACGGCGTCGGAGGCGATCGGGGGCAGGTTGCCGAGCCGGCCCAGCAGCGGCCGGGCCACGGTGGCGATCCGGCGCGAGGACGGGAACAGCCGGTCGATGTACCAGCCCAGGGCCTCGGGCAGCGACAGCAGCCGCAGCGTCTCGGCCGTCGGGGCGCAGTCGACCACCAGCAGGTCGTAGTCGCCGGCCTGGTGGTAGCGGTTGATGTCGATCAGGCTGAACAGCTCGTCCAGGCCGGGGATGACCGACAGCTCCTCGGCCTCGACGGCGTCGACCCCGCCCCAGTTGAGCAGGTTGACGACGTACTCCTGGATCTCGCGCCAGTTGGCCTCCAGCCGGGCCTGGCTGTCGATCTGCTCGGCCCAGAGCCGCTCGGCGACCTGGCGCGGCTCGGCCCCCAGCTCGACGTCGAAGGAGTCGGCCAGGGAGTGGGCCGGGTCGGTGGACATCACCAGGGTCCGGTGCCCTCGGGCCGCGGCCTGGGCCGCGGTGGCCGCGGCCACGGTGGTCTTGCCGACGCCGCCCTTGCCGGTGAACAGGAGGATGCGCACGGTGCTGGCAGCCTACATGGACTCCACGCGGCGCTTCAGGTCGCTCAGGGCCGAGCGCACGATCTGCTTGGCCGCCTGCCGCTTGACCAGCCCGGGCAGGGGCACCCCGAGGGCGACCTCCAGCCGGTAGGTGACCTGGGTGGTCCCGTCGGCGGTCGGCTCCAGGGCATACGAGCCGGCCAGGTCGTCCAGCGTCCCCTCGACATAGGTCCAGGTCACGCCGGCGTCCCTGGGCTGGTAGCGGTAGGCCAGGGTGTAGGCCTGGTCCCCCATCGGGGTCCGGAGCCGGAAGGCGACCCTGGTCCCCCGCCCCCGGCGGTCGCGGTGAAGGACCTCGACCTCCTCCAGGTTCCCGACCCAGTCCGGGTAGGCGTCGAAGTCGGCCACCACCGCCATCACCTCGGCGGGGCTGGCGAAGACCTCGGTGGACCCTTCGGCGTGCTCGGCCATGCCCGGATGCTAGTACGCCCTCAGGCCGGGTGCTCCAGCATCCGACCGGTGGCCCGGAAGTAGCCGACGTTGACCAGCCAGGTCCGCCCGACCCGGAGGCGGCTGCGCCGCGGCTGGTGGACGTGGCCGAAGTACAGGTAGTCGGGCTGGTGCTCCTCCACGTAGTCGAGCAGGGCCTGGCTGCCCGGCTCGGGCCGGCCGGCGACCACGTCGAAGCGGAGGTCGTCGACGGCCGGGGGCATGTGCGAGCAGAGCACGTCGACCGGGCCGAGCGCGGCCACCTTGGCCGCGAACTCCTCGTGGGTGCACTCCGACAGGTGGGGCCGGCTCCCCCGGGGCAGCCCACCGCCCACGAACCCGACCCGGAGCCCGTCCACCTCCACCGTCTCCCCGTCCAGGTGGCGGATCCCGGGCCGGAGCAGGTCCTGGAACTGCTCGGGCCGGTCCACGTTCCCATGGGTCAGGTAGGTGGGCTCGGGAAAGGCGGCGAACACCGCCTCGTACTGGGCCCGCACGGCCACCCGCACCCGGTCGCGGATCTCCTCCTCGCGCCCCTCGGACGCGCCCCGCAGCACCAGCCCGGCCTCGTCGAACCGCCCCGCCGTCCGCAGCCGCACGAAGTCGGCCGTCACCTCCGGCCCGAACACCTCGGCCGCGATCCCCTGCATCGTCCGGTAGTCGATCAGGTTGACCAGGTCGCCACAGACCAGCAGCGCGTCCGCCCCGGCAGCCTCACGGGCCAGCGCCTCGGCGGCGCCGTGGATGTCGGAGACCACTCCTATCCGCATTGCCCCATGCTAGCGAGGGGAGAACTACCGCAGCCCCCGATCCATGTGGGGGGAGCTCGCTCCCCCCACGGCCCCCCAAGAGCGCCTGTGCCATGGTCG
>OCZS010000366.1_pt1 | contig 14706 bp, 17 predicted proteins | sample 1539071 | NCBI WGS metagenome assembly OCZS01 (sample SAMEA3113584, study PRJEB22503) | soil metagenome
CGCCGTCGCCGGCGTCTTCGCCGAGGAGGTGGCGGGACTCCTCTTCGAGGATCTCGTCACCGGCGTCGCGACCCGCGGACTGGTTGTCGAAACCGGAACCGGCATCGGTGGTCATGCGGTCACCTCCCGACCCCTACCCTGCCCGGTGGCACGGCCCGCAAACGGCCTCCTCCGGGCTGGGCGGCGCCGTAGTGGTCGAGGGCCTGCATGGCCGTCTCGACCAGGATGCGCACGCCGACGGCGATCGCGCGCTCGTCCACGTCGAAGGAGGCGGCGTGGATGTCGAGGTCGGTGCCGGGGATGCGGACGCCCAGGCGGGCCATGGAGCCGGGGATCTCCTCCAGGTACCAGGAGAAGTCCTCCCCGCCCATGCTCTGGGGGGCGTTGAGGACGGCCTCGTCGCCGATGGCCCCGCGGGCGGCGGTGGCGAAGACGGCGGTGGCCTCCTCGTCGTTGACCACCGGGGGCGCGCCCCGCTGGTAGTCGAGGCGGTAGGTGACCTGGGGGTAGGGGCCGACGGTGGACTCCAGGATCCGCTCGACCAGCTTCTGGGCCTCGCCCCAGACGGCCCGGTCCAGCACCCGCAGGGTGCCCCTGGCCACGGCGGCGGTCGGGATGGCGTTGTGCACGGTCCCGGCCTCGATCGCCCCGAAGGTGATGTTGAGGGCGGCCCTGGTGTCGACCAGGCGCGAGAGGGCGGCCGGCAGGTCGGCGACCACCCGGCCGATCACGTACACCAGGTCGGCGGTCAGATGGGGGCGGGCGGTGTGGCCGCCCGGCCCGGACAGGTGCACCTCGACCAGGTCGGAGGCGGCGGTGATGGCCCCGACCCGGACCCCGAGCCGGCCCACCTCCAGCTTGGGGTCGCAGTGGAGGGCGTAGATGACGCTGACCCCTTCCAGCACCCGGTCGCCGATGACGTCGATCGAGCCGCCGGGCAGGCACTCCTCGGCCGGCTGGAAGATCAGCCGGACCCGGCCGGGCAGCCGGTCGGCGTGCTGGGCCAGGGCGAGGCCGGCCCCGAGCAGGATGGTGGTGTGCACGTCGTGCCCGCAGGCGTGGCAGACCCCGGGGACGGTCGAGCGGTAGGGCACGTCCTTCTCGTCGTGCAGGGGCAGCGCGTCCAGGTCGGCCCGGAGGGCGACCGTCGGCCCGTCGCCGTCGCCGATGTCGCAGATCAGCCCGGTGCCGGTGGACAGCAGGCGGGGCCGGAGGCCCACGGCCTCCAGGCGGCGGGCGACCAGGGCGGTGGTCTGGCGTTCGGCCTTCCCGAGCTCGGGGTGGGCGTGGAGGTGGCGCCGGAGGTGGATCAGCTCGGGGTTGTGGGTGGCCAGGAACGCTGAGAGGTCGAGAGTCACGGTATGGCTGGCTTTGGTGTGGGCGTCAGGCGATCGGTGCGGAGCTCCTCGACCAAACTGTCAACGACGTCGGTCATGGCGCCCCCCGCGGCAATAACCTCACGCTGTCGGATGTAGCTCGGACCGCGCTCCATCATGGCGAGCGCGTTGCGCAGCTCGTCGCTGCAGCCAAGCCGGCGGGCGACCGGGGTGAGCTCGTCGACCAGCTCCTCGATGGCCTCCCGGACCGGCTGGAGCCGGCCCTGGTCGTCGAGGATGATCTCGGCGTCGAGCCCGTACCGGGCGGCCCGCCACTTGTTCTCGCGGATGATCCAGCTCCTCGGGACCGGCAGCGTGTAGCCCCGGTCCATCAAGGTGTTCAGCCGGTCGACCAGGCACTGGCTGATGGCCGCCACGGTCGCGACCTCCCCCATCGTCGGCAGGCCGTCGCAGATGCGCAGCTCGACGGTGCCGAAGCCCGGGTGGGGCCGGATGTCCCACCACACCTCGCGGATCGTGTGGATCGTCTTGGCCGAGATCAGGGTGTCCATGAACTGCTCGAACTGGTCCCAGCCGGAGAGCTGGTAGGGCACGCCGGCGGTCGGCAGGCCCTCGAACACCTTGCTGCGGCAGGAGGCCAGCCCGGTGTCGGTCCCCTTCCAGAAGGGGCTCGAGGCCGAGAGGGCCAGGAAGTGCGGGATGTACATGGTGAGGGCGTTGACGATCGCCACCGCCTTCTCGGGCGAGCGCACGCCGACGTGCACGTGGATGCCGAAGATCTGCAGCCGCCTGGCCATCCACTGCATGTCCTCGATCAGCTGGGCGTAGCGAGGGCTGGGGCTGATCTCCTGCCTGGCCCAGTCCGAGAACGGATGGGTGCCCGAGCACATCAGGCCCATGCCCCGCTCGTCCATGTAGGGATACAGCTCGCCGAGGGTGCCCTCCAGGTCCCGGCGGGCCTCGTCCACGGTGGTGCAGACGCCGGTGATGATCTCGATGGTCGACTCGAGCAGCTCGTGCTTGGCCTTGGGGTGCTCACCGTTGGGGTGGTCCCGGCCGAGCAGGGGCAGGATCTCCGAGGCCCCGCTGCGAAGCTCGCGTGACTCCAGGTCCACGATCTCGAGCTCGACCTCCACACCGAGGCTGGACCGTTCCGACGATCTGAAATCGATCTGCACGGAGACTTCCCCTTGTCTGCTGCCGTTGACGGGATGATACCGGCCTGGATTGCCCATGTGGAAAAGCAAGCCGGTCGAAACCGCTTGTCGGAGCGGGTTTCCCACATTTGTCCGTGACCTGGACGCCGTTGTCGGTACCCGCTACGCGTAATACTGTAATGAGAATGCAGCAGGAACAGGTCGTCCGTGACGTGGCCGCCTGGCTGGACCGGCGCCTGCCCGACGGCTGGTTCACCGGGCCCCCGGAGGTGACCGCCGACGGGGAGGAGATCCTCGTTATCGGTCCGTTGGCCGACGGCGGCGACGACCCGGTGCTGGCGGCGCGGCGGTTCCGCGAGGAGACCCGCGAGCCGCGGGTGCTGCTGGTCTGGGATACGCCGACCTCCTCGCTCTCCGCCGGCTGGACGCGCTACGTGCTCGAGCGTCGTTACGGCCAGCCGGTCACGACGGTGCGCACGGCGTCGCTCGCGCGCGCGACCTTCGCCGAATACGACGTGATGGTGCTGCCGCCGCAAGGTGTCCTGGGGGGTCGACTGCGGTGGCGAGCGCCTGCTGTTCACCACCCTGAGCGTGCCGGTGATGACCCGGCTGCGGCTGCCCGAGCGGCGGGTGCTCGACACCCTGATCGACGCCGGGGTGGCCCGCAGCCGCAGCGACGCCCTGGCCTGGTGCGTGCGGCTGGTCGGGACCCATGAGGCCGACTGGATCCGCGAGCTGCGGTCGGCCCTGGTCGCGGTCAAGCGGGTCCGGGCCGCCGGCCCCAACCCCTAGCCGGGCCGGCCGGTGATCACCGGACCGGAGAACCGGGCCAGGTTGGCGTGGCCGAGCCCGCGCCCGACCCGGGGCCGCCGGGGGCGCCGGCCGGCCGCGAGCCGGCCCAGGCTCTGGACGGTGACGTGCATGGTCTCCGGCGGGTACCAGTGGTGGCCGGGGCCGAGGGTGCGGAGGTGGTCCAGGGCCGGGGCGAGCGCCTCGGCGACCGGGGCGGGGAGCCGGACCACGGTGGTCAGGTGGACGGCGGCGGCCGGGCCGGACGCCGGGACCGTGTACGCCCGGCGACCGGCCGAGGCCCGGGTGGCCGCCCACCCCGACCACCGCACGACCCCCGCGGCCACCAGGTCGGCCGGCCTCCCGGTCAGCGGGCCGTGCTGCGGCGTTCCAGCCAGGTCAGCAGGGTGCGGACGGTGACGCCGGTCGAGCCCTTGCTGAGGTAGCCGTCGTCGGACTCGGACCGGGCGGGGCCGGCGATGTCGAGGTGGGCCCAGGGGCGGTCGTCGACGAACTCCTGGAGGAACAGGCCGGCGAACAGGGCGCCGCCGTAGCGGTCGCCGACGTTCTTGAGGTCGGCCAGGTCGCTCTCGATGTCCTTGCGGTACTCGGGCGGCAGGGGCAGGCGCCAGGTCGGCTCGCCGGCCTCGGCGGCGGCGTCCAGCAGCTCGGCGGCCAGGGCCTCGTCGTTGGCCATGAGGCCGGTGTAGCGGTTGCCGAGGGCGACCACGCAGGCGCCGGTGAGGGTGGCCACGTCGATGATCGCGGCCGGCTTGGAGGCGGCCCCCAGGGCGAGGGCGTCGGCCATGACCAGGCGGCCCTCGGCGTCGGTGTTCAGCACCTCGACGGTCTTGCCGTTCTTCATCGTCAGGACGTCACCGGGGCGGGTGGCCCGCCCCGACGGCATGTTCTCGGCCGAGGCCAGGTAGCCGGTGACCGGGACCTTCACCTCCAGGTCGGCCAGGACGCTCATGGTGGCCAGGACCGCCGCCGCCCCCGACATGTCGGTCTTCATGGTCTTCATCGAGTCGGGCGGCTTGAGCGACAGCCCGCCCGAGTCGAAGGTGATGCCCTTGCCGACCAGGACCACCTCGCCGGTGGCGCCCTTGGGGGCGTAGCGCAGCTCGATCAGGCGGGGCGGGTGCTCGGCCCCCTGGCCGACCCCGACGATGCCGCCGAAGCCCTCGGCGGCCAGCGCCTTCTCGTCCTTGACCTTCACGGTCACGCCCTTGCCGGCCAGCAGCTTGCGGGCGGCGGCGGCCAGGTCGGCCGGGTGCAGGGCGTTGGCCGGCTCGTTGGAGAGGTCCCGGGCCAGGTTGGTGGCGGTGGCCCTGACCTGGCCGGCGGCCAGGGCGCCGGCCAGCCCGCCGGCACGGCCCGCGGCCGGGCCGGGATGCAGGACCAAGGTGGCCAGCTCGGCCGGCGGCTTGGACCCGTTGGCACCGGCCTTGGCCTGCTTGTACTTGTCGAACCGGTAGGCGGCCAGCAGCGCCCCCTCGGCCACCGCCTGGACGGCGCCGGCCGGGTCGGCGGGCAGGGCCTGGGGCAGGGTGGTGGCGGCCTTGCGGGCCCCGCGGCCCTGGCGCACGACCGCGGCCGCGGCCCGGCGGAGCACCTCGGCGTCGACCTTGGCCCGCTCCCCCACCCCGACCAGCAGCAGCACCGTGGCCTCCAGGCGCCCGAGGGTCGGGAGGGCGGCCACCTCGCCGGTCTTGCCGGTGAAGCCGCGGGCCTCCAGCAGCGGCGCCACCGGGGCGCCGAGGGCGGCCACCGCCTCCTCGGCCCCGGGGCCGAGCTCGGTCCCGGCGAACACCGGGACGGCGAGCAGGTCTGCCTTGGCGGTGACCGCGTCGGCCTTGGCGAGCGTGACCTTCATGGAGCTTGTGACCTCCGTCGGTGCAGGGAGCGGCAAGCAGTTAGGCTAGCAGTCCCATGGAGCGAACCAGGCTGGCCGAGCTGATCGCCTTCGACGAGCGGCGCATGGCCAAGCACCGGGTGTTCGAGACCGACCGCACCCTGACCGACCTCTACTGCCTCGACCCCGGGCAGGAGCAGCTGCTGCACGTCCACGACGACGCCGACAAGGTGCTGGTGGTCATGGCCGGGCGGGTGCTGGTCCGGGTCGACGACGACACCGCCGAGGCCGCCCAGTACGAGGCGGTGCTCGCCCCGGCCGGGTCCAAGCACGCCCTCAAGAACCTCGGCCCCGACCCGGCCGTGCTGCTGGTGTTCGTCGGCCCCCGCCTGGCCTAGGGGACCCGCTCAAGCCAGCGGTTGAAGGGGATCATGGCCTTCCAGTCGGCCAGCAGGTGGTCGAGCAGCTCGGCCGTCTGGAGCCAGGGGGCGCGCTCGTGCTGGCGGTTGAGGACCAGGGAGCGGCCCTTGAGCAGGTGGGCCCGGGGGTGGTCGGCCGGCCACGGCCTTGGCATCCGCTGGAGCGGGTCCAGCCACGGCTCCAGGTGGCTGCCGGCGGCCTTGGCGAAGATCGCCTCCAGCTCGGTGCCGAGCGCCTCATCGGCGATGGCCGCCCGGACCCGCTGCAGGTCGGGCCGGTCGGCGTGGTACAGGCCGGAGGCGGTGTAGAGCCCGGCCGGGCCGACGTTGACGTAATAGCCGGTGCCGACCCCGGGGCCGTCGCCCTCCGAGGGGGGCCGGGACGGCACCGAGGCGCTCATCGAGGTCTTGTACGGGGTCTTGTCCTTGCTGAAGCGCAGGTCCCGGTAGATCCGGAACACCTTGGGCGTGCCCAGGTCGGGGACGTCGCGGCGCAGCCGGGCCACGGCCGCCTCGACCAGGGCGGCGAACGGCGCCTGGACCTGCTCCCTGAACAGCGCCCGATGGGCGTCGAAGAACTCCTTGGTGTTGCGCTCCTCCAGGTCCTCGAGGAACGCCAGGCCCTCGTCGGGCATCCCCGCGAACGTCGTCGTCATGCGACCGTCTCCTCCCTGGAGCGGCGACCGACGGCCAGCATAGCCAGGAAGGCGACCAGGAAGGCGGGGATCGAGGCGCCCAGCCAGGGCAGGCGGGCCGACAGCGGGAAGGGCAGGTGCAGGAGGCCGTCGAACAGGGCCTCGGTCAGCGACACCCAGGCGGTCACGGTCCCGGGGTTGATCCAGTTGTAGACCAGGAACCCGAGCAGCCAGACGAGCACCGCCGGCCAGCGCACGCCCCGGTAGGGGCCGTCGGGCCGGTACATGGCGGCGACGTCGTAGCGGCGGCGGGCGAGCACGTACCAGTCGGCCGCCAGCACCCCGAACAGGGGGACGAACAGCGCCCCCAGCAGGAACAGGAAGTTCTCGTAGCGGGCCAGGTCGTCGACCAGGACGGCCAGGAGGGTGGCGACCGCGCCCAGGGCCAGGGCGACCCGGCGGCCGGGCAGGCCGGGGGCGGCGTTCTTGAGGCTGACCCCGGCCGAGTAGAGGTTGGCGAACACCTCGTCGGTCTCGTCGACCACCAGCACGGCCATGGCCAGCAGCCCCACCGGGACGGCGAGCAGGGCCGCGATCACGTCGCCCTGGCCGATGGAGAGCAGGAACAGGATGCCAAGGGCGAAGAACCAGACCTGGGCCAGGAGGTAGCCGACGGCCGTGCCCCAGAAGGTGGCGCCGGCGCTGCGGCCGAAGCGGGCGTAGTCGGCGACCAGCGGCACCCAGGAGATGGGCAGGGCGATGGCCAGGTCGACCCCGGCCCAGAACGACAGCCCGCCCTGGCCGGCCTGGCCGGCGAGGGCGCCGAGGTCGAAGCGGGTCAGGGCGTACCAGGTGAGGTAGGCGGTGGAGGCGAGCACGGCCCAGACCGCGAACCGCTGGAGCCAGCGGCGCAGCACGGTCAGCGGCCCGGCCACGGCCATGGCGGTGGCCAGGGCGCCGAAGGCCAGCACCCACAGGGGGCGGCCGCCCACCCCGAACACCCGCTCGGAGATGGCGGTGGCCGCGGTGGCGATCACGAACAGCTCGAAGGTGGCCCAGCCCAGGTTCTGGACGACGTTGCAGGCGGTCGGGAGCAGCGAGCCGCGGACCCCCAGCGGGGCCCGGTACAGGACCATGGCCGGCACGCCGGTGGCCGCCGCCGGGACGGCGGCCAGCCCGAGCAGGGCGTTGCCGGCCACGGCCCCGACAACGGTGGCCCCGAGGGCCGGCCACAGGCCGAGGGCCGGCACCAGCAGGGCCCCGGCGACCAGCACGAGCAGGCTGACCCCGAGGTTGCCCCAGAGGACGGCCTGGTCGAGGAAGCCGAGGCGCCGCTGGTCCGGCGGGACCGGTTCGATGCCCCACTCGGGGGCCTGCTGGATGCGTGGGGACCGTTGGCGAGCTTCCATCCCGCACTCCCTTCGCCGGTACTAACCGGATCAGGTTCGAAGGGTCGCCGACCGCTGCAGTCGGCCTCTCAGCCCGGTCCGCCGGGCTCCCCTGGGCGCCTTGTCGTGGCCCGTGGCCACCTTAGCGGGCGGTTTCGGAGATCACCAGGTCCACCACCGACTCCAGGCTGCCGCTGCGCTGGAACGCCTCCCGCTGGCGGGCCGCGCCCGTCCCGCGGGCGATGGTCGCCCGGACCAGCTCGGACACCTCCTCGAGGTCGCCGCCGGCCTCCAGCCCGGGCCGGATCTCGGCCAGGAACAGCCCGACCACCTCGGTGGCCGGGAGGGCTCGGCGGCCGAGCACGTCCACCAGGTCGGCGGCCAGGCCGTGGCGGGCGGCCCGCCACTTGGCCGCCCGGAGCAGCTCGGGGCGGGGCGCCGGGTCGGGTCGCCGCGGCGGGCGGCCTGGAGGCAGGTGAAGGCGAGCGCCCGGACCAGGCCGGCGACCATCACGGCCTCGTCGACGGCCATGCAGACGTCGGCGACCCGGAACTCGAGCGTCTCCTGCCGGGCCGAGGGGCGCACGTCCCAGTAGAGCTTGGTCGGCTCGCGGACGCGGGGTCGCCGGCCACCGCGGCCTGGTGGCAGGTGACGGCCAGGCCGCGGACCAGGCCGGCCACCATGACGGCCTCGTCGACGCCCATGCAGACGTCGGCGACCCGGAACTCGAGCGTCTCCTGCTTGGTGGAGGGGCGCACGTCCCAGTAGAGCTTGGTCGGCTCGCGGACGCTGCCGGTGGCCATCAGCGTGGAGACCAGCGCGTCGTACTCGGCCCGGGAGGCGAACGCCTGGGGCATGCCCGCCGTGGGCCAGCGGTTCCAGATCTCGGTGCGGTAGCTGGCGTAGCCGGTGTCGCCCCCGAGCCAGTAGGGCGAGTTGACGGTGAGGGCGGCCAGCACGGGCAGCCAGGGCCGGGCGCGGTTCATCGTCTGGATGGCCGCCTCCCGGTCGTCGATGCCGACGTGGACGTGGCAGCCGAACACGATCTGCTCGCGGAACACCTGCTGGTAGTCCTCGGCCAGGTTCCGGTAGCGGCGCTTGTCGGTCACCCGCTGGTCGCGCCACCGGGAGAACGGGTGGGTGCCGGCGGCGGCGATCCGCAGGCCCTGCCGCCCGGCGGCCTCGATCAGCGACCGCCGGCTGCGGCGGACCGCCTCGCGGACCTCGCCCAGGGTCGAGCAGACCGGGGTGTTCATCTCGACCATCGAGCGGTACAGCTCGGGCTGGACCCGTTCGCCCAGCTCCGGCTCGGCCGCCTGCAGGACCCGCGGGGCCACCGAGCGCAGCTCGCGGCTCGCCGGGTCGACGAGCTGGTACTCCTCCTCGACCCCGAGGCTGAGCGTCCCGCTCAGCTGGCCAGGCCCAGGAGCCGGTCGACGAACTGCCGGTAGGCGCGCAGGGCCAGGCGCAGGTCCTCGGTCGAGCCCTCGTCGGTCACGCCCGCGAGCTGGCCGCGCTGCTGCTGGAGGGAGTCGGCCACCTGCCGGAGGAGGTCGTCGACGAAGCGGCCGGCCTCCTCGACCGCCTGCCTCGGCTCGTCGATGAACCCGGCCTGGATGTCCAGGAACCGGTTGCGGATCGCACCGGCGTCCAGCGACCCGAGCAGCACCGGGGTCCCGGCGGCCGGGGCGTCGGCGGCCGCCGGAGCCTCGGTTGCCGCCGGGGCGTCGGCCGGCGGCTCGGCCACCGGCGCCGGCGGGACCTCGGCGGCCTCCGCGTCGGCGGCCGGGGCCGGGGCCTCGGTGCCGGGCTCGTCCCGGGGCTGGCCGGGCTCGGTGACCACGGTCTCGCCGCGTGGGGCGTCCGGGTCGGCGTCGGGATCGGCGACCGACGGCTCGTAGCCGGTCGGGTTCTGGTCCTCCTGCTTGGCCCGCTGGTCGACGTCGAAGATGTTCGACGACCCGGTCCGGCCGGTCTCGGCCGGCTCGAAGGCGCCGGAGGACTCGCGCTCGGTCGTCTCGTCGGTCAGGTCGATCTCGTTGATCCGGTCCTGGCCGGCCAGCCGCTCGGTCACCGCTCCCCGGCCCGAGGGCCGCTGGCTGCCCTCCTCGCCGTAGCCGGGACCGTAGCGCTCGGTCATCGTGCCTCCTCGGTCGTCGACCGGTCGGGGTGGCGGTCCTCCAGCAGCTCCTCGAACAGCGAACGGTAGTGGACCAGCGCCTGGCGCAGGTCCTCGGTGCTGGCCTCCGAGCGGTCGTTGGCGGCGGCGATGGCGTGGGCGGCCCGGTAGTCGTCGACCACCTGGGGGTGGTCGACCGAGATGTCGGCGGCCCGCTGCTCGAAGTCGTCGACCGGGTAGCCGCGGTCGCGCATCACCGAGGTGATCAGCCGGTCGGCCTCGCGGGTGGCCTCGGCCGGCTCGTCGACGAACTGGGCCTGGGTGTGGCGCCAGGCCTCGACGTAGCGGGCGCGGGCCTCCGGCTCCAGCGGGACGATGTCGAGCTCGGCACGGCGCTCGGTCCGCTCCCGCAGCTCGGTCTCGGCGGCCCGGCGGTCGCCGGTCTCCTCCACCGTGCGCTCGTACTCGGGCCCGAAGGTGTCCTGGAGCTTACGGCTGCGGCGCTGGCGGCCGGCGAAGAAGGCGAGCAGCGCCAGCAGCACGATCACGACGAGGATGGCGATCAGCAGGCCTGCGTCCATGGGCGTGTCCTTTCCCCGGAGTCCCCATTCTCGCTATCCCGTTCAAGCCGGGATGCAAACATGCGAACCGGTCACCGGCAACCCAAGCGGCCTCCGGGCAGGAGGTCGTCAGGGGGCGGTGGAGGCCAGCGGCGGGGCGCTCTCGGGGTCGTTGCGGCCGTAGTCGACCAGGCGGCGGGCGGCCTCGGTGATCTCGGCCGGGTCGGCCGTCTCCGGGGACCACCAGGAGCCGAGCTGGTCGTCGTGGTAGCGCGGCAGCACGTGGACGTGGAGGTGGAACACCGTCTGGTTGCCGACCGAGCCGTCGGAGTTGGCCTGGACCAGGTCGACGCCCCCGGCCCGGAAGGCCCCGACCACCCAGCGGGCCATCCGCCTGGCCATGGCCGCGACGGCCAGCCAGTCCTCGGCGTCAGCCGACATCACGTCGCTGACGTGGCGCCGGGGCACGACCAGCACGTGGCCGAGCGTGGCCGGGCTGATGTCCATGAACGCGACGGTTCGTTCGTCCTCGTCCACCAGGTCGGCCGGCAGCTCGCCCGACACGATCTGGCAGAAGGTGCAATCTGCCTGCATGCCCGTGTCCTCCCACCAGAGACAGTCAGGGGCCGGAGCGTAACCGAAACCGGGAGTTCCCCGGGAAGCGGCGCCCTATCAAGACGGTGGTTACCCGCCGATCTGGGACATCCCGCGGGCCGGCTGGACGAAGTCGGTCTCGTTGATGCGGTGGCCCCACTGCTTGCGGGCGACCGCGTCCAGGTACACCTGGGCGACGGCGTCGTCGCCGGTCCCCGACCGCAGCACCGAGCGCAGGTCGTACTCGGTGGTGGCGAACAGGCAGGTCCGCACCTGCCCGTCGGCGGTCACGCGGATGCGGTCGCACTGGGCGCAGAAGGCCCGGGTGACCGAGGCGATCACGCCGACGGCGCCGCGGCCGTCGCGGTAGCGGTAGCGCTCGGCCGGGGCGCTGCCCCGGGGGTCGGGCGCCTCCAGCCCGAAGGCGGCGTCGAGCCGGGCCAGGATCTCCCCGCCCGGGACGACCTGGTCGCGGGTCCAGTCGCCGGGGGCGTCCAGCGGCATGAACTCGATGAAGCGCAGCTCCACCCCGAGGTCGCGGGCCCAGGCGGCCATCGGCTCGAGCTCGTCGTCGTTGAAGCCGCGGACCACCACGGCGTTGATCTTCACCGGGTGGAGGCCGGCGGCCAGGGTGGCGTCGATGCCGGCCAGGACCCGGTCGAGGGCGTCGCGGCGGGTGATCTCCTTGAAGCGGTCGCGCCGGAGGGAGTCGAGCGAGATGTTGGCCCGCTTGAGGCCGGCCTGACGCAGCGGCTCGGCCAGCCGGTCCATCACGGGTCAGGCCGGCCGCCCGCAGGGGCTCGGCCAGCCGGTCCATCAGGAAGCCGTTGGTGGTGATGGACAGCTCGACCCCGAGCCCGTCGAGGGCGGCGACCACGTCGACCAGGTCGCGCCGCAGGGTGGGCTCGCCGCCGGTGATGCTGACGGTCCGCACGCCCAGGCCGATGGCGACCCGCAGGGCCCGGATCAGCTCGTCCCGGCCCAGCACGTCGTCCTTGGCCAGCCAGGGCAGGCCGTCCTCGGGCATGCAGTACAGGCAGCGGAAGTTGCACTTGTCGGTGACCGAGACCCGCAGGTCGCGCACGACCCGCCCGAAGCTGTCGACCATCTCAGGCATTTGGAACCCCCACCCATTCGCCGCCGCCCGGCCAGCGCTCCTTCTTCCAGATGGGCACGGTCGCCTTGAGCTCGTCGATCAGCTCGCGGCAGCCGGCGAAGGCCTCGGCCCGGTGCGGGGCCGATGCGGCCACGATCACGCTCGGCTCGGCGGCCCCGACCACCCCGACCCGGTGGGCCAGGTAGACGGCGCCGAGACCGTGGGTGGCGGCGGCCTTCCTGGCCACCCGCTCCATCTCCGGCTCGGCCAGCTCGGCGAAGGCCTCGTACTGGAGCTGGTCGACCTCGCGGCCCTGGTTGGGGCTGCGGGTGGTCCCGACGAACAGGGCCGTCCCGCCGCAGGCCGGGTCGAGCACCGCCCGGAAGGCCGCGTCCAGCGACAGCGGCTCGGAGGTGAGCAGGACGGTCAGGTTCACCACCTCAAGCTACACCTCCGCCGACCTCACCGGGCGCCCTCAAGGACCCCGCAGAGGGACTCGAGGCTTTCGAGGTTATGGCCGGCCAGGAACACGTCGACGTGGGGCAGGGCGGCGGCCATGCCGCGGGCCAGCGGCTCGTAGCGGGGGCTGCCCTTGAGCGGGTTGACCCAGATCAGCCGGTGGGAGAGGCGGGACAGCCGGGCCACCTGGGCGGCCAGCAGGGCCGGCTCGCCCCGCTCCAGCCCGTCGGAGCAGAGCACCACCACCGCCCCCCGCATGGCCACGTGCTGGGACCAGCGGTCGAGCAGCTCCTTGAGGGAGGCGCCGATGCGGGTGCCGCCGTTCCAGTCGACCACCGCGGCCGCGACCTCGCGCAGGGCGTCGTCCGGCTCGGAGCGCGCCAGCGCCCTGGTCACCCTGGTCAGCCGGGTCCCGAAGCAGAACACCTCGACCCGGCGCCCGGCCCGCATGGCCGCGAAGCCGAACTGCATCAGGGCCCGCGAGTAGGCCGACATCGACCCGGAGACGTCCAGGATCAGGACCAGCGGCCGGACCCGGCGGCGGCGGTCCCGCCAGGCCCGCCGGAACGGCTCGCCCTGGGTGCGCAGCGACGCCCGCAGGGTGCGGCGCTGGTCGAAGCGGCGGCCGTAGGGCGACGGCCGGTAGCGGCGGCTGTGCCGGGTCGGCAGGTGCACGGCCAGGGCCCGGATGACGTGGTCGGCGGCGATCCGCTCGGTCTCGGACAGCTCGTCGAACGACTTGGCCCGCAGCACCTCGGCCCCGCTGGCCAGGACCCCGACGGTCCCCTCGCCGTCGGTGGCCCCCTCGGCCGGCTCCCAGGACTCCTCGGAGAAGCCCTGGTCGAGCACCACCTCCAGCTCCGGCGGCTCGCCCATGCGCTGCTCCTGGCCGCTGATCATGGCCATGACGTCGCGGGACCGGGTCGGGAACCACTCGTCGAAGGCGGCGTCGTAGGCGGCCAGGTCCTCCTTGCGGGCCACCATGGCCACCCGCCCGGCCCAGTAGATGCCCGTGCGGTCGATCCGGTCCAGGGCGGCCACGGCCCGGCAGAAGGTCAGGATCCGCCCGGTCCCCACCGCCATCCCCCGCGTGCGCAGCAGCCGCCCGAACCCGACCAGCCGCTGGAGCCCAGCCTCGGCCACCACCTCGGTGGTCATTCCGTTCCCAGCACCTGGCCGAGGCGCGCGCGGACCAGCTCCAGGTCCTCGTGGTCCTTGAGCAGCGCGCCCAGGGTGGCGGCGGCCTGCTCGGGCTCCAGCCGGGTCGCGCCCAGGAAGGTCAGGGCCTGCGACCAGTCGATCGTCTCGGCCACCCCGGGGCGCTTGGCCACGTCCATCTCCCGCAGCCGGGCCACCGCCTCGGCGACCTGGCGGGCCAGGGCCTCGGGGACCTCGGGGGCGCGGACGCGCACGATCTCGACCTCCCGGGCCACCGACGGGTGGTCGATCCAGTGGTACAGGCAGCGGCGCTTGAGGGCGTCGTGCAGCTCCCGGGTCCGGTTGGAGGTGATGATCACCGCCGGCGGCCGGTCGGCCGCGACCCGGCCGATCTCGGGGATGGTGACCGCGAACTCGCTCAGCACCTCGAGCAGGAAGGCCTCGAACTCGTCGTCGGCCCGGTCCAGCTCGTCGATCAGCAGCACCGCCCGGGACCCGGCCCGCACCGCGGCCAGCAGCGGCCGCTCGACCAGGAACTCGGGCCCGAACAGGTCGGCCTGGCCCTCGCCCAGCTGGGCGGCCCGGACGGCGATGAGCTGGCGCGAGTAGTCCCACTCGTACAGGGCCTGGCTGGCGTCGATCCCCTCGTAGCACTGGAGGCGGACCAGCTCGCGGTCGAGCAGGGCCGACAGCACCTTGGCGACCTCGGTCTTGCCGACCCCGGCCTCGCCCTCCAGCAGCAGCGGCTTGTCCAGGTGCAGGGCCAGGTAGACGGCCGTGGCCAGGCCCCGGTCGGCCAGGTAGGCGTGGTCGGCCAGGGCCGTCTCGAGCTCGTCGACGGAACCGAAGCCGAGGGCGCCGGCACCCGGCGCCCTCGGGGTGTGCGCGCCGTTCAGCTCGACCTTGCCCCTTCGATCGCCCGCCGGACCAGCACCTTGGCCAGGTGCTGGCGGTACTCGGAGGAGGCCAGGGCGTCGTTGGGCGGGCTGGTGCCCTCCAGCGCCTGCTCGGCCGCGGCCGCCGGGTCGGACCCGGAGGCCAGCGCCTGCTCGACCGCGCTGGCCCGCAGGGGGGTCTCCCCCATGTTGGTCAGGGCCAGGTTGACCCCGCCGTTGCTGGCCACCGCGGCCACGCCCACGA
>OCZS010000367.1_pt1 | contig 14693 bp, 13 predicted proteins | sample 1539071 | NCBI WGS metagenome assembly OCZS01 (sample SAMEA3113584, study PRJEB22503) | soil metagenome
CCCGAGCGGGGCCCACCCGCCGGCGCTGCCCGCGGATCGGCTGCCTCGGCACGTCGCGATCGTCATGGACGGCAACGGGCGCTGGGCCAAGGCCCGCAACCTGCCGCGGACCGAGGGGCACGCCCGCGGCGAGGACTCGCTGTTCGACGTGATCGGCGGGGCGATCGAGATCGGGGTCCGCTACCTCTCCGCGTACGCCTTCTCGACGGAGAACTGGAGCCGCTCGCCGGACGAGGTGCGCTGGCTGATGGGCTTCAACCGCGACGTGATCCGGCGCCGCCGCGACCAGCTCGACGCGATGGGCGTGCGGGTGCGCTGGGCCGGACGGCGGCCCCGCCTGTGGCGGAGCGTGATCCGCGAGCTCGAGGACGCGGAGCAGCGCACGCTCGGCAACGAGGTGCTGACGCTGCAGTTCTGCGTCAACTACGGCGGCCGGGCCGAGATCGTCGACGCCGCCCGCCGGGTGGCCGAGCTGGCGGCCGCCGGACGGCTGGACCCGGCCAAGCTGACCGAGGAGCGGTTCCGCCGGTTCCTCGACGAGCCCGAGATCCCCGACGTGGACCTGTTCGTCCGCTCCTCGGGGGAGCAGCGGACCTCGAACTTCCTGCTCTGGCAGAGCGCGTACGCGGAGATGGTCTTCCTGGACCGGCTCTGGCCGGACTTCGACCGCCGGGACCTGTGGCGGGCGGTCGAGGCGTACGCCGGCCGTCACCGACGGTACGGCGGAGCCGTGCCGAACCCGGTCGAAGGTGACCCCGGCCGCTAGTGTCGTGCCGCGGCACGGCACTAGCAGTTGCTGCAGGTACCGAAGATCTCCAGGTCGTGGCTCACCTCGCGGAAGCCGTGCTCGGCGGCGACGGCGTTCGCCCAGTGCTCGACGACCGGCCCGGAGACCTCCACGGCCCGGCCACAGGACCGGCAGACCAGATGGTGGTGGTGGCCGGTCGAGCAACGCCGGTAGGCGGCCTCGCCGTCGCCGGTGCGGATCACGTCCACATCACCGCTGTCGGCGAGCGCCTGCAGCGTGCGATACACGGTGGTCAGGCCGATGCGATTGCCCTGGTGCCGCAGCTCGTCGTGCAGCTGCTGGGCGGTCCGGAACTCCTCCAGCTCGCCCAGAATCTCGTTCACCGCCGTCCGCTGCCGAGTGCTGCGCCGAGCGGGGCCGCCCATTTCGGCCATCAGTGCTCGTCGTAGTGGTCGGCATGGGCGGCGTGCCGGTGGCCGTCGTGCAGGTAGTCGACGTGGTCGCCGTGCTGGATGCTCTCGTGGCCGCAGGCCGCACTGTGCAGATGGCGATGCTCGGCGGACTCCGGCTCGGCCGCGTCCGACCTAGCCCGCGGCGGCACAGCCCTCAACCGGCGTCGGCGGGCGAGCAGCACCGAGATCGGCCAGCTGAGCGCGAAGACCGCGATGGCCAGCACCACGATCAGCGCTCCCGGCGCGGTGTCGAGGGAGAACGACAGCGCGGCGCCGCCCACGGAGACCGCCACCCCGAGGGCCATGGCCAGGGCCAGGGCCGCCACGAAACCGCTGACCAGGTTCCGCGCAGCCGCCACGGGCACCACCATCAGCGCGCTGACCAGCAGCAGCCCCACGGTGCGCATCGCCACCGTCACGGTGACCGCGGCCAGGACCACGACCAGCAGGTTGTAGAAGCGGACGGGCAGCCCCTGGACCCGGGCGAACTCCTCGTCGCTGGTCACCGCGAAGAGCTGGGGAGTCAGCCCGACGGTCGGCACCAGCACGAGCACGGCAAGGACGCCGACCACTACCAGGTCGCTCGCGGTGACCGAGGTGAGGGAGCCGAACAGGTACGCGGACAGGGCTCCCGCGCCCGCCCCGGCGATGCCGGACATCAGCACACCGGCCGCCAGCCCGCCGTAGAACAGCACGGCCAGCCCGACGTCACCGGTGGCCCGGCCGAACTGGCGCAGCAGCTCGACGGCGACCGCGCCGGCCACGGCGGTCGCCACGGCTACGGGGATCGGGGCCTGCCCGGTGAGCAGGGCCAACCCGACGCCGGCGATCGCGACGTGGCCGAGCCCGTCGCCCAGCAGGCTGAGCCGGCGCTGCACGATGTAGGTCCCGATCGCGGGTGCGATCAGCCCGGTCAGCAGCGCGGCCAGCAGGGCTCGCTGCATGAAGGGGTAGCTGAGCAGCTCGATCATCGCGTATGCCGCCCGTCGAGGCCGGGCTCGCTGAGGCCGGTGGTGTCGGCGACGGGTCCAGGCCGGTCAGGTTGGGGGTGATCGTGGGTGTGCACCGCGAGATCGGCGTCCGCCGACACGACCCGCCCGTCCCGGAGCCGGACCACCCGGTCGATCAACGGCGCCAGCGGCCCGGCCTCGTGCAGCACCACCAGGAGGGCGATTCCGGCCGCCAGTCGGTGGGAGAGCAGCTCGGCCAGCACCTCTTGGTGCTCGAGGTCCACACCGGCCGTCGGCTCGTCCAGGAGCAGCAGGTCCGGGCCGCCGGCCAGGGCGCGGGCAATCATCACCCGCTGCTGCTGGCCACCGGACAGATGAGCCAGTTCGACGTACGCTCGGCTGGCCAGGCCGACGGCATCCAGGGCAGTTTCGACAGCCCGCCGGTCGTCGCGGCTCGCGGGTCGGAAGGGCAGGCGCCGGGCCAGCCGCCCGGATGCGACCACCTCGTGGACCTTTGCCCCGGCGAGCCCGGCGGTGGAGCGCTGGGGGACGTAGCCGATCCGGTGCCAGGCTCGGAAGCGGTCCGGGGGCTCGCCGAACAGCCGGACCTGGCCGGCCTGAAAGGGCACCAGGCCGAGCGCCGCGCGGACCAGCGTGGTCTTCCCGGACCCGTTGCCGCCGAGCAGGGCCACCGCCTCGCCAGGCCGCACCGACGCCGTCACGCCGTGCAGCACCGCGGAGCCGCCGAGCTCGACGACCAGGCCATCGGTGGCCAGCGCGGGGGTCTGGCTGTCGCTCAACGGCATCCGTTGGCCGTCCTGAGCGCCGTCAGATTGGACCGCATGACCGAAAGGTAGTCCGTGCCGCGCGAGTCCGCGGTGATGCCTTCGACCGGGTCGAGGACGTCGGTCTCGAGCCCGAGGTCGCCCGCGATGGACCTGGCGACGTCGGGGGAGACGAGCGTCTCGTAGAAGATCGTGGTGATGCCGTGCTCCTTCGCCTTTGCCTGCACCTCGGCGATCCGGGCGGGGGAGGGTTCGGCATCGGGGCTCAGCCCGCTGATCCCGATCTGGGTCAGCCGGTACCGCTTCGCAAGGTAGCCGAACGCGGTGTGGGAGGTGATGAACTCCGTCCGCTCACAGCTCTCGAGCGCGCTGGTGTACTCGTCACCGAGCGTGGCCAGATCGGTCTCCAGCGCCTTGGCGTTGGCGGCGTAGTCGGCCGCTCGGTCGGGGTCGACAGCGGACAGCCGCTCGGCGACGGCCGTGCCGATGGTGGCCAGGTGCGCCGGATCCAGCCAGACGTGCGGATCGAGCCCGCTCTCCTCGGCGTGCTCCTGGCCCTCGGGGTGCGCCTCCCCGTCGGTGTGTTCCAGGTTGTGCTCGGTGCCGAGGTCCTGCAGCGGCACCACCGTGGTCGTGTCCAGCGCGTTGTCCCCGTCGCTCTGGGCCACCGCGTCGTCCACTGCCGGCTGGAACGAGTGCTCGTAGACGATCAGGTCGGCCTCGAGAACGCTGGCGGTCTGCTTCGGGCTCAGCTCGAGGTCGTGCGGCTCACTCCCGGGCTGGGTGAGGCTGGCGACCTGGCCGTGGCTTCCGGCGACCCGCTCGGCGACGAACTGGAAGGGGTACGCCGCCGCCACGATTGTCACCTGGTCGGCGCCCGCCGTGATCTCCGCCGACCCGGCCTGACCGCAGCCGGCGACGCCGAGCGCGGAGGCACCGGCGAGCAGGGCAGCAGCGCTGGTCCTTCGTAGCATGAAAACCATTTTCATTTGTGACCGGTGCGGTCGTCAAGTCGGGCCAGTTGTACAGGTCGTTACGCCGTTCGCACCCTTTCCTCGCGTTCGCTGCAGCTGTAGAGGGTGCCAAGGCGAGGAGAGGGTGCGAACGCCGAATGAGCAGGACGGCGCCGCCTAGAAGCGGAACACCGCGAGGGCGACGAGAAGCGCGAGGATCAGCACCCGCCAGATCCGGCCGCCGGTGCTCGCCACCGGCCAGGACAGGTAGGCGATCCAGCCGACGAAGAGCAGCACCAGGGCGAGCGCTACCAGGCCGACGGCCAGCGGCGCCAGCACGCCGACCGCGATCAGCGTGATGGTGATCAGCGGCACGCCGAACTGCGGCAGCGCCTGCAGCCGCTGCAGCAGCGGGCGGCTGACGTCCTCGATCCGGGAGCGCAGCGAACCGGCCGGTGTCGGCGTACTCACCGCAGGGCCAGGCGCCGCGGAACGCCCATCGAACCCGCCGCGTCGGGGGTCACCGCCTTGTCCACCCGCTCCAGGAGCTGGTCGAACACGTTCATCCGGTCGAACTGCAACGCCTGGGCGCGGGCCCGCGCGGCCATGTCGGCCCGTTCCGGCAGCGGCATGGTCACCGCGAGGTCGAGCGCCGCGGTGATCGAGGTGGGGCTGTCCACCGGCACGATCAACGCCGTGTCGCCGACGGCCTCGCCGATCCCACCGGTGTCGGTGGTGATCACCGGCCCGCCGCCGGCCAGCATCTTCTCCACCAGGGCGATGCCGAACGTCTCGACGAACTCCGGCCGCGGCTTGCTGGGCAGCACGAAGGCCGCGCAGCCGGCCATCAGGTGCGGCTTCTCGTCGTCGTCGACGTCGTCCAGGAAGCGGATCCGGGCCGCGGCGGGGGACGCCGCCGCCACCTCGTGCAGGTGGTCCGCCTGCGGCCCGTCCCCGGCGATCACCAGCGTCAGGTCCGTCGACGCGGAGCTGTCGGCGAACCCGGCGATCAGGTCGTCCACGCCCTTGGCGTGGGCCAGCCGCGACAGGAAGAGCACGTAGCCGTTGGGCGCCAGCCCCCGCGCGGCCAGCACCCGGTCGGACTCCGCGGGATCCAGGTCGAGGAAGGCGGCGGTATTGACGGCCGGGTAGGAGATGGCCACCCGCTCCCGGCACCGGTCCCCGAACGTCGTGCCGTGCCGGGCGTCGACCTGGTCGGCCGAGGTGATGATCAGCTCGCGGGTGTAGTCCGACACGGCCACCGGCACGTCGCTGTCCAGGTACGCCGAGAGCACCTGGGCGGCCGCGCCGAACTGGCCGGCGGCCACGCAGGAGCGGACGACGTTGGTCACGTCCGAGCCCACCGCCTCGGCGATGGTGGTCACCGGAACCGGCAGGCCGGTGGTCTTGGCTACCCGCAGCGCGTCCGAGACGGCGATGGTGTGCGGGATCAGGTAGAGCGACATGCACACCGTCGGCACCCCGTCGGTGAACAGCTCGACCAGCCGCCCGGTCATGCCGGACAGGTAGCGGCCGTCCGGGACCTTGTAGTCGCCCACCGGTTCCGGGCGCTCCACCTCGATGCCCTCGCTGTAGGGCAGGACGCCGTCCAGCGGCTTGAGCGGCAGGCCCGAGGACTCGAGCAGGTCGAGCGGCCAGGTGACGATGCGCACCTCGGTGAAGCCGCGGTGCAGCGCGGCCTCGGCCAGGTTGCGCGCTTCGCCGGAGTGTCCGCAGATCACCGGATCGGCGCGTACCACGATCACCAGCCGGCGGCGCGGTGGTCCGGCCTCGGCCGGCTGGGGGTCCATCCAGGCTCCCATTCTCTTCCTCCCGGATATCGAGTCGGTCGGTGCTGAGTCTGAGGTTGCGGGATCGCTCCGGTCAACCGGTGATGTTGGCGGGCCACGGGGCCGTCGAGCTTCGGGGAATGCCCGACCCTGACTGGGAGACCGACGGTGGTCGGGTGGTTGTACCCCAGTCCGACGGTTCCGAACCCAGCCGAATGACCAGCGTGCCCCCGAGATGCAGCTCGCGGGCCGTCAGCCAGCTCCGCTCCAGCGGCTCGTCGTTGAAGGTCACCGCCTGCACGTACTGGGTCGGGCCGTCGGCCTCCGGCTCCAGGAATCCCTCCGTCTCGATCGCCAGCTCCGCGGTGTTCAACCGGATCCGCGACTGGACGAACGCCGGGGCGTTGACCAGGTAGAGGCTCTGTCCGGCGACCGGGAACAGGCCCAGCGACGCCCAGACGTACCAGGAGCTCAGCCCGCCGGAGTCGTCATTGCCGGGCAACCCGCCCCGGCCCAGCCCGAACATGTTGTGCAAGGCCGCGTGCACCACCTCGGCGGTCCGATCCGGTCGGCCGATGTAGTGGTAGGCCCATGGGACCTCCATGTCCGGCTCGTTGTTCAAGCCCTCGAACCGGTTCAGCGCGTACCCGGCGGACAGCTCATCCACGGTCGGCCGTTCGCCGACCTGCTTGACCGGGTCCGCGCCGTAGCCGAAGAAGCTGTCCAGCATGGCCAGGAACGGCTCGTCACCCCCGGCCAGCTCGATCCGGGCCTGCATGTCGTGCAGGATCCGGAAGGAGTAGTTCCACTTGCCGCCCTCGTAGTACGCCGAGTCGACCAACAGCCCGCTTTCGGGGTCGAAGGCGTTGACCCAGCGCGTCGCCAGCTCCTCGAACTGGTCGGCGAGGGCGTGGTCGCCGACGTAGCGGGCCACCGTGGCGGTGCACCGGTAGCCGAAAGCGATGTCGAGGGTGTGGGTGATCGGGTGGGTCACGCCGCGGATCAGGAACTCCTCCCCGTACGCGCGGCGCAGGTCGTTGTCCATGTGGCACAGCGCCCAGTCCCAGTCCACACCGTTGACCCCCAGCTGGCACAGGTCGGCGAGGAAGGTGTGGCACAGGGCGCTGCCCTGCCGGGAGAACCGGTCGGCGCCCTTGGCCATCCGGTAGCCGATCGGCAGGTTCCCCTCCTCCTCGCAGATGTTCAGCATCGCGTTGGCCAGCTCGGCAGCGCGGGCGGGGAACAGGGCGGTCATCAGGGGCAGCTGGGTCCGGTAGATGTCCCACATGGTGCAGATGTCGAACGCGAACGGACCGTTGCTCGGCCAGAACGGGCTCTCGCCGGTGGCGAAGCAGGGCTTGATCAGCGAGTGGTACAGCGCGGTGGCGAAGACCGTCTTCCGCGCCGGCGACGCCGTCTCGACCTTGATCGTGTCCAGGTGCTCCCGCCAGGCCCCGGCGCTCTGCCGCCGCCGGCCCTCGAACGCACCCGCCGCCGACACCGGCTGGGTGGGGTCCTCGATCCGGGAGTCGCCCTCGGGACTGAGCCGGCCGCCGTCGTCGCGGGTCCGGGGGGCGCAGTCAACCTGGAGGTTGGTCCGGGCCTGCTCGACGCCGCGCAGGGAGAAGCCGAACCGCACCTCCACCACCTGACCAGGGTCGGTGGGCCCACGCCACATCAGGCCGAACGGCCGCAGCGTGGTCTGGCGGATCCGGTCGAAGTCCAGCCGGGTGCCGCCGTGCATGAGCCGTCGGTCGTACCACAGCAGCTGCCGCCAGTCGGTGGCGTCGCACTCTACGTGGGTGGCCAGCGGCGCCCCCTCCACGACCGTCTCGGCCTGCACCACGCCGGGACCGATGGCCTCGAGGTGGGCGCGCAGCGGGACGGTGGCGCCGTACGGGATGGCCAGCCCGCCCATCGAGAAGTCGATCACGATCCGGGCGTCCCGGTGGGCCGGGAACGTGTAGCGGTGCACGGCGCTCCGCGGGCCGACCGTCAGCTCGCAGCGGATCCCGGAGCTGAGGGTGCAGGCGTAGTAGCCGGGCTCGGCCCGCTCGTCGGCCAGGTCCCAGCACTCGCCCAGGCCGTCCAAGGGCTCCAGCATCGGGGTGACCCGGAAGTAGTTGTAGTACTTGCGGATGGCTCCGGTCCCGGACTGCTGGAAGTGGGTGAAGCCCGAGGCGAGCTGTCGGTCGTGCAGCTCGGTCGGGACGCCCTCGGTGTTGAGCTGGTAGCGCCCGTAGCCGGTGGGGTAGGCGCCGGAGTATGCGCACGCCGACACCATGCCGAACGGGAAGGTCGCTCCGGGGTGGGTGTTGCCGACCTGCGGCTTCGGCCACCACCACGTCTCGGCCAGCCCGTGGGGGGTGGGCAGATCGGTGGCCGAGCTCCCGATGAAGGGGTCCACATGGTCGATCACGGGCTGCCTCCTGAGCGCCGGCGTCGTTGCTGGGAAACGTAGGTCCATCGCGTCACTACCAGGTTTCGGCTGTGACGGGATGTGCCGCTCATTCTGCCCGTCTCAGCCACCCGGCACAGCGTCTGCAGATGACGGCGCCGCAACGCGTAGGTCGGTGCGTTCGAGGCGGGAGGATGGCACCATGCGCAGGAGCGTGGCCGCGACGGGCACGGCGGTCTTCTTCGCCCTGGCACCGGCGACGGTGGCCGGGCTCGTGCCCTGGTGGCTGACCGGTTGGCGGCTGGGTCAGCCCTTGTCTGAGTGGGCGCCGCTACGGGTGGTAGGTGCGCTCCTGGTGTTGGCTGGGGCCGGCGCGCTGGTGCACGCGTTCGTCCGCTTCGTGGTGGAGGGACTGGGCACGCCCGCGCCGGTCGCGCCCACCGAGCGCCTGGTCGTGGGCGGCCTTTACCGGCACGTCCGCAACCCGATGTACCTCGCGGTGGTCGCGGCCATCGCCGGACAGGCGTTGCTGCTCTGGCAGCCGGTCCTGATCCCGTACGCGGCCGTCGTGGCCCTGGCCTTCGTCGCCTTCGTGCTCGGGTACGAGCAGCCCACTCTGCAACGCCAGTTCGGGTCGCAGTACGAGGCTTACCGGCGCGCCGTACCGGCGTGGTGGCCGCGTCTGCGCCCGTGGCGGACCGAGGACGAGCCGCGACCGTAGGTCCCAGGTACGGTGCGGGCATGAGTCTCGTCGCGGGAGTCGACTCGTCCACCCAGTCCTGCTCGGTCGTGGTCTGCGATGCCGAGACCGGCCAGGTCCTCCGCTCCGGCCACGCGGCTCACCCACCCGGCACCGAGGTGAGTGCCCAGGCATGGGCCGATGCGTACGCCGAGGCCACCCGGGACCCGGCCCTGCTCGAGGGCGTCGAGGCCCTGGCCGTCGGTGGCCAGCAGCACGGCATGGTCACGCTGGACTCCGACGGTGCCTTGGTTCGCGACGCCCTCCTCTGGAACGACAACCGGTCGGCCGACGATGCGGTCGACCTGATTGCGGAACTGGGCGGCCCACAGGCCTGGGCCGACCAGGTGGGATCGGTGCCGCCGGCCTCGTTCACGGTGACCAAGCTGCGTTGGCTCGCCCGGGCCGAGCCCGAGAACGCGGAGCGTACGGCCGCGGTCCTCCTCCCGCACGACTGGCTGACCTGGCACCTGGGCGGCCGCCGCTCCGATCCGGCGACCGACCGCGGCGACGCGTCCGGCACCGGTTACTTCGACGCCACCGCCAACGCCTACCGCGACGACCTGGTCCGGCTGGCCCTTGGCCACGACGTCCGGCTGCCGACCGTCGCGGCGCCGGACGCCGTGGTCGGCGAGACCCCGGACGGCGTCCGCCTCGCTCCCGGCACCGGTGACAACATGGCCGCGGGTCTCGGACTCGGGTTGACCCCGGGCACGGCCGTCGTCTCGCTCGGCACCAGCGGCACGGCGTTCACCATCAGCACCTCCCAGAGCCACGACCCGACGGGCACCGTCGCCGGGTTCGCCGACGCCACCGGCGCCTTCCTGCCCCTGGTCTGCACGCTCAACGCCGCCCGGAACCTGTCCGCCACGGCCTCGCTGCTGGGCGTCGACTTCGCCGAGTTCGCCCGGCTGGCGCTCAGCGCTCCGGCCGGCAGCGGGGGACTGGCCTTCGTGCCCTACCTGGAGGGGGAACGTACGCCGCCGCTGCCCGCCGCCACCGGCGAGCTGGTCGGGATGTCCCTGGCCAACCTGGCGCGGGCCAACCTGGCCCGGGCCGCGATCGAGGGCATCCTGTGGAGTCTGGCGTTCGGCCTCCGGGTGCTGCAGGAGCACGGCGGGACGATCAACCGGGTCATCCTGACCGGCGGGGCGGCGCAGTCCGAGGCCGTGCAGCAGATCGCGCCCGCCGTGTTCGGGCTGCCGGTCACGGTGACTGACGTGGCGGAGAGCGTGGCCGTCGGGGCTGCCCGGCAGGCGGCCTGGGTGCTGACCGGAGAGCTGCCCGACTGGCCGGTGCCGCAGGTCCGCACCATCGAGGCGACCGACGCCGATCGGGCCGCCGCCGCCATGATCGACGAGCGCTACTCCGCCACGGTTCGCGAGCACTATGCCGCCTCGGTCTGAGACCGGTCGTCCCTTCCCACTTCCAGCCCATTACTGGCACTTCGAGCCCTCGGCCGAAGGCTCGAAGTGCGAGCAAAGGGCGGGAAGTGGGCGTAGGCGGCTAGCACAGGGCGCCGACGAGGACCTGGTGCTGCTCGGCGTACCAGACGCGGGTCTCGGCCACCCGCTGCTCGGACTCCGCCCAGTAGGCCGCGAACCCCTCGTTCCCCGCGTCGGCGCCGTCCTCGATCAGCCGGTACATCCGGTCGTGGTTCAGGCGTACCGCGTGCACCAGGCGCTCCGGGTCCAGCTCGACCCCGTACGCGTCGACGAAGGTTCGCATCCGTTCGAGTTCCCGGCCCCGCCGAGCGTCGTCAATGTAGCGGCCCGGCCGCAGGGGGGCCCACAGCCGGACGGCGTCGGCCACGTCCCAGACCACCGACCCGGGCGTAGCCCAGTCGAAGTCGATCAACGCGACGGCCCGCCCCTCCCGGAAGATCACGTTGTCCAGGTTGAGGTCGTCGTGACAGGCCAGGCCCTCGTCGTACTGCCGTGGCGCCACATTCGGCCAGTCGTGCCCGGTCATGTCGAAGCCGGCGACCGCCTCGTGGTAGCGGCGCAGCAGGTGAGCCACGCTGCGCAGCGCGTCGTCGGTCAGCGCCCAGGCCGGGTAGGGCGGCATGACCGCGTCGCCCGGAATGAAGGTCAGTACCTCCCGGCCCTGCTCGTCGATGCCGAGCAGCCGCGGCGCCCCGTCGAAGCCGACCTCGGCCAGGTAGGTGAGCAGCGCGTGGATGGCGGTGCTGGTCGGGCGCAGCGGACGGCGGACCGTGTCGCCACGCCGGACGACAAGACCACGGTTGTTCGTTCCCCCGACCAACGGGACCTCGGTGAGCCGGTTGGGCATCAGCGCGAGCTCGGCCCATCAGCGTCGGCGAGCAGTTCCTCGGCCATGGATACGTGGGTGACCAGGGTGTCGACCATCCCGCTGAGTAGGGCGGCGCGAACGGCCGCGGCCTTGGCCACGCCGTACGGGATGGCGATCAGGTGGTCGAAGCTGCCCATCTGGGCGCCGGTGATGCCGATCATCCGGTCGGTGAGCGCGGTCTGCAGCACTTTGCCCTCGGCGGTCAGGAACACTCCCGCAGCCTCGGCGCACACCCCGTCCCGCGTCAACCGGGCCCGCTCCCGTTCGCTGGCGGCGTCGTAGACGGTGGACAGGCCGGGCGCCCACTGCCCGACGCCGACCACGCCGATGGTGACCGTGGGAATCTTGTCGAAGGCCCGGGCGAGGTCCGGCTGCCGGCGCAGGGCGCGGGCGGTCGCCGGGTCGGGCACCAGGAACGGGGCGAAGAACAGGTACGCCGGCCCGCCGGAGATCCGGGCGAACTCGCGGACGATGTCCACCGCGCTGTCCCCGTGGATCGAGCTCGACGTGTCGTTCGTGCTGCTGCTCAACGCCCCGGTCAGCTGGACCACCGGAACGGCGGGCAGCCGCTTGAGCTCGCTCACCATCGCCTGCACCGAACGGGCCCAGGCCAGCCCGATCACGTCGTTCGGGGCGATGATCTCGCTGAGCAGGTCAGCGGCCGCCGTACCCAGGTTGCGGCGCAGTGAGGCCGGGTCGTCATCGGGAGTGTCCACCACGATCGCGTGCCGCAACCCGAACCGCTCGGCCAGCCGGCCGGAGGTGTCGACGTCGATCGTGCCGGCGTGGCCGATCTCGATCCGTACCAGCCCCTGCTCCCGCGCGGTCTCCAGCAGGCGGGCCACCTTGAACCGGCTGAGCCGGAACTCGTCGGCGATCTCGATCTTGGTCTGGCCGTCGATGTAGTGCCGGCGGGCGATGGACGCCGCCAGCACGAGCTCGGCGGGGCCCTTGATGGGGGCGGCCGATGGACCACCACTCTTGCTCATATGAGCAGACAGGTTATCAGTTGTGCGCAAGTCATTGACCTGCGGAACCCGCAGCGCCATAGTTCTCATCAGAGAGTCACCCCGCTCATATGAGCCATACGCCGCTGCACCTTGGTTCGCCGCACTGGCCGACCGCTGGCGCTGTCGGTGAGAAAGGACCTCTTCATGACCCGCTCCACGCAACGCCGCCTGGGGGCCGCCAGCCTGGGCCTCAGCGTCGCCCTGGCCCTGTCCGGGTGCGCCGGCTTCGGAAACCTCGGCAACGAGCCCGGGGTCACCACGCTCACGTTGGCCAGCGTCAACAACCCGCAGATGCAGGACATGAGCCGGCTGCTGCCGGAGTTCAACAAGCAGCACCCCGACATCAAGGTCAACATCATCTTCCTGGAGGAAGGTGACCTCCGGAACGCGATCACCAAGGACGTGGCGACCGGCGGTGGCCAGTACGACATCATGACCGTCGGTGCGTACGAGGTGCCGATCTGGGGCGAGAACGACTGGCTGGTCGACGTCACCGACCGGGCCGGCAACGACCCCTCCTACGACCTCGACGACCTGTTCGAGCCGGTGCGCAAGGGCGTCTCCTTCGAGGACCGGGTCTACGCCCTGCCCTTCTACGGCGAGTCCTCGTTCCTGATGTACCGCAAGGACCTGTTCGAGCAGGCGGGCATCGAGATGCCCGAGCGGCCGACCTGGGAACAGGTCGCCTCGTACGCCAAACAGCTCAAGACCCCCGACCGGGCCGGGATCTGCCTACGCGGCAAGCCCGGCTGGGGCGACCTGTTCGCTTCGCTGACCACCGTGGTCAACACCTTCGGCGGGCAGTGGTACGACATGAACTGGGACGCCCAGCTCACCTCGCCGGAGTTCAAGGAAGCGGTCACCTTCTACCTCGACACCCTGGCCGAGTCCGGGCAGGCCGACCCGGCGTCCTTCAGCTTCACCGAGTGCCTCGACCTGTTCAGCACCGACCGGGCGGCGATGTGGTACGACGCCACCTCGGCCGCCGGCTCGGTGGAGAGCTCGGGGGTCAAGGGCAAGGTCGGCTACGTCCGGGCACCGGTCAAGGAGACCACGGACTCCGGCTGGCTGTGGTCCTGGAACCTCGGCATCAGCGCCGAGAGCGACGATCAGGACGCAGCCTGGGAGTTCGTCCGGTGGGCCACCTCCAAGGAGTACCTGAGCTTGGTCGGCTCCGAGCTCGGCTGGGAGCGCACCCCACCGGGCACTCGGGAGTCGATCTATGAGGTCCCGGAGTACAAGGCGGCCGGCGGTGAGTTCGCCGCGTTGACCAAACAGATCATGTCCGAGGTCAACCCGGAGAAGCCGGGCGTCAATCCCCAGCCCTGGATCGGCATCCAGTACGTGTCGATCCCGGAGTTCCAAGACGTCGGCAACCAGGTCTCCCAGGAGATCGTCGACGGCATCGCCAGACGCCAGACGGTGGACGAGGCCCTCGAAAAGGGTCAAGAGATCGCCCAGCGAGCGGGCGACCTACAGAAGGAGGAGGGGTAGTGTCCACGACGACCGCCGAAGGCCCCACCGTATCGGCACCGGGCGAGGTCCCGAAGGCGCCCACCGGTGAGCTGAAGGGTCAGGAGCTCGCCGAGCGGAAGTTCGCCCGCAAGCTGATCCTGCCCGGCCTGATCACCGCGATCCTGATCACCCAGGTGCCGTTCCTGGCCACGATCTACTACTCGTTCCAGGACTGGAACCTGGCGCGTCCCGAAGAGCGCAGCTTTGCCGGCTTCGACAACTACATCGCGGTCGTCACCAACGGCGCGTTCCTGCCCGCACTTTGGGCCACGGTGTGGATGACGGGGCTGTCCATGATCCTGTCCCTGCTCCTCGGACTGTTGTTCGCGGTCCTGCTGGACCGCAGGTTCCGCGGCCAGGCCCTGGCCCGGACCTTGCTGATCACGCCGTTCCTGATCATGCCGGCCGCGGCCGCGCTGATCTGGAAGTACTCGATCCTGGATGCCGACAGCGGCATCGTCACGCTGGTGCTGTCCTGGTTCGGGCTACCTGGGGTGGCCTGGACCACCGACTTCCCCGGTCTCACCATCGTGTTCACCCTGACCTGGCAGTACACGCCGTTCATGATGCTGATCCTGCTGGCCGGGCTGCAGTCGCAGTCGGGCGAGGTGCTGGAGGCCGCCGACGTGGACGGCTCGACCGCGCTCCAGACGTTCCGCTACATGACCCTGCCGCACCTGCGGACCTACGCCGAGCTGGCTACCCTGCTGGGCACCGTGCTGATGGTCCAGGTCTTCGACCCGGTCAACATCATCACGAAGGGCGCGGGGGACACCAAGACGCTGCCCTACCTGCTCTACGAGCGGGCCTTCATCGGTCAGCAGATCGGTGAGGCGGCCGCGTACGGCGTCATCACGGTGATCGTGACCATCGTCCTGGCGACGCTGGCGCTCCGCAAGGTATTCACGGTGTTCACCGAGGAGGCGAAGGGCTGATGGCAACCGCAACCGCAACCCCCCAGCGGGCGGCCACCGCCCCACCCCGCTCCGGCGGCAGCAGCCAGTTCACCCAGCGTAAGATCACCGGCTACCTGGTGACCC
>OCZS010000368.1_pt1 | contig 14673 bp, 12 predicted proteins | sample 1539071 | NCBI WGS metagenome assembly OCZS01 (sample SAMEA3113584, study PRJEB22503) | soil metagenome
CCCGACCTTTCTCGTCGTCGCCACGATCTTCATCGTGATCAACTACCTGCTGACGCTGCTGGCCCGCTACCTCGAAAGGCGCCTGGCTGCCGCGCGGCGCGGACCTCGGACGCCGGTCGTCGACCCGATGCTCAACCCGGCCCTGGCGCCGGCCGCGCCGACGGTCGATGCCGCCCGGACCCCCTGACGGTGGACTCGCCTCGACCCTAGGCGTCCGGATGACGCGAGGTCAGCGTGCGGTTTCCGTGGCGCGGGACTCGCGAACCACGACGACCTTGATCTGGCCGGGGTAGGTCAGCTCCTCCTCGATCTGCTTCGCGAGGTCGCGGGCCAGCACCTGGGCCTCGATGTCGTCGACCACCTCCGGCGCCACCATCACCCGGATCTCCCGACCGGCCTGCATGGCGAAGACCTTGTCCACGCCCTCGCGGGCCCGGGCAATCTCCTCCAGCCGCTCCAACCGCTGCACGTACGCCTCGATGCTCTCCCGGCGGGCACCCGGCCGGCTGCCGCTGATGGCGTCGGCGGCCTGCACCAGGACGGCCTCCACCGTCCGTACCTCGACCTCGTTGTGGTGCGCCTCGATCGCATGCACCACGTCCGGGTTCTCGCCGTACTTCCGGGCCAGATCGGCGCCGACCATGGCGTGGGAGCCCTCGACCTCGTGGGTCAGGGCCTTGCCGATGTCGTGCAGGAACGCCGCCCGCTTGCAATGGGCGATGTCGAGCTGGAGCTCGGCAGCCATCAGGCCAGCGATGTGGGCGCTCTCCACGAGGTGCTTCAGCACGTTCTGCCCGTAGGAGGTCCGGTAGCGCAGGGTGCCCAGCACCGGGACCAGCGCGGGATGCAGGTCACTGATGCCCACCTCGGCCATGGCGTCCTCGGCGGCCCGCAGACACAGGGCCTCGATCTGCGAGCGGCTGCGCTCGTGCACGTCCTCGATCCGGGCGGGGTGGATCCGGCCGTCCTTGACCAGCTCGGTCAGCGTGATCCGGGCCGTCTCGCGCCGAACCGGGTCGAAGCAGGACAGGAGCACCGACTCGGGTGTGTCATCGATCATCACGTTGACTCCGGTGACCTGCTCGAAGGCCCGGATGTTGCGACCCTCGCGGCCGATGATCCGGCCCTTCATGTCGTCACCGGGCAGGTGCACCGCCGACACCACCGACTCCGTCGTCTGCTCCGACGCCAGGCGCTGGATGGCGCCGACGACGATCATCTGCGCCCGGGCGTTGGCCTCCCGCGACGCCTGGCGCTCGATGTCGCGGGCCACCAGAACCGCCTGGCGCTTGGCGTCGTGCTCGACCGCGGCCACCAGCTCGGCCTTGGCCTGCTCGGCGGTGAGCCCGGCGAGGCGCTCCAAGACCTGCTGCTGCTCGGCCTCGCTCTCGGCCAGGGCGCGCCGCTGGGCTTTCAGCTGTGCTTTCAGCTCGTCGAGCTGGTGGGACCGCTCCTCCAGGCTGCGCGTCTCGGCGTCCAGCCGCTCCTCGCGGTCCGAGAGCCGCTGTTCCCGCCGTTCCAGATCGACGCGCTGCTCGCGCAGCTCCGCCCGCTGCTGTCGCGCCTCGTCGGCTGCCTCGGCCCGAGCCGACTGGGCAGCCACCATCGCTGCGTCGGCCCGACGACGGAGCTCACTCGCCTCTCGTTCCCGGTGCGCATCGACGGCCGGGTCCCGGGTCACGGCGAGGCCGGCTGGCTGCGATATCTCCGGGGCCGTCGAGGACGGCTGATCCTCAGCCGCAGAGGTTTGCCGCTGACGACCCTGCCCTTGGCCGCCTCCGCGCCGCACGATGACGACCGTGCCGACGATCACGGCGGCCACAAGCAGGAAGAGACCGGCTACGACCAGCGTTGGAAATACGCCATTCACCACGTCGCGCTCCTGTTCCACACGCCAAGGGCGTGTTATCTCCAGGACCGGCAACGCATCTCGACAAACGGCCACGCCGCGAACGGGCAAACGCTGGGGCAAGAGCGTGAACAGCACCCGCGATCAAGCGGTGGAGCAAATCAACTTCGTCAATATCCCGAGCGTGGGACCCGGGCCGTACATCGTCATATCGGACAAGCGTTGCGCGAACCTCGTGGATGCAGGGTATGTCCGGTCATGTTTCGGGTCAAGGATGCCGTTCGCCGCGTCAGTCCTCGCCGAGCACCTCGCGAAGCACTTGGGTGATGATCGTGCTTCCGAAGCCGCGACGGCCAAGGGCTCCGGCCAGCCGCCGGTAGCGGATCGGATAGGGCAGCTCGGCGATGGTCCCATGGCGACGGCGGGCCAGGTCCCGGGCCGCGGTGAGCTCGTCGCCGAAGTCCACCGAGTCCAGGGCGGCGTCGACCTGGTCGCGGTCGACCCCCTTAGCCTCCAGCTCCCGCCGCAGCGCGGGCCGGGAGAGGTGACGGCGACGCTGCCGCGACTCCACCCAGGCCGCGGCGAAGGCGGCGTCATTGACCAGGCCCACCGCCTCCAGCCGGTCGAGCACCTCCTCCGCGACCTCCGACGGCACGTTCTTGGTCTTCAGGGCCTGCGAGAGCTCGTGCCGGGTCCGGTCGCGCGCCGCAATTCGGTCCAGGGCGATCGACCGGGCCACCGCATAGGGGTCGGCATCGGCATCGTCGGCACCGGGCTCATTCGCGGAGGCGATTGGCTTGTCCGACCCGGCCGCGGCCGCGTCCGACCGCCGCCGCTCCGCCGACGGCCCGGTCTGGCCCCACCGAGCCGATGGAGCCAGACCCGGCCCACCTACGTGGTCCTGGCCGGCAGGGGGCGGTACAGCAATCCCCTGCCGGGCAAGCCACTCGGCCGCCTCGGCGACCGGTGACTCAGCCTTCGGGTCGGCCACCGGCTAGAACTCGACCTCGCCGGTGACCGGGTCGACGCCGGCCGGCAGGTCGACCTGCGGACCGATGCCCATCCGTTCTTTGATCTTCTTCTCCAGCTCGTTCGCCAGGTCGGGATTGTTCTTCAGATAGGCCCGGGCGTTCTCGCGGCCCTGACCCAGCTGGTCGGCCTCGTAGGTGAACCAGGCCCCGGCCTTGCGGACGATTCCGGCGTCGACCCCCAGGTCGAGCAGGCTGCCTTCGCGGCTGATGCCCAGCCCGTAGAGGATGTCGAACTCGGCCTGCTTGAACGGTGGCGCCACCTTGTTCTTCACCACCTTGACCCGGGTCCGGTTGCCGACCATCTCCTGGCCGTCCTTGAGGGTCTCGATCCGCCGCACGTCCAGCCGGATCGACGAGTAGAACTTCAGGGCCCGCCCACCCGTGGTGGTCTCCGGACTCCCGAACATGACGCCGATCTTCTCCCGCAGCTGGTTGATGAAGATCGCCGTGGTGCCCGCGCCGCTCAGCGCGCCGGTCATCTTGCGCAACGCCTGGCTCATCAGGCGGGCCTGCAGGCCGACGTGGCTGTCGCCCATCTCGCCTTCGATCTCGGCCCGTGGAGTCAGGGCGGCCACCGAGTCGATCACGACCAGCGCCAGGGCGCCGGAGCGGACCAGCATGTCGGCGATCTCCAAGGCCTGCTCGCCGTTGTCGGGCTGGCTGACCAACAGCGAGTCGGTGTCCACCCCTAGCTTGGCCGCGTAGTCCGGGTCCAGCGCGTGCTCGGCGTCGATGAAGGCGCAGATGCCCCCGCCGGCCTGGGCGTTGGCGATGGCGTGCAGCGCCACCGTGGTCTTGCCGCTGGACTCCGGGCCGTAGATCTCCACCACCCGGCCGCGCGGCAGCCCACCGATGCCGAGAGCGACATCCAAGGCGATCGAGCCGGTCGGGATGACCTCGATCGGCGCTCGCACCTCGTCGCCGAGACGCATCACCGACCCCTTGCCGTACTGCTTGTCGATCTGGGCCAGCGCGCTCTCCAGCGCCTTCTCACGATCGGTCGTGGCCATCATGTTCCTTCCCTCGCCCGCGTCGGGCGGCAGCGGTACTTCCTCGTCGTCGGTGACCCTAAGGACAGCGACTGACAATCGACCGCCCTCGCAAAATCCTGTGGATAACGGCCGGCGCCGTACGGTGGATAACCTACCGAACGTGTGTTCGAAGTGCACCCGACACGCCGGCCCGAAAACGCGATCAGTCGGCCCGGGCCTGCCTGGCGTAGGTGGCCGGCGGCACCCCGATGGTGGCGGTGAACGCACGGGTGAGGTGGGCCTGGTCGGCGAAGCCCAGCTCGGTGGCCAGCTCCGCCCACTCCAGGTCGTCCTGGGCGGCCACCCGGGCCGCCGCGTCCTGCAGGCGGCAGCGCTGGATGACCCACTTGGGCCCGGCACCGACGTACTCGGCGAAGAGCCGCTGCAGGCTGCGGACCGTCAATGCCGCCCTCTCGGCCACCTGGGCGACCCGGGTGGTTGCGCGGTCCGCAGCGATCGACCCGACCAGTTCGGCGACCAGCTCGGTGGTCGGGTCCGGGTCCGGCCAGTCAGCGGCCAGGAAGGTGGCGAGCAGTCGGACCCGCTTCGCCGGGTCGTCCAGCTCGGCCACGTCGCGGGCGAGCTCGGTGGTGTCCCGGCCGAGCACCTCGGCGATGGCTCGGCGCCGGTCGGTGAGCGCGGAAACCGGGCCATCGAGCAGCGGTCGAAAGCCGCCCGGCCGGAATCGCGCGCCGACCGCGTAGCCGACGCCCCGAAGATGTCGGTAGTAGCAGCGCCGGGTCAGCCCGGTGACATCCGCCTCGGTGTTGGTCACCGACAGGTTCACGCTGGGGTACGGCAGCGTCTGCGCTGTGTAGGACCGGCCGGCCTCGAGGTCCCAGGTCACGGTCCAGAAGTGCTCGACGAGGTCGGCGAGGCCGGCTGGGACAGTATGACGCTCGTAGTCGAAGTGCTTCGCTGAGGTCCGCGGCCGCAGGATGCTCGAGTCCAGTGCCGTCGGTCCCACGATGGCTGAGCGTACGCCCGGCGGCGCTTGTCGCGTTCGTTCAAGAAGAATCTCGCAATCTGCGAGAGGGTCGGATCATGAGCGAGAACGCAACGATCTCCAACGCGGCGAGGATGATGTCTGAGGCCGGGTCGACCGCGGCCCCGGCCGTGCGGGCCAGCGCCGACGCGGACCTGGCCGGGCCTACCCCGTGTGGCGACTGGGACCTGAGGACCCTGGTCCGGCACTTCGTCGGAACCAGCGGCGCGTTCGTCCGCGCCGGCCAGGTCAAGGCCCTCGACCCCGACGACCCGTGGGGCAGCAACGCGGTGCTGGACGAGTCGGACTGGGCCGATCAGCTCGCCGACCAGGTGGCGGCGGCCGGGGAGGCCTGGAGCCGGCCCGAGGCCTGGACCGGATCGGTCGAGGGAGCCCAGATGCCGGCGGCCGCGGTCGGCGAGCTGGGGCTGATCGAGCTGATGCTGCACGGCTGGGACGTCGCCCGGGCCGGCGGACAGTCGCTGGAGGTCTCCGACGAGCTGGGCGCTGAGGTGCTCCGGTGTCTCGAGCCGACGCTGCAACAGGGCCGGCAGTTCGAGGTGTACGGGCCGCCGGTCATCGTGCCACCGGACGCCTCCGCCTTCGCCCGGGCGCTCGGTCTTTCCGGACGGGACCCGGAGTGGCGGCCCTGAACCGCGAGGCGATTCAGCGGTCCCGGGGCGGCAGCTCCAGGGCCTCCCACACCGCGCGCCAGATCACTTTGCTCGGTACGCCGTCCGCGAGAGCCTGCACCACAGTGCGGTTCCGCAGATCGGCCAGGCTGAACTCGGTCGCCCAGACCCGGTAGTAGCCCGTTCCCAGCGCCGACTCCATCCGCTGCCACAGCTCGGTCTCCTTCACCACGAGCCGCCCACCTCAGTCATGCAGGCGACCTTATGCCCTGCCCGTCGCGGCACGGAACGAGAACTGTCAGTAGCGCCAGGCAAGATGGTCGACGTGGGATCCGATCCGCTCGCGGTGTTCTCCCCGCCCACCGCCACGTGGTTCCGGGAGGTCTTCGCGCGCCCCACCGCAGCCCAGGCCGGAGCCTGGCAGGCGGTGGCCGCCGGGGAGAACGCCCTGGTCATCGCGCCGACGGGGTCGGGCAAGACGCTGGCGGCCTTCTTGTGGGCGCTGGACAACCTGACCCGATCCCCGGTTCCGCCGGCGAAGGAGCGCTGTCGGGTTCTCTACGTGTCGCCCCTGAAGGCGCTGGCCGTCGATGTCGAGCGCAACCTGCGGGCACCGCTGGCCGGGATCACCCAGACCGCGCTCCGGCTGGACCAGGCCCCACCCAACGTGACCGTCGGCGTTCGGTCCGGGGACACGTCAGCGGCCGACCGGCGGGCGCTGGTCACCCGGCCGCCGGACATCCTGATCACCACGCCGGAGTCGTTGTTCCTGATGCTGACCTCCGCGGCGCGGGACCTGCTCCGGTCAGTGCGCACGGTGATCGTCGACGAGGTCCACGCCTTGGCCGGCACGAAGCGCGGCGCCCATCTTGCGCTGTCACTGGAGCGGCTGGAGGCGCTGACGGCCGAGTCGCGGGCCCCCGACACCGACGGGGTGCTGCGGCCGCTGCAGCGGATCGGCCTCTCGGCCACAGTGCGACCCGCGGAACGGGTTGCGGCCTACCTGGGTGGTTCCTATCCCGTTCGAGTCGTGGCGCCGCCGGCCGAGAAGGCGTGGGACCTGTCGATCGTCGTCCCGGTCGAGGACATGAGCGATCTGGCGGCCAGCGCATCGACCCCGGCGCCGCCGCCCAGTCTGGACGACGACCGACCGCCGCCGCGCACGCCGTCGATCTGGCCGCACGTGGAGAACCGGATCCTCGACGTCATCAACGCGCACCGGTCGACCATCGTGTTCGCCAACTCCCGGCGGCTGGCCGAGCGGCTGACTGCCCATCTCAACGATCTGCAGGCGGAGCGGCTGGGCGAGGAGACCTCGGAGTTCCCGCCCCCCGCGGAGATCATGGCGCAGTCGGGAGCCTCCTCCGGGCGGGACGGCTCGAACCTTCCGGTGATCGCCCGAGCGCACCACGGGTCGGTGAGCAAGGAGCAGCGGGCCCAGATCGAGAACGACCTGAAGTCTGGCCAGCTGCCCTGCGTCGTCGCTACGTCGTCGTTGGAGCTGGGCATCGACATGGGCGCGGTCGACGTGGTCGTTCAGGTCGAGGCGCCGCCGTCGGTGGCCAGTGGGCTGCAACGCGTCGGCCGGGCCGGTCACCAGGTCGGGGCGACGTCGCGAGGTGTGTTCTTCCCCAACCATCGCGGTGACCTGGTCGAGTCCGCCGTGGTGGTGGAGCGGATGCGGCAGGGGGCGATCGAAGAGGTCGCTGAGCTGCGCAACCCGCTGGACGTGCTGGCCCAGCAGATCGTTGCGATCGTCGCGGTCGAGGAGACCAAGGCCGATGAGCTGTACGCGCTGGTCCGGCGGGCGAGCAGCTTCCGTGAGCTGCCGCACAGCGCCTTCGAGGCGGTCCTCGACATGCTGAGCGGCCGCTACCCCAGCGAGGACTTCGCCGAGCTCCGGCCGCGGCTGGTCTGGCAGCGCGACACTGGCCTGCTCACCGCTCGTCCCGGCGCCCAGCGGCTGGCCGTGACGTCGGGCGGGACTATCCCGGACCGAGGCCTGTTCGGGGTCTTCCTTGTCGGGGAGGGGAACGCCAGCGGCAAGCATGCCCCGGGCCGGCGGGTGGGCGAGCTGGGCGAGGAGATGGTCTACGAGACCCGGGTCGGCGACGTGTTCACTCTCGGCACCACCAGCTGGCGGGTGGAGCAGATCACCCACGACCAGGTGCTGGTCTCCCCCGCGCCGGGCAGTCCGGGACGCCTGCCGTTCTGGAAGGGTGACGCGCCCGGCCGGCCACTGGAGCTCGGCCGCGCGTACGGCCGGTTCGTCCGCGAGGTCGGCAGCCTGAGCCCACCACGGGCGGAGTCCCGGCTCCGGGAGGCAGGACTGGACGAGTTCGCGGCGCGGAACCTGGCGTCTTACCTGGCCGAGCAGCAGGCGGCGACCGGGACCCTGCCCACTGACCAGACCATCGTGGTGGAGCGGTTCCGCGACGAGCTCGGCGACTGGCGGGTCTGCGTGCACTGCGGGCTGGGCACCGCGGTGCTGGCGCCGTGGGCGCTGGTCGTCGAGCAGGCCGCGCGGCAGCGCTACGGGATGGAGGTGCAGGCCACCGCGACCAACGACGGCATGGTGCTGCGCATCCCCGACACCGAGACGGAGCCGCCCAGTGCCGATCTGGTGGTGGTCGACGCCGAGCTGTTGGAGTCGGTCGTCACCGACGAGGTCGGCGGGTCGGCGCTCTTCGCGGCACGGTTCCGGGAGAGCGCCGCCCGGGCTCTGCTGCTGCCGCGCCGCGACCCGAAGTCGCGGTCCCCGTTGTGGCAGCAGCGGATGCGGTCGGCCCAGCTGCTGACCGTGGCGGCCCAGTACCCGGAGTTCCCGATCGTGCTGGAAACCATGCGGGAGTGCCTGACCGACGTCTTCGACCTGGATGGCCTCCTCGAGGTGCAGCGGCAGATCGCCGGCCGGGCCATCCGCCTGGTCGAGGTCGAGACCAAGGAGCCCTCGCCCTTCGCCCGCTCGCTGCTCTTCGGCTATGTCGGAGCCTTCGTCTACGAGGGTGACGTGCCGCTGGCCGAGAAGAAGGCCGCCGCGCTGGCCCTGGACGCGTCGCTGCTGGCCGAGCTGCTCGGCAAGGACGGGCTCAAGCAGCTGCTGGACGCCGGCGTCATCGCCGCCACGGAGGCCGACCTTCAGGCCCTGAGCGAGGAACGCCGGGCCACCACCGCCGAGCAGCTGTTCGACCTGGTCCGGACGGCAGGGCCATTCACCCGGGACGAGATCGCCAGTCGGTGCGGGCCGGACCTCGACTGGCGGGCCGCCCTGCTGGACCTCATCGGGGACCGGCGGTTGGTCGAGGTCCGCATCGCCGGCCAGGAGATGATGGCGGTCGCCGAGGACGTGCCCCGGCTGCGGGACGGGCTGGGCATCCCGGTGCCGCCCGGGGTGGCCGCCTCGTTCGCCGAGCCGGCTGCTCATCCGATCGACGACCTGGTGCTGCGCTGGGCGCGAACCCACGGTCCGTTCGTGGCCGCCACGGTGGCCGAGCGCTACGGCCTGGGTCGGTCCGTCGTCGAGAACGCCTGCCGGGCCCTGGCTGGTCCGGGCACCCTGGTCGCCGGGTCCTTCGTCGACCTGGCCGGCCCGCTGGCCGCCGAACGGACCCAGTACTGCCACGCGCAGGTGCTCTCCCTGATCAAACGCCGCACGCTCGGCCTGCTGCGGCAGGGAGTCGAGCCGGTCGAGCCGGTCGCGTACGCGCGGTTCCTGGCCGAGTGGCAAGGGCTCGACTCCCCCGGCCGCGGGGCCGACGGCGTGCTGTCGGCCATCGAGCAGCTCTCCGGGTACGCGATGCCGGCCAGTGCCATGGAGTCGGTGATCCTGCCGGCCCGGGTGGCCAACTACAGCCCGGGGATGCTCGATGAGCTCACGTCGGCGGGTGAGATCTTCTGGGTCGGCGACGGCCCGATCGGCGAGAACGACGGTTGGGTCCGCTGGTACGTCGGGGACCAGGAGCCGCAGCCGGCCGACGTCGAGCCGGCCACCTGGCGCGGCCAGGAGCTCCTCGCGGCCCTCGGCGGCGGCGGCGCCTACTTCTTCGACGCCCTGCTGCCGTCCGGCGTGGGGGTCTCGGACCGGACCGACTACGTTGCCGCACTCTGGGACCTGGTCTGGGCCGGCGACACCTTCGCCCCGGTTCGGGCCCGGGTCAGCGGCGGTGCGCATCGCAAGACCGGCCGGCCGGCCGCCCGCATCCACCGGGCCCGGCTCGCCGGTGGCGGCCTCGGGCGCCCGACGCGGACCCCGCGGGTCGCCTCCCCGACCACCGCCGGCCGCTGGTCGCTGGTGGTCAGGGGTGAGGTGCCGGCGGCGGCCCGGCTGGCCGGGGACGTGTTCGCCTTGCTCGACCGGTACGGGGTCGTCACCCGAGGCAGCGTGCTGACGGAGAACAGTGAGGGCGGGTTCGGGGCGGCTTACCGGGCGCTGAGCTCGCTGGAGGAGTCCGGGCAGTGCCGCCGCGGGTACTTCGTCAACGGCCTCGGCGCGGCGCAGTTCGCGCTGACCGGAGCCGTCGACCGATTACGGGCACAGCAGCGGGAGCCGGAGCAGCCTCTGGCCCGAGTGCTGGCCGCATGTGACCCGGCCAACCCGTACGGGGCCGCGCTGCCCTGGCCGGAGCGCGAAGGCCACCGGCCGGGCCGCAAGGCGGGCGCCCTGGTCGTGCTGGTGGACGGGGCGTTGGTCTTCTATGTCGAGCGCGGTGGAAAGACGGTGCTCTCCTTCACCGAGGATCCGGTTCGGCTGTCCCCGGCCGCTGAGGCTCTCGCCCGCGCGGTGCGGCTCGGCCAGCTCGGCAGGCTGACGGTCGAGCGGGCCGATGGCGGTCACGTCTTCGGGGCTGCGCCGGTGAGCGAGGCGCTGCAGCAGGCCGGCTTCCGGATGACCCCGCAGGGCTTACGCCTGCGCCCGTCACCGGGGTAATGCAGGGTCAGGCAGCGGCCTGAGCCAGCGCCCGCACCCGCGGCAGTGCGGTAACCCGGTCGTTCGCAGAGGACTCGACCAGGGCCAGCTTCTCGCTGACCAGGTTCAGCACGACCGAGAGCGGCAGGTCGAGGGCCGAGCACATGGCGGCCAGCAGCTCGCTGGACGCTTCCTTCTGGCCCCGCTCGACCTCGGACAGGTAGCCGAGGCTGACCTGGGCCGCCTTCGACACCTCCCGCAAGGTCTTGCCTTGCGCCACCCGCTCCTCGCGCAGCGACTCCCCGATCAACTCGCGCAGCAGCGCCGGCCGTAACGGGGGTTCGGATCGCATGAGCAAACTGTACCCAGCCCCGGACGCAACTCCAGAGCGGACCACACACTCAGGTCTGCTCGCCGAGTCGGACGCCGGGCTCCGGGTCCTCCAGGCCGAGGCAGGACGAGAGCAGGTCAAGCGCCTGGGCGGCGGCGGCCTCGCGGATCGCCGGCCGGTCCCCGGTCAGCCGGAGGGCACGCACCTCGACCCGGTCGCGCGCCGGACGGGCAACGGCGACGTACACCTCCCCGACCGGATGACCGTCCTGTGGGTCCGGCCCGGCCACGCCCGTAGTGGCCACACCCCAGTCCGCCTCGCAACGGCGAGCCACACCGGCGGCCATCGCTGCGGCGGTCGGCCCGGCGACCGGCCCGAGCGTGTCCAGGAGACGGAGATCGACGCCGACCAACCACGTAGGCAGCGGAGGCTCCGGGGACCGCCGTCAGCAGGCCACCGAGCAGACCCCCGGTCAGCGACTCCGCCGTGGCGACCGTCTCGTCTCGCCGCTGCAGCTCGGCCAGGACCCGGGCCGCCGGGCTGAGGTTCACCGGGCTGACAGGCTCCGGCGGCGGAGCCGGAACGCCTCGCGCAGATAGTCCAGCCCGGTGACCACGGTGAGCAGCACGGCGGCCAGCATCGCGGCCACCGCGACCCAGGTTGCCACCGCGGCGAGGGCCGGCGACCACGCCGCCAAGGCGCCGAGCGGCAGCAGGTACAGGATGATCGCAATCGCCTGCACGAACGTCTTGATCTTGCCGCCCCGGCCGGCGGCCATCACCCCGTAGCGCAGCATCGCGAAGCGCAGGACGGTGATGCCCCACTCCCGCACCAGGATCACCACGGTGGCCCACCACCAGAGCTCGCCGATGACCGACAGGCAGATCAAGGCCGTCCCGGTGAGGGCCTTGTCGGCGATCGGGTCGGCCAGCTTGCCGAACTTCGTCACCAGGTTGTGCCGACGGGCCAGGTAGCCGTCCAGGCTGTCGGTCAAGATGGCCAGGGTGAAGACGCCGGCGGTGAGCAGCCGCCAACCCGGCTCGTCGGGATGGGCCAGCAGCATCCAGGCGAAGACCGGCACCAGCACGATGCGGAACGCGGTCAAGGCGTTCGGCACGTTCCACGGACTGGTCTCGGGGTCCGGCGCCGGTGTGTCCGGGTGCCTCTCCGATGGCGAGGTGGGGTCCGGCTCCACTCCGGCCGGGTACGGCTCGTTGCTCACGCTTCCATCCTGCCCGCAGCCACCACGTCAACCCCCTCGTGCTCGAGCACAACCGCATCCAGAAGGTCGCCGACACCCGCCGAGCTCACGTCGAGTACGCGAACGGTGCCATCCACCTCCGGTCCCTGATGGGCGGCCCGTCCGATGAGGGCGTCTCCGACCTCCTCGACAAGGACCTGCACCGTTTCGCCGATCCGGTCGGCGGCTCGCTGGCCGCTCAGCTCGTCCACCAGGTCCGCGGTCGCCGAACGCCGGGCCTCGACCTCGTCGGCCGCCAGCTTCGCCTCGATCCGGGCCGCGTCAGTGCCGTCCTCGTCGGAGTAGCCGAACACGCCCACGGCGTCGAGCTCGGCGGCCACCAGGAAGTCGTGCAGCACGCTCAAGTCGGCATCGGTCTCGCCCGGAAACCCGCAGATGACGTTCGATCGGATCCCGGCGCGCGGCGCCGCCTGGCGGATCTGTTCGACCAGGCCCAGGAAGGCGTCCGGGTCCCCGAACCGCCGCATCCGGCGCAACACCGCCGGCGCGGCGTGCTGGAAGGACAGGTCGAAGTACGGCAGCACCTTCTCCGTCCCGGTCATCGCCGCAACCAGGCTCGGCCGCATCTCGGCCGGCTGCAGATAGGAGACCCGGATCCAGTCCAAGCCGTCGACGTTCGACAGCCCGGTCAGCAGCTTCTCCAGCAGCCGCAGGTCGCCGAGATCCTTGCCGTAGCTGGTGGTGTTCTCGCTGACCAGGAAGACCTCGCGGACCCCTTCCGCCACCAGCCAGCGGGCCTCGGCCACCAGGTCGGCCAGCGGCCGGGACAGGTACGCGCCGCGGAACCGGGGAATCGCACAGAAGGTGCAGCGCCGGTCACAGCCGGACGCGATCTTCAGCGGTGCGGTCGCTCCGCCGACCAACCGTTTGCGAAGGGGCCGTGGGCCGCTGGCGGGCCCATGCCCGGGGTCGGTCGACCGGAGCCAGCGGCAGCAGCTGCCGGCGGTCGCGCGGAGCGTGGGCCCCGGGCCGCTCACCCGCCATGATCGAGCGGAGCCGGCCGGCCATGTCCGCGTACGCGTCGAAGCCGAGGACGGCGTCGGCCTCCGGCATCGCCTCGGCCAGCTCGGCGCCGTACCGCTCGGCCATGCAGCCCACGGCGACCACCGCGCGGGTCCGGCCGTTGTCCTTGAGGTCGGCGGCGGCCAGCAGCGCGTCCACCGAATCCTTCTTGGCCGTCTCGATGAAGCCGCAGGTGTTCACCAGCACGGCGTCCGCCGCCTCGGGCTGGGTTACCACACGGAATCCGTCGGCGGAGAGTCGGCCGGCCAGCTCCTCGGAGTCCACCTCGTTGCGGGCACAGCCCAACGTGAGCAGGTGGACGGTGGTGGCGGGAGCGGTCGACATGGCCGTCCCAGTATGGCTGATCGCGGTCGTCACCCTCCGATCTCGCGACAGTCGAGAGAGCGCCGGACCTCGGCGAGAAACTGCTCCCGCGACTCGAGCTGGGTCCAGTGACCGCAGTCGGGAACCAGCACCAGTTCGGCACCCGGCATCAGCTGACTGGCCGTCGGGAACCTGAACACGCTGAAGGCCAGCGAAGGTCGCGCCTGCGGACCGGGGCCGCGGGCCATCTGGTGTCCGGACGACGCATCTGGCCTGGAGACCAGAAGCGCGACGCCAAGCCCAAGGGCGGAGCGGCGCGCGGTGCGACAGCGGAGCGTGCATGGGCCTGGCGGGAGCGCGAGCCTGCGAGCGCGGGTGGTTGTGACGCGGTCGGACCGCGCTCCGCTCCGTCCGACCCAGCTTCGAATCAGCCGAGCTTGAGGTTTTCCAGCACCACGTCCAGCTCGTCCGGCTTCACCAGCACCTCGCGCGGTTTGGAGCCCTCGCTCGGCCCGACCACCCCGCGGGTCTCCAGGATGTCCATCAGCCGCCCGGCCTTCGCGAAGCCGACGCGCAGCTTGCGCTGCAGCATCGACGTCGAACCGAGCTGCAGGTTGACCACCAGCTCGACCGCCTGCAGCACCAGGTCCATGTCGTCGCCGATATCTTCGGCGACCTTGGTCGACGACTCCGGCGCGACCGTGACGTCCTCGCGGTAGGTGGGCTTGAGCTGCTCGGTGACATGAGTGACCACGGACCGGATCTCCTGCTCCGTGACCCAGGCGCCCTGGATCCGGACCGGCTTGCTGGAGCCCATCGGCAGGAACAGTCCGTCGCCCTGCCCGACCAGCTTCTCCGCCCCCGGCTGGTCGAGGATGACCCGGGAGTCGGTCATCGAGGACGTGGCGAAGGCCAGCCGGCTGGGAACGTTGGCCTTGATCAGGCCAGTGACCACGTCGGTGCTCGGTCGCTGGGTGGCCAGCACCAGGTGGATGCCCGCGGCCCGGGCCAGCTGGGTGATGCGGACGATGGAGTCCTCGACGTCGCGCGGCGCGACCATCATCAGGTCGGCGAGCTCGTCGACGATCACCAGCAGATAGGGGTACGGCCGGATCTCGCGCTCGCTGCCCGGCGGCGCGGTGACCAGCCCCTCGCGGACCTTGCGGTTGTAGTCGTCGATGTGCCGGACGCCCGCCGCGGCGAGGTCGTCGTAGCGCATGTCCATCTCGCGCACGACCCAGTCGAGCGAGTCGGCCGCCTTCTTCGGGCTGGTGATGATCGGCGTGACGAGGTGCGGGATGCCCTCGTACGCGGTCATCTC
>OCZS010000369.1_pt1 | contig 14668 bp, 15 predicted proteins | sample 1539071 | NCBI WGS metagenome assembly OCZS01 (sample SAMEA3113584, study PRJEB22503) | soil metagenome
GGGTATTAACACCTTGCATGGACATTCTCCGAATAGTGTGGATGTAACTTATCCAAAATAACCTTGAATTTTATTTTATTATAGTTTGTTGTAAATCATTCTATAGAGTTATTCTATAACAAATAAAATGGTTATATTTGTTATATTATATAGATTTAGGTTATAATATTAGCATTTTTAGTATTGGTATTACTTGTAAGAATTTGCAAATGAATACTACTAGATTATTCTATAATCTCATTATATAAATTATCTATTACAATAGATAATTTTTAATTTAAATTTCATTTAATAAAATTATGAAAATATAGAAAAAAAATTATCTCATTCTATATATATCATCATGTTGGTTTTGTCTATCTTCAGGCCTTTCCATATGAAGATGTGATTTTACATGTTCATAGCAGTAATAAGTTGAACATTTAGGACATTGATTTGTTGGCTTATTCGGACAGCCAGCAATTGAACAAACTGGTCCTTGCATAGAATTTCTTCTCCAGTCGTTAAGATCTATTACCGAACCCATACAACTAATATTTATTGCAAATAGATATTTAACTTTAGGTGAAAATATATTCAATACTACTTAATTTTTCCATCCATTAAATATCTCCTACCTTATAATACAGTATTTAGTTAAAGTGTCAAGAATTACAAATTGTATCAAAATCAGTTGACACACCTAGGAGCCCGTCTAGCATCAAGGCTCTGACTCTTTAAATGAATTAATGATAATCTATTATATATTGTCCTGATAGAAGTTAGCTGTTTTTTATTTCTATAATATTGCTATTACTACTTTCTATGTGTATATTTTTTTGCAATATTTTGCAAACCTATTCTTTAAATTTCATATTGTATATTCTATAGGGAAATGAAGGCAGCTGTATATCGTGAGCATAATAAAGATCCACGAAAAGTTGTAAAAATAGAAGAGGTAGAAATCCCAAAAATCAAGCATAATCAAGTTCTTATAAAAGTTGAAGCAGCCTCTTATAATTACAATGACCTCTGGGGCATATGGGGAGAACCAATTAAGATTCCTCTTCCTCACATCTCGGGAAGTGATGTTTCTGGAACAGTAGTAGATATTGGAGAAAATGTCTTAGGTATAAAAAAAGGAGACAGAATAGTAGGACATCCTAATCTAACCTGTAGAATATGTAGGGACTGTACTGCTGGCAAAGAATATGATTGTCGTCAAAGACAGGTATGGGGTTTTCAAACTGGTCCTTTATGGGGAGGATTTGCTCAATATACATATTTACCAGAAGTCAACGTTATAAAAATCCCAGATAATCTTTCTTTTCAAGATGCAGCAGCTATTTCTATGGTAGGTATGACTTCATGGCATATGTTAGTTACTAGAGCTCATATTCAACCAGGACAAACTGTTTTGATTATGGGAGGGGGAAGTGGTATGGGAATAGCAGGTATTCAAATTGCAAAATTGTATAATTGTGACGTTATTGCAACAGCTGGTAACCAAGAAAAAATGGATAAATGTCTTGAATTAGGTGCTGATCATGTTGTAAACCATAGAGAATCTGATTGGTACAAGAAAGTTAGAAGATTAACAAATAATCAAGGAGGTGTAGATATTATTTTTGAACATATAGGAAAATCGGTATTTGCACAAGAAGTTAGTCTCTTAAATATGGGAGGCACGTTAGTAACTACCGGAGCCACAACGGGATATGATTCAAAATTAGACTTGAGATATCTTTTCTTTAGGGGACTAAATCTTATCGGAGCTACTCAAGGAACCCGTGCAGGATTAGAAGAGGTAATTAAATGGACAAGTAAAGGAAAAATAAAAGCAATAATAAATACAGTTTATCCTTTTGAAAATATGGTAATGGGTCATATAAAAATGATGGAATCGCAATTGTTTGGAAAGCTGGTTACCACTCCACAAAAACTATAATTTCATCTACTCTAAATTTTTTATTAAATAATGATCTATCTAACATTTAATGTAATAAAAATTGAATTGATAATTAGAATCATTGACACAAAATCAAACGTAAAGTGAAACACACATCTTTTCGATGAAGTAAAGAAGAAGACTATGATAAACATTAGAATTTAAATAATAAAAATAATATAAAGAGAATATTCTATTAGTGATGCTGTTTTTAATTAAATTTATTTTCTATATGTGCCATAACAATTCATGTTCTTTTTTTTCTTCTTCACTAGAAAGTTCCTTATTACAATATGTACATTTATAAAAAGGAATTAGTTTGATGGATTGAAGACCATCTCCACTAATTTTTTGATATCTATTTTTTTTATAATTTTCTATTACTTCTCTCAAGGTATAATCCCATCCATGTTGTAGGTCTTTGATATTATCCGTTTCTGCAATTGGGTGTATGTATTTCTCATTATGGTTGGTTGATGCTATAAATTGTGCATTATCTTTTTTTAGGTCTGAATCAAATAATAAACATATAGCATACTCGTTTGCTTTATCATTAGTCCAAAGTTGGATTTTTTTATGAATAATATTCTTTTTATTAGCGATTTTGTTAACACTATCGATATGAATTTTTAAATTTTTTATTTTTTCTTTATTAACAATATCGTCAAAATTGGATGATGACAATTTTACTATAGTATACAATATTATCAATTTTATTTAATCCTATTTAAATTCAAATCAAAAAAAAGATGTAGGTTATAGCTATAATATAGCAAAAGAAGATTCTGATTTCTCCTTTAGTCATTTTTGAATTCGTATTATTAATTAGAGAATGATTAGTGTTTCTACAATTATTTATTTATTTCACCAAGTGATAACTTTGATATTTTGTCCAATATGTGTTCGCTTATTTTTAAGCCTTGTTCATAGGTTATAGTTTTTCCTGTGTAAAGATATGAAGAGACGAGAAATTTTTCTAGTATAGTACACCATACGGCTCCTAAAACAAAATCTCGCATATTAGTGACTCCTGTACGTTCTTTGATTTTTTCGTGTTGTACCTTAGAGATATTTTCTATTACCGGTAAACATGAAGTAACATTTTGTATTATCTTATCTAATAATATTTTGGTAAATTCATCATCCTCTAATACCATAATAAAATCATCATTAGTTTAACATATTAATAGTATCTTATAATCATATTATAAGATAGATATCATTTTCAAAATTAAAAATATCTAATTTTAATTTATTTTCTTGTGTGTTTCTATTGGAGCAGTTCCATACTTGTATGTAATCTGTAATTTATCACCGAGATCATAATTACAGTTAGAAATTCCTCTAGGATGATCTTGACTGTTAACAACACATTCCCCATCACTTTTACTGATTATTGTGACTTGTTCGGTAATTGATTCACGGAATAGATTTTGTATTGGAAAAATAAATAAAGCAAATACCATAAAAATTCCTACTATACTAATTCCAAATATCAGTGCTAGTTGTCTATTTGAGATACCTTGATTTTCTCCAGTATCCATCTCATATCCATAACTCATAATAGTATTTAATTTAATTAGCCTATAAAGTGTATTATAAAATTATATAGATAGTGCCTAACGAAATTAAGTACTGCATTAATAAATAATTAAAAAGAAGATGAAGAGGAGAAGATTAACTAAAATAAAAGGATTATTTATTACTAAATTATTTTAATATGATGGTTCTAGTCTAAAAGTAATCATTATGTTAATTCTTAAAATATAATAATATGATAACTTACTATTCACAATTTCTACAAACTCCCATGTCTATCATAACCATTATTAATTAATTAATTAATTAATTGAAATTATTTACAAGTTAGGAAATTATTGTTATTTATTAACCCCTTTATTAACCCCTCTTTATTCTAACCTTCTACTAATTTCCATTCAAAATTTCTGATATTGTAGTTTATGTTTTTCAAAGTGACATTTCTCTGAACAATAATAGTCATTGCATATACGACAGAAAATAAGGTAATCCTGACTCTTCCTGCCACAATTAGCACAACAACTAGACATATCCATACACTATAATACGTTATTGTAATATGTAAATTTGTCTATGAATATTAGAATATTAATTTTAAGTAAACATTCACATTGATGAGAGACCTATTGGGTTATAACTTCTCATATAATATCAAATTTCGAAACAAGTTTGTCTTTTTAATTGTTGGTAAACCAATTATACGTCTCTGGATCTATTGTGCCAACAAGTATATCATTAATTGTTATTAGGAATGGATATAATATTGAAGTCTGTTTTAGCCATTTACTTACCTTTAATTTAAGATATTTATTTTTTCTTAATATCTTAATCTAATTATATTCTTTGGCATATATAATGAACAGATAAATTATCTTTCTTTTTGATAACGATATTGACAAGTATAATTGCCATATTTTAAAATCTATTGTCCTAATTCAGATTAAATCATCTATTATCACTTTATATTGTCATTCTCCGTTTAATGTGTAACTTATTCCAAGATTAACAAGAGCCAAACTACTACATTAACTCATAAAACTCATAAGCTTAAAACCTATTAAGCAGAAGTAAAATCATGAATAAGCTTGAAGGAAAAGTCGCAGTCATTACAGGCGGAAATAGTGGCATAGGCCTTGCCACGGCAAAGCGTTTTGTAGCTGAGGGTGCATATGTTTTCATCACTGGTCGACGACAAAATGAACTTGATACAGCTGTATCAGAGATCGGTCAAAATGTCACCGATGTTCAGGGTGATGTCTCGAATCTTGTAGATCTTGATCGGTTGTACTCTGTTGTAAAGCAACAAAGAGGGCACATCGACATTCTGTTCGCTAATGCCGGCCTAGGAGAATTTGCCACATTAGGTCAGATTTCTGAAGCACACTTTGACAAAACATTCGCTGTCAACGTCAAAGGACTCCTCTTCACCGTGCAAAAAGCGGTTCCGTTGTTTAAGGATGGTGGTTCGATCATTCTAAATTCATCGATCGCTGCATCCAAAGGGGTTGAGGGTTTTAGTGTTTACAGCGCAAGCAAGGCCGCCGTACGTTCGTTCGCTCGAACATGGACAGTCGATCTGAGACAACGCAAGATCCGCGTCAACGCTGTCAGTCCTGGTCCGATCGACACACAGGCATTGAGTGACTTGATGCAGAATGAGGAACAGAGCAGACAACTCAAAAAGGACCTTGTCAGCACTGTGCCGCTGAGACGAATGGGCACTCCTGATGAAGTTGCAAAAGTCGTCACGTTTCTGGCGTCGGATGAGAGCAGTTATGTTACTGGTATCGAACTGTTCGTCGATGGAGGAGCGGCACAAATCTAATATCTTTGACTCTGTCTTTTATCTATGTTATTCTTAATCTAATAGTTTCAGTAAAAGGTTTATTTAAAAATATCGAACTAAATATGTTTCCAAGGTTAAGAGAATTAAATACTCTAATTACTTACTCTACTTAGTCTAAAGATTCAAATCCTACTACTCATTGTCTTAGTTCTTTTTTTTATATTTTATCAGAAATAACAGACGAAGATTTGAAATAAGTTACCAAATAATTAAATACTTTGGCTAGCTAGATCATAATTTATTTTTACAATTTTTACAAAAGATTCTGTTTTTGAAATCAGTATCATACAACGAATTACTAAAATGCATAACACATCTTTTATTATTACAATGAAACAAACCAAAAGAATGTCCTAATTCGTGGACTGCTTCTTTTGTAACTCTATCATAAAATACCAATTCATTAGGTGCAAGATCATAAAACTCTGGTTTTAATCTAGCAAGATATATTGCCGCAACACGTCCTCGTAAATGGGCTTCACCGAATATAAAATTTAGTTCTCCAGAATATGCATCCATATCGCAAATAACTAGAACCTTCATTTCTTTTGTTGGTTTCATTTTTTCTAAAATATAATGCAATAAGACTGGTGATTTAAGTTGGTTTCTTTGTCTATTAATGAAGTTTTGAATACCAACTTTTAATGTTGGAGCAATGGTAACATTAACGTTATTAAATTCTGTGGATAGAGAATCAGATAATAAATTCAAAATATCATTACTGATATTTTTTTCGATAGGTTGTATAATAATTTCCATATATATTATAATTATAATTGAAGTTTAAAAAATATTTTATACAATCTCATAGGCTAAAAGAATTTAAACACCTAATTTTTACAAAAAAGAAATAGTATGGAGAATATTATTCAGTTTTTTTATAGGTATCTTGTTTTAAAAAATTTTAATATAAAAAATAGGATATTATAACTAACAATTTGATATACAATAAGAAATCAATTTTAATTTCATTATTTTTAATACTTCCTTTACAAATATCTTTTGCACAAATAAATAATACTTCAAATCACAAATTAGATAATACTACTACTGTTACAATTGAGGATTCAATTGTAGGAGAAAAATTAGAACAAGTTCAAAATCAAAATCAATCTAATACTGCTGAAAAGATTATAGAAGAACTAGTTTCAGAAGAAGAACCAAAGAAAGAATAGGAGTAAAATAAGTTATAAGTTCTAAAAAATATTGGTTAATTTATTATTATGATCGTAATCTTTTATTTAACAAATATTTTGAATGTTATATATTCACTCCCCATTACTTTTTTCTAAATATTAAAAAATTTATCGAATTTTGTTAAAATCGATTGTAATGATTTTATTGTTGAAATTTGTCGACTGATAATTAATTTATCTATTATTAAGAGCATTCTGATAGTATAAAAATTATATACAGATAAGTTTCCTTGATATGATCTAAAAGATGAGGTTGACTAAGACTTTCCAATCTTCTTTTATAAATCACTCGGATAATATTTCTTTGTTTGTTTCCGATTCGGAAAATATCCAATAAGATTATTAAAATAACATATTCATATAACAAAATTATCTAGTACGGAGGTTCCGAAATGGAAAATAAAGACAAAAAATACTTCCGTAGAAGATATTATTACAAATGATGTAGTATAGTTATGAATCAATTAAAAAATATAGATTTCTTTGAGCTAGATAGAGTATTAGAGGATGTTGCTAAGACATATGCTGCACCTTCAGCTACAGTATGGTTTAAAGTAACCAATAATGGCAAACCTTCGCAACAAGAATATCACGAAAAGGTTGTGGAATTTATCAAAAAATTTGAAAATCTGCTGATCTCTTGTTTTCCTGATGATAAATATTCAGATTACTTGAAAGAGTATATTTCAAAAAATATAAGATCTGGAATCTCTTCAGTTAATGCAGGAAATAACAAAGAAGTAGAAAGAAGGTATCGATACTATGTCGATTACAATTAACAAAAGGTAAAGATGAATAAAAGAAATGGCTTTAAATTTATATAAACTTGCATTTCCTGGGATATTAGCATTATTAGCAGTTGGAACAGTAGGCTTTCTCCTCGCATTTAGTTATTATCCTGAAAAACATGTAAATGTAGATATTGATGGAAAATGTTATGAATTATTGGATACAGCAAACGAAAAGCATAAAATTCTTAGAGCTGAAAATGAAATTAATGTCAAACAAATGCAATTAAACATGATTGAATACAGTGATACAAGTTTACCAATAGTCTTTAGTGGATTTAAAGATAGTGTACATGATTTCATAAAACAGTATAATATTAGAAACATAATATCTATACAAAAAGTTTCGGACAATCCAGCATTTGATAAATATATAATAAAAGCAACATTATCAAAGAATGAACTTCAAAAAATAGTAAATGATCTGAAATTAAGTGACTTTTACCCGACATTATCAGTAAAAGGAAGTATAGGATTAGGACCAAATAAGTACATTAGTAGTGAAGAAGGAAAGGTAATTTCAGATGAGTCAAAAGATTTTATGCAGAATGGTATCAAAAATATTGTTGAATCTAATGATGGAATAAAATTAGCTGAATGTCGTAATATTTAGTGTAAATGATAATAACTAATTTTTATTTCTAAAATCAAATAAACAAACTTTATACTTTATTCAATTGAAAATTGAACTCATTATATGACAATAAATTTAAAATCAAACTTTCCATATCAATTTTCTACGGAAACAGAATCATATACTTCAGATGGAAAATAAAATATGCCAGTACGGCATCTCCAACATATTTTATATCTGTCCATTAAAATTTCAAGCTGCAATAGACATTTCCCTCCTAATTGCAAATTATTTTATTTTGAGGTATTCTTGAGCATCAAAATGTGTTGATAATTCTATTGATACCTTGTCTGAGAAAACTCCCAGTAGTTCAAAATCACCTATATTGAGTCTTTTTTTGCTAAACATAGCAAGAACTCCTATTATTTTTCCTTTATGTTTTAAAGGATAACCAGCAAAAGATTCAAGTTTTTCTTTTTTTGCCCATTCAGGATATTTTATTCGTGGATCATTTATCACATCATTCGTAATAATCGGCTTACCACTTTTAGCTATATAACCAATTTTCAAAGAATCAATAGATATGCTTGAAAATTCTCCACTGATATTTTTATATTTTCCAGCACTAAACTTTAAAATTAAATGTTGTTCATCTTTATCTAATAACCATATCCTTGCAAATTTTGCATCAAAAAATTTTACTAGTCCCTCTACAATCAACTGTAGCTTATCTTGTAAAAATTGTGTTTTTTCAACAGCTTCAAGAATTTTATAGACAAGTATTTTTCTTTCAGTAAGTTTATTATCATTAAGAAAAGAATAAGGGGAAAGTTTGAATGTCTTGGTTTCATAAGAACGATAGTCCATAATAATTTCTGCAAATCTTTGTAAGAAATTACTGCTTTCAAGTTCGTATTGTTCTATTGTATCAAAGACAAAATGAAAAATCCAGTCATAGTCTCCGCTAGATTTTGCCGAAAAAACACAAAATGGTGCGTCTTTTGAATAATTAATTAATCCATTAATTAAATTAGTTGAAAGTGGTGTATATTTGAATTTTAATAAAATAGTACGATTTACTTTTTGTGATACTAGTTCAGGATTAAGAATCGCACAATATCCTAATATCACATTTCTCTTCTCTAACCTTTTCAATCTCTGTCTTATTGCTCGATCCGTTATTTTGTAATCCATTTCATGAAGAATATGCGCTATCTGATATGCAGAAATTCGAGCATTTTTTCCGAGTTCATGAAGAATAACTTTATCAATTTCATCTAGCAAGTAAATCTATAGTTATTCTATTTTTTGCTTATACAAATATTCCGATTCGGAAATAATTATAGTATTTGTAAAAACTATTACAATATTTTTTTCACTTTGGAATTAATTTTCAACAAGGTATTTCCATAAGTAATAGTTGTAAAATAAAACAAAAATACCTTATTATTTGGAAATTTTTTAATGAAGAAAACAAATTTTATTAATAATTAGTTGATCCCACTTTATCGAGGAGGTTCAAATCATACTGATTCTCTATGTCTTTTTTTATAGTCTATCAGAAAATTTATTAGAAATACTTTAAATAAGTTACCAAATATCTATATACTGGTTTACCTATCAAACTACTTCATGTCATACTCGAAGCCCTAAAAGTCCGTATTATATATTATGAATTTTATACCATAACTATAAAATGATCATAGTATAGATAAAATTTGATCCTAACAAAGATAATCTTATAATTTTTAATCTCTTTCAAAATGACTAAATTATATTAAATCTTTATTTTGAATGAATTACATTGATAATAAATGTCAGAATATCCTTATGAAGGTAAGATTCACAGTGATGATAAAGTAAACTATAGTACTGTTTATTCATCTGATGGGATAAGAATAGGTAAGGTGGAAGCTGCATTTGCAGAATCTTTCATTGTAAAAAACGAAATGGAAAATAAAGAGGTTAAATATCAAATTCCAAGGTTAGACATTGTAAGTATAATTGATGGATCAATCACCCTCAAACTAAAGAAAAGTGATATAGATCAAAATTATGAAACATCTTCTATTAATAAATTATAGAATGAATCTTAGTAGATGATGGATGAAGGTTGATTATTTTTTTGAGATAATATTTACTATTAGGTTTTTTTATTTTGACTAAATTTAAAAAAAGTTGTTGTTATTATTGTATTCTAATTATAAATTATAAACTACTCAATTTTATTAGATAGCTCAATAAAAGACTTCCTTTCTAAAAGATGAAAAAAAATGATGCTATCACTTATACAATAATAAACATCTGATACCAACAAAGAATTATATTAATTATAGCTAAAAAAATTTTCATTCTTAATCTATTTGATGAGAAAATAAATAAATAAATAAATAATATGCCAAGGTAGGAGAAAAATAACCACAATCCAAGCTATTACAACTATTTCCATTTGAATAGCCTTTAAAATGCCATATACATAAAGCAATAGAGATAGAAAATAGAATATAATTTAAAATTAGCGTTGATAAATGAAAACTTTATTATTTCATGTGATATTCAAATGTGATGATATAATAATATATGCAGAAAGGAAATTCTAATAATAATAATAATAATAACTTTTCAAGTAAGAAAATATTTCAATATCCTGGTAGCACTATACATAACCCACCGTTCTTCTCATTTACTATAGATAATATGTTACTTAAAATAGAACCTGATCTCAATAATAGTATTCTTTCAAAATGTGAACAGATCCTTAAAGTTACTGCTATTCAAGATTTAAATGAAATTATCCTTAATGTTGCTGAATTAAAGATCCATAAAGTCTCATCATCTGCTATAAGCATAATAGATTTTCAAACCGTCCAAAAAGATGATAAGTTAATTATAATATTAGGAGAGACCTTAAAAAAAGGAAATAAAATTGATTTATCAATCATATATTCTGCTGGTTATTATTATCTGAATGGATCTTTTTCTATTAATAAACCAAAAAATGGATTTCATTTTGTTTCATCTACATTTGAAAAGAAATCTCAAGCAAAACAAGCCTGGACTCAAGGTCAGACATCAGAATCACGGTATTGGTTTCCTTGTCTAGATTACCCTAAAATGAAATTTCCAGTCAATCTACAAATTAAATCTCAAAAAGACTATATGGTAATTTCAAATGGTAGATTAATTTCAAAAAAAATAGATGATGAAAATAATACCATAACATGGGAATGGGAGGAAAAAAATCCCATTCCATCTTATCTTGTATCAGTTGTCATAGGAAAATTTGCAGAAATAGAGAGCAAATTTCATACTATTCCTTTATATTTTTATTGGCCAAAGGAAATACCAAAAGAAGATGCAATATTAACTTTTTCAGAGACACCACAAATATTAGACTTCTTTGAGAATTACTTTGGTATTAAATATCCTTATGCAAAATATACCCAGGTTGCAGTAGATGAATTTGAATTTGGTGGCATGGAAAATAATAGTTGTACTACTCTAACAAGAAATATTTTACATGATAAAAAAACTGCAATTGACTATAATCATGATCTTTTTCTCATTTCTCATGAAATTGCTCATCAATGGTGTGGCAATTTGGTGACATGTAATGAATGGTCACATATATGGCTTAATGAGGGATTTGCTACATATTGTGAATTACTTTATTGGGAAAAAAGTAGAGGAACCAATGAATTTTACTTAAATTTACTAAGATATGCAGACAAGTATTTTGAAGAGGTAGATAAATTTTATAAAAGATCAGTTGTAACGAAAGTCTATAAGCACCCAGATGAATTATTTGACGCTCACTCCTATGAAAAAGGAGGATGTATTTTACATATGATACGCAAGCATATAGGAGAAGATTTATTTAAAAAATGTTTAAAGGTCTATATTGAAGAATATAATGGCAAGACTGTAGAAACAGATAATTTTCAAAAAATAATTGAAGAAACATCAGGCAAAAGTATGCATACTTTTTTTGATCAATGGATTTATAGAAAAGGACATCCCGAACTTGATATAGAGATTTCCCTAGAACATAGCAATAATGAGGATGACAATGAAAATAAGATTACCCGATTAAAGGTGAAAATCATACAATCTCAAGAATTAAATGATATTACTGATACTTCCAACATATTTGAATTTCCGTTAGAAATAAGATTGATATCATCTAATGATAAAGGTGAGACAGAGGAGCAGATAAACACAATTTTAATCAATAAGAAAATAACAGAATACATTTTTTATATACAAAAAAATAGCACAATAGAATGGGTATCAATAGATCCACAATTTAAAATCCTTAAAAAAGTAAAATCCATCAAGGTTGTAGATGAGACAAAAGAAATTCAAATAAAAGACTTACTTAAAAAACAACTACATAATGGAAAAACAATAATTGAGAGAATAGAGGCAGCACGTCTGCTTAAGAATTTCTATTCAAAAGATATAGTCTATGATTTAAAAGAAGTAATTATGAAAGATAATTTTTATGGAGTATCGGTAGAAGCTGTTAATACTATAGGTTCATTTTTCGATAAAAATGATTTTGTAAAATCAGATAAGGCATACCAAATTTTGAAAATGTTTCTATTGGATAATAAACTATTTAATAAATTACATTCTGAAATTAAGCAATCGATAATAAAAAATATTGGTAAATTTGAAAGAGAAGAATCAATTAATTTGCTTGAGCCTTTTATAAATGACGAAAATTATGAAGAAAGTGATTTTGTAAAATCAGCAGCAGCTAACGCAATAGGAAAAAGTAGCATGAATTCATCGTCAAAAATAAAGATGCAAAGGATAATTCCTTCGCTTATGAAGCTAATTAATCACGATAATACTTTTCAAAATATTGTAGCTACAGGAGCAATTAATGGTTTAAAAGAATTATCAAATGACATTAATAAAAATATTGTTACAGATATAGCAGATTTTTTAGTTAATAATACCGAATACTATAATGAATATTTTATAAGATCTACAGCTACTTCTGCGTTGGGTAAGTTTTTGTATCTGAAAAATACCAACAAAAATTCAAATAATTTTAATCAAAAGGTATTTGATCAGCTTTTAAAGTTATTGAAAGATAGACGGCGAAAGATTAAAATAAATGCATGCACTGCATTGGCTGATGATAATTCTAAATTCAGCACTACAATAGATCCTAAAATAATTCAAGTTATAAATGCATTAATTGATGTTGCTCAATATGATATAGATGGTTTTGTAAGAAGGCGTGCTGAAACAAGTCTTAATATTCTAAGAGAGCGAATAAACGAATGGTCGGCTAAACCACAGGAATTAGCTATTAAGATTAGAGAAACAAGAAATGAAAAAGGGGAAAATAATTAGATAGTCTATTTTGACTACTATATAATACAAATTAGTTAAATTCTTATTATCTGATTTGTTTTTACATAAATTTATTATTTAGAATTATCTCACACCCTATGATATTCTAATCATCATCAAAAACTTAGTTTATTTTATTATGTTACAGAACCATGAGGTGAGAATTTGAAGATCCTAAACTCTCATTTTGCTAATAAATCAGTTATAATTCTATAACTATTAAAGCAATAAATATATTAATTTATATACATAAAATTTTTTATTTATTCCTCTATTAAAATAAGTACTATCGCATAATAAGAATATTTAAAAATAGTAGTCTTTAATCTATTATCAGAATTATCAGAATTATTATTAACTTCACGGTTATCATAATTTTTCTGGATTTCTATTTGTTTGTCTAATACTTCCATTATAGATACATCAAAGATGTTTCCAACATTGTATTGTTTTGTAAACTCATTTATTTTATCCAATAATTCTGAAACTGTTTTTCCATGTAAATAAAACCTTTTGTGATATTGCTTCATGTTCTTTAAAGTTAATTTTGCCATTTGAATATTATAAATTATATTAGAACTACAAAAAGTATCAAATAAATTTGACTACTTCTATTTCAGTTATCGATTTAACTTTAATTCCTTTTCAATCTTATTTGGATTAACAAAATCTTTAACATATTATCTTTGGTCACTATTAGGATAAGGATATTCCATTTGGCGAGCAGTAGCCTGTCCAACTTCAGTGCCGAAAACGTGACTTACAATACGAAGAGCTAAATCTATTCCAGCCGAAACACCTGCAGATGTAAATATGGGTTCAGTCAAAGTAAATCTGACATTTTTGAGAATTCGTGCTTTTGGTGCAGATTCTTGCAGAAAGTCAAAAGCTCTCCAATGAGTAGTTGCATCTCGTCCATCTAATAAGCCTGCTTTTCCAAGAAGACCAGATCCAGTACAAACGGAAGCAATCAATCTATCATTAGTAAATTGATTACCAATCCACTTTACAAGAATTTTATTTTTTGATTCTTTACGCGTACCCCATCCGCCAGGTACTATTAATAAATCTAATTCTGGACATTCACTAATTGTCACATCAGGAGTTAAACGTAGACCACCAATTGCTGTAATTTGTTTATTTGTTTCAGATATCAAATATACTTTAAATGGTGATGATTGCTGTAGTCGTTGCTCATCATTTAAACGAGTTACAGCAAATACCTCAAAAGGTCCAGCAACATCTAAGATCTCTACATCATCAAAAATAAGGATTCCTACAATTAATGGAATTTTTTTATTCAATGTAAAGAATATACAAAATATGATATTGAGATTATTGTTGTATATTCTCCATTATTTTAGTAGTATCTTCATAGGTAAATGCTTTTAAAGTTACAGTACGTGCATTACCTTGACTTCCAATAGA
>OCZS010000370.1_pt1 | contig 14660 bp, 10 predicted proteins | sample 1539071 | NCBI WGS metagenome assembly OCZS01 (sample SAMEA3113584, study PRJEB22503) | soil metagenome
GCCCGCGAGGTGGTCCTCGGCCAGACCCAGCAGGGCGGCGCGCCGTCCCCGTTCGACCGGATCCTCGGCACCCGGCTGGCCGCGCACTCGATCGACTGGCTCAGCCATCACATCGGGGGCGCCGACCCCGGCGGCGCCATCATCGGGCTGTCCGAGGGCAAGGTCCGGGTGCGGCCGCTGCGGGAGGCCGAGGAGCTGGCCGACTGGGAGCACCGGCGCCCGCTGCGGCAGTGGTGGATGGAGCTGCGGCCGCTCATCGACGTGCTGGCCGACCGGCTGGCGCTGCCGTCCACGCCGCCGGGCTGACCGGCCTCCAGGCCGCGGCCGGTCAGTTGCCCGAGCGGGCCTCGCGGAGCTCGAAGGAGACGACCTTGCCGGTCCCGGGGGCGGTCCAGTCGTCGTCGCGGACCTCGATCCGGACCATGTCGCCGCCGGCGTCGACGGTCAGCTCGACCGGGGCGTCGGTGTGGCGCAGGGCGCTGGCCACCAGCTCGCTGGCCATCCGGCCGGCGTCGTCGACCAGGCTGATGGGGCCGGCATAGGTCACCGCCTCGGCGGCGAACGCGCCCGCCTTGCCCGGGGCCTGCGGGCCGGCGTCCAGCCAGGCCCGGCGGCGGCGCTCCGGGCCCCGGCCCAGCACCCGGTGCGACGGCAGGGCGCCTCCCACCGACGGCGGGCAGGTCGGGCACTCCAGCTCCTGGCCGGCCTCGACCGGCTGCTGGACGTGGCGGAGATGCTGGCAGTCGAGGCGCACCCAGCGGCCGGGGTTGCCGGTGATCTCGGTGGCCAGCCGGGCTGCCTTCAGGGTTCCGGTGTCGGGGACGACGGGAAAGAGGTTGTGCGCCAAGGGCGATCACACCAATCGGGGAAGCGAACGGCGGCGATGACGGGAACTGCCTTCCAGGTACGATACGGCCGGATCGGGGCCTGAGAGAAGACCTGATCGGGAGAATTGGGTGTCGGAAACCAGAAGTTCACAGAGCTGGCGGGCCCACCTGCCCGCCGGGACCGGCCAGGACCAGCCCGATCTGCTGGCCGCCGGGAGCCTCCCGGCCGCCTGGCGGCGGCTGGCCCAGGCCGCTCCCGGCCGGCCGGCGCTGTGGGCCGCCGAGCCGGGCTGGAGGTCGCGGGGCGAGCTGGACGAGGCCAGCGCCCGGGTCGCCGGACGGCTGCGGCGGGCCGGGCTGGCCGCCGGGGACCGGGTGCTGGTCAGCGCGGCCACCTCCATGGACCTGGTCGTGGCCTACCTCGGCGCCCTGCGCATGGGCCTGGTGGTGGTGCCGGTCAACACCGCCTACCGGGAGCGCGAGGTGGCCCACATCGTCGGCGACGCCCGGCCGCGGGCGGCCGTGGTCGACGACCCGGAGCGCGGCAGCTGGGCGCGGCGCGCGGCCGGGGGCGACCTGCTGGTCACCGGGCCCGAGGTCGCCCTGCCCGACGGCGACCCGCCGCCGCTGGACGGGGCCGGCCCCGGCGACCCGGCCCTGCTCTGCTACACCTCGGGCACCACCGGCGCCCCCAAGGGGGCCGTGCTGGCCCACGGCAACCTGCTGGCCAGCGCCGAGGCCCTGCGCCTGGCCTGGCGCTGGGAGCAGGGCGACCGGCTGGTGCTGGCCCTGCCCCTGTTCCACATCCACGGCCTCGGGGTCGGCCTGCACGGCACCCTGCTGGCCGGGGCGTCGGCCGTGCTGCTGCCCCGCTTCGAGGTCGGCGCCGTCCTGGACGCGGCCCGCGACCACCAGGCGACCCTGTTCTTCGGGGTGCCGACCATGTACGCCCGGCTGGCCGCCTCGCCCCGGGCGGCCGAGCTGGGCCGGCTGCGGCTGTGCGTCTCCGGGTCGGCGCCGCTGCCCCCGACGGTGTTCGAGCGCCTGGCCGAGCGGGCCGGCCAGCGGGTGCTGGAGCGCTACGGCATGACCGAGACGATCATGAACGTGTCCAACCCCTACGACGGCCAGCGCCGGCCGGGCACGGTCGGGCTGCCCCTGCCCGGGGTCGAGCTGCGCCTGGCCGGGGGCGACCAGGGCGAGGTCCTGCTGCGGGGTCCCAACGTCTTCTCCGGCTACTGGGGCAACCCGGCGGCGACGGCCGAGGCGTTCGACCCCGACGGCTGGTTCCGCACCGGCGACCTGGGCAGCTTCGACGACCACGGCTACCTGCGCATCGAGGGCCGCAGCAAGGAGCTGATCATCACCGGCGGCTACAACGTCCACCCCCGCGAGGTCGAGGAGCTGCTGGGAGAGCACCCGGGGGTGGCCGAGGCGGCGGTCGTCGGCACCCCATCGGAGGAGTGGGGCGAGCAGGTGACCGCCTTCGTCGTCCCCGCCGACCCGGGCGCCCCGCCCGGCCGCGAGGAGCTGCTGGCCTTCGCCGCCGAGCGGCTGGCCGCCTTCAAACGGCCCCGGGTGGTCCACTACGTGGAGGCGTTGCCCCGCAACGCCCTTGGCAAGGTCATGAAGCACGAGCTGCGGGCCTGAGCCCGCGGGGAGGTTCGATGGACGTCGACCTGGGCGGCAGGACCGCCATCGTCACCGGCGGGGCCAGCGGCATCGGCGAGGCCTGCGCGCGCCGCCTGGCCGGGGCGGGGGCCAAGGTCACCGTGATCGACCTCGACGCCGGGGGCGCCGCCCGGGTCGCCGACGACCTCGGCGGCACCCCGGTGGCCGCCGACCTGACCGACCCGGCCGCCTTGGACGCCCTCGACCTGGCCGCCGACATCCTGGTCAACAACGCCGGCTTCCAGCACGTGGCCCCGGTCGAGGAGTTCCCCCCCGAGCGGTTCGCGGCCATGCTCGCCCTGATGGTGGAAGCCCCCTTCCGCCTCGCCCGGGCGGTCCTCCCCGGCATGTACGACCGCGGCTGGGGCCGGATCGTCAACATCTCCTCCGTCCACGGCCTCCGCGCCTCCCCCTACAAGAGCGCCTACGTCGCCGCCAAGCACGGCCTGGAGGGCCTCTCCAAGGTCCTCGCCCTGGAGGGCGGCCCCCGCGGCGTCACCTCCAACTGCATCTGCCCCGCCTACGTCCGCACCCCCCTGGTCGAGGGCCAGATCGCCGACCAGGCCCGCATCCACGACATCTCCGAGTCCGACGTGATCGAGCAGGTCATGCTCACCGAGCCCGCCATCAAGCGCCTCCTTGAGCCCAACGAGGTCGCCGACGCCCTCCTCTACCTCTGCTCCCCCGCCGCCGCCTTCGTCAACGGCACCTCCCTGATCCTCGACGGCGGCTGGACCGCCCGCTGACGCGGGAGCAGATCCGATCCAGTCCGCCGGGGACGTGGATGGGTCGAGCCCGGCAGAGGTCGGGGCCGGCAAGAAGTCGGAGTCGGCAGAAGTCAGGGTCCGGCAAGAGGTCGGGGCTCGCGAAAGAACATGCGGGGGCTTCGCCCCCTGCCCCCCAACCTGATCGTGACGGCGGTCGGACGAGTGTCGGCCGGGGGGGTGTGGACGGCCGCCGGAACTCCACCGGCCGGGGTGCTAGGTTCCCCACCGGGGGGCCCGAGCACCCGGGCTCGGGGTGATCCGCGCCCATCCTCGGGGGTGGGGCAGGAGCGGGTTCGGGGTGATCCGCGCCCGGGTTCGGGGGCGGGGCAGGAGCGGGTTCGGGGGGGCAGGGGCGGAGCCCCCGCAAGCACAAATGCCGGGACCCTGTCCAGGACGGCGGCCGCGCGACCGTGCGGGCTAGCCCTTGGGGCGGGGGAGCCAGAGCTCGACGGTGGTGCCCATGCCGGGGGCGCTGGCGATGCGGCACCAGCCGCCGGCCATGGTGGCCTGCTCGCGCATGCTGATGAGGCCGAGGTGGCCGGCCGGGCGGCGCTCGACCAGGCCGGGGAGGAAGCCGGCGCCGTCGTCGCTGACCCGGGCCAGGACGCCGCCCTCGACCTCCTCGAGGCGGACCGCGACCCGCTGGGCGTGGGCGTGGGCGCGCACGTTGGCCAGTGCCTCCTGGACGATCCGGTAGGCGACCACCCGCAGCTCGGCGGGCAGCTCCCCGGCCGATTCGTCGCTGACCTGGACCACGAAGCCGGCCAGCTCGCCGGCCCGCCTGGCGTACTGGTCGAGGGCCGCGGCCAGCCCGACCTCGTCGAGCAGGGGCGGGCGCAGCTCGAAGACGAGCTGACGGAGCCGGCCGACGCTCTCGGTGGCCGTGGCCGCCAGCCGCTCCAGCAGCTCGGTGGAGCGGGGGTCGCGCAGCCGACCCCCGAGCGCCTGGAGCTGCAGGGTGACGGCCACCATGGCCTGGATGGCGTCGTCGTGGATGTCGCCGGCGACCTGGCGCCGCTCCTGCTCCTGGCTGGTCACCACCCGCGCCAGCAGGGAGCGGCGCTGCTCGTCGGCCTGGCGCAGGCTGCGCATGGTCCGGTGGTGCTCGGTGACGTCGCGCAGCATCATCAGCCAGCCGATCGGCGGCCCCTGCCGGTCGGGCATGGCCACCACCGTCGGCTCGTACCGCCGGGTGGCCCCCTCCCGGGTCACGACCAGCTCCTCGGGCAGGCTCCCGGCGGCCCCGTTGCCGGCCGCCAGCCGGTCGCGGACCGCGTCGGCCGCCTCCGGCAGCAGGTCCCCCAGGGGGTGGCCGACGGCGTCGGCCAGGGACCGGCCGAGCAGCCGCTCGGCCGGCGGGTTGGCGTCGACCACCCGTCGGAGCGGGTCGAGCACCAGCACCGCTTCGGAGATGGTCTCGAACACCAGGCCGCGGGCCACCGGGCGGATGCCGAGCAGCCGGAACCGGAACAGCCCCCAGACCAGCACCAGGCAGGACACGATGAGCAGGAACGGCGTCAGGTCGATCCGCCCGAACGGCCCCACGTCGAAGTTGTAGAGCAGGTTGAACCCGTAGGGCACGACCAGGCTGACGATCAGGATGGTGGTGACCCGCCGGTAGACCCGCGAGGCGCGGACCAGGGCCGCCACCATCAGGATCAGGCTGCCCCACATCACCACGCCGGAGTAGACCAGGTGGGGCCAGAACAGCGGGCCGGGCTCGGCCACGGCGTCCGGGTCGGCGGCCGCCGCCTCCGGGTACCAGCGGATCAGGTCGTGGGTGGCGGCGTTGGCCAGCAGGAGCAGGACCACCAGGGGGTGGATGGCCAGCAGGGCCAGGTTGCGCCCGTTCACCCACGACCCGCGCCCGGCGAACAGCGCCGCGAACGCGAACCAGGCCGGCGGGAGCAGCACCAGGCCGACGTACTTGACGTCGCCCCAGCGCTCCTTGGCCGCCAGGTCGGTCGCGCTCAGCTCGGCCGCGTAGGTCCCGGCCCAGAGCAGCAGCGCCACCAGCACCAGGGCGAGGGCGGCCCCGGCCGAGCCGCCTCGCCGCCGCCACACATAGACCGCCATGGCCACGAACACCGCGGTGGTGGCGAGCATGGCCAGCCCGGCGCCGGTCCATTGCCAGGCGGCGGCTACTGCTTGGGTGCCGGGTGCGACCCGGGGCTGCTGAACCATCGTCCGAAGCGGGCATTCTTCAACATCTGCGGAGCAGGTGGGACTCCGCTCGAGCGGTTCGAGACGGTTAGCTGCCTGTGCCGTCGTGCGGGTCGAAGGCGGCGGCCAGGGCCTTGGTCAGCGTCAGGAGCACCTCGGGGTCGACCAGCTCGTCCCCGGCGTCGCTCTGGGCGTCCGCGAGCACCTGCCCGACCGCGTTCTCCAGGGCGTGCTGGCTGTCCTGGAGCCGGAGCAGGAATTCGGGCTCGTCGAAGGCGAGTCGGCGGAGCAGGCCGAGCGTCCGGCCGATGGCGAGCAGCCGGTCGGCGTCACCGGCATGGAACGCTCCGCGGAGCGCGGTGGCGACGGCGTTCAGCAGCTTGTTGGGCCCGTCCATCTGCAGTCCCCAGTGCGGCATGCCGGCCTCCCTGCTCGCTGACCCACGGCGCCGTTGATCTTGGCCGACCCCGGTCGGGCCGGCAAGTCCCGGCGACCCGGCTCAGCCGGCCTCGCGGCCGCCGGCCTGGGGCGGGGCGGCCAGGCCGAGCCGGGCCCGGACGGCGGCCGCGGCCACCTGGTTGCCCTTGCGCTCGTACAGGGCCAGGCCGCTGGCGGCCGCGCCCGCCGCCTCCTCGGGCCGGCCGGCCAGCTCGGCCGTGGCGGCCAGGTCCAGCCAGGCGTCGGCCCGGAGGTTGAGCATGTCGGTGGCCTCGGCCAGCTCGACCGCCTCCCTGGCCAGCCCGGCCGCCCGGCCGGGTCGCCGTGGGCGGCCAGGGCCCTGGCCGCCGCCGCCCGCCAGCGCAGCCCGGCCGGGGTCGCCGTCGGCGGCCAGGGCCCTGGCCGTCGCCGCCCGCCAGCGCACCTGGGCGTAGACGTCCTCCCGGGCGGCCAGGGCCCGGCTGAGGTCGGCGAACCGCCTGGCCTCGTCGTGGCGCCCCCCGGCGACCAGGGCGTGGGCCAGGTCGGCGGCCAGGTTGGAGCGGGCCCCGGTCTCCCCCATCCGCTCCAGCGCCCGGTAGCCGCGCTGCAGCCGCTCCTCGGCCGCCTCGGGCCGGCCGGCCAGCGACTCGACGGTGGCCGCGAACTGGCTCCAGATGGCCGCCAGGCGCAGCCGGCCCAGGGTCGCCGCCACCTCGGTCCCCTGGTCGACCAGGTCGCGGGCCTGGTCGAAGCGGCCCTGCATGGCCGCCAGGGCGGCCAGGACGTGGAGCACGCTGCCCTCCACGTAGCGGTTGCCGGCCGTCTCGGCCAGCAGCCGGCGGCAGCGGTCGGCGCCGTCCGGGACCGGCAGCGGCCCCCAGAAGGCGGCCGCGGCCAGCATGCCCCTGGCGTAGGCGTCGACCCGCTCGTCCCCGGCCCGCCGGGCGTGCTCGATCGTCCGGGCCAGGGCCTCCTCGGCCCGCTCGATGCGGCAGCGCATGAAGCTCTCGTAGCCGAGCAGGCGCCAGGCCCTGGCCAGGCCGCGGTCGTCGCCGGCCTGGCCGAGGGCGTCGATGGCCGCCCCGACCTCGCCCTGGATGGTGTCGAGGGGCAGCCCGGGCTCGGTGAGCAGCCGCATCCCGAGCCGGCCGACCGCCACCTGGGCGAGCAGGCCGCGGTCGGGGGCGGCCTCGGCGGCCACCGTGGCCGCGGTCAGGACCTCGGCCGCGCGGCCGAAGTCGCCCGCCGCGACCAGGCTCTCGGCCAGGTCGTTGAGCAGGTGGCCGCGGAGCGGGTGGTCGCCCGGGAGCAGGGCCAGCGCCCGGTCGAGCAGGGCGGTGGCGGCCGGGGTGTCGCCCCGGCCCAGGGCCCGCCGCCCGGCCGCGGCCAGCCGCCCGGCCGCCCTGGACCCGAGCTCACGCCCGCGCCGGTCGATCGGGCCCAGCTCGCCCAGGAAGCGCCAGGCCTGCTCCAGGTGGTAGCCGACGATCTCCTCGTACTCGCGCACCCGGGCCCCGGCCCTGGCCTCCAGCAGGCCGGCCAGCCGCTCGTGCAGCTCCACCCTGGCCTGCTTGGGCACGGCCGCGTAGACGGCGTCGCGGACCAGCAGGTGGCGGAACTGGTAGCCCTCCTTGCCGGGGAGCCCTACGTTGCTCAGGCGCCCGCTTCTACCGGCCTCGGCGGGCAGCCTGGCCGGAGCCGGGCGCAGGAACTCGCGCCGCACCAGCCCGCGCAGCCGGGCCGGCACCTCGGCCCGGGCGCCGGGCGGCGACAGCTCGGCCACCGTGTCGCTACCGAAGGCCTGGCCGACCACCGCGGCCCGCTCCAGCAGGTCCCGGTCGCCGCTGTCCAGCCGGTCGAGACGGGCCGCGACCAGCGCCTGGATGGTCGGGGGCATGGGAGCGGCGGCCAGGTCGCCGGCCACCTCCCAGCCACCGGCCTGGCGGCGCAGCCGGCCCTCCTCGACCAGGGTGGCCAGCAGCTCCTCGATGAACAGCGGGTTCCCGCCGGCGGCCCGGGTGATCCGCTCCCGGGCCGGGGCGGGCAGGGCCCCGGCGCCGGCCAGCCCGTCCAGCAGCGCCCCCGAGTCGTCCGGCCCCAGCGGCTCCAGCAGCATGCTGACGGCGTTGGGCCGGCCGCCGGCCCAGGCCGGGCGCTGCTCCAGCAGCTCGGGCCGGGCGATGGCGACGAGCAGGATCGGGGCCTGGTGGCCGCCCTCGCCCAGCTGCTCGACCAGGTCGAGGAAGGTCGGCTCGGCCCAGTGGAGGTCGTCGAACACCACCACCAGGGCTCGCTCGGCGGCCAGCGACTCCAGCAGGCGGCGGGTCGTCCAGGCGGCCTCCTCGATCGGGGCCGGGTCGGCCTCCAGCCCGATCAGCTGCCCGATCCGCTCGGCCACCAGGTCCCCGTCGGGGTCGCCCCGGTCGACCAGGGCGGCCAGCTTGGCCCTGGCCGCCGCCGGCGGGTCCTCCAGCCCGATCCCGGCCGCCTGGCGGACCACCTCGGCCAGCGGCCAGAAGGTGCTGCCGTTGCCGTAGGGCAGGCAGCGGCCGAGCAGCAGGGCCGGGTCGCCCTCCAGCCGGGCGGCCGCCTCCAGGACCAGCCGGGTCTTGCCGACCCCGGCGCCGCCGAGCACGGTCAGCAGGTGCATGGCGGTCTCGCCGGCCGCCCGCTCGTACGCCCACTGGAACAGGCGCAGCTCCGAGGCCCGGCCGACGAAGGGGGCGTCGAGGCGGCGGGTCCGGCCGGCCGCTCCCGGCCGCACGGCCAGCAGGCGGTAGGCGGGCTCGCCCGAGCGGCGGCCGGGGAGGGCCAGGACCACCGGCGGCTCGACCTCGACGGCGTCGCGGACCAGGCGCCAGCTGGCCCGGCCGAGCAGGATCTGGCCGGGCCCGGCCGCCTGCTCCAGCCGGGCGGCCAGGTTGACGGCGTCCCCGACCACCAGCGAGCTGCCCACCCCGGTGTCGCCGGTCATGACCTCGCCGGTGTTGACGCCGGTGTGCAGCTCCAGCCGCACCCGCCACTCGCGCCACAGCCCCTGGTTCAGCTCGGCCAGGGCGGCGTGCATGTCGCTGGCCGCCCTGACCGCCCGCAGGGCGTCGTCCTCGTGGGCGGCCGGGATGCCGAACACGGCCATGACGGCGTCGCCGGCGAACTTCTCGACCGTGCCGCCGTGGCGGCGGACGACCGCCCGCATGGCCTCGTAGTAGCGGGCCATGACCCGCGACAGCGACTCGGGGTCGAGCCGCTCGCCCAGGGCCGTGGAGCCGCTCAGGTCGCTGAAGACCACGGTCACGGCCTTGCGGGTGCCGGCGGGCCTGGCCGTGCCCGAGGGCAGCGGCTCGCCGCAGGCCAGGCAGGCCGCTCAGGTCGCTGAAGACCACGGTCACGGCCTTGCGGGTGCCGCCGGGCCTGGCCGTGCCCGAGGGCAGCGGCTCGCCGCAGGCCAGGCAGAACCGTGCCCGCCCCGGGTTCGGCTCCCCGCAGGCCGGACAGCCGACCGTTCTCCCCCGATCGTCCTGGATGCCCGAACCAGCCTCCCCGTCCCCCGGGACCAGCCTAGAGCAACCGGGCGCGAGCCGACCAATGGGTCGCATCGGCCGCCTTGACGTTTTCTGCCGACCTCCTCTACTCTCCACGACTCGTACGGCCGGAGGAGAGCGCGCCCCCACTGCGCCCCTCCCGGCCAGCGCCCCGAGAACGGGAGCGCGTCCGTGCGCCGCGTGGCGGCGCGCGGGTCTTACCGGCCCGTCCCGTCGGGCCACCCCCAAGTGCAGGAGGAGGAACTTTCCTTGGCACGCACGCATGCACACCAGTTAGCCCGGACGGCCCGCCTGAGCGTCGTCACCGGCCTCGGAGCGGCGGTCCTCGCCTCGGCGTTCGCGCTGCCGGCGTCGGCCGAGCCCGTCGACGCCGTCCAGCGCGGCCAGACCAAGATCGTCGCCGCCCAGACCGACCAGAAGCGCAAGAAGGTGACGGTCAAGCAGGGCGACAGCCTGAGCAAGATCGCCAAGAAGGCGAAGCTGTCGAGCTGGCGGCCGGTCTGGGACCTGAACAAGAAGATCAAGCACCCCAACCTCATCTACCCCGGGCAGAAGCTGCTGATCCCCGCCAAGGGCGAGAAGCTCAAGCACCGCCCGCTGCCGGCGCTGGCCGTGACCCGCGTCGTCTCCTCGGAGCGGTCCGCCGCTCCCGCCTCCAGCTCCCAGCGCTCGACCGCCACCCGGTCGGCCGCGGCCCCGGCCGGCGGCAGCGTCTGGGACCGCCTGGCCCAGTGTGAGTCGGGCGGCAACTGGGGCATCAACACCGGCAACGGCTACTCCGGCGGCCTGCAGTTCGCCCCGGGCACCTGGGCCGCCAACGGCGGCTCCGGTTCGGCCCACAACGCCAGCCGGGCCGAGCAGATCCGCGTCGCCGAGCGTGTCCGGGCCTCCCAGGGCTGGGGCGCCTGGCCGGCCTGCTCGAGCAAGCTGGGTCTCCGCTAGGCAACATCCCAGCATCGTGGGGAACGGTGCGGCGCGTGGCCCTTCCCGGGCTGCGCGCCGCACCGGCGTTTTTGGGCTACGGTGGCTCCCATGACCCAGCAGGCGGCGCTGCTCGCCTCCCGTGTCGGCGGGAGGCGGGCCGAGGGCGGCCGCCGCCACCGGTCGGTCGACCCGGCCCACACCACCGACGTGGTCGCCGAGGTGCTGCTGGCCGAGCCGGGGACGTTCGTGGCCGCGTGCGCGGCCGCCCGGGAGGCCCAGGCCGGGTGGGCGGCCACGCCGGCCCCGGTCCGGGGGCGGGTGGTCAAGCACCTGGGGCGGCTGGTGGAGGAGAACGCCGAGTCCCTGGCCCGCCTGCTCACCCGCGAGATCGGCAAGCCGCTGGCCGAGGCCAGGGGCGAGGTCACCGAGATCGTCGACACCTGCGACTTCTTCGCCGGCGAGGGCCGGCGGCTCTACGGCCAGACGGTGCCGAGCGAGATGCCGGACAAGCAGCTGTTCACCTTCCGCCAGCCGGTCGGGGTGGCGGCGGTGATCACCGCCGGCAACTTCCCGGTGGCGGTGCCCTCCTGGTACCTGGTCCCGGCGCTGCTCTGCGGCAACGCGGTCGTCTGGAAGCCGGCCGAGTGCGCCCCGGCCACCGCCGAGGCCCTGGCCCAGCTGTGCTGGCACGCCGGCCTGCCCGACGGCGTCCTCAACCTGGTCCAGGCCGACGGCCCGGCCACCTTCGAGGGCCTGGCCGCCGCCCTGGAGGCCGGGCTGGTCGACAAGGTCGGCTTCACCGGCTCCACCGAGGTCGGCCGCCGCATCGGCGAGCTCTGCGGCCGCCACCTCCAGGTCCCCTGCCTGGAGCTGGGCGGCAAGAACCCGCTGGTGGTGATGCCCGACGCCGACCTCGACCTGGCCGTCGAGGGCGCACTGTTCAGCGGCTTCGGCACCGCCGGCCAGCGCTGCACCTCGCTGGGCACGGTGATCGCCCACCGCGCGGTCCACGACGAGTTCCTGGCCCGGTTCGCGGCCGCCGTCGAGCGGGCCGTGGTCGGCGACCCGTTCGGTGACGTGCTCTACGGGCCCATGATCGACCAGCGCTTCTGCGACCGGTTCCTGGGCTGGCTGGAGCTGATCGAGCCCCACCACCGTGTCCACGGCTCGACCGGGACCGGGCGGATCACCGCCGCCAACCCGCGCCAGGGCTTCCTCGGCGACCCCGACGACGGCCTCTACTGCCACCCGACGGTCGTCTCCGGGGTCACCGCCGGCGACGAGCTGTACCGGCGGGAGACCTTCGGGCCGATCGTCGGGGTGGCCGCCTGCGGGTCCCTGGAGGAGGCGGTGGCCCTGGCCAACGGGCACGGCTACGGCCTGTCGGCGGCCGTCTACACCCGCGACCCGGCCACCGCCTTCCGCTTCCGGGCGGGCGTCTCGGCCGGGATGGTCAGCGTCAACAACTCGACCTCGGGGGCCGAGGCCCACCTGCCGTTCGGCGGCAACGGCCGCTCCGGCAACGGCAGCCGCCAGTCCGGCATCTGGGTGCTGGACCAGTTCACCCGCTGGCAGGCGCTGAACTGGGACTACGCCGGCCGCCTCCAGAAGGCCCAGATGGACGTGGCCGAGCCGTCCCCCGACCGGGACTTCCGCCTGTGACCACCGGAGGGGTTCGGGGAACCGTGGAGCGGTGCCCCGATGCATAGGGCTCTGGAGGGCCTGGTGGTGGCCGACTTCTCCAGGGTGCTGGCCGGGCCGTTCCTGGATGGACTGGTGGTGGCCGACTTCTCCAGGGTGCTGGCCGGGCCGTTCGCGACCATGCTGCTGGGCGACCTCGGGGCCGACGTGGTCAAGGTCGAGCACCCCGACGGCGGCGACGAGACCCGCGCCTGGGGGCCGCCCTTCTCCGGCGGCCACAGCACCTACTACCTGGCCGTCAACCGCAACAAGCGCAGCGCCGCCCTCGACCTCAAGAGCGACCAGGGCCGGCGGGCCGCCAGGGCCCTGGCGGCCAGGGCCGACGTTGTCGTCGAGAACTTCAAGGCCGGCGCCCTCGAGCGCCTCGGGCTCGGCTACGACGAGATCGCCAAGGACAACCCCGGCCTGGTCTGGTGCTCCATCTCCGGCTTCGGCCGGGGAGCCGGGGCCGAGCTGCCCGGCTACGACTTCCTGGTCCAGGCGACCAGCGGGCTGATGAGCATCACCGGCCCGGCCGAGGGCGAGCCCACCAAGGTCGGGGTGGCCCTGGTCGACGTGCTCACCGGCCTGTACGCCTTCGGCGGCGTCCTGGCCGCCCTCCAGGAGCGGGAGCGGACCGGGCGCGGGCAGCGGGTCGAGGTCAGCCTGCTCGGCTCGGCCCTGGCCAGCCTGGTCAACCAGGCGTCCTCGTTCCTGTGCACCGGGACCCCGCCCCGGGCCATGGGCAACCGGCACCCCAGCATCACCCCGTATGAGACCCTGGCCACCGCCGACCGGCCGCTGGTGGTGGCCGTCGGCAACGACGGCCAGTTCGCCCGCCTCTGCCGGGTGCTGGGCCTGGAGCGCACGGCGGCCGACCCGCGGTTCGCGACCAACGCCGACCGGGTGGCCAACCGCGAGGACCTGGCCGCCCTGCTCGAGGAGGCCCTGGCCGCCCGGGGGGCGGCCGACTGGGTGGCCGCCCTGGCCGAGGCCGGGGTGCCCTGCGGCCTGGTCAACGACGTGGGCGAGGCCTTCGCCCTGGCCGAGCGCCTCGGCCTCGGCCCGGTGGCCGACGCCGGCGGGGTCCCCCAGGTGGCCAACCCGATCGGCCTGTCCGCGACCCCGGCCTCCTACCGGCTGGCCCCGCCGGCCCTCGGCGAGCACACCGCCGAGGTGCTGCGCTGGCTGGCCACGCCCCCGCCCGGCGACCCGGCAGTTCCATCGCCGTAGCCGAACTTACGGTTTTTGCGGCCGTATCGCCGCGATGCCCGGAGCGCCTGGAAGAGGGAACAGGTGGCGGCTTCGTGCCGCCACTCGGCGTGTGAAGGAGGGCCCGGCAGGTGACCACGGCGGGAACGGGGACGAAGGGATCGAGGCGTGATCTGCGCCCACCGCGGCGGGTCGTCCTGCTCTCCGAGAGCGCGGGATTGGCCGCCCTGCTGAAGTACCTGCTCGGGGCCAGCGGCACCCTGACCCGGTTCACCGGCGTGCGCGAGGCGGCCGACCGGGACGGGCTGGCCGACGCCGACACGGTCGTGCTCGACCTGCCCCGCGATGGCGCCGACACCACCCTGGCCCAGGTCCGCCACCGCTACCGGGGCGAGCTGATCGTGCTCGCCGATCGCGGCCGGCACCGCCACCACGGCGTCGCGCCCGACCCGGCCTTGACGCTGCTGGAGCGGCCGTTCTCGGCCGTTGACCTGGGGACGGCCCTTGGCCTGCCCGGCCTGGATGCGGCCACCGCGCCCGGTCCCAAGGCCGATCCGAGGCCCGGCCCCGGCTCGAAGGCCGACCGGCACCCGCCGGTCGAGATCAGGACGGCCCGCCCGCTCCCGCCCGCCCTGATCGGCCCTGCCGGCACTGCCGCCACCCCGGCCGACGTCAAGGCGGCCGCCAAGCGGTCCCCGTCCTGGACGCCGTTCGCCGCCGCCGCCGGGAACGCCCAGGCCGGCCTGGTCGAGCGGATCTCCAGGCTGGTGGTCACCCTCACCGAGGGCTGGCAGGCCAAGCGGCGGGTCCGGGTGGCCGGGTTCTCGGCCTTCGCCCTGATCGCCTTCACGGTCGCCTTCGCCGTGGCCTCCCAGGGGCAGTGCGGTCCCGGCTGCGACGCCATCGGGACCGTGTTCTCGCCCGACCCGACGGTCGCCCCCGCCTCCTCGAGCGCCCCCTCGACCACCGCCCCCAAGCGCACCACCACGACCGCCGTCAAGGCCACGGCCGGAACCGGCGCCTTCCAGGGCGTCTCCGGCGGCCGGCTGGCCACGACCACCACCGGGCGGCGGGCGACCACCACCACCCGCAAGCCCAGCCCGGGCGGCTCCCCGACCACCCGGCCGCCGACCACCCGGCCGCCGACCACGCCGACCACCCAGCCACCGACGACGCCCACGACCGCGCCGCCGACCACGCCACCGCCGCCGACCACCGCGGGTCCCTGACGCCCTACGCCGTCGGCACGAGGGCCCGTACGACGATTGAAGCTGGCCGCCTACTCAGGCATGGCCAGAATTTGAAGGGCGAACGCCTCGACCAGGGGCGGTCAGAGCGAGCGGGGGGTTCGCGTGTCCGAACAGCAGGTCGAGCCGCCGGTCCAGCTGGGCCCGGCAGCGGCGAACCTGGCAAGGTCCATCTGGCGCCAGCGCGCCCTGGTGCTCGTCGGCCTC